>VFSW01015406.1_pt1 | contig 10511 bp, 7 predicted proteins | sample 5358111 | NCBI WGS metagenome assembly VFSW01 (sample SAMN11554181, study PRJNA540505) | mine drainage metagenome | isolation source: sediment from site ElyBrook_90M | place: USA: Ely Copper Mine, Vershire, VT | collected 2017
CCCCCCGTTGACCAGGTCCAGCATCCCCGCATACTCCAACCCCGTGTTCCCCAACAACTTCAAATCCGAGCACAGCAGGCCGAAATGCCAGCCCGGGCATTTTAACCTGAACACCTTGCCCATTTGAGCGTACAAATTGCGTAAATCGTGGTTGGAACTCACCCGCACGCCATAAGGCGGATTGGTCACGATCCAACCCGGCAACGCCGGCGGTTCGATGGCCGAGATTGCCCGGCACGAAAACTGAATAAACTGTGTGACGCCCGCTCGTTCGGCGTTGGATTGCGCAATCTGGATTGCCCCGGCATCCCGGTCGGACGCCATGATCTGCATCGGATCTGCCTGATCCACGCTCCCGGCGCTGTCGAGGATTTTCTGCCATTCAACCGCCGAAAAACCCGGCCAATCCATGAAGCTGAACCGCCGGTGCAGTCCGGGCGGAATGTGATTGGCGATCAGCGCCGCTTCAATCGGAATGGTGCCCGACCCACAGAATGGGTCGATCAGTGGGGCAGCTCCGTCCCAGCCGGAGGCCAGCAGCAGCCCGGCTGCCAGGGTCTCGCGCAAAGGCGCCTTGGCCGTTTCCAGCCGGTAACCCCGGCGGTGCAGCAGCTCGCCGGACGAGTCGATGCTGATCGTACACAGGTCATTGACCAGCCGGACGATAACCAACTGTGGCGAATTCGCGGTGCCTTCCTGTGGTTTTGATCTGGCAGGCAGTTTCCCCAGGTGGTCCTGGATGGCGCCCTGGATGCGTTCGGCTACCGCATCCGAGTGGTACAGGCGCGATTTCCGGCAGGTGACGTGGAAAGACACCGGTTGGCCCGGCCTGATATATTTTTCCCACGCCAACCGGCTGGCTTTCTTGCGCAGTTCAGAAAAGGTGGTCGTATAAAATTCGTCCAGTCTGATCAGGATGCGGCTGGCGGTGCGCAGGTGCAGGTTGGCCCGGTAAATATCTTTCCGGTAACCGGTGAACTCAACCCCACCCTCGTCTTCACCGGCGTGTTCACCCGCTGATGAGGGCGTACCCGCCATTGAAATGCCCAGGTTGCGGAGTTCCTGGGACGTATGCGGTTCAAGTCCGGGGGCGCACACCGCGAATACCTTCAGCAGGCCGGGAGTTGTATCAAAAACGGGTCTAACTCTCTCTTCCATCGGGTTTCATTACCAGAATGACCTTCTGGCGTTCTTTTTTAAAGGCGTCTTTCTCGACGAAGATCTTTTCACGCGTGAAAGGATCCATCTCCGTGTAATACATCACGCTGCCATAGGTAGATGGGGTGGGTGTGAAAATCTGCACCTGCTCCGGGAAGATGTGCAAGGATTGGCTGGCGAATTGCTTAAGCTTGAGCATATCTTTTTCGCTGCAGCCCGGGTATGCCGCGATCATGTAATAGGTGAGGAACTGGCGCTTGCCCAGGCTCTGGTTGAGGCTGTCGAAGCGTTCCTTGAATCTGAGCAGACTGGATTTTGAAGGTTTGCCCATGCGGCGCAGGATGTGGTCTTCGCTGTGCTCGGGAGCTACTTTCATTTGCCCGGATACGTGGTGTTTGACCATCTCTTCCAGGTAAGCCTGACCGTGTTTCCGGTCTGCCAGCACCATGTCGTAGCGGATACCCGAGGCGACGAAGACCTTGGTGACGCCCTTGACCTGGCGCAGCTTGCTCAATAACTCGATCTGGGGGGTATGGTCGATTTTCAGCACCGGGCAAATCTCGGGAGACAGGCAGCGCCTCCCCTGGCAGCTGCCCTTGCTCAGTTTTTTATCGCATTCGATGGCATACATATTGGCCGTCGGGCCACCTGCGTCCTGGATGTAGCCTTTAAAATCGGGTAGTTCGGTCAAACGGCGCGCTTCGTTGAGGATGGAATCCTGGCTGCGCCAGCGCACGGTGCGTCCTTCGTGAACGGCGATCGCGCAAAAATTACATTCACCGTAACAGCCGCGATGCGTGGATAGAGAAAATTTAATCGTTTCTAGGGCTTTGACTTTGCCCTGCGCCTCATAATAGGGGTGTTGGGCGCGCTCGAAATCCATGGCGTAAACCTGGTCCAGTTCGGCCTGTGCCTGGTAAGGGGCGGGTGGATTCTGCACCAGGTAGCGGTCGCCGTGCCGCTGGCACAGACCCCTGGCGTTGAGCGGGTCGTTGTTGCGATAGAAGATGTGGAACATGTCGATGAAAGCCGTCTTATCCTGGCTGACGACCTCGAAGTCTCCGATATCCAGGTAACCTTCGCGTTTTTCCCTGGCAATGTAGCATAAACCAGGGGTCTGGCGTGGATCAGCGCCGCTGTGCAGGGCGTTTGCCAGCGCCAGAACACTGCTCTCTGCCATGCCATACAGCAGGTAATCCGCCTTGGCGTCGAAGAGGATCGACCCGCGCACCCGGTCAGACCAGAAGTCGTAATGAGCCACCCGGCGCAGGCTGGCTTCGATGCCGCCTAACACGATCGGGCGCGTCTCCTTGAAGAATCGGCGGATTAAATTCGTGTAGACAATGACAGCCCGGTCGGGCCGGCGGTTATTCACCCCTCCGGGGGTGTAATCGTCGCTGCGCCGTTTCTTCTTCAGAGCGGTGTAATTGGCCACCATCGAGTCGATGCTGCCGCCGCTCACGCCCCAGAACAGGCTGGGCTCGCCCAGGCGGGTGATATCCTTCGGCGACTGAATATCCGGTTGCGCAATCACGCCCACCTTATACCCGGCGTTGACCAGCACTTTCCCGATCACGGCAATACCGATAAATGGGCTGTCGATGTAGCTGTCGCCGGATACCAGGATAACGTCCAGCGCATCCCAGCCTAATTGTTTTACTTCTTCAAGGGTGGTAGGTAGAAACATAACTTTTGTTGTCGTAATACTCCATTTCCGGTCCAAGTTTACCACAGGTTGTGGGCTTTTCTTCCGTCATTCTGTACCCCTGGCAGGCTTAGCGGCGCATACCCCTGCGGGTGCACAGCCGGGTGCCCTAAGGGGTGAAGGATGAGAGGCGAGAAGCCTCTGGATGATTGAAGATACCGGTCGAATCGTCTGGTTGAGAATCGGGATTTAACGTTAAAATATAAAAAATATCCTCATCAAAACTAATCAAACTGCGCCGTTATTGCTTAAAACGGATTGTTGATCGAATATCATCTTGTAGAAGGAGGGTCGGCATGTCTGCTTCTGCGTATATCGTCGGAAAATCTTCTGGAAGGAGTCTTCGGTTCACACAGAACCAAAATTTCCGAAAAACGCTCTACGAGCGCGTCAATACTTACCTGCGTGACAACAAAATCCCCGCCCGTGACGTACCGGCCATGTACGTAAAGTCGGGAATCTTGCTGTCCTGGTGGCTGATTGCCTATCTGCTTTTACTGCTCGGGCATTTTCCGCCGCTGATCAACTTTGCTCTGTGCGTAGTGTGGGCAATGGCCATCGCCGGAGTGGGCTTTAATGTCATGCATGATGCTAACCACGGCGGCTATTCAAACAATCTACGCAGGAACCGGTTGATCAGATTCAGCGCCGAGTTGCTGGGGATGAGCGGGTTCCGCTGGCGCACCAAGCATAATGTGTGGCATCACACCTATCCCAACATCGCCGGCTTCGACGACGACGTCGAGACGTATGGCTTTATGCGTCTCACCCCGCGCGCCACATGGAAACCGCTCCACAAAGGCCAGGCCTGGTACTTCCCTCTGGTGTATAGTATGATCGGTTTTGACTTCTTCATACGTGACTTCCTGATGGTTTTGACCGGCAAGTCGGATGCCAACCATGTTTATCCGAAGATGAACGCGGCGGACAAAGTCACGTTCTGGGCTGGCAAGCTGTTCTATGTCGTGATCATGTTCGGTTTTCCATTGCTGGTTTTCCCCTGGTGGCAGGTACTGGTTGGCTTTTTTGTGGTTATGCTGACCGTAGGCCTGGTCATGAGTGTATTCTTCCAGCTCTCCCACATCAATGGCGATGCTGCCTTCCCTGTGCCGGTGGGGGACCCGCCTCACATCGACAAAGAATGGGCCGTGCATCAGGTCGAAGCGACTGTCGACTTCGCTCCGCATGATTGGCTGGTGAATTTTTACAGCGGAGGGTTGAATTACCAGATCGAGCACCACTTACTGCCGCACATCTGCCACTTGAACTACCCGCGTCTCGCTCCCATCGTCCGCGCCACTTGCGAGGAATTCGGTATCCGCTATACTTGTTATGGTACGTGGCGCGAGGCGCTCGCCAGCCATTGGCGTGAAATTCGCCTTCTCGGACGTCCAACGTAACCACCTGCGACTGGTAAGAAATTAGGAAAAACCTGATATGTCCCTTCCCAAACCCGACCACATCGATGCACATCAAAATTTGGTCCTCGACCGCCTGCGCCCGACCTACCATTTCCTTCCCCCGGCTAACTGGATGAACGACCCGAATGGATTGATTCAATGGAAGAGCCTGTATCATCTCTTCTACCAGTGCAACCCCGTCCAGGCAGCCTGGGGCAGGATTCATTGGGGTCATGCGGTGAGTCACGACTTGCTCCATTGGCAGCATCTGCAACTGGCTATAGAACCTTCTCCAGGTGGCCCGGATTGGGATGGAGTCTGGTCCGGTTGTGCGGTCAATGCCGGCGGAAAGCCGGTGATATTTTATACTGGCGTTTCTCCCGAAGTACAGTGCATGGCAACCTCTCAGGATGATCTGAATACCTTGGAGAAATTCACGCACAATCCGGTTGTTCCTCATCCCGCAGCCGAGATGAACCTGACCGGTTTCCGCGACCCCTGCGTTTGGCAAGAGGGTGAAGACTGGTATATGATTATCGGCAGCGGTTTCAAAGGTCAGGGAGGAGCGCTACTGCTCTATTTTTCCACCGACCTGGTGCATTGGGAATATCTTCACCCCCTGCTTACAGCCGATCGAGTCGCCTCAGGTGAACTGCCTCTAGGCAATATGTGGGAATGCCCGCAGATGTTTCCACTGGGCGACCAGTACCTGGTGCATTTTTCTGCCTGCGACCAGAGGGGTTCGTTCTATGTGGTTTATTTGACCGGCACGTACCGCGACAAAATTTTCTATCCACGGCGGTTCATGAAACTGGATTACGGCGATGAGTTTTTCTATGCTCCCCAGGCGTTTTTAGACGAACGCGGCCGGCGCATCCTGTTAGGCTGGTGTCGTGAAGAACGCAGCCAGGCCGCCCAACTCCAGGCTGGCTGGGCCGGCGTCATGTCGCTGCCGCGCCTGGTCGAGCCCCGCCCGGATGGACTGCCGGGTTTCAGGCCCATCGACGAGTTGCAGGCTTTACGTGAAAATCATTCCCACCTGGAGTCTGTGCTCCTCACGCCAGTTTCGGCCAATCCACTCAGCCAATTTCAGTCGGATACCTTCGAGCTTGAGGCCGTCATCCAACCCACTACTGCGCATGAAATTTGCCTGGATGTGTGTGTTTCTCCGGATGGCAGTGAGTTTACCCGCTTGTCGTATTCCCCACTTTCAACCCGTTTTGAGGTGGATACCACCCACGCCAGTCTGGATTCGCAGGCGCCCGGTAGCATACATGCAATCCCGTCCCTTCCGCTCGACGGTGAATTGCTCCACCTGCGTTTGTTTGTGGACCGTTCGATCCTGGAGGTTTACCTCAACGGTTGGGCCTGCCTGACCGCCCGCATGTACCCCACCCTGAAGACCAGCCTGGGCGTGCAGCTATCTGCAAAAGGCGGCGATATCCTGGTGCGCTCCCTGGAATATTGGACGATTAAATCGGCCCGGCAAGATTAATCTCCCAGGCTCGTGCCTACCCGCCGGGCGCAGTCGATCCAGGTATGCTCCGCCGGCACCAGGTTACGCAGGCCGGCTACCTTTTCTAATGGCACCGGTTGGATGACGCCCCCTATTTTTGCGACCATCACGCCGAAATGGCCTTCGTTTACTAACTGGACGCCGGCCGTCCCCAACTGGGTAGCCAAAATCCGGTCGGCCGAAGAAGGTCCGCCGCCGCGCAGCAGGTGCCCCAGGATCGTCACCCGCGTTTCCAGGCCGGTCAGGTGTTCGAGCCGGTAAGCCAGTTGGATGGCGTTACCAGTCAGGTGATCTTCGATCTGGTCGAGCGTTACGTCGATTTTTTCTTTTTCATCTCCGGAGCGGAGTGTTTCGTTTACTTTGCGCGAGTGTTCGAAGAAGGTTACCGTCTCCTTTGCGACCGCCCCTTCGGCTATGGCAATGATGCTGTATTGCTTGCCTTCGTGGTTGCGGGCCAGCACCGCATCGGCAATTCTCTGGGCATCGTAAGGGATTTCTGGGATAGCAATTACATCCGCTCCTCCGGCGATCCCGGCCCCCAGGGTCAACCAGCCGGCCTCGCGTCCCAGGATTTCCACCAGGATCACGCGGTGGTTGCTGTAAGCCGTACTATGCAGGCGGTCGATCGCATCCGTGGCGATATCCAGGGCCGTGCTGAAGCCTATCGACAGATCGGTGCCGGGGATGATGTTATCGATGGCTTTAGGCAGGCTGACCACGTTGACCCCTTTTTGCATCAGGTGCAGGGCGCTTTGCTGAGTCTCGCGCCCACCGATGCACACCAGGGCGTCCAGGCGGTGTTTTTTCACATTTGCGACAGCCGCATCCAGCATATCCTGAATCTGTCCCTCTTTCATCATCCTGTAGGGCTGGTCTCGACTGGTGCCCAGGATCGTCCCCCCGCTGGATAGAATACCTGAGAGAGATTCCCCTTCCAACGCTAACGTCCGGTCCAGAACGAGTCCCTGAAAACCATCTTGGAAACCCAGGATTTGCATGCCATAAGAATTCCTTGCCGTCTTACCTACGGCCCGGATGGCAGCATTCAGCCCTGGACAATCACTTCCGGCGGTCAGAATGCCGATTCTTTTAGCCATACCTGCCTCCAGTTATGTTGATTGAATGGCAATCACTTTTTCAGGTGTGAAAAACGTAGTTTCTCACACCTGAAAAAGTGAACTCTTAATCGTATTACTTTAAATACCTGTCAAACCAGCGTACGATATGGTTCAAACGGGCGATGCGCCGGTCGGTGCGCCCGCTGCGCGATAACCCGTGGAATTCTTCCGGAAAACGGACCATCTCGCTGTCGACGCCCAGGCTTTTTAAGGCTACGAACACCTGTTCACCCTGCTCGATGGGGCAGCGGTGGTCCATTTCATTGTGAATGACCAGGGTGGGCGTGCGGGCGTTTCCGATATATTTGATCGGTGACATCGCCCAATATTTCTCGAAATCGAAGAACGGCTGTTGGGCCTGCAGTTCAAGCTGGAAGGTCCAGTTAACATCTGAGGAACCCCATTCACTGATGAAATTACTCACGCAGCGGCCAACTACCGCGGCCTTGAAGCGTTGGGTGTGCCCAATCGTCCAAACGGTCATATAGCCACCATAGGAACCGCCGGTGATGCCCATTCTGCTCGCGTCGATGTAAGGCTGAGCCGCCATATAGTCGGCCCAGGCCATCAGATCGTCGTAATCAACGCTGCCCCAGTTTCCCCAGATCGCCGACGAGTGCGCTGAGCCATAGCCTCGCCCGCCGCGCGGGTTGCAGAAATACACCACGTACCCATGCGCGGCCAGGTAGTAAAACTCGTGCATGAAGAATTTTCCATATTGGGTCAGCGGGCCGCCGTGGATTTCGAGGATCGACGGATATTTCTGGGTTGGGTCGAATCCCGGCGGTGTGATGATCCACCCTTGCAGATCGTTGTTTGACGGACCTTTGAAAAATACTTCCTTGACCTTGCCCAGGTCAATTTTGTTCACAAGCATCTGGTTGTAATCGGTAAGCTGGACAGTTTTTCCTTCTTCCATCTCTCGCAAGATAATCTGGCACGGGTCATCCATCATTCCATAGAAGCAGGCCAGCTTTTCTTGCTGTTTGTCGAAGCTGAAATTGGCGACGACCCCGCCTTCAGGTATCACAGTTTGCAGTTTTTTCCCATCGCTGGATATAGAAAGAAGGATGGTGCTTCCATGGTGAACTGCCTGGAAGAAAATTGTCTGGCTATCATTGGACCAGGTTGGGGGCATCTGCTCGGGTTGGCCGACGTCATTGATCGTCCAGGCATCTGCCTGAATATCATATTGCTCGGTCAGGTTCTGCGGGGGTTCTGATCCATCGATGGGTACAACCCACAACCCCTGGTTCCCATATTCGGTGCCTTCCCCCTCAAAAGCATAATAGGCGATCCATTTACCGTCCGGAGAGAAGGCCGGCAAAATTTTTGCACCGGCCGGGCCTGCCATCCTTTTCATTTCACCCCCGCCGCCGGCGGGCATCACATACAGGCTGGCGCCCCAGGGAGTAAAATCTGGGTTCTCCGTGCGGTTGGAGATGAAAGCAATCCACTTTCCATCCGGCGACCAGGCCGGGTCCATTTCATCGTAGATCGGGTGGTCGGTAATCTGGCGGGCTTTTCCGCTGCGACTGTCGATCGTCCAGATATGCGTGCGCTCTTTGGGTAAATACCCATACCCATCGAACTTATAAAAGACGCGGTCGTAATGGCGGGCGACCACGCCGAGTTTCTTCTTCTGTTCATCGCTTTCGCGTTCCAATACTTCAGGGTCCTTCTTGCGCACCGTACAAAGGAGCCGTTTGCCATCCGGCGACCAGGCCAGACTGCCTATCTCGCCTTTGATATCAGCCAGCTTACGCGCTTCTCCACCCATTAACGGGATAACGTAGATCTGCGCCGGCTTTTCCAGGTCTTCCCGGTTGGATAGGAAGGCAATTTCACTGCCGTCCGGCGACCAGCGCGGCGAAGTGTCGTTTTGGTCGCCATGCGTGAACTGGCGCGGTTGGCCGCCGTTGGCTGAGATAATCCACAGGTTCGAATATTTTTTCTCAGTCTTACGGTCCACGCGTGAAATACAATAAACGATAGTCTGTCCATCCGGCGACAGGCGCGCCTGGCTGACCAGCTCGAATTGATAAAGATCCTCAGCCGTTATAAGTCGCTTCTTGGGTTGTGCCACTTGGAACTCTCCTCAAAAATCGGATTAGAGCCTCGACAATAAGTCGGCCTTTTTCTTTTGGAACTCTTCTTCAGTAACAATACCTTTTTCGCGCAAGGCTGCCAGTTGGGCAATCATCGAAGTTATATCGGGCTGTTTGGGTTGGACCGGCGCCCGGTCTAACGCTCCGCTCTCCAGTTTTACTTTAGCATTCAGCATGGCGGTTTTAAATCGGACCGGGTTTCCGATCATATTGAAGCGGTTCACGCCCAGTTCGCTGGCAGTTAGAATCTCGATGTCGCCGTAATTAAACAGGCGTCCGAAGAAGGATTGGTCCATTTTGACGTCGTTGACCTTCTCCAGCGAAGAGTCGGTCACATTTTTGTTAAACACGCCAAATACCTGGATTAACCGCCGGTTGGTCACCACGTATTTGTGATTGTTCCATTTTAGAATATCGCGGATCATGCTGACTAGTGGGATGATCAAAATCACCAGTCCTATCAGGAACAAAGGATTGGCCAATAAAAATACACCCAGGCCTACAGCCGTCAGAATGGCCGCTTCCAGAACAATTTCGAGAAGGATTGTCTGGACCAGTACGATCCAATGCTGCCGGTCGATGAGGATTATCTGTTCTTTTTCTCCCAGCATGTGGTTCAAGTAATGGTCATTCATTTTGGCCTCCTGGTTTGTGAGCAGTTCGGGATTTTCTCTGATCTTTATTATATTCGATAAAAAACGATCTTCATTTATTGATTGGGCAGTATCTGGCACTTGGTCGGCTTTGCAGCCTTGATGATTAATGTCCAATTATCGAGCAGCGTCCTTTCGGATTGGTTGGTTAAAAAGTGCGCCGGTAATATTTTTCTCCAATCCAGCGCTTGTTTACCTGCCAGGTTTTCCCGAGTCAGAGATTGGCAAATATCCAGTAAAAGGGTCTTTTGTTCGTCAATCAGGGCCTGTTCTTCCTCAATCGTTGACGGCTTATTTGACTGAATATCGGCCGGCATGCCGGTAATATAATCCGATAGGATGGTCACTGCTCTGCGGTCAAGCACGATGTAATTGTCCCAGGGAAAGTTATACCTGTCAGCCAGGTACTTAAGGAATTGCGCGGATAAACCGTTCTGGTTGTCCAAACTGTATAAATTGTCGATTTTCGCATTTGTGTCCGGAGAGTTTGGCACCGGGTACAGCGGCTTAAAAGCAATTTCCATTGAGTTGTTCTTGTCAATATTTAAGAAGACGCCCCACACAGATAACAGGTCGGTTGTATCTTTGGTCAGGTCGTTAACGTCGACCATGATCAGATTGATCCGAAATATGGATAGATTGGAGTCACTCGCAGGGGGCGAGAGGGGTGGTTTGGAGGGGACAAAACCCTCGGTTGTACAATAACCAAGAATCAAACAGGCGATGAATATTATCAGCAAAGGGATAACATATTTGCCCATGTGATTTTTTATGCCCGTTAGAGTTTCTTTGCCCGCTTTAGAAGGTAGTCATAATGACTGAGAGGATAGTCAGGACATCTATATTCTATACC
>VFSW01015407.1_pt1 | contig 10511 bp, 3 predicted proteins | sample 5358111 | NCBI WGS metagenome assembly VFSW01 (sample SAMN11554181, study PRJNA540505) | mine drainage metagenome | isolation source: sediment from site ElyBrook_90M | place: USA: Ely Copper Mine, Vershire, VT | collected 2017
GCGGATGGTTCCTCGGCGATGCGGGATCCGGAAAGTCCCACCTGATCCACTGGCTGGCCCTCAACATCCCTGATTCGCCAAGCCGTCGCGTTCTCACCATTCCACGATCCGGACTCAGCCTTCGCGGCGTCGTTGAGCGGATCCTCGACGAACTGCCAGGTGGGGAGCAGGCAAAGTATCGGGAACAGCTCGATCGCACGGGCTTTCATGTCGCGACCCCGGAGGTCCAGCGGAGCCGACTTCTCGCCGAAATAGCGATTGCGATCGAGGCAGATGAGCCACGAGACGAAGCGGAGGAGGTCCTTCAGGCGGGACTTCCGCATCTGTTCCGCGATCCCAACTACGCCGATTACCTGCAAGTGTCGGGGGGCATTGTCGACGCCCTAGTCGCCCACATCGGCGCGCCTCGTCAGTACGAGCGCCGTGATCAGCGACGCAGTTTTGATGTCAGTGACTTGCCTCTGGAGGCGGTCAATATCGGCCAACTCGCCGCCAGGACTCGAAGCTTCATGTCGGAGCTCCGAGGGAACCCGGAGTTCCTAGAACCCGCGATCGCTGTCAAAAACCCAAATCTTGACGTTGCCTGCGCCCATGTCTTTAACTTCACCGGCTATCAGCCCCTCCACCTGTTGCGCGCCGGCCGGCGCGCGCTTCGTCGGAGGGACATGAGCCTGGTCCTGCTCATCGAAGACTTCGCGCGAGTCCAGGGGATTGACTACCCACTCCTGCAGGCGCTGATCGAGTCCGCAGCAGCCTCCGAAGGTCTATGTGAGATCCGGTGGGCGATGGCGATGACGACCGGGTACTACGGTCGCACTGTCGACACCGTCCGGACAAGGATGGACTTCGTAATCGACATGAACTTGCCCACGCATGGACAGGTTGGCGCGTTCGATGAGGGCAAGGTTGCCGCCTTCGCGTCACGCTACCTCAATGCCGTTAGGGCCGATCCCACCGATCTACAGGAATGGAGAGCCGGCAGCCGTAACGGCGATGTGGCGACCCCGCCGAATCGTTGCGCCGCCTGCGTCTTCAGACCCCGGTGCCACCAAGCATTCGGAGAGCTCGATGGCGTCGGTCTGTATCCCTTCAACCGGGTTTCGCTTCTCGAGATGACCCGGCGTGTCGATTCGAACTTCGATGATCGCTTCAATCCGCGGATGCTGATCATGGGCGTCTTGGCAGAAGTGCTCGGGAACCGAATGCATGAGTTCGACTCCCACACATTTCCGAGCGAGCGTTTCCTCGAGTCGATGCGCGGAACGTCTCTCCAACCCGTCGAAATCGAGAAGCTCCAGCGGGCGGCGCCAGACCGCGCGGCGCGCCAAGTCGCAGTCCTCGAGCTATGGGGCACGCCTGGGGCACTCACCGAAGTTGATCCGGGCGTCTATGAAGCATTCGCGATGCCACCGCCCGACATCGAGGGGCTGGCGCCAGTGGTCCCCGCGGAGCGTCCCGTCCCGGACACTGAACCGTCGAGGGCCATCGATCCGGTCGTTGAGGCAATTCGTGCGTGGGGACGTGGTCAACCCTTCGCGGAGCTCTACGCCCCGCGCCTCCGCGACCTCGTCTACGCCGCAGTCGTGGGATATGTCGATTGGGACGGGGAGGGCCTGCAGCAATCCTGGGCTGCCTCAAAGAGCGGGCCGACTCCATTCCGCGCGCGGAGCGTTATCTTCCGGAGTCAGGCCAGCAATCCCCGCAGCCAGGTCATCCTCCGGATCCCAGAGTCCTCCGACCAGGGCGAACTGCGCCAGGCTGCGATCGCCCTGGAGGGTCTCTGGCAGTTCCAACGGACCGGAGCCTGGTCGTTTCCCGAAGCCGACCTGAAACTCATCTCAGTGCGGCGTTGCCTCGAACTTTGGGGCCGTGAAGTCATCGGCCAACTCCGCGAGACGGTGCGCCGCGACAGAGCCGACCTGATCGACAAGGCGATCGCGATCCTCGCCATCGGCGTCGGCCTCGCCGGCGGGCTCGACGACGACCGACCGTCGATCACGAAGCTCACTAACGCGATCTTCGAGGAATGGCCGTCCGAGAGCCCCGCTGAATCGGAGGCGTGGCGCCGCCTATACCGCGAGGTACGCCGTAGCCGTGATCACCTCGTGGCGTTGGTCCGCGCCTGGTCCTCAGGGGGCAAGGGTGGCCAGGTCGGCGCCTTTCTCGACGGAGCCCGGTTTGCGCGCGCGACCACGCCAATTCGCGTTGCTTGGCGAGTCGACCACGTCCAAGCGTCGGGCGACGATGGCTCACACGACTTGGTCCCACACCTCCTCGAACGGGTTGTCCAAGACCTGCCAATCGCCGCGCAGGAGGAACTCGACCGAATCCGAGTCTGGATAGCCCTAGTGGATCGCCACGCGCCCGACGGCCCAAGCGGAAGGGCGCTCCAAGGGGCCATAACGAGCGCGCGGCGGGCTGCGTCCGAGGCTGGCCTGCAGGTGCCCAGAGCGTTGCAGGACGCCGTCGACCAATCGCTCGAGAACTTCGGCCCGGTCCTGTACGACCGGGGTGTCGAGTCGGCTCGTCGCCTCATCGGCGGGCCCGAGGCGGCATCGGCGCTCCCATCCATCGCCTCTGCCCGGCTCCACAAGACCATGGAAGCCACACGGCAACTCCTTGTCTCAGCGGATCGCTACCTAGACCAAGTCGATGCGTCGCTCGCTACACGAGAGGGCAACCAGGAGCAGCGAAGCGCCGACGTCGATCGTGATCGGCGCCGAATCGAGGGTGCCCTCGACCGACTTGTGGCCGGGCTCGACGCGCTGGAGCCGACCGCATGACCGCGGAGTTGTCACTCGTCACTCGTGCGTCCGCGGCCCTCGACCGCCTCAAGCGCCTCGACGAGACCGCACGGCTCGCGAGCGAGGGTGACCGTGTGAGAACCCGAGCTGAGGAACTCGAGAGGCCCGCCAGCGAACTCGAGCACCTCGCCCTCGTCGTCGACGCGCTCCGCAGACGGGCCATCCCGATTGAGCTGCCGCGATCGTCGGTCGTCGCGATGCGCGGGCAACTTGCGGCGCTTCGAGACCGCTATGGAAGCGATCCGAGCCAGATCACGGCTGCGGACGGGAGGCTCCGCTTCACCTTGTGGGATCCGCTGCGGGCGTTGCCGACGGAGCTCCGCACAGTCGTCCTAACAGCGTGGCGGTCACATGCCACGACTCTGATCCGCGAGCAGAGTGTCGAACTTCTCGATGTGCTGGAGCGAGTTCCCGGACTTCAGGCAGACGCCCGCTCAATCCGAGACCTTGCGGCTGAGTTCGGTCACCTGAGCGAAAGCCTCCCACATGACGACGCGGGCATCGATCGGCTCGAACGGATTGCCAGTGAGATCGAGCGTCGCTGGCAATCTCTGGAGGGGGAAGGCATACCCCGGGAGGTCATCGATTTCCTAGCCGCGGCCTCGCTGACGGGTGCTCCCCTCGACCTATTGACGCCTGCCGTTCGTGAGTGGCTGGACGACCGCTCACTCACCAGATACGTGCGGCTGGGCCTGTCGGGTGGCTGAATGGTGACTCGGGATGCCGTCGACAGTCTCCTGACGGCGATTGAGTTGCGCGAACTCCGATCCCTGCAATGGGGCTTCGTCGACGGCGCCCTTCGCGAAAGTGAGGTCGACCAACTTGCCCGAGAGGCGTTGTCGGCGCGGGGTATCACGGCGGACGCCGAGGACCTCGTCGAGGAACTGCTCGCTAGCGGACTCATTTTCGAAGTCGGATCGTCCAATGTCGCTCCGGTGTATCGCAGCCGATTCGCGGAAACGGCTCGACTTCTCGTGCACCTTCGACAGATGTTCCCAGGAAAGCCGTGGGCAGCAGCGCCTCGGCTTGTGTCCGACTTCCGAGTCGATGCCAGCCCTCGCCGATTCCCACGTCGAGACCTCGAGCCCGGCATCCTGCTCACTGCACTGGTGCAGGGCGGTGCCTGGTCGGAGGAGCGTGATCGCCTCGCGAGGCTGATCCTCGGACTGCGCGACGGGACACTTCGGCTCTCGGGCTTTCAGGTCAGGCTAGCCATCAAGCTTCTGTCAGGGAATAGGCGGGGTCGGGGATTCATCGTTACGGCCGGCACCGGAAGTGGCAAGACTCTGGCCTTCTATCTACCGGCGGTGCTTGAGGTCGCGCCTCTTGTCGATGAGCGGCGCCATTGGACGAAGGTCGCCGCCGTCTATCCGCGGATCGAACTCCTCAAGGATCAGTTCTCAGAAGCGTTTCGCCTGTTCCGGAACGTCGACGATGAGTTGACCCGGCGCCAGCGGCGGCCGATCACGCTCGGCGCTCTGTTCTCACTGACCCCACATCAAGCGCGTGAGTCCGACCTGATCGCCGTTGGGTGGCAGCGTTTCGGTCAGCATTTCGTTTGCCCCTTCTTGCGCTGCCCTGTTTGCGGCTCGGATATGGTCTGGCGCCGGGAAGACCTAGACCGGGGTGATGAGCGACTTGAGTGCACTGACTCCCCACGGTGCACCGGGTCGGCTTCTGACAGCGAGGTAGTCCTGACGAGACGGAGGATGCTCGCCCAGCCTCCGGATTTCGTGTTCACAACGATCGAGACTCTGAACCAGCGGCTCTCAGATCCTCGGTATCACGCATGTCTAGGTGTCAATCGAGCCCCGAACGAGCGGTTGCGACTGCTGCTTCTCGACGAGGTACACACGTACAGCGGCACGCAAGGCGCACATGCGGCGATGGTGCTTCGCCGCTGGCGAAGCGCCGCCAACCCCGATGGTCCGATCGTTGGGCTATCCGCGACGCTGCGTGACTCGACGCGGTTCTTCGCCGAACTCACCGGCATCGATGAGCGCTGGGTCGGCGAGGTCTCCCCTGAACCGGACGAGTACGAGCTCCACGGCATGGGCTATCAGATCGTGCTGCGCGGTGACCCAGGCGCCCGGACATCGCTTCTCGCGACGACCATCCAAGCGGCGATGCTGCTGCCGCGACTGCTCGACCCTCGAGCCACCGGCACTCGGGGTATGTCGAATGGTCGCTTTGGGCGGCGCGTCTTCGTATTCACAGATGATCTCGACATCACCAACCGTCTCTTCGACGACCTCCGTGACGCTGAGGCGTACGACCAGTTCGGGAACCCTGATCCGGCACGAGCGCCCTTGGCTGCCCTGCGGGCGTCGAGCGCGCCGGACTCGGCGCAGCGCGGCCGAGATGGTCAGCGGTGGGAGGCAGGCGAGCGATTGGGGCACGATCTTGCCCGCCGTCTTGGCGTCACCCGCACAACGTCGCAGGACGCCGGCGTGAGCGCGGGAAGCGAAGTCGTGGTCGCCACATCGGCTCTCGAGGTCGGGTTCAACGACCCAAATGTCGGCGGAATCATCCAGCACAAGGCGCCGCGCTCGCTCGCGGCCTTCCTGCAACGGAAAGGACGAGCGGGCCGGACGATGGACATGCGACCGTGGATGCTCACGGTCCTCTCGGACTACGGTCGCGACCGATTGACTTTTCAGGCGTACGACCGCCTGCTCGATCCCGCCTTGCCACCACAGCGACTGCCCATCAAGAACCAGTACATCCTGCGCATGCAAGCGGTGTTCGCGTTCATCGATTGGCTCGGGCAAGCGGACCAGGCCGGGGCAGCGGGCGGATGGCCCTGGTGGCCGTTGAACGGTCCGGCCACCTCCGACTTCGTTCGTCGCCAACAGGCTGCCGTCAGCGCAGTTCTTGATTCGCTCCTCGACGGGGATCGCCGGCGGCTGGGGTCGCTTCGGCAGCACCTGTGCCAGTCCCTCGACCTTGACGAGCGAGACGTTGACGCGTTGCTGTGGACGCCACCTCGGTCCTTGCTACTCGAGGTTGTTCCCACCCTTTGGAGGCGGCTAAAGACTCAATGGGTCGCGGCCGATCCTGGTGGACCGAGGCTTGACCTTGCCAGCCCCGAGGGCGCGCCGCATCCCCTGCCCGACTTCGTGCCGGCCAACCTATTCAGCGACCTGAACCTGCCCGAGGTTGCGATCGTTGTGCCGGCGGCTTCGCGCGGCGCGCCCGAGCGCCAGGAGTCGCTTCCAATCCTTCAAGCTCTCCGGCTACTGGCACCAGGTCGAGTCACAAGAAGGTTTGCTCATGAGCGGGGCGGGCTGAACCACTGGGTGCCTGTTCCGCTCGACGTGGCCGAGTTCGACCTGCCTGTCGAGGACTACGCCGAACAATCCGAATTCGTCGCAAGCGTGCCACTGACCCTCGACGACGTCGTTCGCGAGGTGCCCTGCCTCCGACCTTGGAGGCTCAGGCTCCAGCGGGCACCGATGCCCGTGCGTCCAACATCGAATGCCGAGTTCCACTGGATCTCAAGACTGCTGCCTGGCGCCGAACCCGTGCGATTGCCGGTCGCTCCCTCCAACCCATGGCGGCGTTTGATCGAGGGAGTCGAATTCTTCCTTCACTCCCGCCGCGCTTCGGTCACCGTGCAACGCTACGCACACGAGGGGACGGCCCGGGTACGGCTCCTTCGGCGCGACGCCGACCACGTGGTCACGGTGAGGTTCGTTGACAGGACTGGAGAGCCAGCTGCCGTTGGCTACGAGCAGGAAGTCGACGGCCTGCACGTCGTCTTGAGTCTGCCCGACTCGCAAGAGTTCGGCAGGCTCGTGGTCGGTCGCGAAGAACTGTGGACGTGGCGCGCGGCGTTCTTCCGGGATCGCATTCGATACGAGGCCGAGATCGCCGGGCAAACGAACCGCCTCCAGCGCGAATGGATCTATCAGATCTACCTCGCGGCGCTGCTCGGCGAAGCTGCCGGCAGCTCCAAGGACCTCGCTGCTGCGACAGCGGAGCTTCGGCGCAGGGGCCTCGGCGATGTCTGTCGGCGGGTGATGGATGACCTCTTCCGCTTCGACCCGGCGACGCAGGACTCGCCGGATGTCTGGGAAGGCGAAGGCGCCGCGGAGGCTGACGGCCCGCCCCAGGCCTCTCGATTGGCCCAGTCACTGGCGCCACTGTTCGACGAGCCATGGCTTGCAGATCGCCTCGAGCAACTAGCTGCCAGTCTCTCGGTAGAGCCGACGGACGAAACGTTCTCCGCATGGCTGCAGGCCCGCCTTGCAGACACAGTCGGAGAGGCCGTTGCCGTTGCCTGCGCCTACCTCGTGCCTTCCTTTGCCGGGACTGACGTCCTCGTGCTGGACATCCTCGACAGAGCCGAGGTTGAGAGCCCAGCGGCCGTCTGGATCACCGAATCGATCCTGGGTGGTGCAGGAGTTCTCGACGCAATCGGACGCGGCTTCGCGGCGGATCCGACGAGCTTCACCCGAGCACTCGACGCCGCCGTTGCTCCGTCCGAGCTTGAAGTGGTCGCCGCCAACTTGGACCGCGTGCTCGACCTCCTGAACGACGACGCTACGGTTCGCGACGCGGCTGCGGTAGTTCGTTCTCGAGAGGACCATTCTGGCCGAGACGCCGCACGCAAGACGTTGTACGGCCTGCTCGCAGACCGAGGCATCGGCGTAGACCATTCGTTGAGCGTCGCTCTGAACCAGCGGCTCCTGCGGCGCGGCTCCTCGCCCGAAACCGATCGCCTGCTGCAGGAGCTGCGCGAAGACTGGCAGAGCCTTGAGCGGCGCCTCGGCATCGCCATTGACCTCCGGACATACGGGTACGTGGCTGCGGTCAGTCCTCGGTTCAGCGGACGCCTGCGAGACATGGTGATCGCGATCGCTGGCCATTCCCCGGCGACGGCGGAGGTCGTCGGCGTCCTGTCCGGCGTGCTCTGGGCCGGACCGAGCGAGGTCCGCGGGCGTTCGCTCGAGAGCCACAGTCCGTTCCGAGAAACCGGCCGCGCCGACCCTGCTCTCGTCCGCCTGGTTCTCGAAGGGGGCGACAAGGCCATCTCATTTGGGACGGATGGCTGGGAACGACAACTGGCCGACGTCCTTGCCCACGATGGCGCGGCGCAACTCATCGGTGATCGCCAAGACGACGGGAAGCTCGCAGAAGGCTTGTGCCGAGCACTGGCCACCCCTATCGATGTCGTGTACCTCCAGTTCTTCCCGTCCGTGGATCGAGTGGCTCAGGACGAGCGGCACGTGGCACTCAGGCTCGTCATCCGGGAGCTCGCGTGAACCGAACCGCCTATCCGGACCGGAGTCTCCACACCGCCAGTTCGGCCCTGGTCCCGGCCGACTTCCTCCAGTCGATCTTCGTCGCGGAGTTGCTCGTTCCGAGCAGGCGGCTCTGGATCTCGTCGCCGTGGATCAGTGACGTCGAACTGATCGACAACTCAGGGCGCCAGTTCAGCTCTCTGAGTCCGGCATGGCCAGCCGGCCGCATCAGGCTCGCGACGATCCTCCGCACTCTCTTGGAACGGGGCGGGCGAGCGGAGATCTTCGCGAACGACTCGCGGCATAACGACGAGTTCGTCGACCGACTTACCGAGATGCGCACCGAGTTTGAGGGCCTATCGGTAGCGCGAGTTGCGACACTCCACGAGAAGGGCATCGTGGCGGATCGTTTCGCCCTCGACGGTTCGATGAACCTCACCTACAACGGGGTCTACGTCAACGAGGAATACCTCATCTTCAGAACAGACCCTGCAGCGGTCGCGGAGCGGCGCCTCACACTCGAGAACCGCTGGAGGGAGCTCCTGTGATCCTCGACGAGGATCGCCGCGCAGGGCTCCGTAATCACCTCGCGGACCACCTCGGCTGGTCTGCGACCGACGATGAAGGGAGCCGACTGGCCGCTCTCTACGAAACGATGGACGACAGGTCATTTCCGGGGGCCGTCATCCCCAGAGTCCGCAACACGGACGTCCTGATCTACCTCGTAGCCGACTCGGGACAGTCGTGGCGTCGACTCCAGCCACTCGCCACTGCATTCGCCGGGGTCACCCTCTCTGACTTCGATGGGCGCACGGTCGACCTCGACGCTCACGACCCGTTCGAGGCCGCCCTCGCCAGGGACGGCATTTCGCATGCGAGTCGTGTATCCGCCGGAGGCGCCGAGACCGGCGCGCACGATCTGATCGCAAGCCTGCTCCGCATGCGACGTGGCGTGGCGAGCGCTCCCGCCTTCTCCGAGGGCATCTCGGCGACGACGGGACAGTTGCTGGGCGAATTCAGGTTGTCGCTCGCTGTTCGCGATCGCCGCGCAGCCGAAGCGGTCATCGAGACGATGCGGAACGAGATGCGGCTCGACGCGCTCAACCTCCTGTTTCTTCAAGTGCAACTCGACGCCGCCCTCGAGGACTGGGTGATCCTCCGCAATCGCGACTACTTCGACAGCCTCTGTCTCGCCCGTCGACCGCCCCGAGTTACCGCCGCCCTAGCCGAGGCTCTCTATCACACGTCAATCGAAGCCCTCGACCGAGAGGACGCCCCACCCGCTGACATGCTTGTGGCGTTCAAGCATGAAGTGCTGGGACGGGGCGGCGACGTATTTGCGGTACGTCCACCGGCGCCATCCCCATCCGTCGCGAAGATGTTCCTGCTGGCGACTCTCGCTTCGCCGGCACCGGACCCTGGGCTCATCGAGAAACTGGAGGCCGGGGCGGCCGGGTGGGAGAGCGGCGACCAGCGTTCCTTCCATCGGTTGCTGGCCTTGCAACGACCCTCCGCTACCGGTGGACATGCGCCGCCGGCCGATCCAGAGACCCAACTCCGTGCGCTGACAGGCAGGAGCAGACCCTCGATTGGCGATGCCCAGACCGCCTTGCTTGCCGCCTCGATCGTACAAACGCTGGACGCCTACCGCATCGCCATCGACGTGGTGAGTGGGCTTGCCGAGCTAGACCGTGCTGCGCTACTCGGGCCGCCAGGCATCAGGGCCATGTGGGAGGAACTTCTCGCTCACTCGGCTCAGGAACGCGTCCCGCGTGGATGGCGCGACTTCATACGCCTTGCCCCGGAGATGTCGTTCGGTGCGCTCCGTGCTTGGGCGGAGAAAGGTGTTGCCGAGTTTCCGATCGGGCGTGTGCTCGCTGATCGCCAGGCGGTGGCCGATCTGGTTGCCGATCTTCAGAGGTCATTTGCCGCAGCCGAGGAAGTGACGGATCAGCTACTTCCCTACGTTGTGGAGTGGGTGCGAAGCGATGAGCACTGGCCCAATTCCGAGTATCGGGTTCTCTATGAGGAGTTGGTCAACCTCCTGCTCCTTGGTAACAGCAGAACTCCCACGGTGGTCACGGCCGTAGGCGAGGTCCTGACTGCGATTCTTGCTGTCGGCATGGAATCTGCTACGTACCGACGGACGATCGGCGACCTCGGTGCCTGGCTTCGGACAGCCATGGCGTTGGGGACCGCGGATTCGATTATCGACATGATCGAAGTGCTGGCGACCAACCCGACGCCGGACGCCGTGGCGCGACAGGGGTTCTGGCTGGCTATGGCTGGCGACCTTGTTCGACTTTGGCCGCGACTCTCGGTAGGACAACAGTCGGTCATCCTCGATGTCGCGACGCTGCTGGACATTCCGGGGACGCCCTCCTTCCGCCTCTCCGAACCGGTCGAGATCTCAGCTGCAGTACCAAGCCCCAGACGAGGCTACCTACTCGCGATCTACACA
>VFSW01015408.1_pt1 | contig 10510 bp, 7 predicted proteins | sample 5358111 | NCBI WGS metagenome assembly VFSW01 (sample SAMN11554181, study PRJNA540505) | mine drainage metagenome | isolation source: sediment from site ElyBrook_90M | place: USA: Ely Copper Mine, Vershire, VT | collected 2017
GCCTTCTACGTCGAGCGACTTGCGCTGGCGGAAGGGGCGTCGCGCCAATCAATCGTGCTGCACGTCACACTGCTGACTGGTGTCTATGCGCTGATGCAGCTCGTTTTTGCGCCGGTATGGGGACACTGGTCGGATCACATCGGCAGAAGACCGCTGATTCTAATCGGCCTCACAGGCTACGTCGTCGCGCAGGTGATGTTTGGTCTGTCCACGTCATTGTGGCTGCTCTACGCGGCGCGAATCGTCGGAGGCGCTTTGTCGTCGGCGACTCTACCGGTGTCGGCGGCTTACGTGGTTGATATGACGACGAAGGAAGAACGCGGTCGAGGAATGGCGTGGCTCGGCACGGCTGTCAGTCTCGGCGTCGTCGTTGGACCTGCGCTCGGCGGCTTGCTCTCGCGGCGAGACTGGCATTTTATTTGGAGGACAGAACATTTCAAAGTTGACAGCTTTTCGGCTCCGTTTTTCGCGGCGGCGTTGTTAGGACTGCTGACGCTGCTCGCGGCATCTCGCTGGCTGCCGGAATCGCTGCCGAAAGCTTCGGTGCAAAATATTAATGAAGAAGCGAAGACGGATTGGCGAGGGCTGGTAAAGAGTCTTCGCCCGCTGCTTGGGCTGGCGCTCGCGGGACAATTCGCGCTGACGATGTTCGAGGGGACCTTCGCGCTCTACGCGAAGGCAAAATTCGACTACGGTCCGATTGAAGTGGGATACACCTTTGTTGTGTGCGGGCTGGTGATGACCGTTTTTCAAGCAGGCGCGGTCGGCTTCCTTGCCGGTAGAATTAGCGAGATTTGCCAGATAGGTGTGGGCTTCGGCCTGATGGGGACGGGAATTGCGTTGCTAGCAACGGCGCGCACTAGGTTCTTTGTCCTTGCTTTTGTCGCTTTGCTCGCTTTAGGGATGGCTTTCATCGCTCCCAATCTGGCGGCTCTAATCTCAAAGCGCGGCGGAGAACAACAAGCGGGCGCGTCGCTCGGTATCCAAAACGCCGCTAACAGTCTCGGGCAGGTGGGCGGACCACTGCTGGGAGGCGCGCTCTTTGTCTGGCAGGTCAATGCACCGTATTTGCTTAGTGGAGCATTGCTGGTCGCGCTCGCTTTGGCTATCGGGTGGAAAGCGATGGGTAGGCATAGCGAGGCCAGACTCACTTGATGAAGGAGGCAACCAAGGCAACAGAAATCGACTTGGGAGTTGATCTTCTGTTGCGCACGGCGCCTGATTGATTGAATTTCGATCTCAAAAAACTGAAGGAGAAGAAGAAAATGAGTTGTTGTAGTGATGTGATGCAACCAATCAAAGCGTCTTCGTGCTGTACGCCGCAAGACACGGCGGCACGCGCGGCGCGAGCGATACGCGATTCAGGCTGCGGCTGCGCTCCTGTGATTAAGGATACAGAAAACCTCAAGCTGGTCGGCGTCGTCACCGAGCGCGACGTGTGTTGCAGCGTTGCGGCTGATGACCGCCGTGCTTCCGAAGTCCGCGTCGAAGAGATTATGCGTCCCGCGTCTGCGTGTTGTGGAGGAGATGAGCCAGTTGAAGAAGCGCGCCGGAAACTCCACGAGCATCGCGCGACCAGCTTGCCCGTTGTGGACAAGGCGGGCGGTTGCTGCGGCACAATCAGCGTTCACGGTTTGGAGAAGTCGTAGCAACCGGACGTCGCCGCCGGTAGCGTGCCTTTATCCGGGGCCGGAGGCCGGGTTAAAACCATTGAGCAGCAAGAAACTAACTGTCGATGCCGATCTTGAAAAGCTTCAGCACGACTCATTCAAGTACTTCCTGCATGAGACGAATCCAGCCAACGGGTTGGTAATCGACAAGACCGAAGCAGATTGGCCTGCCAGTATTGCCGCCACCGGCCTCGCGTTGGCATCGTACCCGGTGGCTGTCGAGCGCGGATTTATGCCGCGTGCGGCGGCGGTAGAACGAACGCTGACGACGCTACGGTTTTTCTGGAACAGCCCGCAAGGCCCCGAACCCGACGCGACCGGCTACCAGGGCTTCTACTACCATTTTCTCGACATGCAAACCGGCCGGCGCGTCTGGAACTGCGAGTTGTCGACAATCGACAGTGCATTTCTGCTGGCGGGCGCGTTGACGGCAGGAATGTATTTTGCTGTCGACACGCCGGACGAACATGAAATCCGCATGCTTGCCGACGCGCTCTATCGCCGCGCAGATTGGCAGTGGGCGCAAGACGGCAGCGCAACGGTCACTCACGGCTGGAGGCCTGAAAGTGGATTTCTCAAGTACCGTTGGGAAGGCTACGACGAGGCGTTGTTGTTGTATATCCTGGGGCTAGGCTCGCCCACCTATCCGCTAGCCAATGGTAGCTACGCCGCGTGGGCTTCCACTTACCAGTGGGAACACTGTTACGGACAGGAGTATCTTTACGCCGGACCATTGTTCACGCACCAGCTCTCGCATGTTTGGATTGATTTTCGCGGTATTCAGGATGCTTTCATGCGCGACAAAGGCATCGACTATTTTGAGAACAGCCGCCGTGCAACTTATGTACAGCAACAGTACGCGATCAACAACTCACTCAAGTTCGAGGGCTATGGCCGCCATTGCTGGGGACTGACCGCAAGCGAGGGCCCCGGCCCCAACACTATCAACGTGAATGGCATTGAGCGCCACTTCTTCAATTACGTGGGACGCGGCGTGCCGTACGGACCCGACGACGGAACCATCGCACCGTGGGCCGTAGTGGCGTCGTTGCCGTTCGCGCCCGAGATCGTGTTGCCCGCGCTCGACTATTGCATACACCAAGCTAAGTTGACCGAACTGAACCCCTACGGCTTCAAAGCGTCTTTCAATCCTACGTACCCGGGAAAGTTCCGCAACCCCTATGGCTGGGTCTCATCATGGCATTTCGGGCTCAATCAGGGGCCGATCGTTCTGATGATCGAGAATTATCGGACCGGATTGTTGTGGCAATGGATGCGAAAGTGCCCATACATCGCTAGCGGCTTGCGTCGGGCGGGTTTTGGCGGCGGCTGGTTATGACCTTGGTTGAATGACATGATTTCGATTGACTGGAACCCGATGCCGTATCTTGGACCGGTGCCAATCAACTGGTACGGGATCACCTTCGCGATCGCGATCTTCACTGCCAGATCTCTGGTGATCCGGTGGGCGCCGAAATACGGCTTCAGCAAGGATTCAATCGACCGCCTGTTGGTGTGGATTCTGGTAGGCGTCGTCGCAGGTGCACGCTTGTACTACGTCGTCCAGAATGATTTCCCTTCCTACCTGGCCCATCCTTGGCGCATATTCGCCATCTGGGAAGGTGGGCTCGCATTCTTCGGCGGTCTGATCGGCGGAATCGGGGCCGCGTACCTGTACTGTCGGCGGGATGGTTTTGATTTTGCACGAGTTGGTGACCTATTCGCACCTGCTATTCCGCTTGCCGGAGCGATCGGACGCATCAGTTGTGGTCTGGACGGCATGGACTTTGGAACCCCGACGGAGCTGCCCTGGGGAGTGGTCTATCGAAATCCCAATTCGTACGCGCCGTTGGATGGGGTCCCGCGGCACCCGGACCAATATTACGAATTAGTGGGCGACCTGATGATTGCAGCCATCCTGCTGCGATTGCGCGGGAAGATGCGGGCCGGCTCTCTCCTGCTCCTCTACCTGATCGCCTTCAGCGTGCTTCGCTTTTTCGTATTCTTCCTCCGGGGAAATGTGGCATCAGTCGCACTTGGGCTGAAAAACGGGCAATGGACAGCCTTGGTGATTCTGGTCGTTTCTGTAGTCATCACGCTGTGGAGACACGGTTCCCAAGAACAGAAGGCCTAACGATGAGATCTGCGCGCCGAGGCTCGCCTGGATGCGAAATCGCAAGACGCGGGTCGATCTTTCTCCGTCGAGCATAAACTCTGGGCACAGGCGACCGAAGCGTGCGGTGGAGAACGGCAAAACGCTCGTTTGCGAATTTTGCGTAAGGCCTCGCCGATGTGCTGATGCGCTGTCCCGACGCAACAGCTTGCGCCTAATCGAGATCATCTGCTAGGTTAGGGGGGCAGAACATGCTTGCCAGCTGGAGTCGCGCATTGGGGTTGGTTGCTGTGGCTGCGCTTCTTGCAAACGCCCAGTGTTACAACACCTGCGTATTGACGGCTTGCACTTCTGCTCAGACTCCGTCCAACGATTGTCCTAAGCACAACCACAAGCCTTCTCATGAAGACAGTTCCGGTTGCCAACACCAGCATTCCGAATTCGCTGGCCCCGAATCTGGAATCGCGAAGGTAAGTGTAGCGCCGGCAGTGCTGATTCCAGCGGTTCTCACGGCAGGCGCGGATGGGGTTTCCCTTGAGCCCCTCTTTCTGTCAACGCCCGATACCGGCTCGCCGCCCGGCAGCCAAGTCTCTCCTGCCATTTCTGTTCTCCGTATTTAGGGTCTCTCCTTTCTAGTTGCCGGTTTAGTCCGCTTCTGCGGCATCCTTCTGGATGCGGCCCTGCGACTCGTTGGTCGCACGCCGAGCCTCCCCGGCGACGCCGAAACACGGGCTAGTTCAATAAAGGAGAAGAGTCATGAATCCTCGACGAAGCTTTTTCAGGAGCGTTCTTGGACTGGGCGCTGGCGTGGCGGCGGTCGCAGGAGCAGCGAAAGCGCAGCAGATACGGTCCGAGCCAACGGCAACTCAACCGGTCCTGACACCGGATATCGCCGACCTGCCGTTCACGCTCGACAACGGCGTGAAGGTTTTCAGCCTGATTGCCGAGCCGGTGAAGCAGATGATTGTCCCAGGACGAATCTTGGATCTCTGGGGCTTCAATGGGAGCGCGCCGGGGCCTACCATCCAGGCAAACGAGGGAGAGCGCGTACGCATCGTTTTCGATAACCATCTGCCGGAGCCTACTGGCATCCACTGGCACGGCATCGAGCTTCCAAATGACATGGATGGCGTACCCGGCATCACCCAGAAACTGGTGATGCCCGGTGAACGGTTCGTCTATGAGTTCGCGCTGCATCAAAACGGCACATTCTTCTACCACTCGCACATGGCCATGCAGGAGATGGTGGGGATGCTCGGCGGCTTCATCATTCATCCGAAGACACCCTATACGCCGCGAGTCGATCAGGATTTCCTGATTGCACTGCAAGAGTATGCAGTGCTTCCCAATAGGACGATGCCCAACAGCATGAACATGGAGTTCAACTGGCTCACGTTCAACGGAAAGGCAGGTCCTGCGACAACGCCCCTGGTCATTAAGCAAGGTCAGCGAGTCAGGATCAGACTGGTCAATCTCGGCATGGACCACCATCCGATTCATCTTCATGGGTTCACGTTTTGGGTAACCGGACACGAAGGAGCTAGGGAGCCTGAGACGATGTGGCTGCGAGGCAACACGACGTTGGTCGGCGTGGCGCAGGCGCGCGATATCGAATTCATCGCCGACCGGCTCGGCGAATGGATGTTCCACTGCCATCTTCCCCACCACATGATGAACCAGATGTCTTCAAACGTCGGCCCCATGACCCGTCTCGGGCAGGGCATGCAGGGCGGCGCAAGCATGGAGGAAGCCATGGGGATGCTCCGGGATGGCCACGCTACCGCGGAGAACAAAGCTCCGAGCCTCGGCCGCGGGCTTGGCGTCGGGTCCACAACGGACATGCCGCGCTCCAATGGCCCGCTGTCTCAGAGCGAGGCCGACAAGGCAATGGCCAACATGCCGGGAATGGATCATTCGAAAATGCCGGGAATGAGCATGCCCGATTTGCCGAAGAACGCGAATCAGATTCCGCTCTTCCCGCAGGATGCTTTCATGGAAGGCCCGATGATGGCGATGGATAAGGAGGTCGATAAACCCGAGACATACGGCTTACCACCGGGATGGAGCGGATTTATTGGAGGCATGATGACGCTGGTTCGAGTTTTGCCGCCCGACCAATACGACAAAATCATGGACCTGAAAGCCCAGCAGCGAGAACAACAGCAGCGGGAGATCAACGCCAAGTGAAACGCACCGGCAGGATTACTCATGAGACGCAGGCGTTTTTCAGATGCGCAGCACCAGCCCTGCTGCTGGGCTTGTTCGTCTTCTCCGCTTCCGCGCAACAAAGCGACAAGAAGGCAATGACCTTTCGCGGCAAAGTCGAGCAGGTGAATGCCGCCACAAAGCGGATCACCGTCCATAGCGAACCCGTTGAGGGTTGGATGGGCGAGATGACGATGGGTTTCGCCGTCGACAACGACGCCGTGTTCGATCGCGTAAAGGCGGGCGATCAGATAACCGCGAAAGTCTACGAGGGCGATTTCACGTTGCACGACGTGCAAGTGGCTCCGCCGGGCAACGCCGGCGCGGCGCCAAGTGCCGCATCCCAGGGTGGCATGCGCTTGGAGGACCTGGAACAGATGGCCTTGGCAAGTAACCCGACCGTGGCTCAGGTGCAGGCCAACATGCGCGTTGCGGCCGGACTGACCAGGCAGGCAGGCCTCTACCCTAATCCCACGGTTGGCTATTACGGTGACGAAATCCGCGGCGGCTTCACGCGCGGCGGAAAACAGGGCGGCTTCATCAGCCAGACCATTGTTACAGGAGGCAAACTCGGGGCGGCCCGTCGCGTGGCAGCGCTGCAAGCGAACGAAGTGGCGACCGCCGGGCAGGTTCAGCGGCAGCGCATTCTGAATAACGTCAGGGTGGCTTTCTACCAGGTTCTTGCCGCGCAGAGATTAGTGGACGTCAGGCAGAATCTGGCGAAGCTGGCCGCGGATGCGGCGCAGACTTCCCTTCAACTGGGCAACGTCGGTCAATCTGATCGTCCGGACATCCTTCAGGCGGAGGTTGAACAACAACAAACAATCGTGAGCCTCCGGGTCGCGCAACAGAGTCTGCAGGCTTCCTGGAGAATGTTGGTCGCCGTGATTGGAAAACCCGATCTGCCTCTCGCACGCTTGGACGGCGATCTGGAGGCCATCCCGGATCTCAATTACGCCGAATGGGTCGCGACCACGCTGCGGGACAGCCCGGAAGTGAAGCTGGCACAGCAGGCGATCGACCGGGGGGAAGCCTCGCTGGTTCAGGCCAGGAAGGCTGTCATTCCGGACTTGCAGGTCACGGGAATCCTCGTTAATGACTTCAGCCCGCTCATGGAGACGAACCCGTCACGCGCTATCGGCGTGATGGGCGGAGCGCAAATTGGCGTACAGCTGCCGATTTTCAATCGAAACCAGGGAAACATTGCCGCCGCGAGAGGCGAAATCGAGAGCGCGAAGCAGGAACTGGCCCGACTCAAACTCCAGTTGCAGCGCGACGTGGCCAGCCTGTTCCGCGATTACGATTCCGCCCGCGTCACCGTCCAGCAGTACAAAACAGAGATGCTGCCGCGGGCGGAACAGGCTTACAAACTGTACCAGACGAACTATCAAAAAATGGCCGCTGCCTACCCGCAAGTGCTGATCTCGCAGCGAACGCTGTTCCAGTTGGAAGTCGATTACATCCAGGCGCTCGAAAGCGCCTGGGAGAGTTCCCTTTTGATCCGCGGCTTTGGTCTGATGGACGGACTTTCCCAACCCACGAGTCCCTCGATGACGGGGGGAGCCGCAAGCGGCGGGGCGGGATATTCGCCTTCGCGTGCGACAGCGGTTCAATAGCGACTGAATTTGGAAAGGATGCGACTATGCAGAAGTTAGTTTGGTTCCTGGCGGGAACAATTGCACTCATCGCGGTTGTCGGTGTCGGCGGGCTCGTTTTCGTGAAAACGAGCGCAAACGGTTTCAGCGCCCGGATGCAGCCGAGCGTGCTTGAAGCTTTGGCCGCAAGACAAGCGCGTGCCATGGCGATGCCGGCAAACGCGCGCGGGCGCACAAATCCGATAGCGGATTCGGTGGAGGTCATGGCTGAGGCGCGCGCGCACTGGGCCGACCATTGCGCTGCTTGTCACTCGAACAACGGCAGCGGTGACGCCGAGATGGGGAAACATCTGTATCCGCCGGCTCCCGACATGCGGCAGGCAGACACGCAAAACCTGACCGACGGGGAACTGTTCTACGTCATCCAAAACGGCATTCGCCTGACCGGGATGCCTTCTTGGGGCAGCGGCACAAGTCACGATGAACAGGATTCCTGGAAACTGGTCCACTTCATCCGGCACCTGCCAAAGCTTACAGCCGATGAAGAGCGGGAAATGAAGGAGTTGAATCCGAAGAGTCCGGACGAACTGAAGGAAGAACAGGAAGAAAGAGAGTTTTTAAACGGAAGTCAAGCAGATGAACACACAAAGAATGGAGATCAATCGAATGAACGCAAACAGCATCAGCACCAGAACTAAGCTCAAGGTCCACGTCGCGCTCCTCGCGATCCTGTCGCTTGCGCTCCTACCCACAATCGCCACCGCTCACGGCGGCGAAGAACACGTGACCGGCACGGTGACTAAGATTTCGGACACGTCCGTTACTGTCAAGACAACGGCCGGAAAAACCGTTGAAATCGGCTTCGACGCGAAGATGACCACTTACGAGCGCGCCAAACAGCCGATCCAGAAGACCGATATCAAAGTCGGCGATCGGGTCGTCATCCATGCCATGGAGGTGAATGAGAAGATGGTTGCCCATTCCGTCGAGGTCGGAGCGGCAGCGAAGCAAGCCGCCAAGCATTAACCCGAGCCGCCGACAGTCGTTGCTTGACGTTGAGAACGACGCAACGAAGGGGCTAGAGGTGAGTCCCCCCGCGACGAATCTTTAGCCCCGCTCTGCCGGAAACCGAACTTGAAAGGAAAAAGGAGTTATGCAACTCAAATCGGCCTTACTTCTGCTCGCGGCGGCCGTCGCGGCGTTCGGGCAAACCATCAAAGTGGAACTCGTCCCCAACCCCTCGGGCGCGGGCAGCCTTCAGGCCCACTGGGGGACTACTGCAGACGGCAGCCCATTATTAAGCTGGCTCGAAAAATTCAAGGATGGCTCGCTCACCCTGCGCTATGCGACACGCCGCGATGCGCAGTGGTCGGAGCCGCGCACGATAGCCGCAAACCGCCAATTCTTCCGTCAGCCGGCGGAGTCGCCCTCGGTGATTTCCTTTCCCGACGGATCATTGCTTGCGGAATGGGTAGAGGTGCCCTCTGGCGCGAGCGAAGCCGAGTATATCTATGTCTCCGCGTCGAAGGATGGGGTTCGATGGACAGCGCCGGTCATGGCGCATCAGGATCGCAGTCCCGTCCAGCACGCTTTGGTTTCCATGGTTGCGAGCGGCGACCGGGAAGCCTCTCTCGTCTGGCTGGAGGCGCTGAAGGGTGAGGATGCGCCGTCGGTTTTGAAGCGGACCGTCGTCAACAGTGACGGCAAGGTGGTGAAGGAAGAGATATTGGATTCCGATGTCTGCACCTGTTGTCCCACCAGCATTGTGAAAACTTCGAAGGGACTGTTGGTTGCCTACCGGGACCACACGCCACAAGATATTCGCGATATCGGTGTCATTCGTTTCGAGAACGGCCGCTGGTTGCCGTCGAAGATCCTGAATCCCGACAAATGGGAGATCAATGCCTGCCCGGTCAACGGCGCGTTTGCGGCGGCAAAGGATAACCGAGTCGCGATAGCCTGGTACACGGAAGCGCAGGACAATCCGCGAACGCAGCTTGTCTTTTCCAGCGATGGCGGCGCCACGTTTAGCAAGCCAATCCGCGTCAGCACCGGGAATTCTTTCGGACACGTCTCGGCAGCACTGGACGATCAAGACGGCGCGCTCGTGTCCTGGCTTGAGGAAGGCAAAAGCGCGGACGGGGTCCTGCTCCTCGTCCGTCAAGTTACCGGAGCCGGTGTTGCCGGTGCTGTAACGCAAGTTGCCCAGGGTTCGAGGCCGAGCATAGGTTATCCGCGGCTCCTGCACGGCGGTGGTGAGACGTGGATCGCCTGGGGAAATTCGGGAACTGGAAAAATACAAACGGCGCGTCTTACGAAATGAGTTCGTCCATGAAATGCGCAATCGTGATACTCATCGTTGCTGTCTTGGCCCTGGACGTCGAAGAATCGTTGCAGTCGCGCGCGATTGAGGGAACGTAGCGAGAATCAATGGACCGAGGCACTTATGGACACTAGCTTCCGTGAGCTCTTTGAAGTATCTCCTGATGCGATCCTCGAGGTCGATCAGGAGGGAGCGATCCATCTCGTGAACGAGGAGGCCGAACGGCTCTTCGGCTACCCGCGCGCAGAGTTGACCGGCAGACGCGTGGAAGATCTCCTTCCCGGGCGATACAGGAAAGGACATCTCACGCACCGTGAGTACTATCACGACCACCCCCTGAAGCGTCCCATGGGCTCCGTTCTCGACCTTTGGGCACGGAACGCCGATGGAAGAGAATTTCCGGTCGATATCAAACTCAGCCCGATTCAGACTGACGACGGGTTACGAATCATGTGCGTTGTGCGGGACATCACTGATCGCAAGCGATCCGAGGAGCAAATCCGTTCTCTCAACGAAAACCTGGAGGAGCGCAACCGGGAAGTCGAGCGCGCCAACCAGCTAAAGAGCGAGTTCCTGGCGAGCATGAGCCACGAGCTTCGGACCC
>VFSW01015409.1_pt1 | contig 10509 bp, 6 predicted proteins | sample 5358111 | NCBI WGS metagenome assembly VFSW01 (sample SAMN11554181, study PRJNA540505) | mine drainage metagenome | isolation source: sediment from site ElyBrook_90M | place: USA: Ely Copper Mine, Vershire, VT | collected 2017
GAATAGCCGGACGCACGCGCCCGCCGGGCCTATCCCAGCCGCTGGAGGAGATCCGCCCGGTTCAACCCCGCCGCTCGGATGCGGACCACGACCTCGTTGGGGCCGGGCCTCGGATCCGGCACCTCGCCCAGCTCGATAACCTCTGGCCCACCTGCCCTCGAGAAGCGTACACAACGCATGGGTCCATCGTCGGTGGGTCCGCCATGGCACGCAAGACGAGACTGCAGCTGTTGAACGAGGAGATCGTCGCGTGCCGGCGGTGCCCGCGGCTCACCCGCTACCGGGAGGAGGTCGCCCGGGTGAAGCGCCGGGCCTACCGCGCCGAGCGCTACTGGGGGCGGCCGGTGCCCGGCTTCGGCGATCGGCACGCCTGGCTGCTCATCGTGGGCCTGGCCCCGGGCGCCCACGGGGCGAATCGAACCGGGCGCATGTTCACCGGCGATCGCTCGGGGGACTTTCTCTACGCGGCGCTCCACCGCGCGGGGTTCGCGAACCAGCCCACGTCCGAGCATCTCTCGGATGGCCTCGCGCTCACCGGGGCCTACCTCACGGCGCCGTGTCGCTGTGCGCCGCCGGACAACCAGCCCACCCCGGGCGAGCTCGCCGCCTGCGCTCCGTTCTTGCAGCGAGAGCTCGCGCTGCTGCCCCGCGTCCAGATCTGCCTCGCCCTGGGGGCCATCGGCTTCGGAGCGACGCTCGATCTGCTCGCGCGCCAGGGGCCGCCGGCTCCGCGGCCCCGCCCCAGGTTCGCCCACGGGGCGGAGGGCTCCCGCGGGGGGCGGATTCGCGTCATCGCGAGCTACCACGTGAGTCAGCAGAACACGCAGACGGGCCGACTTACCCCGGCGATGTTCGACGCGATCTTGCGGCGGTGCGACGCCCTCAGGCGAGGAAGCTGATCACCGAGCGCGCGAAGTGCTCGGGCTCGTCGAGGTTCGACACGTGGCCCGCGCTCGCGAGGATCTCCAGCCGCGCGTGCGGGATGAGCTGGCTGAGCAGCTCGGCCTCCGCGCGCGGGATCACGCGATCTTCGGCGCCGTGGAGGATCAAGGTGCTCGCCTGCACCTTGCGCGCCGCGCCGGTCAGGTCTCGCCGACGGGCGATGGCCCGAGCGGCGGCGGCGACTCCCTGGGGACTCGCGCGGCGGATCACGTGGCCCACGAGCCGCTGCGCCGCGAGCGTGGCTTCGGGCTTGAGCAGCAGCGGCACCCACTCGGCCTCGAGGAAGCCGACTCCTTCGTGCTCCACCCGCGTCGCCCGGGCCTCGTGCTTGGCGTTCAGCTCCGGCGAAGACAACGTCGCGCGCGACCCGCAGAGGATGAGCTTGCGCAAGAGCCGCGGGGCCTGATCCGAGAGCTCCAGCGCCGCGTAGCCGCCCATGGAGACTCCCAGCAGGTCGAAGTGGGACAGCTGCAGGTGCGCGGCGAGGGCGCGCAGCGCCTCCGCGTAGCTTGCCAGCGTGACCTCGCCCGGCGGCGGCGGGCTCTGGCCGAAGCCCGGGAAGTCGACGGTGATCACCCGCCGCTCCCGGCCGAGGGCGTCGACCAGCGGCGCGAAGATCGTGCTGTCGAGCGGGAAGGGGTGAAGGAGCAACACCGCGGGGCCGGCTCCCACGTCGTTGACCGCGAGCTTCAGTCCATCGGCGCCGACATGTACGAGGGTCATGGACTGGCAGTTAGCCGAAAGGAGGCTTCGGCTTCAAGCGGTTCAGCAGTAGTCTTCGCGGCGCATGCCCAAGGCCCCCCTGAAGAAGCCCAAGAAGCCGCGCCGAAAGAAGGTCGCGGCCCGGACGGTGGGGCTCGGCCCCGCGGAGCTGAGCCTCGCGGGAGACGCCGCGCTCGCACCCCTTCGCGCCCACGTGGTCGCCGACGGCGGCGCGGTCATCGGCGCCTACCGCGAGCCCTTCGGCGGTAAGCCGCTCCTGCTCGTCGCCCTGCCCATCGAGAAGGTCGCCGCCACGCCGTACCAGCGCGATCTCTCGAAGCCCCACGTGGGACGGCTGGTGACGGCCATCACCAAGATCGGGGCCTTTCTGGATCCGATCATCGCCGCTCGGGTCGAACCCCCTTCCGCGGAGGCGCCCGAGGTTCACTACCAGACCCCCAATGGCCACCACCGGCTCGCCGCGCTGCGGGAGCTCGGCGTGAAGACCGTCGTGGCGCTCTTGCTCCCCGATCCCAAGATCGCCTTCCAGATCCTCGCGCTCAACACCGAGAAGGCCCACAACCTCAAGGAGCGCGCGCTCGAGGTCATCCGGATGGCCGAAGCGCTCGCGCAGTCGAGCCCCGACGCCGAGGAGAGTCGGTACGCCTTCGAGTTTGAGGATCCCGCCTTGCTCGTGCACGGCCTGTGCTACCAGGCGCGCCCGCGCTTCTCGGGGGGAGCGTACAACCCGGTGCTCCGCCGTACCCTGACCACGTTCCTCGGCGAGTCGTTCGCGGAGGCGCTGCCGATCCGCCAGCAGCAGGCGGCGGTGGTCCTGGAGCTCGACGACGCGGTCACCACCGCGATCGAGGCCCTCAAGGCCAAGGGGCTGGTGAGTCCCTACCTGCGCGCCTTCGTGATCGCCCGCATCAACCCGCTGCGCTTCGCAAAGGGCAATGAGCACGACTTCGCGGCGACGATTCAGAAGATGCTGACCGCGGCGAAGAAGTTCGATGCCTCGAAGATCTCGAAGGAGGACGTCGCCCGCGCCCCTCCGGTAGCGGCCGAGGGGGAGTAGCCGCGGCTACAGGTGCGCCATCGCGAGCAGCCGGGTCAGCAGCTCCGGGTAGCTGATCCCGATCGCCGCGGCCTCCTGGGGCAAGAGCGACGTCTCGGTCATTCCCGGGAGCGTGTTGGTCTCGAGCAGGATCGGTCCCTCGGTCTTCGAGAGGATGAAGTCGGACCGCGAGTAGCCCCGGCAGCCGAGCGCGGCGTGAGCCGCGAGCGCCACCTCTTGAACCCGCTGGGTCTCGGGAAGAGAGAGCCGCGCCGGGGTGATCTCCTCCGAGCCCCCGACGGTGTACTTGGCGCCGAAGTCGAAGAACGTTGAGCTCTTCGGGACGATCTCCGTCGGCGGCAGCGCCTGGGTGACCCCGGTCGCGGGATCCTCGAGCACGCCGCAGGTCAGCTCCCGTCCCGCGACGAGGGGTTCGATGATCACCGGCCCGTCCTGGGCGACCTCGTCGAGGGCGCGCGCGAGCGCGTCGCCGCTCTCGACGATGCGCACCCCGACGCTCGAGCCCCCATCCCACGGCTTCGCCACCCCGGGGCCGGGGTGGGTCCTCGCGCGGCGCGTGGCCGCGGGGGCCCCGGTCTCCCGGGGCGCGAGGGTGAAGTCGGGCGCCAGGGGTAGCTTGGCCGTCCGGAAGACCTCCTTCGCGGCGAGCTTGTTCATCGCGCGCCGACTCGCCTCGGGCCCCGATCCCGTGTACCGGATCCCCAGCGCGGCGAGCTCGGCTTGAATCTGGCCGTCCTCGCCGTAGATGCCGTGCAGGCCCAGCAGCGCGAGCTCGGGCTGCCAGGGCAGCCGCTCGGCAGTGTTCGGACGGAAGGTCCCGCCGCCGACCAGGGCCGCCTCCAGCGCACCGCCTTCGTAAGGCAGTTTCGCGAAGTGCCAGACCCTCTCCCGGTCCACGAACACCGGCGCAGGCTCGAACCGCTGCCGGTCGAGGCGCCGGAGCATCAGCGTGCCCGTCTTCAGGGACACGTCGTGCTCGCTGGAGGGTCCCCCGAGAAAGACGGCCACGCGCTGTCGCTTGTTCATGGGTGCACTCTACGCGAGGAGGCTCAGCTCGCGAATCAAGGCTTTCGAGGTGGCGAGCTCGTCGCCGCCGGAGGTGCTGGGTTTCTGGACCACGAGCTTCATGTCCGGGGTCAACTTCCACTGCCCCCGCGCCTTCATCACCTTGGCGGCGAGCTTCTCCGCGGAGAGGGCCGCGTCGGGGCCGAGCGTGACCACCAGCCGCCCGGGGCCGTTCTCCAGGGCGCGCAGGCGCAGCTTGCGCATCGCGATGCGCAGCGAGGTCAGCTCGGTGAGCGCGTCGACCTCGTCGGGCGGTTCGCCGCAGAGGTCGCGGAGCTCGCCGCGGAGGTCGTCGACCTCCTCGTCCGACTGCGCTTGCGCCAGGCGCTTGTAGAACACGAGTCGCTGGTGGACGTCCGGCAGGTAGGTCTCGGGGAGAAGCGCAGAGATCGGCAGCAGGATCTCCGGCTCGATCTCGTCGCGCGGCGGCTGGCCGCGGAGCTCGCGCACCGCCTCCTCCATGAGCTGGGTGTAGAGGTCGAAGCCGACCGCGGAGATCTGGCCCGACTGGTCGGGGCCGAGCAGGTTCCCGGCGCCGCGGATCTCCAGGTCGTGGCTCGCGATGTGGAAGCCCGAGCCGAGCTCGGTGAACTCCTGCAGCGCCGCGAGCCGCTTCTGCGCGTCCTTGGTGACGGTGCGACTCTTGGGGATGAGCAGATAGCAGTAGGCGCGCTCCCGGCTGCGGCCGACGCGCCCCCGGATCTGGTACAGCTGGGAGAGACCGAAGGTATCCGCCCGGTTCACGAGGATCGTGTTGGCCGTGGGGATGTCGAGGCCGGATTCGATGATCGAGGTGCTCAGGAGCACGTCGTGCTTGCGCTCGATGAACTCGTTCATCACCTGGTCGAGGCGGTGCTCCTCCATCTGGCCGTGGGCCATGGCGAAGCGCACCTTCGGGCAGAGCTCCTGCAGGAAGGTGAGAATCGAGGGCAGGCTCTTCACGCGGTTGTGAACGAAGAAGACCTGGCCGCCGCGCGAGAGCTCTCGCTCGATGGCCTCCTTGATCGCGCCGGGCTCGAAGCGGGCGACGAAGGTGCGGATCGCCCGGCGATCCTGGGGGGGCGTGGCGATGATCGACAGATCCCGCACCCCCGCGAGCGACATGTGGAGCGTGCGGGGGATCGGGGTCGCGGTGAGCGTGAGCACGTCCACGAGCTTGCGCAGCTTCTTCAAGGCCTCCTTGTGCTTCACGCCGAAGCGCTGCTCCTCGTCGATCACCACGAGCCCCAGGTCCTTGAAGGCGATCTCCTTGCCGAGGAGCTTGTGGGTTCCGATCACGATGTCGATCTGACCGGCCTTGAGCCGCTGCAGGATCTCTCGCGTCTCCTTGGGGTCGCGGATGCGGGAGAGCATCTCCACCGTCACCGGATAGTCCTTGAGCCGCTCGCGGAAGGTGCGGTGGTGTTGCGAGCAGAGCACCGTGGTCGGGACCAGCACCGCGACCTGCTTCTTGTTGAGCACCGCCCGGAAGGCCGCCCGCAGCGCGACCTCGGTCTTGCCAAACCCCACGTCCCCGCAGACCAGCCGGTCCATGGGCCGCTCGCCGTCGAGATCGGAGAGCACGTCGCCGATGGCCCGCGCCTGGTCGGGAGTCTCGTCGACCGCGAACTCGGCCTCGAACTGTTGAAAGAGAGAGTCGGCATGGGGAAAGGCCGGCCGGGCGTGGGGCTTTCGGGCGGCGTAAACATCCAGGAGCTCAGCCGCCATCTGCAGCAGGTACTCCTTGACCTTGCGCTTGCGGTTGTCCCAGCTCTGGCTGCCGAGCTTGTCGAGTCGGACCGAGGTGGGGTCGGCGCCGGTGAACTTCTGGACCTGGCGCAGCTTCTCGACTGGCAGATAGAGTTTGTCGGCGCCGTCGAAGTGGAGGACCAGGAAGTCCCCGTCCACGCCGCGGATCGCCATGCGCAAGAGGCCGCCGTAGCGCGCGATGCCGTGTTCGAGATGGACGATCAGGTCCCCCTCGCGCAGGTCCCGAAAGGCCTGCACGAAGGCCTGCTCGGGGCGCTTCGTCTTGCGCGCGCGCAGCTCGGAGCGCGGGCCGAAGATCTCCTCGTCGGAGACAATCGCGAGCCCCCCGTCGGCGAACACCGCGCCGCGACTCACCTCTCCCACGAACAGGTGAGCATGGATGGCTGCGTCGAAGAGCGGGCGTGCGCTCTTCGAGAAGGGCTCCTCGTGCAGCCGGACCCCGAGGCGGCGGTCGAGCAAGAGCCGCTTCAGCTTCTCGGCCTGGCCGCTCGAGTGGCAGGCGATCACCGTGGCGGTGGCTCGGTCCCTCCATTCCTGGAGGCGGGTGGCGAGCGGGGTAAGCGCTCCCTCCTCGCCGTGGTGATCGAGGATGGCTTTCCGCAAGCTCTGGGTGTCGCCGAAGTGGAGCGCGAGCGGGGCGGTCTCGCCCACGAAGAGACCGTGCAGCCCTACCGTGCGGCGATCCGCGAGGAGGTCATCGAGCTCCGCGAAGTGGGCCGCGGGCGGCAAGGCCAGCTCGTGCCGGTCGAGGCTGGCCGCATACTCTCGCGCGAGCTCAGCCCCGAGCGCCTCGGCCTCCCGGCGAATGCCTTCGGGGTCAGCCAGGATCATCAGCGCGTTCTTCGGGAGGTACTCGGCCAGGGTCGTGAGCCCGCCCTCATAGAACCCGGGCTGAAGCGCCTCGATGCCCAGTACCCAGTTTCCTTGCTGGATTTGATCGGTGAGCTCGCGGACCTCGCGGGTGGGCTTGTTGACGCGATCGGCCGCGGCGCGGACCGCGGCGATGCCCAGCGCCTTGTGGGCGTCGTCGAGAATCACCTCGCGGGCCGGGCACACGAAGAGCTCGGCCAGCTCGACGAGCGTGCGCTGCGTCTCGGGATCGAAGAGCCTGAGTGATTCAATCTCGTCGCCGAAGAGCTCGAGGCGGGCGGGCTTCTCGTAGACCGGTGAGAAGATGTCGATCACCCCGCCGCGGACGGCGAACGAACCCGGGTCCTCGACGAGCGGGACGCGCGCGTAGCCGAGGGTGGTGAGCCGCAGCGCCAGCTCGTCCCGATCGACCGAGACCCCCCTACCCAGGAGCTCCCCCGTGCCTTCGAGGACGAATCTCGGCAGTACGCGGCGGCACAGGCCGCGGGTGGTGGTGAGGAGCACCCAGGGGGGCGCGGCGGCCTTCGTCGACAGGCCTCGGTGGGCCAGCAAGAACAGCGTGCGCAGGCGGCTGAGCTCGAGCTCGCGGTTGGGCGAGAACTCGTCGTAGGGCAAGAGCGGATCGGTCTGAAAGCGCAGCACCTGGGGCCGCGCGCCGTTGGCCGAATCGCTGGCCAGGAAGAACGCGAGATCCTTCTCGAGCAGATCCGCGGCGTCATCGTCGACCGCGACCACCACCAGGGGGCCTTGCTGGGCCGTGAGCAGGGCCTGCGCGACAAAGCCGCGGGCCACGCCGGTGACGCCCGTGACGTCGACGGCTCGCCCGCCGAGCTTCAGCGCGGCGAGCAGCTTGTCGACGCCCGTCGAGGTGTTCGCGCGCGGCGCAATCGGCTCCTCATCGGGTCGCTGTTCAGGGGTCTCGGCCACCGCGCCGCGAGTTATAGTCGAGGACGGCGTTCCGTCCAGAGAACCGGGCTGCGATTTGTCTCGGAGCAAAAGCCCCCGACCGACGCCCCAGACGCGCAAGGGGTTGCGAAGCCCCCTTGGGCTGAATAAAAAGACTACTCCACTCCACATTCACTAATGAGGTCACGCCATGATCAAAATCGGAGAACGCCTGCCAGACGCCACGTTGATGGAGACGACCGAGTTCGGTGAGGTCTGTCCACTCTCTCCGAAGCCGGTGTCGGTCGCGCAGGCAGTGAAGGGCAAGAAGATCGCCGTCTTCGGGCTCCCGGGGGCCTACACGCCCACCTGCTCGGCCAAGCACGTGCCGGGCTTTCTCGAGAAGCTCGACCAGCTCAAGGCGATGAAAGTCGATGAGGTCTGGTGCGTGTCGGTGAACGACGCCTTCGTGATGGCGGCCTGGGGTCGCGACGAGAAGGCCATCGGCAAGATCCGTATGCTCGGCGATGGCGCCGCCGAGTTCGCGAAGAAGCTCGGCCTGGATCAGGACCTGAGCAAGGGCGGGATGGGCGTGCGCTTCCAGCGCTTCTCGATGTTTGTCGACGATGGCGTCGTCAAGCACCTCAACGTCGAGGCCCCCGGAAAGTTCGAGGTCAGCGACGCGGCGACGCTGGTCAAACAGCTCAGCTGAGCCGCGCAGCGTTGACTTCGCTCTGACCGGCTTGCTACAAGCTCCCTCGCGCACCCCGGGGAGTGGCTCAGCCTGGTAGAGCACTTGGTTCGGGACCAAGGGGTCGCAGGTTCAAATCCTGTCTCCCCGACCCTGCGAAGCCCGCGATTCTCCTGTTCGTCTAGGGGGCTCGCGGGCTTTGTTTTTTTCTGCGTGTTGCTTGCCTGGACAGTGTAACCCCCGTCACATCGAACTGCCGCGGGGCGTGTACGCTTGTGGTTCGGATTCGCCTCTCCCCCGGCGCTCTGTTACGCTTCGTGAAGGCGTTCACCGGGAGTCTTCTTTGCGCGGCGTCTTGCGAACACTTGCCCCGATTACTCTTGCCCTCGCGTCTTGCTCGGGGCTGGTCTACACCGGCCCCCGCGATGGAGGCCCCCCCGATGGTGGTTGTGCGCCGGGGGCGTCCGCGGCGTGCACCTGCCCATCGGGCGCGCTGGGCGCCGCGCGGTGCGCCGATGCGGGCGTGTATGGCGTCTGCACGTGCGAAAGCCCGGACTCGGGGCTGGCTGATGGGGGTGTGGATGGTGGGGCGGACGCTGGAACGATCGACGGGGGCTGCCTCTCGAACGCCGACTGCGTCGGGGCGTTCTCGGGGAGCCTCTGCAACCAGGCCACGGGGCTCTGCGTGGAGTGCCTGCAGCCCACGGATTGCAGCTACGCCGATCCCGGGTGTCACGCTGGGACCTGCGGCTTCTGCGTGAGCGCCGCCGAGTGTCTGCCGCACCAGGTCTGCAGCGGGGGCTTCTGCCAGTGCCAGGGCAACTCAGGGTGCGGCGGGAGTACCCCCGTCTGCGGCGACGCCGGCATCTGCGAGTGTACCGGAAGCTCCGACTGCGGGAGCGGTCAGGTCTGCGACAACCTCAACTTCGTCTATGGGAACTGCGTCGCCTCGTGCACGGGCAATGCGGCGGCCTGCACGAATGGCAACACCGACTGCAGCCCAGCGGGGATCTGCGTCCCCTGCCTGTCGAATGGCGAGTGCGCGGACGCCGGGATGGGAAAGTTCTGCACGCCGCTCGGCTGCGCGCAGTGCACCGCCGATTCGCAATGCTCGGTCCTCGACGCAGGGACGCCCTACTGCTTCAACATCTGCGTCCAGTGCCGAACGGCCGCGGACTGCCCCGCGAGCAACAAGGGGTGCAATGCGGCGACCGCCACCTGCGGGAGCTGCGTGTTCAACGGAGATTGTCCGCAGGGGTCAGGCTGCTCGTCGACCAATGTCTGCATCGGCATCTGCATTCCGGACGCGGGCGTGTGCGCCAAGTGCCAGGCGTCGAGCGATTGCGCCGGCACGGCGCAGTGCAACCTGAACACAGGAATCTGTTCGTGAAGGCCTTCGTCCGGAGGATCTCGTGAAGAGCACAAGAACGCTGGGTCAGGTGAGTCGGTCGCTCGTTCTGCTCCTCTCCTGGGCGGCGTGCCAGGCGCCCACGGGGCCCGGTCCGCAGGGGGCGGCCGCGCCGACTCCGAACTACCTGAAGGCCGATGGGGCGGTCGATTACGACGCGCTCATCGCCGATTACGGAAACCCCAACGAGAACCTGATCCTGAATCCCCGGGCCTTGGACATCGGAACGACCTCGAGCGCCGCCACGGTTCAGGCGCACGACGGCGAGCTCGTCTTCCCGGGGCCCGACAGCCAGTGGGTGACGGGGCGACTCGTGGACGACCTCCTTTACTGCGGGACCTGCGGGACCGACGTGAGGCAGACGTTCCTGAGGAAGATCGTCTCGATCGCGATGGTGGGAACCGACGTTCACGTGAAGACCGTCAACGCCGCGCTCAACGAGTTGGTGTGGTGGGGCTGGTTGCATGGCGACTTCGGCTACGACGAGGATGCGGCGAGCGCGGGGCTGTCTCCGCAGACCGCTCCCGACCAGACGCTTCCTCCGAAGGCACAGGTGCCGGGGCAGCAAGCCCCCCGGAACTGGGGCAATCACCAGGAGACCCCGCAGTTTTCTTACCAGGGGAGCACCTGGGGTATTCAGGTGCCCACGAATCTCGCCGGGACCCTCTCGCTCACCCCGAGGAACAAAGGTGGCGTCAAGATCGACATGGCCTTTGGCTGGTTCTCGATCACGTTGTTTCGGTTCGAGATCATCGACGCTCCGTCCCTCACGATGCTGGCCAGGGTGAAGGCCGCGCTGGGCGGCGGCTACTCCCACGAGCCGCTTCCGATCTGCGACAAGGAGTGGGCCTTCGGCCCGTGGCTCATGGGACCGATTCCTGTGGATCTGGTCATTCAGCACAAGTGCTTCTGGACCACCAACGCGACGGGTGCGATCGAGCTTCACGCGGGTGCGACTACCGGCCTGAACATGGATGACGGGGCTGTCTACACCCAGCAGACGGGGTTCAAGCTCATCGCGGCCAACAGCATCTTTGCTCAGCCCGCGCCCACCTGCGAAGCGTTCAATGACGGCGAGATCCACACCGGCCCCCAGGAGCAGGTTCAGGCGAATCTGAT
>VFSW01015410.1_pt1 | contig 10508 bp, 8 predicted proteins | sample 5358111 | NCBI WGS metagenome assembly VFSW01 (sample SAMN11554181, study PRJNA540505) | mine drainage metagenome | isolation source: sediment from site ElyBrook_90M | place: USA: Ely Copper Mine, Vershire, VT | collected 2017
TCGAAGGCAGCGCGTTCAACGGAACGCCTCCAAGCGCGGAACTCTATGGCATCGACAGACTACAGATCAATTCTTATTCGGGCAGGGTCTCGTTCAATCCCTTGAAGGATCTTGCGCTGCAAGTTTCGAGCGGCTTTCTGAAAAATCCGGATGGTGACGGCATCGACGTTGTCCGCTCGACCGCTTCGGCGATGTACACTAAGCAATACGCGAATGAGAATTGGTGGTCCTCCACGGCCGTTTGGGGGCAGAACCATGCGGTAAATGGAACAAGCAAGAATGCGCTACTCCTGGAGTCGCAATACGATTGGCGGGATTGGAGCGTCTATACGCGTGGGGAATACGTCCAGAAGACGAACGGTGATTTCGTCTTTGCCCAGGACCCGAACAAGCTCAACGATGTCGAAGCAGCGACGTTGGGTTTTACACGCAATCTCTTTCGAACAGCAGGGATGGATGTCGATCTTGGCGTGCAAGGCACGCTCAACTTCGTGCCACCATCGCTTGCGCCTATTTACACCGAGCATCCGGCGGCGTATGAAGTATATTTCTTCATTCATCCGAGTCTTGAAGACATGAAAAAGTGGGGGAGCGGGTTATGAAACGAAGCACGATCATTACAATTGTGATTCTCGTCATTGTAGCCGGCCTGATTATCTGGCTTGTGCGATGGATGAGCGGCGGCTTTTCAGCACGGGAGCAGCCCTCGGCGCTCGAAACATTCCTTGCGCGAACATCGCTCGCCCTTTCGATGCCATCGAAGGCCAAAGAGGAAAAAAATCCCTTCACGGCCTCGGAGGATTTGCTTCGCGGGGCGCGGAACCGCTACGAAGATAATTGTGCGCTCTGCCACGCTAATAATGGCAGCGGACTTACGGATGTCGGGAAAAACCTCTATCCCAAACCGCCCGATCTTCGCGGCTTGCAAGCGCAAAATCTGACGGATGGCGAACTTTACTACATCATCCACAATGGCATTCGACTGACGGGAATGCCGGCATGGGGCAAGCTGCATAATGACAGCGAAAGCTGGAAGTACGTCCTCTTCATCCGCGAATTGCCAAAGCTAACGGATTCAGCCATCCAACAGATGAACGATGCCAATCCCGAAGGCGAGAGCCATGGAACGGAATCAACTAATCACTAATCAAATCCATACGAACCCACACACAACCATGACAAAACTAACTATTCTATTCGCAATAGCAAGCGTCGTGCTCCTCACATCCTGCTCGAAACAGGAGCAGGCGCAACCTGGAGTGGACACCACGAAACCAGCGGCCACCACCGTTCAGGAAGGGCAGGGGAAAGCCATCGTCCGCGCCATCGATACCACGGCGAAAACGATTACGCTCGACCACGGTACGGTCGGCAATATCATGGACGCGATGACGATGGAATACCCCGTTGCGAACTCCGCAATGCTGCATGCCGTCGGTGTTGGCGATTCCGTCACCTTCAGGCTGCAGGATCGCGGCGACGGGAACTATGTGGTAACGCGCATTACATCAATGCCGAAACATTAAGGGTACCATGATCGAACGTATCGTTGAATGGAGCGCGGGCCATCGCGTCTTTGTGCTGGCTCTCTTCGTACTCATCTCGGTAGCAGGGGTGTGGGCAATCGCGACCACGCCGCTCGATGCGATTCCGGACCTTTCGGATAATCAAGTCATTGTGCTCACCGATTACCCGGGACAATCGCCGCAGATCGTCGAGGATCAGGTGACCTTTCCGCTCGTCACGGCGCTCCAGGGCTTGCCGGGCGTTACGGCCGTGCGTGCGACGTCGATGTTCGGCGAAAGCTTCGTCTATCTAATCTTTGCGGACAACATCGATCTTTATTGGGCGCGGTCACGCGTGCTTGAAAAACTTTCGCAGGTCGGAACGACGCTTCCTTCCGCTGCCAAAATGTCGTTGGGTCCCGATGGCACGGGCGTGGGACAGGTCTTTTGGTACACGGTCGAAGGAAAAGGATACGATCTTGGTACGTTGCGCTCAATTCAGGATTGGTTTGTGAAGCTGCAATTGCAATCGGTCGATGGCGTGTCGGAAGTCGCCTCTGTCGGTGGTTTTGTGCGCGAGTATCAGGTGAATCTCGACCCGCAAAAGATGCAGCTCTATGGCGTAACGATGGATGATGTGACGCGCGCCGTCACAGAATCGAATAATGCCGTGGGCGGGCGAATCGTGGAGGTCAATGGCCGCGAGAATTTCGTTCGTGGGCAAGGGTATTTTACTTCGATCGCAGATTTTCGCGGCGTGACCGTGGCCACTCGAAACGGCGTCGCTATCTCACTCTCGAATATCGCGGATATAACGATCGGTGCCGGGCCGCGGCGCGGCGCGCTCGATAAAAATGGGACGGGCGAGGTAGTGGGCGGCATCGTCGTCATGCGCTACGGAAACAATGCGGAGCAAGTAATTGACCGCGTGAAGAAGAAAATTGCCGAAATTTCCCCCGGGCTTCCCCCGGGCGTGAAAATCGAACCGGCCTACGACCGTTCGGAACTCATCGAAGCGTCGGTCCACACGCTGGAACATTCCCTCATCGAGGAGGCGATCATCGTTACGATTGTCGTGCTCATTTTCCTCTTCCATTTTCCGAGCGCCCTGCGAATTGTGATCGAGATTCCCATTTCGGTTCTCATAGCCTTTCTTCTCATGCGGCTCTTTGGCATTAACTCGAACATCATGTCCTTAGGCGGCATTGCGATTGCCATTGGCGTGCTCGTCGATGGCTCGATCGTGCTACTCGAAAATGCTTACCGGCACCTTGCCGAGGCGCAGGCAAAAAAAGAAAAAGATGGGACCGACTATGATTACCGTGCTGTGGTGATCCATAGCGCGCAGCAAGTGGCCCGCCCGATCTTCTTTTCCCTGATCATTATTGTGGTAAGCTTTCTGCCGGTCTTTTTGCTGACGGGTCAGGAGGGCAAGCTGTTTCACCCGCTCGCGTTTACGAAGACGTTCGCGTTGTTGGGCAGCACAATCGTTTCCATCACCTTAGTTCCGGTGCTCATGACGCTGCTCATGCGTGGAAAAATGCGGACGGAGGAAAAAAATCCCGTTTCCCGCTTTTTCCAGAAGCTGTATTTACCCATTCTCACCTGGGCCTTACAGCACCGGAAGATGACGCTTGCGATCAATCTGCTGGCGCTTGCCGTGGCGGTTCCCGTCGTAATGGGTTTAGGCAGTGAGTTCATGCCTCCGCTCGATGAAGGGAGCCTGCTCTTCATGCCGCTGCTCGCGCCGAGTACCTCCATGCCCGAAGCCACGCGCATCATGCAGATGGAAGATGCGATTATTAAGCATTATCCCGAAGTCGAGCAAGTCCTGGGCAAAGTAGGCCGCGCCGAATCCGCGACCGATCCCGCGCCACAGTCCATGATCGAGACGATTATTCTGCTTAAACCAAAAGATAAATGGCGGCCGGGAATTACGAAAGAGAAGATCGTCGATGATCTCAATCGCGAATTGCGGCTGCCCGGCGTTGAATTAAGCTGGACGCAGCCAATCATCAACCGGATCAATATGCTGACGACCGGTGTGCGAACGGACTTGGGCCTTAAATTCTTCGGCGAAAATTTGGACACGCTCGAACGGCTTTCGAATGAGGCCGTGGCGTTGCTCCAACCGCTCCGCGGCGCGGCGGATGTCTCCGCCGAGCAGGTATCCGGCGGGTCGTTTCTCGTTATCTCCCCCAAGCCGGATGCCGAGCGGCTCTATGGTATTACCCCGGGGTTTATCAATAACGTCATAGTAGGCGCGATCGGTGGAATCGACGCCGGAACCGTTGTGAAAGGCCGTGAGCGGTACCCGATCACGATTCGGTATTTGCAGGGATACCGGGGCTCGGTCGAGGAGTTGAAGCAATTGCCGGTCGCGGTGCCGATACCGATAATTTCGAGCCAATCCATCTCTTCCTCTCAATCGCTTTCGCCCGTGGCTGGAGTGGAGGAGAGTGGACAAACAGGGATGGGGACGAATGGGGGCGGCGGAGCAGTGGATGAAAACACAGAACAAAAGGAAATGCCACAAACAGAACGCAGCGCGAGTGGCACGGCTTCGCTGCTGACGCCAACGCCGATCTCGAATGTTCAATTCGTTCCATTGGGCGAACTCGCGACCGTCGAAATTCAGGGCGGTCCGGCAATGATCGAGAGCGAGAATGCGCTGTTGCGATCGATCGTCTTTGTAGATGTTCGTGGCCGCGACATGGGAAGCTTTGTCGCGAAAGCGAAGTCTGTGCTTGCAAAGAAGCTACGCATTCCCGCAGGCTATACGCTTTCCTGGAGCGGCGAATATGAAGCACAGGAACACGCCGCAGCAGCCATGCGCATGCTTATTCCGATTGTGTTTCTCTTGATCTTTCTGTTGCTCTACGTCACCTTGCGCGATTTCACGGAGGCGGGCATCGTCATGCTGAGCATGCCCTTCGCGCTCATTGGTGGTGTGTTCCTGGTCGCGCTCATGGGCATGAACTGGTCGGTCGCGGTGTGGGTCGGGTTCATTGCACTCTATGGTGTCGCGACGGAGACGGGAGTGGTGATGGTCGTGTATCTCCATGAAGCGCTCGATAAGAAATTTATTACGAAGGGCACATCGTCGACGATACATCTTACGCCAAAGGACATTTATGACGCGACAATCGACGGCGCGGTGTTGCGGCTGAGGCCCAAACTAATGACGGTCTTTTGTGCCATGCTCGGCCTCGTGCCGATCCTTTATTCCACCGGCGCCGGCGCGGACGTGATGAAGCCCATCGCCGCGCCAATGGTGGGTGGATTGCTGACAAGCGCGGTCAATGTGCTTATCGTCACTCCTATCTTATTTTATCTTGTAAAGCTTCGCGCGCTTCGGAAGGGAACGTTGCACCAAACCGAACGGGCGAAGTGGATGCAGCACTGAGGGAATGATGAATGATTTAGGAAACTCTGGTGATGGCTAATAAGAACGTCATTGCGAAGAACCTTCGGCGACCGAAAGAAGCCGAGCGTGACGAAGCAATACCTTGTAAGATCAAACCGCCAAAGGGACTTCGCCGAATCGAACTCCCTTCGGTCGTTGCGATTTGCCTCGCAATGACAGAGTTTCCTTTATTTTCATCATTCCTCATTGCCACGCGAGGCACCTGCGTTGCCCTCAATCTGTTGCAACAATACGTTTTACCGCTCGCAGCATTTCCGGTCATCCTTTTCCTTACTCTTACTTTGACATGAGGACCTACCCCTTTATTGCTCTCTTTCTCGCTGCGGCATTTTTTGCCGCATGTGGCCGATCGGAAAAAACCAACGGTCGGACGGGGCCGCCATCCATGGTTTACCGCAAGTCGATGAGGCTTTCTACCAGCGATCTCGGGCGGCTCGAACGAACCCAGGATTCCGGTCACTTCCTGGTGTCATCGAATTCCCTGGTTTTTTCCGGGCAGGGACCGCATATAGTCGTTAGCGCGGGGCCAAAAGGGGATATGTATGCCTTTCGGATTCAATCGCATCGGAATCCGACGCTTGTGTTCTCGGAAGGCGCATTCGTGACGATGACTGTTGCGAATGTCGACCCGGACATGCAGCATAGTTTATTTACTGGCATAGTGAAAATGCCATTTGCCGTAGTGCCCGATACCGTTGGAATGATCGGCACCGCGATGCTCGCGCCGGATGCCGATGGTTCGATTTCCGCCAATGAAATCGCCTTCCATGTGGGTTCGCCCGGGATTTATACTTACTTCTGCAGCTTCCCCGCGCATGCACGGGCCGGCATGTGGGGCACGATGATTGTCGCAAACTCCGAGACGATGGAGTCGGTGTTGCAACGCAACAAGCTTTCGAGCGTGCCAACACCATCGGCTTCAACTCCTTCGTGGCCCCGAGAACGTAAGTCAAAATCCATCGAACTCGATTGAAGAAGTGTGCGCGGTGCTATCATAGGATACATGATAGGAAGCGGGAATCGACATCATCATCCCGGACATCATCATGGGCTGTCGCACGCTGGCTGTGATGGCCTTATGCCCTTCGAGCGAGGCTTTGTCGCACATCACTTCCATGAAGGCCAGATTTCCCTTCGTGAAACCATACACGCACGTACTCTCGAACGGTTGCCCATGATACTCCGGGCCGGTCGTGTCAATCCAATGAACGCCCATCATTGTCTCGGATAGGTCGTCGGTCATGTAGCCGGCGGGCATGGTCATGTTCATAGGCATCGTCGAGTCCTCGCCGGCCATGATATTCATGCGCGTGCCCATGTCGATATAGAAAAAATGCGGATCGATGTGAGGGTTGTTGTATGGTTTCGGATCGTGCGTCGCGTAATCGAGCATGACGCTTTTGAAGGGGCTGGAAAATCCGCTCGGCATCGGCAGTTCGAACATGGTATCCATCTGTCCGAGACTGGTGAAAGCAGCGTCCGAGATAGTCACGCCGATGGAGCTGAAATTTCCGGATGCGTTGGTTTTAATCCACGTCTTCGCCGAACCCGAGCCGATCGAGACGGACAAGCCCGTGTACGTGGTGGGATTCGAATTCGCTGGATTAGACTTGCAGCCGAATAGCGTAACGAGTGAAAAACTGAGGCTGAGAACGACAATGGCTTTCATGGTAATTCCTATTTTGATTGATAATAAGTGAATCGGGTTAATTTAGTCCCCCCCTCCACAAATATACACAATAAAAATGGGAAAGTCAAATTCCGGGTTTGCGAAAGAAAGCGTTTAAAATGCGAACACATCACCGAGCGTCATCTGGAAGCCTCGCAACAAAGAACTCTTAAGAATATGGTGATTCGTGACAAATGCCTACGACCTCAAGTGATCGTCATCGCGGATAAAACCTTCAGCCGTCGAATCCTTTGGATCGACAATCCAAAATTCCTTCACCCTGTTCGGCGTGAATCGACTTAGTTCTGCGTGAGATCATAAAAGGGCGTCGAAGGCAACAGCCCTTCGACCACGAGATGGGGAATGAAGTTCTGTCGGTGACGACCGATTTGAAATGTGTTCTACCAGCGAATAAGGATGAGACCGCATTTATAAGCATCAATATCGATGAGTTGACGCGGAGTGCTTTCGGGCAACGCCTCGGAATCCTCCTATGTGAGCCGATTTTCAAGCGTGTTCGACATGCTAATCATACGGATGCGGGCACGAAAAGAGATCTTATGAAGAGCAGAATGCCTGGGCGGCGAATAATTGGAACGAGGCTCGGCATACCGCTCGTTATCGATGGTTTATCCACCTGATTACTCGTTAATGAAAGTCCAACTTCTCGATATCTGCCATGCCCGGAGCGGAGATAAAGGCGACGCGGCGAACATCGGCCTCATTGCGCGTGAGGAGCGATTTTATTCGGTTATCAAAGAAAAGGTTACACGCGCGGCCGTGAAAAAGCATTTCAAAGGGATTTGCTTTGGTCCGGTCGAGCGGTTCGAACTGCCAAACCTCTGGGCACTGAATTTTCTTCTCCATAATACATTGGGCGGCGGAGGCACGGTCAGCCTGAAGCAGGATGCGCAGGGCAAAACGCTCGCGGCCGCGCTACTGAGGATGAGGATCGATGTGCCCCCAGCGGTCTTTCGCGCGTCCGACGCGAAAACTCCCGTCGGCAAAGCTCGCATTCGATCCACCTCAAAATAATTGGAGCATTTTGGAAATCGTCGTCTGAGAATATTTTATGGCCATGCAATTTTCATGGCTATCATGGTTGTGTTGGCCTTAGGAGGTTGCTCTTCCAGCACGCCACCGCAGCAATCCAACCCAAAACCACCGCCGAATGCTGGAACCTACAATTTTCAACTGAACGTCGCGAATATTCGCGCGCTCGATACTTCGAGCGGAGAGTATGTCCTCTGGCTTCGGATGATCGGCGATACGGCGCTGTATCCCCGGCGGTTGACGTATTGGACCGTCGGGTCGGATTCGCTCGATTTTCTCGGCACTATTCAGCTTCCTCATTCGCCGGATTCGATCGTGTCGGTATATGTTTCTATCGAGCCTTCCACGGTTCCAGCTAATCCATCGAGTATCCTTATGACGGGCGCGTTTGACTCCGTGACCGATTCGGCTTTTATCAGTGCGGCGAATCACGGTGGCGCAGGGGATTATTCGAATGCCAAAGCATCGGTAATTTTCACGACCAAATCGCCCGATACCGACCAAGCGAAGTCCGAATTCTATCTAATGGATTTTGTCCATGGCGTTCCAACTTCGAGCGTTTCCAATCTTTCTATTCCACCTCACGGATGGAGTTTCGGGCTATGGGTGCTCGATTCGAATTTTTATCCATCGCATAAATTTTTTTACGGAACTTTCACGAATCCGGATAGCTCGGATACAAACCCAACTAATTCCGATTATCCTTTTCCCGGCGGATATTATCCGCGTCCGCTGAACGATCCCGGTGCTCGCCTTGAAATCACGCTCGAACCGGATTTCGCCATTCAGAGCAACCATCCGGCCGGACCTTCACCATTCACGGTCTTGTGGGTTCGCCTTCGGCAGTTTATCAACTATAACGATACGCTGAACCTTGCGAATGGCTGGAGTTCTTTCGCGCCTCACGGAATTTTGAAATTGTCGAAATGATGGTCGGCTCCTTCCTCCAAATCTCGCAACCCCTACCAGCGAACCGGTATTCGAATCACTTCATCATCGTTGTGCCGCAAGTCGATCGAACCGAAGAGCAGGTAGCCATAGGGCGCGTGCGGCGCGAGGTTATCGGCTTGCATTTCGACCGGCTGCGATTGGAAAGGCGGAAGCGAAATCTGCGCGGGACTTCCCGAAAGATAGGTCCCATGCTGTACGAACCGCTGCTCGACGATATGCAAATGCCAGGGATGAGGTCGGTCTAGAAGCGCGATCGCTCCGCGAATAAAAAGAATATATTTGGCGGTATCTCCTTCGCTCGACGTGTCGCTGCTGGGCGGAGATTCGAAGAATACTGGAACGGTCTTTTTACTGTAATCGAAGGCTGAGTTGAATACCGCGCTCGAATCGGGCCGTAGCACCTGACATGCAATATCAGTAAAGAGATCATAATCTTCGGACGGAATCGAGATGCGAAATAGAACTCCGCGCTCGCCGGGATGGGATGTAAAAGGAAGCGTAAAGGAATCGGTTGTGGCAAGCAGGGTGTCGATCGTTCGCTCGTATCCACTGACATCGCCGCTGATTCGGGCCGTGTAATCGAGCAAGGAAGGATTAGCGACTGAAGCTCGTATGCTAGGATCGCCATTCGTTGCAAGGCCGGTGGAAACATCCTCTACTTCCAGTGGCTGTACCTGCACCGTGAAATCAATATTCATTGGTCCCTCATCTTCCGCTGACATCGTCCTCGATAGATCGGCTTCCCAGATTCCAGGGGTGACATCCGAGCCGGAAATAAAAACACTCGAAGATCGCTGGGATGCATTGGCATTGATACCAAGGCGGGAAAGTTCCTCTCCGTTATTGTCGAATAGAGATACCGAGCAACCTCGCTTCAGATCACGGGTGGAAATCGTCAGCTTTACCGATTTCGCTCCGGGTGGAATAGCCAAAAACTCCCGATCGAGTTCACCCGGGGCCAGTTTTCGGTCCGTGAAGGAGATGCGGTAATTGTTTTCATCCGAGAAGGTATAGGGAATGGCAATGGAATTTACAAGTTCAAATTGCGCATTGCCGCGAACATGTGGCACCCCTTTTTCATAAGCCCAAATCCGTCCCGAATAGAGCCCCGGCTTTTCCAGAAGCTTAGAGTGATATAATACATCTACGTTCATCGGTCCCGAACCGCGTCGGTAAATACTTGATTCGACCGGGGACATCCATGGCGCGTCCGAAACCAGGTCGAATGCCTGCATTCCGATCGACCGAGCCCGTGCGGTTGCGTTGGAAGGCTCGCCGAGATCGATGGTGAAGGGCTCATGCTCGCCTTCGGTGGGATAATTCCCGGCTCGGAAATACGCGGCCGTCCCAGTTTTCGTGAGGGTCGGAATCGCGGCTCGAATCGAGGCATAAACGGGGGCATATCCTTTTCGCTCCCATTGAGAGAGTAGCGCAAAGGCAGCCGGAACATCGACCATGCCGCCTCCTTCATCGAGCGGCGTGGCGCCTTCGATATGATCGGCGGAGAGCATCATCGCGCGCTTAATTTCGTATGCGTCAATCTTCCAGGAGGGGAACGCCTGGGTCATCGCGGAAAGAAGTAGCGCCGCGCAGCCCGCGGTATAGGGCGTGGCCATGCTGGTACCGTTGTAGCGATCGCTTTCGACATAATCGGGCACCGTGCTTACGGCCGTTCCGGGCGATACGACATCAGGTTTGGCGAGTTCGCCACCACGCGAGGAGAAATCGAAGATGAGAGGATGCGTGGTGTAGAGACGGTATAAATCCCGCGCGGCATCCGCCGGCAGCGCTGCCCCGCATGAGATGATGCGGTTGGCCGAACCGGGTAAGCCAATGCTCGAAAGTCCGGGACCATCGTTACCCGCTGCAACACACACGGTAAGATTCGGCGTGGCCGCCAGCA
>VFSW01015411.1_pt1 | contig 10507 bp, 10 predicted proteins | sample 5358111 | NCBI WGS metagenome assembly VFSW01 (sample SAMN11554181, study PRJNA540505) | mine drainage metagenome | isolation source: sediment from site ElyBrook_90M | place: USA: Ely Copper Mine, Vershire, VT | collected 2017
TCGAACTCGGAAGTGAAAACGCTCTGCGCCGATGCTAGTGTCGACTTTGTCGATGTGAAAGTAGGTCACTGCCAGGCTCTTGATTTTCTGCGAAATGATGAAACCCCTGACGGGCAACCGTCGGGGGTTTTCTCGTTGCTCGCCGGCATCCACGAATGATGGCTCCTTGCGGCTGAACACGGATGGCGAACGCGCATCGGCAAGTTTTCCCGAATGGCCTACGTCCGGGCCTGATCCGTTGGTGGTCACGGCGCCTGGGCGGCCGCGGGTCGGCGGGTTGGTGGGCGGCGGCGGCTTGTTTGGTGCTCGCGATCGCCGCCTGGATCCGCCCGTTGCATGCGCCGCCGCGAGCACGCCAAGCGCCGCCCGAGGCTCCCGCAATCGCGCGTCGTGCATTGCTCGCCGAGGCCGGTACGATCGAAGTCGCCCTGGATCCCACGCACGATCCTGCGGCGGGCGCCTTGCACGGCGATGTCGTCTGGGATCCGGTCGCGCAGCGCGGCTTCATCCGCTTCGTCGGCTTGCCGCGCAACGACCCGAAGTCCCGCCAATATCAGGTTTGGATATACGACGCGACCCGTGATCCGCGCTATCCGGTCGACGGCGGGGTATTCAACAGTGCGTCGTCGGCTGAAGAAGCCATCGTTCCGATCCACGCGGCGGTGCCGGTTCGCCGCGCCAAGGCGTTTGCGATCACGCTCGAGAGGGCCGGTGGCGTCGTCGTGTCGGCACGCCAACATTTGCTCGCGCTGGCGGAGGCCGGCTGAGCGCGGGCCTTCGGCCTGGCGCCCTAGGTCGCGAGCAGCATCCGCTTTTGCTCCTGCAGGGAGGGCGGCGTCCACTGGTAAATCCAGGTCTCGGTCAGCGGCCAGCCGCGGATGCGCAGGTACAGCCGCAAATCGATCGGATCGACCCGGTCGTCCGGCTTTAAGTCGAACAGCGCTCGATAGCCCTTGAACTCGGGCACGTAATGCGCGGTCGTGTACTGGATCTCGCCTCGCGAGGTGCTCACCACCGCTTCGACCGGCGAACCGGCCGGCAATGCACCGAGCTCACCACCGGCGAAGTCGACGGCGAAGTGCCACGAAAAATACGTGCGTTGTGCGCCGATGATGCCGCCGAGTCCGGTACGTGTGGCGATCGTCGTGCCGCGGGGGGATTCGTAGGGCATGCGCGTGCCCCAGTAGAGCCGGTAGCCGTACAACAGCTCCTCACCAGCCGCCGGCTTTGCCGCCGGGTTCCAGAAGGCGACGATATTGTCGAAGGTTTCCTCGACGGTCGGAATCTCGACCAATTGCACCGCGCCCTTTCCCCAGCCGCCGTCCGGTCCGTGCAGCGGCTCCACCCACAGACTCGGGCGGCGGTTGTAGAAGACACCGTCGTCCTGGTAGTCGGCGAAATTGCGGTCACGTTGCAGCAACCCGAAGCCGCGCGGCTGCTCATCGACATAGGAATTCACGCGCACCTGGGCGGGATTCACGAGCGGCCGCCAAATCCACTCGCCGGTTCCGGTCCACAGCGCGAGGCCGTCGGAATCGTGGACCTGCGGCCGCCAGTCGTAGGCTTCGCGCCGGTCGTTCTCGCCATAGAAGAACATGCTGGTCAGCGGCGCGATGCCGATTTGCGCGATCGGCCGGCGCGGATAGAACGCCGTGTCGACGTCCATGGTCTGCGTCGCACCGGGCGCGAGCGTCATGCGCACCGCACCGGCTACGCTCGGCGAATCCAGCAGCGCATAAAGCGTGAGTTGACCACTGCCCGCGGCGGGGCGTTCGAACCAGAACGAGGTAAACCGCGGGAACTCCTCGATGTGGCCAGGTACGGCAGTATCGATCGCGAGGCCCCTCGCCGATAGTCCATATTGACGGGTGTCGCCGCCGACCGCCCGGAAATAGCTGGCGCCGAGGAACGCGGCCACGTCATCCCGCCAGTCGGTGACGAATTGCACTCGAAATCCGGCAAATCCCGGCTTGCCGCGCATCGTGGCCGGTGCGATCCCGCTGTCGCCGAAGTCGAACATTTCAGGCTCGTAGCTGATCTCACCGGCGATGCCGTTCCTGACCTCGTACAGCCGTACCGGCTGCATGAAGCCGCGGCCGACATGAAAGAACTGCAGTCGAAAATTAAGATGCGCGTCGGCCCAGACGGCGTGATCGGCGCGAAAGCGGATCGCTTGGTAGCGGTCGTAGCTCAGGCCGGCGAGCTCGGCGGGCAGTTCGGGTCGCGGTGGCACGTAGGGCTGAGTCGCCGCCCAGCGAGCCCTTCCTTTAAGCCAGGCGAAGTCGAAGTGCGCCGATCCGCTTGCGCCGTGTACCGCCGGTGCACCGCGGGCGAGTTTCGCCTCGACCCAGGGTCCGGCCGCCACGGCCAGTGCCGTCTTCAAAATCTCACGTCGGCGCACCATCGTTTTCTCCGTACGTTCCAATCATGAATCGAGATCGCGGTGTGTCCGGCAACAGCGCGATCTGCGCGAGCATGCGCGGGTCGCCGGCGACCTGCACGCGCTCCAGGGGCGTCAACCAGCCGAGCGCCTCCTGCAGCGAGCGCGCGTCGCGCAGCTTCTGTTCGGCAGTCAGCGCGAGCGCATCGGGCTGACCCCGGGAATCCGCCGGCCGCGGCAAGTTGTCGTGGATGTGAAACCAGCGTGCCTCACGGTTGCGCGCCAGATGCTCCAGTCCGTCCTCCGGCAGCGCCGGCGCCATCGCGAGCAGTTCGGCATGCCGGGCGATCAATGGCGGTGCTCGTCTTTCCTCCGGTGTGCGCAACAAGGCGATGCGGGCCAGCGCCAGGCCGACCGATGCGCTGCCGCTCACGCGCGACAGCGGTACCGACAGGAACAGACCGAGCAGGGCCGGAGAGACCCAGGCGAGCATGGGTGGAGAGAGGAACCAGACGATCACCGCGGTGACGCAGCTCAGGATGAAATGCCTCTTGTGGTACTGCCAGGCTTCGCGCCAGCTGACGCCGCCCGCATCCCGACGCTGTGCCTTCCAGCCCGAATCCCGGCCCATCATGATCTCGAAGACGTGGCGACACTGAACCAGCATGAGCACCGGGGCGTACAGCGCCGAGAGCACCACTTCGCACAGCACGCTCGCGGTGACGCCGATCACGCCGCCCGCACCGCGCCGGATCGATCCGTTCAGAAGCGCGCGGACGTAGCCGATCAGCTTGGGCACCAACAGTACGACCATGCTGAACCAGAACAGGCTCATCATCAGCGCGGTGTCGAATCGCGGCCAGGTCGGGAACAACTGGAAGTCCTGGGTGAAGTATTCCGGGCGTATCAGGTGAGATTGCAGAGCGAGCGCGAAGCCGGTCGACAAGAGGATCAGCCACAGCGGTGAAGACAGATAGCTCATGATGCCGATGCCGAGATGCAATCGGCTGGTGAAGCTCAGCCCGCGGGTCCCAATCACCTTCATGTGCTGAAGGTTCCCCTGCGCCCAGCGCCTGTCGCGGACCGCCAAATCGATCAGCGATGGCGGCGACTGTTCCCAGGAACCGTCAAGGTCGGTCGTCATGCGCACCTTCCAGCCGCGCCTGCGCATCAACGCCGCCTCGACGAAGTCATGCGAGAGGATGTGGCCGCCAAACGGCTTGCGACCCGGCAATTCCGGCAGCCCGCAGCTCTCGGCAAACGCGCTGATACGGATGATCGCGTTGTGCCCCCAGTAGTTGCCGCTGTCGCCGGACCAGGCGGCCAGTCCGCGCGTGATCACAGGGCCGTACACGCAGGCGGCGAATTGCTGCAGACGTCCAAAAAGCGTGTGGGCACCAATCAACCGCGGTGAGGTCTGCAGGATGCCGAGCCGCGGATCGGCCTGCATCCGGCGCGCCAGGCCAAGGAGCGTGCGTGCGTCGATCAGGCTGTCGGCATCCAATACGATCATGAAATCGTAGCGCCCGCCCCAGCGCTTGACGAACTCTTCGATATTGCCGGCCTTGCGCGCGGTGTTGCGCCACCGGCGCCGGTACCAAACCGGCATGATGCCCGCCAGTTCGGTGCGCAGATGGTTGACCGCGATCGACTCGCGTATCCAGGCGTCGGCATCGGTCGAATCCGAGAGCACGACGATTTCAAAGCCGCTCTTCCCACCGGCCGCCTCCAGCGCCTCGGCCATTGCCCGCAGTGCGCTGGTGGTGCGTATCGGATCCTCGTTGTAGACCGGCATCACCAGGGCCGTCGATGGCGGCGGCGCCGCAGCGGCCGGCCGGAGCGCGCGTTCCCGGCGTCGCGAGGCGCCGGCAAACACCGAGCCGGCCGCGAACGCGATCCAGGCGAGCGAAAGCGCGAAGAAGCAGATCATCAGCGCCTGCAGGCGCGTCATGCTGGCGAAGCTGACGACCTGGAGCATCTGGTAGATGCCGTAGACGCAGATCGCGAGCGTGGTGCTTACCAGGATGATGCGTGCGAACAGCACCGCCGCGTCGATCCTCGGGCCGCGATGCTGGCGCGGTTGGCGCTCCAGATCCTGTTCCGGCATCGTGACGGGCGACTCCGGCGGCATGCCACCGATCGGATCGCGCGGCTGGGTGGTGGCGAAGGAACTTAGCGTGCGGTCCATCGGTAGAGCCATGTCTCCGTGATGGGCCGGCCGGCGCGGGTGACCTGCAGGCGCAACTCGACCAAATTGGCGCCCTGCGGAGCGAGTTCGAAGCTCGCCCTGAAGCCGTGCGTTGCCGGATTCGGCAGCAAACGTACCGGCGAAACCCGTCCGGCGGAGGCCGACAGGCTGGCCCGCAGTGCGCCGACCTTGTCGCCGGCTCCGGCGAAATCGATCTGAAAAATCCTATCTCGGCCATCCGGGCTCGAGCCGGAGAGCGTCTCGACGACCTTGCCGAGGCCGCGCGGCAGCGCCGGCTCGCCGAGCCAGGTCAAGCGGTAGGCGAAGTGTGCCGGGTGGCCCGGCTGCAGCGGCTGCAGCGGTCGGAAGAAGGCAACGATGTTGTCGTTGGTCTCGCGCAGCGACGGGATCTCGACCAGTTCGACCGCGCCGGCGCCAAATCCTTGCCGCGGTTCGACCCAAGCGCTCGGGCGACGCTCGTAGTGTGCCTCCAAGTCCTCGAAGTCCGCGAGGCTTCGTGAGCGCTGGACCAGGCCGAAGCCGCGCGGCGTCTGCGTCGTGAACGTCGAGACCTGCAATTGCGCCGGATTGGCGAGCGGCCGCCAAAGATGTTCACCGGTGTTGGTCGTGATCTGCAAGCCATCACTGTCGTGCACTTGTGGCCGGTAGTCATCGAGCAGTCCACGGTTGGAAGCATCGAACAGGAACATCGAGGTGAGCGGTGCGATGCCGTAGGTGTGGACCGAGCGGCGTGCAAACAGCGTGGCGTCGACGTCCATGACGGTGCGTACGCCGGGTTTGACGATGAACCGGTAGGCGCCCGTCGCCGAACGGCTCTCGAGAAGCGCGTCGATCACGATCGTGGTGGCCCGTGGCGGCGGCCGTTCGATCCAGAAATGCGTGAACGCCGGAAACTCCTCGCCGGACGGCTGCGCGGTGTCGATCGCGAGGCCGCGGGCCGACAAACCGTAGACTTCGCCACGGGCAACGGCGCGGAAGTAGCTGGCGCCCTGGAACACGAGGAATTCGTCCCATCGCCGGCGGGTGTTGAGGTGTGCGCGCAGCCGGAAGCCGGATAGGGGCAGGTCGGCGTTCGATGGCGGCCGGGGCAGGGACTCGGCAAAATGGAACATCGAAGGTGTCGCTGCGAGCTTGCGCACCTTGCCGTTTTCGACCACGGAGACTTCGACCGTGGTGCGGAAATTGAATCCGACCGGCAGCGGTTCTAAGCGGAAGGGCACGACTTCGTGGCGCCAAATGTCCGCATCCGGGTCGAAGGCGAGGCCTCGATATTGGTTGGGACCCAGCCGGGCGAGCCAGGCCGGGACGTTCTGGCGAGGCGGCGCGTAGGGGGTGTCGGCCCGCTGGCGGGCGAGCGCGAGCACCGACGCGAACGAGAAGGCCTGTGTGTGCGGTCGCGCGGGCACCACGCGTGCAAGGCCTTGCGGCGATGCAAGCGCGACCCCGGTGAGGATTACGAAGGACTTGGCCAAAGAAATCCGCATATCCCCGCTTCAGGCCTTTACGTCCAAGGTAAGTCGCCGCCAAACCGATACGCCGTGACGCTGTCGGCAAACCATAACCATCGTCAATGCCGTGCTCGATGTCAACGGGCCGTGTCGGTGCTCCGGCACCTGTGCTAGCGTTCGTCCCATGAGCATTCGCGACCCGCAAAGCGCCGCTGCGGTCTTCATGGTGCGGCCGGCGCGGTTCGGATTCAATCCCGAGACCGCCGCCAGCAACACCTTTCAGCAACAGGCGCCGTCCGCCGACGCCGCCACGCTGCAGGAGATGGCGCTCGGTGAGTTCGACTCGGTGGTCCAGGCTTTGCGCGCCGCGCTCGTCGAGGTCTTCGTTGGCGAGGACACGCCGGAACCGCGCAAGCCGGATGCGATTTTCCCGAACAATTGGCTCAGCTTGCACGCGGACGGCAGCGTCGTGCTCTACCCGATGTGCGCGCCGAACCGGCGCCCCGAGCGGCGCGAGGAGTTGATCGCAGGGTTGCTGCGTGACGGCGGCTTTCAGACATCGCGCACCGTCGATCTGAGTCACCGCGAAGCGCAGCAACAATTCCTGGAAGGCACCGGCAGTCTGGTGCTCGACCGGACCGAACGCATCGCCTATGCCTGTCTGTCGTCGCGCACCGCGCTGGACATCCTCGGTGAGTTCGCCCAGCGGCTCGACTATGAGGTGGTCGCCTTCGACGCCGCCGATGGCGGTTGCCCGATCTATCACACCAACGTGCTGATGGCGGTGGGCGAGCGATTCGCGGTCGTTTGCGCCGAGGTGATCACCGACGCGCAGCGGCGCGCCGACGTGTTGTCCCGGCTGGACTGCAGCGGCCATGAGCTCATCGCCATCAGTCGGGCCCAGATGCGTGCCTTCGCGGGCAATTGCCTGGAACTCGCGACGGTACGCGGCAAGCTGATCGTCGTCTCAGAGACCGCGTGGCAGGCGCTCGACCCCGGGCAGCGTGCGGCGCTCGAGCGCCATGGCGCGATTCTGCGTGTCCAGATCCCGACGATCGAACGGGCGGGGGGCGGCAGCGTGCGCTGCATGCTCGCGGAAGTCCATTTGCCGAGGCGGCGCTAGGCGGCAGGTGGCGTCCCTCCAGGCCGAACTGGTGTCATAATCGAGGCATGCTGGAACTCGGTCTGAAGACGTTGTTGGCCTATCTGCTGGGCGCGTTGGTCGGCAGCCTGGTGCTCGGCGTGTTACGGGGCGTCGACATCCGCGCCTTGGGCAGCGGCAATGCCGGAGCAACCAATGCCCTGCGCACTCAGGGCAAGGGGTTTGGAGCCGCCGTGCTCCTGATCGATGTCCTGAAGGGCGTGCTCGCGGTCGCCTGGCTGCCAAGCCTGTTGATTCCCGGCGTCGGCTTCGATCCCGAGGTGTCGCGTGTTTGGTTGACCCTTGCCTGCGGGCTGGCGGTGGTGGTCGGGCATGTTTTCCCCGTTTGGTTCGGATTTCGCGGTGGCAAAGGCGCGGCGACGGTCATCGGTGTCATCGGCGCACTCGATCCCCGGCTGCTCGTACCGATGCTGATTGGGTGGTTCGTCGTCGTCCTGTTGAGCGGTTACGTCGGGCTTGCAACCATGCTCGCCGGCTTGACGGTGACGGTGGCAGCCGTCTTCATCGATCCTGGCAATTGGAGACTGTTCGGCTTTTGTGGCGTGCTGACCGCTTTTCTGGTCTACACGCATCGCAGCAACATCGCCAGAATGCGCGCGGGCAAGGAAAACCGCGCCCGTCGTCTATGGCTGTTCCGGTCACGGCCGGCTTGAGCGATCGCGGGCTCGTCGCGTTGCTCGCCGACGGCCAGGTGCATTCCGGTGAACGCCTCGCCCGGAGCCTGGGCGTGTCGCGGGCGGCGGTCTGGAAGGGCATCGAACGCCTGCGCGCCGATGGGATCGAGATCGAGGCGCTGCCCACCCGCGGCTACCAGCTGCCGATGGCGCTCGAGCTGCTGGAGGACCGGCTCATCCTCGCCGGACTGAGACCGCAACATCGGGATTCGTTGCACACACTCGAGGTGCGATTCGAGGTGGATTCGACCAACACGCTCCTCTTGCAGCGCGAACCGCCGCCGGTTGGGAGCGCCGAGGTGTGTTATTGCGAACGGCAGAGCGCCGGCCGCGGCCGCCGCGGCCGGCGGTGGATCGCGCCGTTCGGCCAGGGAATCGCGATGTCGGTGGGTTGGCAGTTCCGGGGGATGCCGCGCGATCTGCCGGCCCTCGGTCTTGTGAGCGGGGTGGCGGTGGCGCGTGCGCTCGCGAAGATCGGTGCGCGCGGCATCGGCTTGAAGTGGCCGAACGACATCTGGCTGGATGCGGGCAAGGTCGGTGGTATTTTGATCGATTTGCGCGCCGAGGCCGACGGTCCGGTCTACGTGGTGATCGGCATCGGCTTGAATATGCTGCTGACGGCGGCGGCTCGCGACGGCATCCAAGCGGCCGGCACCCGGGCCGCCGCCGTCGCCGATGCCTGCGCCTCGAGGCCGTCGCGCAATGCGACCGCCGCAGCGGTACTCGATGAGTTGATCGCCGTGCTCACGGACTACGAGCGGACCGGCTTTGCGCCCTATCGGGACGAATGGGCGGGGCTCGATGTCCTCGCCGGCCGCGCAGCGATCGTATTCACGGGCGCCGAGACCATCGAGGGGGTTGCGCGTGGGATCGACCGCGACGGGGCGCTGCAATTGGACGTCGAGGGCCGCGTGCACAAGTTCTTGTCCGGCGACGTCAGTCTGCGTCCGCTCGGAGCGCTGTCTTGAGGGTCCTGAGAGGCCTCGTTTTGTCGTTGGTGCTGGCCAACGTGCTCTACTACCTTTGGGCTCGCGGCGTGGCACCGCAGCCGCCAGTGCCCGGACCCGCATCGGTGCCGCGGCTGCGGCTTGCCTCCGAGGCCAGCCAGCCGAGCGCCGAGCGGCCATCGCCCGCCGCGGCTAGCGCGGCTAGCGCGGTGAGCACGGCAAGCACGGCAAACACGGCAAACAGCACGGTGAGTGTGGCGAGTGCGGCGAGCGTGGCGATGGTAAGCGCTGCGAGGCGCTGCCTGAGCATCGGTCCGTTTCTCGACGCCGCCGAGGCCGTGCGCGCCGCGGCGACCTTGCGCAGCGGCGGCTATCGGCCACGGCAGCGCGTCGTCACGGGGGACGTTTGGGCGGATGTCTGGGTCTATCTGCCGCTGCCGGCGTCCGCCCCGGCGCTCGCCCGCATGCGCTCGAAGCTGAAGAGCGCCGGCATCGAGGATGTGTTGCAGATGCCGGGCCCGAAGGGCACGTCCGTACTCTCGCTCGGGCTGTTCAGTGAACCGGACCGCGCCGACGCGCAGATCAAGCGGGTGCGCTCGCTCGGCTTCGAACCCCGGGTCGCGGACCGGCAGCGCAGCGGAGATGTTTATTGGGTCGACGTCGACCTGAAGCCAAAGGATCCTAACTTGAATGCGGCCGACATCGATCCCGGCCGCGCGCGCATCGTGCGCTTGCAGGTCGTCACATGCCCAGGAACTTGATCGCTAAATTCATGCGTGCCGGCGGATTCGTGCTCGCTTACGGGGCACTCGCGGCTTTCATCGGGCTCATTGCTTATCAGGCCTACCGTTGGTTGCACGATGGGCAGTGGACCCCGATCGGTGTCGATCAAGGCCTGCGATTTGTGCTCCGCGCCAGTGGAATCAAGGACGGCGACTCCGGTCGCTTGGCGAGCTTTATGCGCTGGCTTGCGGCGCCGACCAACTGGCTGGGATGGCACAAGGTGCTCGAGGTGATTCCGGCATCGATCGGCATGTTCGTGCTCAGCGTGTTCGGCAACTGGGCGCACCTCTACGGCGCCGATCTGTTGGAACAGGCCAAGGAGAAACCATGAATGAACGGGAGGATCCGCGACCGCCGTTGCCGCCCTTCGACGCCGCCGCGGCGGCGCTTAAGGTACGCATGGCCGAAGATGCCTGGAACAGCCGTGATCCCGGGCGCGTGGCGCTCGCCTACACCCGCGACAGCGAGTGGCGCAATCGCAGCGAATTCCTGACCGGCCGGGACTCGATCGTCGAGTTCCTGGTCCGCAAGTGGAGCCGCGAGCTCGATTACCGTTTGATCAAGGAGCTTTGGGCATTTCATGGCGACCGGATCGCCGTGCGTTTCGCCTACGAGTGGCGTGATGACTCGGGCCACTGGTTCCGATCCTACGGCAACGAGAACTGGGAATTCGACGAGCATGGCCTGATGCGGCGCCGGATCGCGAGCATCAACGACCTGCCGATCAGCGAAGCCTTGCGCAAGTTCCGCTGGCCTTCGGGACCGCGGCCGGCCGGGCACCCGGGCCTCGGCGATCTCGGCCTCTGAAGGCCGCAGGTCTGTGCCGCGCCGGCCACAAGCCGGCGCGGCCGATGCAGCCGGCGTACCGATCGCGCGTATCAGCGCCTTCGAGACGCGCGCGTCG
>VFSW01015412.1_pt1 | contig 10507 bp, 8 predicted proteins | sample 5358111 | NCBI WGS metagenome assembly VFSW01 (sample SAMN11554181, study PRJNA540505) | mine drainage metagenome | isolation source: sediment from site ElyBrook_90M | place: USA: Ely Copper Mine, Vershire, VT | collected 2017
GAATGAGGGGATGATTCAGTTCGGCAGGCTACGATCGAAGTCATGGGAGCGATTGTCTTTCAATAATTCGTTGACTTTATCGATGATTCCCGGCTTCTCGATGTAGCCGTAGGCGCCCCTGGCCTTGGCGGTTGATTCGGTATCTTGGCCGCCATGGGCCGTGATGATGACCACCTTGGCTTGGGGGTCCATCTTCTTCGCCTCTTCAAGAACCTCCCAACCATCCGCGCCGGGCATGACCAGATCGGTGATGATAAAATCGTATCCGTCGTTCCTGATCGACTCCAGGGCGACAGTCCCGTCCTCAACGGCCTTTACCTCATAGCCCTGCTTGGAAAGCTCTTCCGCGAGAGACCAGCGGATCAGGAATTCATCATCGGCGATAAGAATTTTCTGTGCCATATGCCTTTACTCCTTACTTCTCATGGCAATAGAGGCAAAGCTCCGACTTGGTCATGGGTTTTCGGACCATCTTCGTGTACCCGAACTTGTTATGGGGTTCATGGCACGTGCCGCACTCTATGGTTTGATTCGGGCGAGTGCCATAAAAGGGGAGATCGGACGAATACATGCCCCCATGGCCAAAATGGCAATTGGAACACATGCCGTCAACGGTCTGATGTTCCCAATGAATGCTGATCGGGTGATCGTTTGAAAGATTTGTCCCCAGATTCGCCGCGCCGGTTATGACACGGGTTCCGTTTACGTTGCCATAAGAATCGATCGCCACGGTGCCGTCATGGCAGGACAAGCAGAGCTTTGATGGACCTAACGGCTGCTGGGGGGCAGGATCGCCGGGATATTTTTGGAGCGTAGGACTGCTGTACAACGTATAAGTAGCCGTGGTCATCTGATGGTTCCACAGCGGGGAATCGGGGACATCCTTCTTGGCGTTATGCGGCGTATGGCAGAAAATGCATATTTCATTGCTCCCCCACCCTCGCCCGGAGAAATCGTGCTTGCTGCCTGCGATGCCGGCATAGACCACCGTGGCGGAGGCGGTCATGAGGCACAGGGCCAGGAGGATTTGCTTCAACGGCTTGTATTGGATCGCTCTGCTCATATATTCCCACGCTTCAGTAGTCGCCAAAAACTCAAGGGAGGCAATTTAACCGGGTACTCAGCAACCTTTGTGCCGCTTTTCGGTGATTGGTAACTATATGAATTGTGATGATATTTTCTTGAATTGCCGCTGCGGGGCGAAGCCGTCCCGTTTTTTGGGGCATGTGCCCCAAAATGGGTGGGTGAAATGACCCAAAATCGGCTGTGACCGTGAAGAGAAAATGGCTGGAAACGAGGGCGGGGCGGGATTCGCCGAGCTAGGTGAGCGCTATTCCCATCTTTTTGAGACGGTAGCGAAGGGTATCGCGGGTGATATGGAGCATCCGGGCGGCTTTGCAGAGATTTCCCTCGGCCATGGCCAATACTCGCTTGATCACTTCCCGTTCGACTTCCGCCAGCGGAAGGCCTTCCGGGGGGATCTCGATATCGCTCAGCTCGAAGCCTCTTGTCATACCCTTGTCCGCGAGTATCTCAGGAGGGAGGTGCTTCGGAAGAATGGTCTCCCCCTCCTTGATGATTACCGCTCGCTCGATGACGTTTTTCAGTTCCCGGACGTTGCCGGGCCAGTGATAGTTCAAAAGATGATCCATCGCTTCCTGAGAAAACTGCGTTCTCCTTTTTTCCGAAGGGTTCCGGCTGAATTGCCGCAAGAAATGATTGGCCAGTAACGGAACATCGCTCTTTCGCTCCCTGAGCGGGGGAAGAAAAAGGGACATGACCTTGAGCCGATAGTAAAAATCCTCTCTCAGTTTTCCCTCTTTCATCAACGCTTCCAGGTCCTTGTTGGTGGCGGCGATGATCCGCACGTCCGCCTCGAGGTCCTTGGTCCCTCCCAGCCGCCGGAACCGTTTCGTATCGATCAGCTTCAAGACCTTCGCCTGGATGGACAGCGGCATGTCGCCGACCTCGTCCAGAAAAACGGTCCCCCCGGCGGCCTCTTCGAATAGGCCGCGCTTGGCGTTTTTCGCGTCCGTGAAAGCCCCCTTTTCATGCCCCATCAATTCGCTCTCCAGCAACGTTTCCGGCAATGCCGCGCAGTTGATATCGACGAAGGCATGTTCCGCCCGGAGGCTGCGGAAATGGATGTACCGGGCCGCCAGGTCTTTTCCCGTGCCGCTCTCACCGAGCAATATCAATGTGGAATCGCTTTTCGAAACCTTTTGCATCATATCGACGAGCTCGCGCATCGCTTTTGAACGGCAGATGATCCCATGCGCGTTTAACCGCTCTCGTTGAAATTTCCGCAGATAGACGACTTCTTCCTTGAGACGAATGTTCTCAAAGGCCCGCTCCACCCTGGTGCGAATCTCGGCTAAGTTAAAGGGCTTGCCGATATAATCATGGGCGCCTGCCTTCATCGCTTCTACGGCGGTCTCAACATCCCCGTAGGCGGTCATCATCATGACAATGACATGCGGGTCGAGCCGCTTCAATTTTTGCAGTACCTCAATTCCATTCGAGTCGGGGAGCCGGATGTCGAGAAGAACGATGTCGTACAGTTCCGCTTCACATTTGGCGATGGCCTCCGCCCCGTCCGCCGCCGCGTCGGCCTGATAGCCCTCCTTCCCTAAGTCCTCCACCAGGGACCACCTGACCAATTTCTCGTCATCGACGATTAATATTCTTCCTTTATTCATCGCTGCCTCTCAGACCGGAAGGTCTATCGTAATCACGGTTCCTTTCCCCGCCTCGCTCCGAACATCGATCCTCCCGTGGTGTTGTTCGATGATCCCATGGGTGATGGAGAGTCCCAAGCCGGTTCCCGCGCGTTTCGTCGTGAAGAAAGGGTTAAAGATCTGGGCCTTCACCTCGTCGGGAATTCCCATTCCCGTGTCGGTGACGGTCACTGATATACAGGGCACTGTCTTTTTGGCAGGACCGGTCAAGGTTTTTCCCTCCGCCCTAATAGCGAGCGTCCCTCCGGAGGGCATGGCCTCCAAGGCATTCAGGACTATATTGAGGATCGCCTGTTGAATCTTTTGCGCGTCGACGAGGATCTGAGGAAGGTCCTTCCCGATATCGAGGCAGGTTTGGACGTCTTGTTTCTTTGCCTGCGGGGAGACCAAAAAGATCACCGCTTCGATGATCTCTTTGGGGGCAGTGGGAGCCAGTTTGGGCAAGCCGGGTTTTGCGAAGTTAAGAAGATTCTTGATGGTTCCGTCCAGTCGATGGATCTGTTTGAGGATCTCCTGGACGACTTCCTTCTGGTCTTCGTCCACTTGCAGTTTCGAAGTGAGTACCTGGATCGCGGATCCGATTCCCGCCAACGGGTTCTTGATCTCATGGGCAAGCCCCGAAGCCAACTGCCCCAGGGAAGCCAGCTTATCGACGCGGTGCATCCGGGCTTCGATTTCCCTCTTCTCGGTAATGTCCTGGAAGATCCCGGTAACGCCCGTAACGGTTCCTTGCTCATCGTTAATGCGAGAGAGAAAGATCTCAACCGGTATCCTATCCCCTCCCTTTCGCAGGAGTTCGGCTTCACCGGAAAAGTTTCCATCTCCACCCCGAGTGGCCTGAAAAATAGGGGAATCTTCCGTTGCGCCGCACAGAACCCGGTGAATAGAATGTCCAAGGACTTCGGCCTCGGTCCATCCAAGGAGTTCGGCTCCGGATTTGTTTATGAATGTAATGATCCCTTCCGGGGTATAGCTCACAATTCCGCCGTGGAGGTTCTGCAGGATGCTTTCGTTAAAGCTTCGAATCCGGTTCAGTTCTTCGACCTTGCCCCGCAACTGCTCATTGGTCGCTTCGAGCTGCTGTTGGCTCCAATCCACTTTCCGGACCAATTTCTGATAGAGAATGGCATTTTCTAAAGCCACGGAGATGTGGGAGATGAAGGTCGTGAGAAGTTTGACATCCTCTCCGCTGATGACCTTTTGGGAGTGGACTTTATCAGCCAATAGGATTCCCAATACCTCGTCTCTGGCAATCAGGGGAACGGAAACAAAGGAATGACTCCCGAAGAGCAGGAGATTGACGATATCGCTCCTCTTGATGACCTCCTGATTCAGATATAAGCATTTTCCGCAAATCCGTAGCTTCTCTTCAACGGTATCAAGCCCCATCTCACGATGGCACCGACTTCCGGCGATCATCCAGCAGCAAAGTTCATTCTTTTGGAAATTCGGACACTCTACCTCCTTGCACGCCAGAACCTCCCATCATTTCCTGGCCCCTCTCCGTTCGATGATCGGATAGATCGCGGTATTATTAATAAGGATAGGCTCCTTCTTCTGATACGTTTCATACAGGATCCCTTTGATGTCGCGTTTCGGGATTTGAACCCGTCTGACGATATCCTCGTCTGTCCCAATGGACCATCTCCCTTGCAGGTCGCCCTTATCGTTAAAGACAACAAGAACGGCTCGATCAAAGTCCAAGCTTTCGGTTACTTCTTCCAAGGTCTTGCGCAAGATTTCTTCGATCTGCAAAGACCGATTGATCGCGAGAAAGGACTGATAGAGAACGCTGATCTCCTGATTTCGTTTCTGGAGGTCGTCGTACATACCCTCCAAAATTTTTTGCTGCGCCTCGTCCTTCTTCTTCATCTCCTTAAGGTTCCCGGCCATGAGATTAAAGCAGCCGGCCAGATGACCTAACTCATCCTGAGACTTCACCGGCAACTGAACATCAAAGCAGCCATTTTCCACCTCTGCCATCTTTTTTGAGACTTCCATGATGGGCCGGTTGATAAACCGGGAGAAGAAGAAGAACAAGGCGCCGCTTGCCATGAGTATAACGACAAAACCCAGGAAGATGTGCATCCTGGTGAAGCTGGCCAGCTTGTCTTCAACGGACGAAAGGGAAAGGCCGACACTTAGTAAGCCAAGAACTTTGTCCTGCTCCCCATGGCACCGAATGCACCTGGCCTCGTTATGAAACGGCGTAGTAAAGCAGAAGAACTCCTCTCCGTTCCGCTCATACGTATGGGAAAACTCCTTTCCCGAGGAGTGAGGGACGGGAAAAGGCGCCTTTTTCCCCTTCTCCCCTGCTCGGCTCGATTCGAAAATCTTCCCCTCGGCATCAAGAATCCGAACCGCTTTGAAATCCGAGGAGGCCTGCAGGGTTTGAATAATCATCGCGACGTCTTTACACCGCCCCTCCACCATGGCTTGACTTACGTTCAGCTTAATAATTTCGGCAAAGAAGCGCACCTTATCCTTGCCGGAATCGAGAATATTTGCCCGTTCCACTCTGACGAACAGCGCGGCGGCAATGGCCAACGAAGAGCCCAAGACGGCCGCCATGAAGACGACCAACTTCCTATTCAGACTACGGGAAAGATACTTCTTCATTTGTCCTTGAAAATGACCTGGATGGCCTTTCGGTATTCCTCCAAAGCCCGTTCCTTCTGTCCTTCCTTCTCGTAAACTCTGCCGAGGTGGTAATGGATTTCAGGCATGCCTTTTTGAGTTTTGAGCAGCTCCTCCAATTTCTCGATGGCCTTTCCGTTCTCCCCCGATAATTCCAAGGCCAGGGCGATCCCCACCTGGCCCTGCCTCGAACGGGGGGCCAGATCGAGCCCCTTTTGAAAGGCCTGCATGGCCTCTTGCGGATTCTTCTCTCGTAAGTGAATCGAACCCAGAAGGATGTAAGTCTCTCCCTGATCCGGGTCGAGTTGGACGGACTTGGTAAGCTCTTCTTTGGCCCTCTCCCGGGAACCCTTTTCCAAGAGATTCTTGCCCAGATTGAAATGGAGCTGGGCCTTGCGCTTGTTCTCCGGCAAGAGGGTTTCCTTCGGATGCCGCGCCCTCTCCAATTCCTCGGCGGTCTTCTTCCCCATGGCCACGAGGATTTCTCCTTCCGCATCTTCCTCCAGGGCATGGGAAAAGGGGAGCGCCTTGAGAAGCTTCTTTTCTTCGTCGAGAATCCCTACGGTGGGGATTATATAGACGCCGTATGCCCCATACACCTCCCTCCGCTCATCGAGGAGAATATGATGGGTCCAGGAAAATTTCCGTTTCAATGTACTTGCTTTCTCCCGGGCGTCCGGATCGGAAATAATGGAAACAACCTCCAGCCCCTCTTCTTTGTATCTCGCGTAGAGTTTCTCAATCCGGCTCATAACGCCGACGGATCGTTTCTCTTTTGTTCCAGTATCCGCCCCCCAAAAAAGAAGAACAACCTTCTTCCCCTGGAGAGACGAAAGGGTGAAATCCCTGCCTTCCACATCCTTCAACCTGATTTCCGGCACCTTTTTCCCGATCTCCAGGGTGCGGAAGGGAAAGGCGGAAGAAGGAATGGCGAGGCCCAAGAGAATGGCCGCCAGCAACACTCCGGCAAGCGAAGAAAACCACTGCCGCTTCAAATACATCATGCCCATAAAAGAAGATCCTCCCGGCTCGAAGGCATCCGGCCTCAAGGCTTTTTTCCAGTTCTCTGCACGCGAAGAGGCAGGGACATTCCCTGCTTCAATATTTTACCGGCTTTGTCCGGTCATAGCCCAGCGGTTTATGGCAACCCACGACACAGGTCCCGCCCGTTTCGGTCTTGGTATACCGAATGGGGTAACTCCACATCGTGCCAAACGGGACCTGCTCCCGTATGTGCTTGGGCTGGTTTCCGGAATGAACCTCGTGGCAAGCCTTGCAGCTTCTCCCCTTCTGCTTGTTCACATGGACAAAATGGAGATTCCGATCCCCATTGCGGAAATCGGTCAACTCCAGCGTCACGGCGCTAAGGGCAATGTCCTTGCTGTGGCAGTCGAAACAGATGGCATAGTTCTCCGTTTTGTAGGGGATATAGAATTCCTCCGGGAAATAGCTTCTTAAGATTTTCGGGGAGAGGGACCCATGGGTGTCGTGGCAGGCCGCGCAGTCATTCTGTGCGACAGGACCGTGATGGAACCTATCCGATTTCACCTTCTCGGACAGATTCTGATGGCAGGTAAAGCATATGTCCTGCAAGGGGGCTTTGAGCAGTTTTTCGAAGTCGGTAAAGTGAGCCTCGTGGCACGCTACGCAATCCCCTTTTTTTACCGGCTGATGAGGAAATTTCGCCGTGGCCACTGCCTGGGCTATCTTCGGATGGAGGGATTGATGACAATCCATGCAGAGTTCCGCTTGCACCTTCAGCAACTGCGCCTTGTGAGGAGAACTGTGCGGGTCGTGGCATTTCTGGCAGTTCTCCCGGACGGGTTTGTGGACGTATCGCTTCTTCAGGCCTTTTTGAACGTCCTCGTGGCAGGAAAGGCAAAATCTCTCTGCGGGGGCGGTCAACAATTTTGCGTTGGGAGAGGAATGGGCGTTGTGGCAGGCGATACAATCCCCTCCTTTGAGGGGCGTATGAAGATTAGCCTGCTTTATGAGGGTGGAGTCATGACAGGTAAAACAAAGCTCTTCCCGCGATGAGCCTTTCAGTTGAAATTTCAAAGGTGATTGATGGGGATCATGACAATCGCCGCAATCCCCCCCGGCCACGGGCGCATGAATCACCTTTCCCTTGAACTCCTGCCGCTTTGAATCGTGGCAGATGTAGCAGCCCTCCCCGCCGGGCCTGGTGACGATATGATCGTTGGCTGTCCCGTGAGGATTGTGGCAGGCAATGCAGGTGCCCCCGCCCACCGGCCCATGGACAAATTTTGCCTTTCCCATTTCCCCGTGGCATTGCGCTGAAGTGCAGGTAGCGCTCGGAATCATCCTTTTGTAGCTGATCGCCTTCCCCGTCAGGTTGTGACAGTCTTGACACTGCTCTTCGCGAGCCAACGGGGAATGAATAAAGAAAGGCCGAAACTCATCCGGCGGCTTGGCGCCTTCCTGCAACAAGAAGATGGAAATCTTTGCGAAGAGGCGGCCGCCTTGGTCTGCGACAGCGACTTCGTTCAAGCCTCTCTTCAGGCGGACAGAAGCATTGAAGGCCTCCTTGAGGACAGGGATGACCGGGTTTCCCAAAACCTCGCCCCCCTTCACTTGACAAGTCACGCTCTTTACCCCGGGATCGCTGACCAGCCCGACCACCCTGATCCTGTCCAAATTGACCACGCTTCGGTCGAGGGGATAGACGATGCGCAGACCCCCTTCAGCAGCCCATAAATGATTCGTTGACGACCAGAAAAAAAGAAAAAGGACCCCAAAAAGAATATTCTTTGCTTTCATATCCCCTCCGACCGAGATGATATTATTTACAGGAGATAAACTGTAAATCGAGCAATCGAGCAATTTACGGGAAACGAATTTTTGGGTCCATATACTAATTCGGAATTTTTTTCAAATTATTTAGAGGCCCGGGGAAATCCGGATGTCTTTTTCATCGGCCGGTGTTTAACAGGTAGGTTTTCCTTGCCCTTCTGCTTCCATTTTTCACCCATTGTGCCGCACGGGGAAAATGGGAAAAGAAAAGGCGCCGATCCCCTCTTTTGGGCGAAATCCGCGGAACCTTATGGCTGTCGATACGGAGACGCTTATGATCCCACTCAAAGTCAACGGGAACAAGTACGACGTGGAGGTTTTCCCGGATACCCCGCTCCTCTGGGTAATCCGGGAAAACCTCGGTATGACCGGAACCAAGTACGGCTGCGGCAGATCCCTCTGCGGCGTCTGCACGGTGCATGTGGACGGGCGGGCGACCCGCTCCTGTATAACGCCCGTTTCATCCGTCGCCGGAAAGGAGATTACCACGATCGAGGGGCTCTCCCCTGATGGCAGCCACCCGGTCCAACTGGCCTGGATCGCCGACGATGTCCCCCAGTGCGGGTACTGCCAGTCGGGGCAAATCATGTCCGCTGCCGCCCTTCTGGCACAAAATCCGAAACCAAGCGATTCGGACATAGACGACTTCATGTCGGGGATCATCTGCCGTTGCGGCACCTACCAGCGAATTCGCCGAGCCATCCATCGGGCCGCGGAGATGATGGGAAAGAAGTAGCCATGATGAACGAAACCGGCGCGCAAGAGTACACACTCAATCCTTTTATCCGAATCGACGCGAACGGCACCGTGACCATGGTGGTCAACAAGTCGGAAATGGGCCAGGGTGTGTACACCTCCCTGCCCATGCTCCTCGCCGAAGAGCTCGAATGCGATTGGACCAAGGTGCGCGTGGAGCCGGCGTCGGTCGCGTCCGTCTACAACAACCCGATGACGGGCCTGCAGATGACAGGGGGCAGTATGAGCATCCGCACCGAATGGGAGCGGCTGCGCACGTACGGAGCCGCCGCCCGGGAAATGCTCATTGCCGCCGCCGCTGAAATCTGGGGCGTCGATAGGGCAAGCTGCCGTGCGGAAGGCGGCACGGTCGTTCATGCCAGCGGTAAAAGGCTCTCGTACGGAGAACTCGCCGAGCGGGCTGCCTCGATGCCGGCGCCCGCGCCTCCCCCGCTCAAGAACCCCGCTCGGTTCACCCTCGTCGGCAAACCGACCCCCCGCCTCGACACAAGGGTAAAAGTCGACGGCAGTGCGGTCTTCGGCATCGACGTGAATATCCCGGGCATGCTCACCGTTGTCGTTGCCCGTCCCCCCGTCTTTGGCGGCGCGTTGAGGAGTTTTGACGCCGCGAAGGCCAAAGCCGTACCCGGCGTCAGAGAGGTGGTGGAAGCGGCGGGGAAAGTAGCGGTCGCAGCGGACACCTTCTGGTCTGCAAAAAAGGGGCGGGACGCGCTGGAGGTCGTCTGGGACGAAGGACCCCTTGCCGGGCTTTCGACGGAAGGTATGCGCCAAGAGTACGCGAAGCTGGCCGCGTCACCCGGGGCCGTCGCCAGGAAGGACGGCAACCCCGAGCAGGCACTGGCCGACGCCTCCAAACAACTGACCGCCGAGTACGAAGTGCCCTATCTCGCCCACGCGAGCATGGAGCCGCTGAACTGCGTCGTCGATCTCCGAACGGATGGGTGCGATATCTGGACCGGCACCCAGGCCCAGACCCTCCACCGCGATGACGCGGCCCGGGTCCTCGGCCTCGACCCCGCGAAGGTCGCCCTCCATACGACCGATCTGGGGGGCGCCTTCGGAAGGCGGGGGAACCCCCCCGCCGAGTTCGTAGTGGAGGCCGCGCAGGTGGCAAAGGTGCTGAAGCGACTTGAGTCGATACCGGTCAAGGCGGAACGGACGGGCACGGAGACGACGCTATTCAACCCGCGGAACCCCTACGCCATTTTCATCAACTACGAACTGGGTATGCATTGCGTCGGCTTCGACATCTCCCACTGCTGCATCATCCCGCCCTACAACGGCATCCAGGCCCAGGCCGTGCAGGCGGGCCTGCACGGTGACCGACACCGGCTCCTTTCACCCGGGGACGGAGTCCGGCTCCACTATGCGGTAAAGGACAATACGTACAGCGAAGGCAACAAGATGAAGTACTGGCAGGTTCTCAAGGACGTAACCGGCACAGGGACGATGAACGCCCCCGGCGACAACATGGCAAACTACGTCTGGACCCACCTTTTCATTTACCGGGACCTGGAAGGCCGCCTGCCTGCGAAGGGTGAAGAGGCAAAACGCCTCCGCGG
>VFSW01015413.1_pt1 | contig 10505 bp, 2 predicted proteins | sample 5358111 | NCBI WGS metagenome assembly VFSW01 (sample SAMN11554181, study PRJNA540505) | mine drainage metagenome | isolation source: sediment from site ElyBrook_90M | place: USA: Ely Copper Mine, Vershire, VT | collected 2017
AGGCTTCGGGCTGGTAGTAGTCGTAATAGCTGACGAAATACTCGACCGCGTTGTCAGGGAAGAACTGTTTGAACTCGTGGTAGAGCTGAGCGGCGAGCGTCTTGTTGTGGGCGAGGATGAGCGCAGGCCGATTGGACTGTTCGATGACTTTGGCCATGGTGAAGGTTTTTCCGGAGCCGGTAACGCCGAGCAGCACCTGGTGCTTCTCGCCGGCGGCGAGGCCGGATACTAATTCGTCGATGGCGCGGGGCTGATCTCCGCGGGGTTTGTAGGGGGTGACCAGCTGAAAGTCCATTAATGGATTATATCCGAATAGCGAAGATAAGGCGAATATGCGGGCGCAATCTATCGCCGCAACCGGCACTTGCGAGTCCATCGGTCTCTGTGTTCTTTCTCAGGCATCGCTCTTTTGGGGCCAGGCAAGGCGGGGTGCGGGCGGTGTTGCCGAGAGTTCCCCATCGACTTACGGCTCACGGAAAAATGGACCGCACTATAAATAGTTGTAAGTTCGAAGTTGATTTGTGGAACTCATTGCGTAAGGACAAAGATAGTCACACGGAAATCAAGTACTGAGCCTAACTCAGTTTCAAGCGTGACAGTCGCCACCTAACTGAGCGCGTAGTGTGCGACTAAGTCGTCGTTTGTTACTGTCCCGAATCTATTTCACCTAAATTGCCAGCGGCGGAGCGTAGAAGCCAACGTGGCTCTGTTTTACATCGGCAGAAATCAAGTCCGAAGTCCTATTCTCAGCGACCGAGTCATCTCATGATTCCCGCGCATTTCGATCTCACCTCGCGATTGTGATGTAGACGCCTGCACAGCAAATATTCACTAATTGAAGCAAACATTCGCACATTACGGATTAGTCATCCCCGCGTCATCTTTTTGACTTCTCTTTGTGCAAACGCAAAATGCGCGCCACCCTATCCGACGAATACTTGGCCAGCATAAGAACGGCGGAGGGATGCACCGCCAACAGATTGCAAGACGCCGCGGGCGGGAGGAGGAGAGCGCATGAGGAGCAGAATCGGGAGCACTTTGGTGCTGGCGCTAATCGGGGTTGCGACATTGACAGCAACCGCACAATCTTTCAGGGTTCAGTGTCCAACGAGTACCATTACGCACCCGGACCCGAACAATACGGGCGTTAATAATTCGGAGCCTGCTTATACAGGTCCGACAACATTCGCGATGGGCCCAAACGGATACCTGATTCCGACGGCCAACGTGAACGGAGCCATCAAATGCCAGCAGGTTTCAGGCGGTGATGGTTATTCGACCATGGCCAATGGTACGCAGACGTTCATGTTTTCCTTTGGGCCGCTGTCGGGATTAGCTGACATTGCCCAGGGCCTGCCCGGCACAGAGTTTCCCAACGTCTTCAACACTCCGTACCCCGGAACGCTTGTTCCCGGCGATCCAGCGAAGACGGATGGATCAACCACCCTTACCCCGTACAACTTCGCATCGAACACCTCGGCGTCGACTGTAGCTCCTCCATTTGCTTGGAACGGCGCTGTGGGTGTTACCTCCGACCTGGACAACATCGCAGCTGGAAATTGCACGGCGCCCTGCATCGATGGGCACGTGGATCCGCGACAGATCATGGATGTCGGCGTGATGAACGGAAACATTCCGGCGCCCTTAATGGCAATCGATGAAGACGACGAGTTCTTCCTCACGTTGAGCAACGTGGGCATGATTATGCGGCCCGATCTGTTTGAGCAGCATACGATCCACTTCCACGGATATCCCAACGCATCGTCTTTCTATGACGGCGTTCCGGATGCTTCGGTGGCCATCAACATCGGCGGCAGCTTTACCTATTACTATCTTGCGCCAGATGCCGGAACCTATTTCTGGCATTGCCACATTACGCCCCCCGAGCACCTGCAGATGGGCATGGTGGGACAGATCTATGTGCGCCCGCGCCAGAATCGCGTGCCGGTGGGTAACAGCCTTTATTCCGCGCTGGTGTTGCAAACGACGGATCTGCGCACCGCATGCAATCCGCAGGCTGACATTCTTTGCAGCAATCCGCTACCCAACCCTGCGACCGACCCCAATGCTCAAAGTGTGAAGCAATCGATGGATCCTCTGACCGGACTGCCCTACAAGTATGCCTATAACGACGGCGACGGGCTGACGGCCTATGATGTCGAATACCCGCTCCAGATTCACGGTTTCGATCCTAACTTCCACTTTGTTGGCATGACATTCAATCCCGAGATGTTTGTCGACATGAAAGATAAATTCTTCCTCTTGAACGGTCGCAGTTATCCCGACACGGTGACTCCGGGTCCGCTGACGACCGAGTCTTCAGATGGCCGCAGTCATTTCTCGCAGCCGCTGCCTTCAATTATCAACATTCCCATGGGTGGCAAGGCCCTACTGCGCATCTCGGACCTTGATGTGACGGAGTATCAGACCCTGGCCTCGCTTGGAGTTCCGATGCATGTGATCGGATACAACGCGAAACTGCTGCGCGATCAGTCCGGCAACAACATGGACTACTACACGAACTCGATCACGCTGGCCGGTGGTGAATCGCTGGACGTGATTCTGGATGCGACCAACACCTCCCTGTATCCCAAGGGCAGCGTGTTCTATCTCTTTTCCCCTCAGCTCGACCACCTGGCGAATGACCAGGAAAACTTTGGCGGGATGATGACCGAAGTCCACATCAACTAGGAGAGCAACGATGAAGCCGACGATGATGAAAAACGCGTTTCTGAAGACACGACTGCTCCTGGCCACGATGGCTGCAGTGGCGTCGCTCGCGGCAACGGCTCACGCTGCTGCCCCGGGCATCACAGGGCCAACCTTCAACCTGATTGCGCAACCCGCATTCCTGAACCAACCGGACGGGTCGTCCGTGTATTCGTGGGGGTATGGATGCAATGGCGCGCCGACAGGCTTTGCGCCAGCGGCAATTACCACCGCGACGTGCCCCACGATGCAAGTGCCCGGTCCTACGATGATTGTGACGGAGGGGCAGACGGTCACTGTATCGCTGACGAACAACCTTCCTACCGCGGCGGGTAACACGTCAATTCTGTTTCCGGGATTCAAAGTGACTGAAACAGGCGGTACTCCGGGGCTGCTGACGCAAGAAGCGGCGCCTGGCCAATCGGTGACTTACACATTTGTAGCTTCGACGCCTGGCACCCACTCGTATTACAGCGGAACCCAAGGCGATCTGCAGATCGAGATGGGGCTTTACGGCGCAGTCATTGTGCTTCCGGCGAAAGTTCCGGCGGCCTGCACCACAGGGCTGCATGCGGCAAACCTTGTGGCGGAATCGTTCTGGAAGGAATCCGATTTCCGGCTTTCGCAGGCCGCATACGATCACGACAAGACATGCTATGACCGGGAATACCTCTTCCAGTTCGCCGAGATGGATGCCAACATCCACAATCAGGCGCTGGCACAGGTAAATGACCCAAACAGGATTGCTGCTTGCGCGAGTGGGGCTAGTTCGCCGGGATGCAGCCTCGAGGTTCCTACCGAGCCTTACCATCCTTCCTTCTTCCTGATCAACGGCCGCTCGATGCCTGACGACATGGACGCGAATTATGAAGTGGAGTATCCGCATCAGCCCTACAACGGCAATCCCCATTTACATCCCGGGGAGCAGGTGTTGCTGCGCATCATCGGCCAGGGACGGTGGCAACATCCGTTCCACGAACATGCCAACCATGTGCGCATCCTGGCACGCGACGGAAATCTGATTCTCAGCCAGACCAGTGGCGAAGATCTTGCGGGACCTCCGCTGTTCACAACGACGACGACGCCAGGACAGACGATGGATGGAATCTTTTACTTCACAGGCCGGGGCCTGAACTGGGATATGTACGCTCACAATCCCAAGTCCACAGACCCAACAGCTCTTCTGCCCTGCACGCCGGACGCGAACGGCTATAACACGGGCGCACCGACGGCGGTCAACTTCTGGGAGTGGTGCCAAGATCACAACAAGCCGCTTGAAGCAGCGCCTCTGGGCGATATCGCGAGTGGCGGGCCTGCAACGCTGCCCAACGCGAACATTCTGACCAACGGCGCCTGGTATGGCGGTACTCCATATCTCGGTCCGGATGCGACGGTCCGTTCGGGCGGCCCCGGTGCAGACAATCTACAGCCTTCCAACGTGCAGGGCAACCCTGCGAACGAGCGTGGTTGGGCCTACATGTGGCACTCGCACAATGAACGCGAGATCACCACAAACAACGTCTTTCCCGGTGGAATGATGATGATGCTTCTTGTTGATTCCCGGGAATTCGTTATTGACGAATCCAACTAGTCAGGAGAACAGAAATGCGATCGAACTTTCTCAACAATATTTTGAAGACAGCGGTGCACGGAGCAGCTGTTCTCCTTTTGGGAGTGGGTATGGCCGCCGCGCAGTCAGTGAATCTGACTGCGGGGCCGACCGCCATCTCTCTGCCTGATGGTTCCTCGGTGCCCATGTGGGGCTACAGTTGCGGAGCGGCCGTGACCGGCTCAACCGCAACCTGCGCGGCCTCGAACCCAAACGCCAACGGGGGCTGGTCCCCCGTGGTGATTACCGTCCCGCTGTCGTCGATCTCGACGACGGGCAGCCTGACGATTAACCTCACGAACAATCTCTCATTCACCCCGACTGGAAGCTCGACGCCCAATACTGTTCCCACGTCACTCATGATCGTGGGTCAGGTGGGCGGCGGACTTGGGAATGTGTCGCAGAGGACTACGACACCAAGCCCTACTCATTCCACGCAGAACGACGTGACGTGGTCAACCGTGGCGCCGGCCAGTACGTCATTTACGCCGCCCGCGCAGGGACCTCGCGTACAGTCTTTCGGTACAGAAGTGGCAGCGGGAGCAACTACGTCTCTGACGTGGAGTGCTCTGCGGCCTGGTACCTATCTGATTGAGTCGGGCACACACCCCTCCATCCAGGCCACAATGGGCCTGTATGGAGTTCTGGTTGTTACCCAGGCGCCGACGGCCACAAGTGGTGTCGAGACGGCTCCGGGTGCGGCGTACAATAATGTCAGCTATGACGCCGAGGTTCCGCTGATTTTGAGCGAAATCGACCCGGTGCAGAACAAAGCCGTAAGTGCGGCGGTGAACACGGCTGGATTCAGTGAGACCGCGGTATGGTCGGGGCAGCCTGGTGGCTGCGGCAACCCGACCTCTGCCACGTACAACACCTGCTATCCACCGGTGGTCAACTACACCCCGCTCTATTACATGATCAATGGTGTTGCGTTCAACAGGGCAAACTCTACAGCCTCGCTTTTCCCGGCTTCTCCGGCAAGCACGCTGACAGGAGGCACCACGCCGCAGACACTGTTGGTGCGCTTCGTCAATGCCGGCGTACACATGCACGTTCCGACCATCGTGGGAACACAGACGGGGGCGTCACAGGCGAACGGCTTTGCACTGGTTGCCGAGGATGGCAACCCGGTACCCGGACTACCCCGCGTGCAGAGTGAAGTATTCATGGCAGCGGGCAAGACGTACGACGTGATGGTGAATGTTCCCGCAACCGGCTCCAATGCATTGGCGGTGTATGACCGGGAGTTGAGCCTCTCTGCCAACAAGATCAACCGCGATGCCGGAATGCTTGCTTATGTGGGCGTGAACGGCTCAACGCTTCCAGGCGCTGGCAGTCTCGGGCCCGCGAAAGCCAATGCGGATACCTATAACTCAGTCATTGCCGGCCAGACGCTTACCGTGTCGAATGCGGGCAAGGGTGTCATCGCAAACGACATCAATGTCTATGGCGTCAAAGTGATTACTCCGCCAACCCAAGGTACCGTAACCCTCAATGAAGACGGCACCTTTACTTATGTCGCAAACGCCATCTGGACCTCACCGGACAGCTTTGTATATTGCGGCAACGGCGCGACGTCGGGTGCCGCCTGCGCTACGGTAACGCTGGGTATGGCGACCGTGGAAGCAGCCAGCGGCATTGTGATGAATAACGCCAGCTACAACTCGAATCTTGCGACGATGCTCAAGGTTCTCTCCCCAGGCGTATTGTCTGTCGACAAGGATCTTGCCGGTTATCCACTTACGGTTGCAGCATCGACGGTCTCCGCATCATCAGGTCTGACGCTGATACTGGATGCGAAAGGCGGTTTCAATGCTTCTGTTACCGGGCCTGGCGTCTACACTTTCACGTACAAGGCACAGAACTCTCAGGGAACTCTGAGCGCGACAGCCGCGACAGTGACGCTGAATTTCCCGCAGGGGAGCGGCCTGCAAGTGACGGTCGTGGACGGACAGAACAAGAGCAATGTTCTTAGCGATTACCGCTGGATTATTGAGGAAGACAAAAGCTTCTTCGTCGACCCCAAGTGCGCGGTGAATCCTGCGCCCGCAGGCTGCCTGAACGGCACGAGCGGAATTGTGCCGACCTTTGGCACCAACTTCCACACCAGCAACATGCCCTTTGTCGCGCAAGGCTGCACGGGGCCCAAATCCTGCGAAGCCGGTCAGACTGTGCTTGGCGCGCCGTCCGTGTGCGATGTTGCAGGCGGCATCTGCAGGCCTGACCCATCAGGCACTGGGCAGACCGCTGTATTGCCAAGCCAGGTTGTTCTCGATCCGACAAAGCGCTACTACATCTCGGTCCTGCCTGGTGATGCTGCCGATCCTTTCTACCTCACAACGCCCGGGGTCGTGGGCCACAGCATGGGCGGCGCACCGATAGCGGCGGGACAGACGGCGGTAACGGTGTTGGCGGAAGCCACCCCGTTCCAGCCGGCGGACCTGTCGATTATGGTCTTCGAGGACGACTTCCCGCTGAACGGTGAACAGGATGCCGGCGGTGGTGTGGACGTTTTGGCTGTCAACGAACCGGGTCTTGGAGGTTTCAACATCCAGCTCTGGGATGCGATGGGCGGAAACGGCGACTTTACCGGACAGATGACGTACGACATGTTCAACCAGCCGCTGTCAAACAGCCTGGCGGGAACAATCGATCCGGTGAGTGGTCAGAATGCCTGCGCAATCACTAACCAGGATGCGTCGGGATCAGGCATCACGGGCACGATCGTTACATGTCCGAAGTACGAAACGGATGGCAAGACTTTTTCTCCGCTTGCTGGCCAGGCCGTTATCAAAAACTTGATGCCGGGAAGATTCGGTGTGATCGCAACGCCTGGAGCAGACCGCATCGCGAAGGGCGAAGAGTGGCTACAGACCAATACTCTTGATGGACAGAAGGCTCATGACGCATTTGTGCGCATCGGGGAGCCATCTTACTTCCAGGAGTTTGGTCCGGCCAGCTATCACGATGTGATTGGCTTCGCCAACCCGGCGATTATCAACAGCCGCCTGGCGGGTGTCTGCAAAGGTGCCGATCCCTTCCTTCCATACACCGGAACCTGCACCAACATCATTACGGGCCACGTCACGAGCGTACGCCAAAGCCGTACGCCGGATGAAAGACTCTACGGCAGCGGAACATGGGACGCATACAGCTGGACCCAGTGCTACGTGAGCATTGGAGATCCGGATGGAGAAGACTTCGCCTTCACGAAGTGCGACGACAAGGGCAACTTCACCTTCAATGGCATCCCCAATGGCGATTGGAGAGTGACCGTATTTGACAAGTGGAACGATCTACTGGTGGACGGCCTTTCAACTCCAGTGGCCGCGACGGGTGGAACGACCGTCAATATGGGCGAGGTTGCCATGAACCAGTGGCAAGCCAACGTCTATACCAAGACATTTATCGACAAGAACAAGAGTGGTGTTGCAACGGCCGACGATCCTGGAATCCCGCTGATTCCGGTAAGCGTTCGTTACCGCGACGGCAGCCTTGCCAACAACTTGACCACGGACTTTACGGGAACTGCCAACTTCAACGAGACCTTCCCGTTGTTTAACTGGTACGTGGTTGAGTCGGACACCACTCGCTACAAGAACACCGGTACGCATACGGTGTACGACGCGGGCGGACCGGCGGACGGCACATCGGCTTGCGGACAGACCGGCTATCCGAAGTGCGGCACTTCAACCGCCTATAACTACTTGGCAAACACCAACGAGCAGACTCCTCTGCCTGCCAACCTTTCCGTCCCGGGCTCGGTCTATTGCCCGGCTGCGGATTGCTCGGCTAACTCCATTCTGAATGGGCCGGTCGCGAGCGCTCCGGGCGTCTCCACAGGCCGCATCGATAATCCGTGGCTTGGTGGTGTCGAGGGGTGGCAGGGTTTCTCCAGCCAAAATAACTTCATTGAATTTGGCAAGGAGCCTTACGTTCCCGGCGAGAATGGCGGCATCAAGGGCCACGTGGTTTATGCCTCGACCCGCCCCTTTGACGATCCGCAGATGCTCGTGCAGACGCAGTGGGAGCCGTTGGTTCCGCATGTCACCATCAACCTCTATCAGGAGGGAACGGCCGCCGATGGCGTGACCCCGACCCTGACGCTGGTTGATACCACGCAGACCAGCAGTTGGGATGATTGGGCTCAAGGCTTCCGTGCCGATGGTGTAACTCCCAACATGAACTGCCCAGGGCAGACAACCAGCGACCTGTTCTACTTTTCGATATACAACCAGCCAAACTACCTGGATGTGTATAACTCGCAGCATGGTGGCTCGGCGCCTCCAGCACTGCCCGATAACTCGCAGTTCAAGTGCTACGACGGCATGCACAACTGGAACCAACTCGAGCCGGCCCCTTACGACGGCATGTACAAGTTTCCCAGCATAACTGCCACAGACGCGAACGGAAAGCCGACGCTGACTGGCACCAACTGCACGATCTGCAAGGCAAACACGGCTGTTGCTCCCACGGACTTGTACTACAACACGCCCATGCTGCCCGCGGGCAAGTATGTGGTGGAAGTGGTACCGCCTCCGGGTTATGAACTGGTGAAGGAAGAGGACAAGAATATCCTGATCGGCGACAATTTCATCGCGCCGGTAACCCAGGAATTCGGATCGATGAGCAACATCTTCATCCTGCCTGACCAGGCTTCGGTGGCTTCGCAGTACAACGCGAACAGCTTCCAGAACCAGACGCAGAACCTGGGCATGACCCCGCTCAACGAGACTGTTCCGGGATTTGTGCCGGAGCCTCTGTGGCCCTGCGTTGGCGAGTCTCGCATTGTGCCTGACTACATCAGCCTTTACCCGGAGACCAAGCAGGTATCACCGTTTGCCGGCGCTACCCGCAATCTCTGCGATCGCAAGGAAGTTACACTGAACGACCAGATGGGGGCGATTGCGAAGTTCTACATCTTCACGTCCACCCACATTGCGTCCAAGTTCACGGGAATTATCACGGACGACTTCACCTCGGAATTCGATCCATTCTCGCCACAGTTCGGCGAGAAGTTCTCGCCTCCCGATCTCCCTGTCTCGATCAGAGACTGGACCGGAGCTGAAACGAACAGGGTGTATGCCGACCACTGGGGAACCTACAACGGTTTGAGCTACTCCACATGGGAAGTGAACCCGCCCAACCCGACCGGGTACTCGCCGACCATGATGGTGACATGCATGAACGACAGAGGCGACGCAGTCGCGCCGGATCCGCTGTTCAACCCCGGCTACAGCCAGTTCTGCTATGAGCTGCCATTCATGCCCGGACAGACTGGTTACTTCGATACGCCGGTTGTGCCCACATCCGCGTTCTCTGCCGGGTACAACCACCCCGACTGCGATTACCCGGATGCAACACCGGCCATCAGCAGAGTCGATGGCGATATCGTCGGACCGTGGGTAAACGCGCCCGACGCGTCGAACAACTTCACTAACCGTTCAGTGGCATCGGTAACGATCGTCGCGGGAGGATCGGGCTACACCACTGTGCCAAACGTGACCTTCTCCGCACCTGCGTCCGGTGGCAGCGCAGCAACTGGAATTGCGGTACTTACCTCTGGCGCCGTGTCATCGGTCACGATCACGAACCCGGGATCGGGTTATACGACCTCGGCCCCGCCGACCGTAACCTTCGATGCAGCTCCCGTCAGTGGCACAACAGCAACCGGAAGCGCGGTGCTGAGTTCCACCTCGGGCGTATTGACCATTACCGCATTGGGCAACGATTCCGTGAACAACTATGGATACTCGGGACCCCAGGCCACGACAGCCCCGTTCAATCAGAAGACCGTCATCCGGCACTATGGGTTCGGCGCACAATGCACGACTCCGACTGCCGGCAGCGCAACGTGCAATACGAAGTCAAGCGTAACGATTGGCGGCATGTCTGCGCCCATCACGAGCTGGTCTGACACGTCGATCACGGTCACCATACCGAGCGGAGTTCCAGCCTGCGCCGTGCAGCAACAGGCGCTGTACGGAGGTTCGCCCGCACAGTGCGGCCAGGTTATTATCACGGCCGGTAACGGGAAGCAATCCGTTGACGCCGTAACAGTTACCATTGGCGGCAAGGCGCCAACCTATGTCACAAGCAACGCGCCATTGACACCAACCGGTGTAGGTGCGATTCAGCAGGCGATTGACGCGGCCGCTCCTGGCGACCTCATCATGGTTCCTCCTGG
>VFSW01015414.1_pt1 | contig 10505 bp, 8 predicted proteins | sample 5358111 | NCBI WGS metagenome assembly VFSW01 (sample SAMN11554181, study PRJNA540505) | mine drainage metagenome | isolation source: sediment from site ElyBrook_90M | place: USA: Ely Copper Mine, Vershire, VT | collected 2017
GAACGGCGTGGGCGAAATCGCCTACGTCCAGTCGGGCGCCCGCTACACCGCGCCCGCCCGCTCCGAAAAGGGCGTGGCGATTTCCCTGGGCCAGACCGTGAAGATCACCCGCGTCGTCGGCACCCAGTTTTATGTCGAGTCGGTGAACTGAATTCCCCCTACATTGCTCAACCCCACCATCCTATGAACCTGTTACCCCTCCTCGCCGCCCTCGAAATCCCCTGGCTCCGGGCCGTCGCGATCGCCAGTGTCGTCGTCCTGCTGCTCTTCATCCTGGGCGGCATTTTCGCCAGCCGCTACACCAAGGTTGGCCCCAACGAAGTGCTGGTGATCTCCGGCCGCAAACGAAGGATCACCGACCCGGACGGGGCCGTCCACCAGGTCGGTTTCCGCATCGTCAAGGGCGGCGGTGTCCTCGTCTGGCCGGTGCTGGAAAAGGTGGACATCCTGTCGCTGGAGTTGCTGACCATCGACGTGAAAACGCCCGAGGTCTATACCAGCAAGGGCGTGCCGGTCCAGGTGGACGGCGTGGCCCAGATCAAGGTCAAGGGCGACGACATTTCCATCGCCACCGCCTCGGAACAGTTCCTGGGCAAGAGCACGGATGAAATCCGCAACATCGCCACCCAGACGCTGGAAGGCCACCTGCGCGCCATCCTCGGCACCATGACCGTCGAGGAGATTTACCAGAACCGCGACACCTTCGCCTCCAAGGTGCAGGAAGTGGCCGCGGGCGACATGGCCAACATGGGCCTGGGCATCGTCAGCTTCACCATCCGTGACATCCGCGACACCCAGGGCTACCTCGACGCCCTGGGCAAACCGCGCATCGCCCAGGTCAAGCGCGATGCCCAGATCGCCCAGGCCGAGGCCGATCGCGACGCGATGATCAAGTCCTCGCAGGCGACGCAGGCCGGGCAGGAGGCCAAGTTCGCCGCGGACAGCAAGATCGCCGAGGCGCAACGCGACTATCAATCGAACGTGGCGCAGTACCAGGCGGCGGTGAACCAGAAGAAGGCCGAGGCCGACCTGGCCTACGATTTGCAGAAGTTCAAGACCGGCCAGCTCGTAAAGGCCGAGGAGGTGCAGGTCAACATCGTCGAGAAACAGAAACAGATCGAGCTGCAGCAGCAGGAAATCCTCCGCCGGCAGCGGGAACTGGAAGCCACGGTGCAGAAACCCGCCGACGCCGAACGCTACAAGGTCGAGACGCTGGCCAACGCGAAGAAATTCCAACTTGAGACCGAGGCGGCCGGCGCCGCGTCCGCGACGAAGGCGACCGGCTTTGCGAACGCCGACGTGCCCAAGGCGACGGGCATCGCCGAGGCCGAGGCGGACAAGGCCAAAGGTCTGGCGGAAGCGGCCGTCATTGAGGCGCAAGGCAAGGCGCAGGCGGAGGCGATGCGCGTGAAAGCCGAGAGCTTCAAGCAATACAACGAGGCGGCGGTGATCGAGATGATCGTGCGCGTGCTGCCGGAGGTGGCGGGCAAGATCAGCGAGCCGCTGAGCAAGACCGACAAGATTGTCATCATCAACTCTGGCAACGGCCCCGGCGGTGGCGCCAGCAAGCTGACCGGCGACGTGACGCAGATCATCAGCCAGTTGCCGCCGGTGCTGGAGAGCCTGACCGGCGTGAAGTTCGAGAAGCTGCTGGAACAGGTGCCCGCGCTCAAGAAAGCGATGGGGAAGGGCGATTCAAGCGAAAAGGCACCGTCGTAATTGATGGAAGGCAACTCGCATGTCCGGGACTCTCGTTTCGTTGTTAGCTGACGAATCGGCGCGTCGCCGAAAACTGACCGAATGGATTCAGGCTCGTGGTGGTGAGGTTCGTGTGCTCAAGCCAGCGGCAGCATCCGGTTGGTTTGCGCCACCGCGTTATACGGTTGAGTTCGTGGACGATGAGGGCGTTGTGCAGCGCGCACTTTGTGAAGTTCGGCGGCAAGGCGTACTACCAGTGACCGTTAGAGTACTGTCAGGAACACCGCGGCAAGGCCGTCCTTCATTTTGGCTGCGGACGCGACGAGTGACCAACTGATGCACCGCTTCGAAGCCATTCTTCGATGACCATCACCGCCGAAACGACGGAAATCCAACGAGGAGGTGAACCATGTCAGTGGCACATGTCGGTCTGAGCATCCTGCCGTTCGCGGTCATGATGCTGTTCTTCCTGATCGGGATCCTGGGCACGGTATTCTGGATCTGGATGCTGATTGATTGCGCGACCAAGGAATCGAGCCAGGGCAACGACAAGATCGTCTGGATCATTGTCATCGCGCTGACGCACTTCATCGGCGCGACGATCTATTTCCTGGTGCGCCGGCCCACGCGGATGCGGGAACTGGGGGGCTGACGGAGAGAGGATATGGAGACTTCGGGCCACGCCAAGGCCTGTCCGCGCTGCGCCGAGACGATCAAGGCGGCGGCGAAGGTGTGTCCGTTCTGCCAATCGCGCCAGGGCCGATTCGCGTGTTGGGACCGGGATCGTGCCGTGGGATTGGTCCCCGTGTTCTTCCTTGGGCTTGCTGCGGTCGTGTGCGTTTGGCTCTTTCCTGAAGAGGCACAGCCTGATGGCCGCAGCTTCGCACGCCACCGTGGTGAACTTGCCGTGGTACGGGTCACGCTGGAGCGCGACAAGAGACGACCGGAGTTCTGGGTTTCCGGCTTTGTGACCAACACGGGCGCGTTCCCGTGGCGGATTCAGGAACTCGAAGCGCGCTTCCAAGATGGGCAGGGCAACTTGTTTGACGTGAGTCATCCAACCGTCAGTGAACCCTTCGTTGTTGAACCGGGGCGGGAACATGCGTTCCGCGTCAGTCTCGGCACGATCGCGTGGACCAATGCTGCCGCGGTGCCGCAGGTGCGGGTGCAGACCGCTACCGACGGACATCTGCCTCCCAAAGACTGACCCGGCCCTGTATGAATACATCCTCCCCCAATCAAACCACCAAGGCGTGTCCGTTCTGCGCGGAAACCGTCAGCTCAGCGGCGAAGGTTTGCCCACGGTGCCGCCAATGGCTCTCCTTGTGGTCGTTGCGCAATCCGGTGGTGGGGGTGTGTTTGATGATGATTTCAACAATGACGTTCTTTTTTGTCATGGGTGAGGCGCTCATAAAAACCATCACTCGCTTTTCCCCGCCGCCCTACTACGAGGAGTTCCCCAACGCGCTACAGGTATTGCAGTCACGCATGAACTGGATTGAAACCAAGGACGGTCCGCGCATCTACCTCACCGGGATTCTGACGAATCAAAGCCCAATCACCTGGCACGGCGTCGAATTTGAATGCCGCTTCTTTGACACGAACGGCGCAATGGTAGACGCCGCCAGTGCGCATGGCAGTGTGACGATGCGGCCAAACGATGATTCAGCCTTCCGCGCCTCGGTCGCGCCGAGCGGGGCTTCCAACGACTATCGTTCATTCAAAATCATGGTTAGCACGGCCCGGAATACCAAAGGTCTGTTCTGACGATCTTCTGCCATGCGCCTGTTCGCCGCCAACGTGGAAGCCATCGCTCCCTTGGTCGCAGGCCGGCCGCCTGAACCATGCCACCGGATGCCATCCAGAGTTGGCTGAAGAAGAAGCTGGCGATGCAGGCGATGGCCTGCTGGGGCACGGCGTTGTTGGCGTTGCTCGCCGGGGCGCTGGTGCTGTTCCTCACGTTTTGGCTGGCCTACGCGGTTCTGTTCGTCAGCGAGTGGGCCGTCTCGGCGCTGGGCGAATTGATCTGGAACCGCGAGCTTCACCTGACCCACGTTTGGCGTTTGGCGCTTTGCGGCTGCTTTCTGGTGGCACTGTTCGCCGAATGGCTCCGCCGCTCACCGTGGGACTTGGGCAACTATCCGACGGCGAATGTCCTGCCGGGCACCCAGGCGCTGGTTTACCACGGCGGGGTCGCCGCGAGCTTCGCGGTGTTGCTTGCCAATCCGCAAGCCCCTTCCACGATGCTAGCCGAGTTGCTCTATACCGGACCGCGGTTGGTCGTGGCTTCATGGCACTTGGTCCGCCAGGCGTTTCGGTTTCGGCGGTTGGACCTCCCGGCCTGCGCCGGAACGCTCGCTTTGCTGGCTGGCGCCGACCACGCCGTGACTTGGGAAAACCTTGCCGCAGCTTGGCCGGGAGCGGATTGGCCGCGTTTGCGCAATGAACTGGGTCAAGTTCCGGGCGTGGTCGTCTTGGAGAAGGGACTCAGCCTGACCGAGGAGTTGCGCCAGACAATCAGAAGCTGGGGCACCGGATAACACCTCGCGTCCTGCGTCTCTTCGAAGCCATCCTCAACGCCAACCACCGCGCCGTCGCCGGCGACACCAACGCGAGCCTGCACCCGAGCGCCTTCGTCCGTGAGATGCCGGTCGTCGTCCTGACCTGCATTCACCCGCGGCTAAACCGCTTGTTCCCCGGCGTGCTGGGTCTGACGGAGGAGCAGTCCATCTGGGCGCACACCGCCGGCAGGGTGCGCAAGCGGGTTGAACTCCGCCCGCCGCTCCGGTAGCTTCTGCCCCGTTATGACGTTGACCGAAAAAGTTCTGGCTCGCGCCGCCGGCAAGGCGCGCGTGCAGGCCGGCGAAAATGTCTGGGTGAACGCGGACCTCCTGATGACCCACGATGTGTGCGGGCCGGGCACCATCGGCGTGTTTCACCGCGAGTTCGGCCGCGACGCCAAGGTCTGGGACCGGCAGCGCGTCGTGATCATCCCGGACCACTACATTTTCACCGCCGACTCCAAGTCGAACCGCAACGTCGATATCCTGCGCCAGTTCGTGCGCGAGCAGGACATTCCCTATTTCTACGACGTCATTGACGACCGGGACGGAACCTGGAAATTCGATCCGTCGCAAGGTCCGCTCCGGCGTCAGTACGGCAGTCAATATGCCGGCGTCTGCCACACCGCTCTGCCGGCCAAGGGCCACACGCGGCCGGGCGAAGTGCTCTTCGGCACCGACTCCCATACCTGCATGGCGGGCGCGTTTAACGAATTTGCCACCGGCATCGGCAACACCGACGCCGGCTTCGTGCTGGGCACCGGCAAGCTGCTTCTCAAGGTGCCGGAGACCATGCGTTTCCGCCTCGAAGGCCGGCTCCAACCCGGCGTGATGGCCAAGGACATCATCCTTCACGTCATCGGCGAGATCGGCTTCGATGGGGCGACCTACCGCGCGATGCAGTTCGACGGCCCCGGCGTCGCCACGCTGTCGATGGACGACCGCATGACCATTGCGAACATGGCCATCGAGGCCGGCGGCAAGAATGGCATCTTCCCGTTCGACGCGCGCACGGCCGAATACGTCGAGGCCCGCACCCGCCTGAACGGCACCCGACAGACCTACGAACCAGTCGAGCCGGACACGGACCAGCGCTTCGTTTACGAGGTGACGGTCGATCTTTCCAAACTCGAGCCAACGGTCGCGTGTCACCCGGATCCCGGCCAGCGGAAGAAGGCCAAGGAATTGGGTCATATCAAACTCGACCGGGCCTACATCGGCTCCTGCACCGGCGGCAAAACGAGCGATTTCATCGAGTTCGCCCGCGTGCTGCGGGGCCGGCGCGTGAGCATCGACACCTTTGGCGTGCCGGCGACGCCGGAGATCGTGCATGACCTCGAAAGCACCCGCTGGGGCGGCCAGACGATTTGGGACATTCTCGTCGGCGCCGGCGTGCAGATGACGGAGAACGCCGGTTGCGCCGCGTGCCTGGGCGGTCCGGTGGACACCTTCGGTCGGATCAACTCTCCGATGAAATGCATCAGCACGACGAACCGCAATTTCCCGGGCCGCATGGGCCACAAGGAATCGCACGTGTTCCTGGCCTCGCCCGCGACAGTGGCGGCGAGTGCGATTGCCGGCCGGATCATGGATCCGCGCGAGAATCTGGGCTGATCGCCGGCGCGCGCCCAGCCACGAACCGCTGGGAAGCGGACGCATTCAGCTTGGCAGTCTCCCGCGTCTCGCATCACCTCCAGCTCCGAAGCGGGTACGAGCCTCCCTCGGCAGCGCCGGGGTGTGGAGCCGCGCGCCGACTGATCGGCAGCAGTGCCGAGGGGCGGGGAATCGCGGCGGATCGCTGAACTCAATCTTCACCTGAACGGGGTGGTCATGGCCTCACCTGAGCAACCGTTGAACCGGATTGGCGGCGGAGGTGCGTCGTCGTCGCTCTCCGCGACGCCGCTCCAACCGTGGTCCTTTGCCTCGGGCCGCCTTCCGGTGCTCTTGCTTTGTTTTCTGGCGGCCGTCGCCGCCATCAGCAGCCAGAGCCTGTGGATTGACGAGGCCTTGACCGCCATGAAAGCGCAGCAGCCGACCCTCGCCGGCTGGTGGCGCGCGATGGTGGCGGAGAGGGCCTCCGATCTGCAAATGCCGCTCTACATGATCTACGTCTGGGGCTGGGTGAAGGTCTTTGGCGCGAGCGAATGGATGCTCCGGGCCGCCAATTTGCCTTGGTTCCTCGCCGGCATCATGGCGCTGGGGATGGCAACCCGGGGGCGCAACGGCCGCTGGACATTTCTGGTGCTGGCCGCGGGCGCCAGTCCCTTTTGCTGGGGTTACTTGAACGAAGCGCGTCCGTATGCCATGCAACTGGGCGCCAGTTTCCTCATCCTGGCCGCGATTGGGCGTTTGAGTGAATCCGAGCTGGATCGCTTCCAGGAACGACGCTGGACGGCCGGGTTTGCCGTGGGCGTCGGTGTGCTTTGCGGCGCCAGTTTGCTCGGAGTGGTCTGGGCGTTTGCGGCAATGGCTGCGGCCTGGGGGGTGATTCCCCGGTCGCGCCGGCCCGATCTGTGGCAAAACAGCCGGTCCGTCGGACTACTGCTCGGCGTTTGGCTGGTCTTCCTGGGACTTTACTATCTTTGGACGCTGCGTCTGGGCGCCCGCGCCTCCGCCGCGGCGGGCACCTCGGTGAAGACGCTCGCCTTCGTCGGGTACGAATTGCTCGGCTTCAGCGGCCTCGGCCCGGGCCGGCTCGCGCTCCGCGAAGCCGGACCCGCCGCGCTCCGGGGCTATGAGGGGGTACTCGGCGTGTATGCGTTGGTCCTGCTGATGTTGTTGGCGGCTGGCCTCCGCGCGGTAGTGGACAGTGGACGCAGCCGGAGCGCGTGGGTAATCGCCGTGAGCCTGTGCGGCAGCAGCGCGCTTTTGGTGCTGGCGGGGTGGATCGCCCATTTCCGCGTGCTGGGCCGGCATTTCGCGCCACTGGCGGCCGTTGGCCTTCTTCTGCTGAGCCTCGGTGCGGCCTGGCTGTGGCGGTCGCGGCGTTGGCTGGCGCGAGCGGCCGTCCTGGGCTTCTTTGTTTTGAGTATGTGGTCTTCCCTGAGTCTCCGCTTCGCGCCGCGACATCAACGCGACGATTACCGCGACGCGGCGGCGCTGGCGCGGACGGCGCTCGCCGCCCATCGGACGGTCTGGTGGAACGCCAATCCGCAGGGGGCAGCGTATTACCGGCTGCCGACGACGGGCGGCCCAAGCGATCCCGGCGTGGCCCTCTCGCTGGTGAATCCGCGGGCGACCGAACTGGACTCGCTGCCGAAGCCCGATCTGGTCGTCACTTCCAAACCAGACATCTATGACGTGGAGGGAGCGCTAGCCGCCTACCTCCAGCGGAACGGATTCACCCAAGTCCGAGACCTGCCCGCCTTCGCGGTGTGGGAAAGGCCATCCAACTGAAACCGGCCGGGGTCGCTGGGGCGGACCTTCCGGTTCCTTTTTCGTCGTCGGCGAGGCGCGGGAAACCCGGGTGACTTCCTTGAATTCGCGTGACCTCGGCGAGGGGGCTGATTAGGTTCCCGCGAACATGGATCGCGAGGTTCTGGATCGTTGGTGTGAGCGCGGCATACTGGGTTTGACGCTGGCCATTCTCGTCTTCGCCCCGCTGGCGACAGGCGCGGTGCGCCCGGCGGACTTCCTCATCGTCCAGGCCTTGGCGCTCGGCGTGATGGCGTTGTGGGGCGCGCGGCTGTGGCTCAGCCCGCGGTCGCAACTGCTCTGGCCGCCGACCTGCTGGGCGGTGCTGGCGTTTGCGGCCTACGCCCTCGTCCGTTACCGCACGGCCGACATCGAACTGGTGGGGCGGCAGGAACTGATGCGGGTGTGGGTGTACGCGTTCTTGTTCCTCGCCATCGTCAATAATCTGCATCGGCAGGAATACACGCACGTCATCGTCTTCACGTTGATCTTCCTGGGGATGGCCGAATCCTTCTACGCCCTGTTCCAGTTCCTGGCCAATTCCAACCGCGTCTGGTACTTCGTCACGCCTTACACCCACCGGGGGACCGGGACGTTTATCAACCCGAACAATCTGGCCGGCTTCCTGGAAATGGTGCTGCCGCTGGGCCTGGCGTACCTGTTGGCCGGGCGCGTCAAGCCGGTGACGCGCGTGTTGATCGGTTACGCGTCGCTGGTCATGCTGGCCGGCGTCGGCGTCACGCTCTCGCGCGGCGGGTTGATCGCGACCGCCGCGATGCTCCTCGCTTTTTTCGGTCTGCTGGTCCCCCGGCGCACGTTCCGGGTGCAGGCGCTGGCGCTGCTGATTCTGCTGGCGGTCGGGGCGGCCTACCTCGCGCCGAGGAGCTATTTCTTCCTGCAACGTATCGCCGAATCCGGCGTCGAGCGGCAAATCGCCGGCGATTCACGCACCGTGATCTGGGAGGCGGCGCTGCGCATGTGGCGGGACCATCCTTGGTGGGGCGTGGGGCCGGGCCATTTCGACTACCTCTTCCGTCCCTACCGTCCCGAACAGGTCCAATTGCGGCCGGACTTCGCCCATAACGAGTACCTCAACACCCTGGCCGACTGGGGCGTGGCCGGCGCGGTGATCGTGGGCGTGGCGCTGGCACTGCTGTGGGTGGGGGTGTTCAAGACCTGGGGACACGTCCACCGCACGGAGCGGGACTTTGGCAACAAGCTGACGAACAAATTCGCCTTCGTCTTGGGCGCTTCGCTCGGTCTGGGCGCGGAGATGCTCCATTCCTTCGTCGATTTCAACCTCCATATCCCGGCCAACGCCCTCCTCGCCGTCACGCTGATGGCCTTGCTCAGCGGGCACGTGCGGTTCGCCACCGAGCGGTTCTGGATCACCACCCGGCCCTGGCAGAAGGTGGCGCTGAGCCTCGGCTTGCTGTTGGGCTTGGCGGCCTTTGGGACGCAGCTTTGGCGTCGCGGCCGCGAACACTTCTGGCTGGAGCGCGACGCCCAATTGGAAACCGCCGCCAAAGCGCCGCTGTCTTCGCCGGAGCGCATCGCCGCGCTCCAACGGGCCTTCGCCGCGGAGCCGCAGAATTTTGAAACCAGCTACCAAATCGGCGAGGCCTATCGCGCCCAAAGCTGGCAGGCGTTCGACGCCGGCTACGAAGTCTATGCCGACAAGGCCCGGCAGGCGATGGAGTGGTACGCCCTCGGCATGAAGCTCAATCCTTGGGATGGCAACAACTATCTGCGCTACGGCATGTGCCTCGACCGGCTCGGCCGGCACCAGGAGTCTGAAACGTACTACCGGCGGGCGAGCGAATTGGATCCCTGCGGCTATTTCGTGACCGCCAACATCGGCTGGCACTACCTGCAGATCGAGGACTACGCCGCCGCCCGGCCGTGGTTCGAGCGCTCGCTCCGCCTCCAATGGAAGGACAATCCCATCGCCCACACCGATCTGGCCCTGACGCTGCGCCGGTTGCGCGAAGCCGCCGCGCCCCCGCAGAGCGGCGTCAAGCCCCGGTCCCCCTGACCGCCTGTCGGACTTGGGGGGCGGGAATATTTTGCCGCAATTTCAAAGCTTCCATCGGTTGGGTGGCCGCCGGGAGAATTGGCTGTTGTCGGTGGTGAACAATCATCGTAAGATCGGCCCATGCATTGCAGAAGCGCCAACCGCCGTCCCGTTCCCACCAAGCAGATTACTGAACAAAACCACCAGTCCCGGTTTTTGAAAGAGCCTTCTACGCCGACGACGGCCGGCGCATTTAGTCTGGTTTCACCCCGGCTTGGGCGTGCCAGCTCGCTCAGCGCCGCCGCGCTGCTGCTGGCGGGAATGCAGGCCCAGGCCCAGACCCCCGCCAAGCTGGGCATCCAGCCGGCGGCCACCAACCAGGTGCGGTTGTCCTGGCAACCCGTGACGGGCTTTGAACGGGTGCAACGCGCCAACACCCTCGCGCAGAGCAACGCCTGGCAGTTCGTCACCAACGCCCCGCTGTTCCAGCCGCCCCTGCTGCTCCTGCAACAAAACATCACGAATCCCCAGGCGTATTTCCGGCTGGCGAACGGATCGCAGCCGGTCGCCGCGCCGCCCAACCTGCCCAATCCGCAGGCGACAGTTGCGCCCCCGCCGAACACCCAACTGTCCTTCGGGGACGCGACCTCTTTCCTTTATGCGGGGAGCAACGCGGTGCAGTTCGGCATGGCGCCGGGAGCCATCGCGCCGGCGCAGGCGGCGGTGGTGCGCGGCCGGGTGCGGGCGAGGAGCGGCGTGCCGCTGGCCGGGGTGCATGTGTTCATTCCCGGTCAGCCGGCCTATGGCTACACCTACTC
>VFSW01015415.1_pt1 | contig 10504 bp, 6 predicted proteins | sample 5358111 | NCBI WGS metagenome assembly VFSW01 (sample SAMN11554181, study PRJNA540505) | mine drainage metagenome | isolation source: sediment from site ElyBrook_90M | place: USA: Ely Copper Mine, Vershire, VT | collected 2017
AAACCGTGCATGTGCCCCTGCTTGTCCCCATTGGGCATCTCCTGATGCAGTATGCCGCTGCCCGCAGTCATCCACTGCACGTCGCCGGCAGTCATTTTGCCCGAGTTCCCGAGACTGTCGCCGTGCTCGACCGAGCCGGCCAGCACATACGTGATCGTCTCGATTCCCCGGTGCGGATGCCAGGGAAATCCCGCCAGATAATCTTTCGGGTTGTCGTTGCGGAAATCGTCCAGGAGCAAGAACGGATCGAAGTCCTTTGTCTTGCCGAAGCCGAAGGCGCGCTGCAACTTGACGCCGGCGCCCTCAATGGTGGCCTTCGGTTCAATAATCTGTCGAACTGGTCGGAGTGACATATCTACTCCCTCTTTTCTGCGCCGCGCAGCCGTTTCCACCGCGCGGCACGCAAATCCCTTAGGCTTTCAGAAACTCTACATCTAAAGTGATGTTCACTTCTTCGCCGACGAGAATGCCGCCGGTCTCCAGCGCCGCATTCCAGGTCAGGCCGAAATCTTTACGATTGATCTTTGTTGTGGCCGAAAGACCGATGCGGGTATTTCCCCACGGATCTTTGGTCGGCGGGGTTGGCCCTTCAACGGAAAAAGTCACCTTACGCGTGACGCCCCGAATCGACAGGTCGCCCTCCACAGCCAGTTCTCCGTCCCCAACAATGCTGACCCGCGTCGACTTGAAAGACAGCGTGGGAAACTTTTCCACGTCGAGGAAGTCGGCACTCTTCAGGTGCGCGTCGCGCTGGGCATCGCGGGTTTCGAGCGATGTCGCGTCGATCGAGGCCTCGACCCGCGAATTCGCCAGGTTCGATGCGTCCAGGGTCAACGTTCCCGTAACCTTGGTGAAGTGCCCCTTCACGTTTGAAATCATCATGTGCTTGACCTTGAACTCGGCAACCGAGTGAGCCGGGTCCGTGTTCCAGGTCGTGGTGGATGTTTGCGGTGCAGTCAATGTGGTCATAGCAAGTCTCCTTTGTGTTCTTTAGATGCGTGTCAACGATAATCGTTGCAACAACTACTGGCCCCAAGAAATCAAAGCACTTGGCTGCGGGCAGCGCTCAGCAGTTCGCCCAACTCTCGCAGTCGCTCTCTTCCCAGGTGGCCTAATTGTTTGTGATGTGCGCTTTGCACCGGTTCGTCCAGCCGGGCCAGAAGCTTCAGGCCGTCCGCCGTGATGCGGGCCATCACCGTCCGGCGGTCCTTGGTTTCGCGGCAGCGCGAGATCAGGCCACGCTTTTCCAGCCGGTCGAGCAGGCGGGTGACGTCCGGGTCTCGCGTTATCATGCGATTAGCGATTTCCCCACATGGAAGCCCGGCGGGAGACCCACGGAGAATGCGAAGCACGTTGTACTGCGTAGATGAGAGATCCTCAGTCTTGAGCACCGTAACCAAACCGCGAGACAGCATGTCCGTCGTGCGCAGCAGGTCCAGGAACGCCGCCTCCTCAGGACACCCGACCATCCGTCCCCCTTTGCCGGACTCGATTGCTTTCTTCATCTACCCTGATATTATTCGTTATAACGACTATTGTCAAGACAACAACCGTTCGCGCGGCGTCAACAAGGTGGATCGTGCGAAGGAAAAAAAGAAAACCGCTAGGGCGCGCTATGACCAGCACACTGCAGCACGCCGAGATACGCGCTCCACGGGCCGACTGCGTCACGATACTGGTGGGCCATCACGCGCGACAGTTGATGCACATGAGTGAGGTCGTGCACCACCCACGTCGCCAGAAGTTCCGACAGCGTCACCACCCCCAGCGCGGGATGCCTTCCGCGTCGCGTCAAATCTTCCGGCTGCAAATTCAAAGCCTGTAGCGCGGCGAGACTCTCCCTCCGCAGGCGCGCGAAATCGTTCAGCAGTTGCTCCAGCGACTTGCCTCGACTCTCGTCCATCTGCGCAAAGCGGTCAAAAGGATCAAAGGCCCGCGCTTCTCCTTTCTCCAATAAGACCCGAACTCGCGGCATCCAATCGGTGCGCTCCCCGACGATCAGGTGGCCCACGATGTCGAACGCGCTCCAGGTATCTTTTCCATCGGCGCTGCGTCCTTCCTTGCAGCGCACCCAGACGTCAGGCAGCCCGCGCAACAGCCCATCCAGGGTTGCGGGAGTGCGGCTAAGAACTGCTGTGGCCTCGGCCAGGTTAAATTCCGTCGATGTTGCCATTCCTAACTAGATGCACACCTGTCACTTTGGACTCAGCCGGATAAATGAGGACGGGAAGGGCGGCTTCCAGAGGTTGCGGAAAAACCTCGATCGAAGCGGGTTTGGGAAGGGCACGAGTTTACTCGTGCCGTTAAGTCGTTGAAAATATGTCCGCGCTCTAGCGCCCGAGGGGCGCATTTTCTCCTACAACTCATTTTTCCGCGGCCTCTTCCAGCCGCGCTGCCCCTGGGGCACAGGAATTCGGGCCTTAGCCTCTGAGGTTTCGCTCGCGTCCGGCCCCGCTCACACCTGCAGATCGCGAAGATACGGAACGCTGGCCTTCATCAGATCCAAATTCATTTCCACGAAATAGTTCTTGATCCCGCCCGTTTTCGCCGCGGCGAAAATCTTCTTCCAATCGAGAGTGTCCTGCCCCACGGCCATGGTTTTCTTGGTGGCTGCGGACCAGCCTTGTACGTGCATGGAAATGAATCTCCCAGGGTACTTCGTGAAATATTCGGCGGCATCGTAACCGCGGCTGATGGTGGAAACCTGGAACTGGAACTTCACCAGCGTTGGATCGAGAAGCCCCAGCAACACGTCGTAGGTCCGCTTGCCATCCACCGTCGAAAGCTCAAAGCCTTCATTGTGAAGTCCCTGCTGGATGCCGGCTTTGGCCGCTTTCTCGCCCATCTTGTTGTATTCCTCAGCCGCCCGCAACACATCATCCAGAGTCGGCTTCTCGGGCCCGTCGAGGCTCGGCACCATCATTTGCGTCAGGCCCACATCCTTCGCCCACGCAATCGCGCGCTCCTGGTTTTCACTGAGTTCTGTGATACCGAAGTGAGAACTCACGCAAATGACCCCGGCATCGCCCAGAATTTTCCGGAGCTCAGTCCCCGAGTATTTGGCGAGGCCCGCGAAACCCGAATCGGCGTAGCCCACAGGCGAGCACAGTTCAATACTCTGAAATCCGGCAGCGGCAAGCTGCTTGATCGTGCCGGGAAAATCCTTGGCAATCATTTCCCTGACCGGCCACGTCTGGCATCCAATCGGCATTCCGAGCGGATTGGCGCGAAGCTCGATCCCGCTCGCGGAAAGAAATCCCGCCGCCGCCGCATAACTAGCCGCACTCTTCAGAAACTCTCTCCTCGAAACCGAATTGGCAGACATGGATTCCTCCCTTACATACTGGACATCATCTCAATTCCGTAGAGACGTAGCTGGCTACGTCTCGCCGCCGAGAGACGTTGCAAGCAACGTCTCTACGGTATTCCTAAAGTTCCCACTCGCGCCGCCGTTCCGGCCGAACCCATTTCTGCGCCACGTCGGAGTTAACCGTCAGGTTGGAACGATCCCACGTAACTTTTTGTCCAAGGCGGCTGGCGACATTTCCCAGCAGCAAAGTCTCTGTGACCAACCCTTCGAATTCGAAGTTTCCACCCGGCTTCACTTTGCCTCCCTTGCAGGCGTCCAGCCATTCCCGCTCGTTGCCGGGTGACCTTGGCAAAGTCTTCGGCGGCTGTTTGTAGCTGTCCATCTTCGATTGCGGAATCAGCTTGGGATGGCCGCCATTGAACGAACAGAGAATCTTGCCCCGGTCTCCGACGAAGAGCCGCCCTTCGTCCTCTTCCCCTTCTCCCTTGAGAGGACGATCATCTTCGAGTTCCTCCGGTCGCGGCGGCTTCAGGCCACCGTCATACCAGTTGAATCTCACCGGCGGCATGTCGCCACGGGCCGCGAAATTGTAGTGAATGATCGAAGCCATCGGATAGGTCTCGTCGTAGCGGTCGGTGGAACTCGCGTCCACACTCACCGGCGCCTCCAGTTTCAAAACCCGAAAGATCGTGTCGAAACTGTAGGAACCCATGTCGCCGAGCGCGCCACAACCGAAGTCGCACCACCCGCGCCAAACGAAGGGCAGGTAAGCGTGGTTGAAAGGCCGCTCCGGCGCCGGTCCCAGCCACAGGTCCCAATCCAAGCCTTCGGGCACCGCTTGTACCTCGTTCGGACGCTCGATGCCTTGTGCCCAGAAAGGACGGCTCGACCAGTTGCTGACCTCCCGCACCGGCCCAATGGCGCCGTCCCAAATCCACTCACAGAGCAAGCGGGTCGCCTCCGACGCCTGGTTGCCCACGGCGATCTGCGTGGCTACGCCCGTCTCCCGGGCGATTTCGGCAATGCGCCGGGCTTCATAAATGGTGTGCGTCAAGGGCTTCTGGCAAAAGACATGTTTGCGCTTCTTCATCGCCGCTGCGGACACCGCCGCATGCAGGTTGTCCGTGGTACACACCACCACGGCGTCAAGATCCTTCTGCTTCTCCAGCAGTTCACGAAAATCGTTATAGGCCGCGCAACCGTGATATTGACCGGAGCGCGGCTGCGTGCCGTAATAGCCTTCCACGATTTTCTGACAAGGTTCGCGCCCGGCAACTCCGCCGGTCACGCCGAGCGAATGCGTCAGCTGAATCGGCTGGTCGGGGCTGAGCCAGTCCCACCCACTGTCGACGTTCAGCAATTTGCGCACGGAATTGCAGAACTCATGGGTCGCCCACTGCGGATAGTCGGCGCCGGATTTGTTGACATCGCAGACGGCCACGCCCTGTACGTCGGGCTCCTTCAGGAAATGAAGCATCACCCGCAAACCCTGCGCGCCGACGCCGATGAACGCGATATTCACTTTATCGCTGGGCGGAACATGCCCCACGCCGCCCAGCACCCGGCGCGGAACAATCGAGAAACCGATCGCCGCGGCAGCAGTCTGCCCCAGAAACGTGCGTCGCGAAATCGAGCCCTTTGAAAAGCCGCGAGACCGAAGCCGATTCTTCATCGTCCCTCCCCGACTACCCTCTCGAAACGCCTAGATTAAGTTGTCGCGGAAAGTATACGTCGGGAAACCTGGCTCTGCTGCGACCCCTCGGAAAATCACACCCAAGACAATCCAGTTTTCAGCGAAGCCACAAAACGGCGATTCGCATCTATACTGCTGACTGCCACTCTGGCAGACCATGCTCGCAGCGAGGACACCCATGCGTTTTGCCGCAAGAATTGCCGCCGCCGCTATTTTTCTTTTTTCCATCGCCGCCTTGCAGGCGGTTGATCAGAATTTCCACAACGCCCCCGATTCCGCGAAGCAGCAGAAGAACCCTTACCGGGGACAGTCCGCAGCCGCGGCTGCGGGCAAGCCGCTCTATGCCAAGAACTGTCTCTCCTGCCACGGGAGAGCCGGCAAGGGAACCGGCAATGTCCCCTCGCTGGTCGATGGCAAGCTGAAGGGTGTTGCCGCCGGGGAAGTGTTCTGGTTCATCACCCAGGGAAGCAAGGACAACGGCATGCCGTCCTGGGCGTTCTTGCCGGAACGGCAGCGCTGGCAGATTGTGACTTATGTGGAAACCATGCTTGCTGCGCCGCCTGGCGGCGCAGCTGGCGCTGCCGCCAGTGCCGACAAGTCCGCTCCCGAAGCGGCGCAGGCGAGTTCCGCCTCGAAGCTGAAAGCGAAACCTCCGCAGGCGCCGTTCACCGATTTCCGCTATGAAGCGCCGGGGACAACCCGAAAGATCACCGCGGCGGATCTGCCCGAGCCTTTTGTGACGCAGTCGGCAAACAACGGACCTGACGTGGTGGCGCGCCCCGCCGACGTATGGCCAGTGGCTCCCGCTGGTTTCAAAGTCGAACTCTATGCCGCGGGGCTCGATAATCCGCGCCTGCTGCGCACCGCTCCCAACGGCGACATCTTCCTCGCGGAAACCGAGCCCGGTCGCATCCGCGTGTTTCGCGGCATGACCAGCGACGGCAAGCCGGAGGAGATGCAGATTTTCGCCAGCGGCCTGAAACAGCCCTACGGGATTGCCTTCTATCCGCCCGGACCTGATCCGCAGTGGATGTACGTGGGTAACACCGCCGAAGTGATTCGCTTCCCCTATCACAACGGAGACCTGAAGGCCAGCGGCCCGGCGCAGCATATCGCCGATCTGCCCGCAGGTGGCGGCCACACCCCGCGAGCGCTCGATTTCTCTCCCGACGGCAAGAAGCTGTTTGTGGCCGTGGGCTCGGCTTCGAACGTCGACGACCCTGATACCAGTCCGCGCGAGAAAAACCGCGCCGACATCCTCGTGTGCAATCCTGAGTCCTGCGTGCTGAGCGTGTATGCCTACGGCATTCGCAACGCCGGGGGCGGGATCCGCGTGAATCCTGACACTGGCGAGTTGTGGTGCTCGGTGAACGAACGCGACGCGTTGGGCGATAACCTGGTGCCCGACTACATCACGCACGTGCAGGAAGGCGGCTTCTACGGCTGGCCCTGGTGGTACATCGGCGCGCACCAGGATCCGCGGCACAAAGGCAAGCATCCCGAATTGAAGGACAAAGCGATTGTGCCCGACGTGCTGCTGCAGCCGCACAACGCGTCCCTGGAATTTACTTTCTATGATGGCAAGCAGTTTCCCGCGGAATACAGCGGCGAACTGTTTGCCTCGGAACACGGCTCCTGGAACAAAGCGGTGCGCGTAGGCTACGAAGTGATTCGCGTGCCCTTGCACCAGACTGGCCACGCCAGCGGGGAGTATCAGGACTTCCTGACCGGATTCGTGCTGCCGGATGGGCAAGTGTGGGGACGCCCCGTAGGCATCACCGTGGCGCCAGATGGTTCACTCCTGGTGAGCGACGACGGTTCAAACTCGATCTGGAGGGTGAACTATACGGGGAAGTGAGAAGCAGTGGTTAGTGGCTGGTGGTCAGTGGCTAGTCAAAGCATGCTGACGCTTGGTTTGTTCTAGCCACTGGCACTGTTATCTCCCAGCTAAGTCCATAGAGTCAGACTCTGGGCGGCGGCTGCGCGCAGAGCCAGGTCGATTTCGGCCCCGGAACTCCTCCTGGAATGCCATTTCCTTAGCCGGAAACGGCTCTAATTTCGACGATCGGGCGCTGGGACGTGGAAAACCTCATCCGCGAGCTCGCCGTGCATCCTGGGGCATTCTAGAGGGCCTCTACGACTTTTCAATCACTTACACCAAGACTCAATAACTTACGGATAATTTCAACGACTTAGGAGCAGTGGCTAGTTGCTAGTGGTCAGTTGTTAGTAAAACCGAGCTTCTTCGCGGTGACTAGCAACGTGCAACTAGCCACGGACTCAGTAGAAATCGTGCGAGACGGTTTCCGCGCGCGTGACGAACAGCGGCATCACGCGTTCTGCTTTCACCGAGATCACGCTGTCCTGATTCTGCAGAATACCTTCGATGGCAAGGAATTTCTCGCTGGCCAGCAGCAGACGGTTGCGATGAAATAAATCAGGCGTGATGATGGCGTTGGCTACGCCGGTTTCATCTTCCAGGCTGACGAAAACAAATCCTTTCGCCGTTCCGGGGCGCTGGCGGACGATGACGCATCCGCCGATGCGCAGACGCTTGCCGCTGGGGAGATCGCGCAGTTCGCTGGCGCAGCGAATGCCCATGGCATTGAGCCAGGCGCGGCGGTAGGCCACGGGATGCGGCCCCACGGTGAGTCCCGTGCCGTGGAAATCGGCGACCAGGCGTTCTTCATGGTTCATGGGCGGCAAGGGCGAAGGCGTATCAGGTTCTGGCAGTTTTTCCAGCAACGGCCCGGAGGCGCGCACGGCACGTTCCACCTGCCAGAGAGCGTCGCGGCGGTGAAGCGTGGAATTGCTGATTGTTGATTGCTGATTGTTGATTGAATCTGTGAAGATCTGCGAAAATCCGTTACCGATGTTTTTGTTCTTCTCCGTGTCTCGGTGTCTCCGTGGTGAATCCCCGATTTCATTCAGCGCGCCGATTTCCGCCAGCGTAGTGAGTTCGTCTTTGCGCAATTCCGGAACGCGGCGGGTGAGATCGTGGATGGAAGTGAACGGAGCGCGCGAGCGTTCGCGCACCAGTGCCTGGGCAGCGTCTTCACGCAAGCCGCGGACATAACGCAGGCCAAGGCGTAGCGCGATTTCACTGATGGCTGACGGCTGAGAGCTGACGGCTTTTTGGCTGACAGCTTCCAGTGCGCACTTCCACTCGGAGCACGTGACGTCCACGGGCAGCAGCTTCAGTCCGTGGCGCTGCGCGTCTTTGACCAGCGTGGCGGGAGAATAAAATCCCATGGGCTGGTTGTTGAGCAGGGCGGCGGTGAAGGCGGCGAGGTAATGGCATTTCAGATAGGCGCTGGCGTAGGCGATGAGCGCGAAGCTGGCGGCGTGCGATTCGGGGAATCCGTAGAGCGCGAAGGAAGTGATGGAGAGAATAATTTTTTCCTGCGCGTCGTTCGGGATTCCGTTTTGCGTCATGCCGGAGCGCAGTCTCGCTTCGATTTCCTTCATGCGCGCCTGCGAACGTTTGAAGCCCATGGCGCGGCGGAGGTCTTCGGCTTCGCCGCCGGTGAAGTTGGCGGCAATCATGGCGAGGCGCAGAAGTTGCTCCTGAAAAAGCGGCACGCCCAGCGTACGCTTCAGCACTGGCTCGAGTGACGGGTGCGGATAGGTAACATCTTCGCGTCCCTGGCGGCGCTGGATAAACGGATTCACCATTTGGCCAACGATCGGGCCGGGGCGGATGATCGCGACCTGCACCACAATGTCGTAGAAGCGCTGCGGGCGCAGGCGCGGCAGGGACGCCATTTGGGCGCGGCTTTCCACCTGAAACATGCCGACGGTATCGGCTTGCTGCAGCGCGGAATAAACCGTGGGGTCGTCCTGCGGAAGGTGCGCAAGTTCAACTTCTTCGTGGTGGTGGTTGCGAATGAGTTCGATGGAATCTTTGAGCACGGCCATCATGCCGAGGCCGAGCAGGTCGACTTTGATGATGCCCATGTCGGCGCAATCTTCTTTGTCCCACTGCACCACGACGCGGCCGGGCATGGACGCGGGTTCGAGAGGAACGACGGAATCGAGCTGTCCCTGGCAGATGACCATGCCGCCGGAATGCTGGCCGAGATGGCGCGGTAGGTCCTGCACGGCGAGGCAGAGTTCGTAATATTTGCGCAGGCGGGGATGGTTGAGGTCGAGACCGGCGTCGCGGAAGCGGCGATCGAGCGCGTCGTTTTCGTCGCGGAATTCCCAGGTGGCGACGGCGGCGGAAATTTTGTTGAGGGTTTCGGGATCGAATCCCAGAACTTTGCCCATTTCGCGCGCGGCCATGCGGTTGCGGTAGGTGATGACATTGGCGGTCATGGCGGCGCCGCGTTCGCCGTAGCGCTGGTAAACGTATTGAATAACTTTTTCGCGCTCGTCGCCGCTGGGGAGATCGAGATCGATGTCGGGCCACTCGCCGCGTTCTTCGGAAAGAAAACGCTCGAAGAGAAGTTCCATGCCGACGGCATCGACGGCGGTGATGCCGAGCGAGTAGCAGACGGCGCTGTTGGCGGCGGAGCCGCGGCCCTGCATGAGAATGTTTTGCTCGCGGCAGAAGCGGACCAGATCCCACACGATGAGGAAATATCCGGCGAGCTTGAGTTTTTCGATGAGGGCGAGCTCGTGCTCAATCTGGCGGCGGGCGCGGGTTTGCAGGTCGGGGGTGGCGCGGCCATAGCGCTGGTGAAAACCTTCCCGGGTGCGCTCGCGGAGGAAGGAGTTCATGGTCTCGCCTTCAGGCACGGGATAGCGGGGGAATTCATAGCCGAGATCGTTGAGTGTGAATTCGAGGCGGGAAGAAAGCTCGCTCGTATTCGCTATAGCTTCAGGAAAATCGTAAAATAGTTGCTGCATTTCCGGCGTGGATTTCAGAAAGCGCTCGGAGTTGCGGGAGAGCAGGTGTCCGGCGGTGGCGAGGGTGCGGTGATGGCGGAGGGCGATGAAGGCGTCGCAAAGTTCGCGAGCCGAGGCGGCGGCGTAGCAGACACCGTTGGTGGCGAGAATAGGAAGATGGAGCGAACGGGCAATGGAGATGGCGGCGCGGTTGCGGGATTCTTCTTCGCGCTGGTGGTGGCGCTGGAGTTCGACGTAGACGTTTTTGTGTCCGAAGATGCCGATGAGTTGGTCGACCTGGCGGCGAGCTTCGTCCATGCCACCTTGCTGCAAAGCTGCTGCCAGCGGGCCTTCCGGGCCTCCGGTGAGGCAGATGAGTCCGGCGGCGTGCTCTTCGAGTTCTTCTCTGCAGACCGCGCCTTCGCCTTTTTTCGCGCGCATTTTCATTTTGGTGATCAGGCGGCAGAGATTCTGGTAGCCGGCGCGGGAGGAGACGAGCAGGGGGAGGCGGGAGGTGTCAGTGCGAGCGTCGCGAGGAATTCCTATACTTCTGGCAGACTGCCGAAGGTAGGGATCCCCTTCGGCAGGCTCATGGCAGGCTTTCGACTGCGCAAGTGCTTCACATCGTGAAGCCCATGCACCGCGGAGGAGGACAGAGGGAAGGGGATTGT
>VFSW01015416.1_pt1 | contig 10504 bp, 13 predicted proteins | sample 5358111 | NCBI WGS metagenome assembly VFSW01 (sample SAMN11554181, study PRJNA540505) | mine drainage metagenome | isolation source: sediment from site ElyBrook_90M | place: USA: Ely Copper Mine, Vershire, VT | collected 2017
GTAGGAACCACTGCCGTGTCGAGCCGAGGCCCGGAGGAGCGGTGTCCTGGCCTTGAGGCAGCCAGTAGAAGTCGGTGTTCAGGCGAAATTCGATCGTCGGGAGCGTCGGCACCGGAGCCGAGGTGTAAACCGAAGCCGAGGCCTGCAACTGCACCTGGAATTTCGGCAGTACGTCACCGTCCGCCATGCCGAGGGTGCCGTAACCCTTGGCGAATTCGAGCGGGACACATGAATTGAACGTGAACGCACCAGTGTTAGTGGACTGCGTACCACCCGAGATCCCCACATACGAGGGCAGGTTCGAGACGAGGTTAGTGCCGTCGAAGAGCCCGAAGCCACCGGAGTACAGCGGGATGAGGAGGTTGGCCTCGTAGCCCGGGAGCGAGTAGATCGTCGTTCCGAGGGCGTCCCACAGCGTCATCAGCTGGGCGACGTTGTACGGGGCGTCAGATGCACCGAGGACGTTGGCGGTGGAGGAGTTAACGCCTCCGGAAGCCACGAAACGTGTGCGGAACCGTGCAGCGTAGCCCGGGATTGCGACGAGCGGCTGGGAGATCAGACCACCGAACGCCTGATTGGTGAGGTCGTAGATCCTCTGCTTACCAGGCTCGGAGTGGCGAATAAATGGGCCACCTGCGGGTTCCACGGTTGTCTGGGGCATGCCCGGCGTTGCAATAGTCGCTGTGCTCACTCGAAGCGCACCTCCTGTAGAAGGGTGCTTCCGAGGTGAAGCGAAGGCTTCCGACCAAACTTCACCTCGGAAGCCTTCATCGGAAAAGATAGCAGGTCGCTAAACTATCTGTCATGCTTCCGACCGATAGACCACGCTGTCCCCCGTCACGACGCGCCTCTACCTGTCGAGGAAATCCTCGAGGTCGACGGGCGCGAGCGACGTGTCTGGCGCCTGCCGAGGACGACCGTTGACGCTCACATCAGGCCCTATGGCCCTCAAGATCAGCCGGGTGACCACCTCGACGAGCGCCCCGGCACCGACGACGAAGACCACGCCGGGCGGCAGTGCCACCTCGACGCGGCGAGTCTCTTCTTTCCCGACCGGCACTGGTAGACCCATGTAATAGGTTTTACAGGCCCTTTTTCGGATGCCTCTGGAAACGGGGTCAGATAGAAATGGGGACAGGGATAACCAGGTAGTCATGCATCGGTGCAACGATATGGGTACACTTCCCGCATGCCACGAATACGACCCAGCTTTTGGGCTCGACAGCTCTCTAAGATCACTGGGCTGCGGCCAAGTTCTTGTCACGAAACGGTCACCCAAACTGCCGATTGAAGATCGCTTTATGGAAAGCGTGAAGTTTCGAGTTGACGGGTGCTGGACGTGGACAGGCGCGAGACAGCCAGAAGGCTACGGCAAATTTGAGCTTGAAGGGCGGACGCGAGTAGCCCACCGCGTCAGCTACGAGCTATTCATAGGCCCGATTCCTGAGGGTATGCATCTCGACCACCTCTGTCATGAACCGAGCTGCGTCAACCCAGATCATCTCGAACCGGTGCCGCCGATTGAAAATTACAAACGGGAATGGAAGAGGCGTCGGAATGCGGAGCCTCCTACAGTCAACGCACCCCGACGCCGATCAACCAAGTTAGACGTTTTTGATACTTATTGATTGACTAGCTCGGTGACGATCGATTGCAGAGCTCGCATGTGTGTCGCCTCGCACCGCACCGACGTCTTGCGAGCCCAGATCCGGGCTTTGTCGCTGGCGCCCTGCCAATTGTGGGCATCGAGGAGGTACTTCACTCTGGCTCTGACGTCGGTGGGGTTGGGGTTGACTCTGCCGGGGACGTCGCTGTAAAGGTCGAGTGAAGTTGCTGCAACCACAGGCAACCCTGCTGAGCACAATTCCACGGCGTGCGTCTGAGTTTTGGCCCAGTTGAATTTGTGGTCGTCCATGGCAATCGTGCCGATGTTGATCGAGGCTCCGAGTATTCTGCCCATTTCCGGGATGGTTGTGGAGGGCAGTTCCATGACTCTTTCACGGGGCATGTCGGCATCGTTTACGAAATCCCTGAAGTGTTGCCCGGGTCCCTCTGTCCATCCGGAGAGTGACTCACGCCCGATATGCACAAACGACAGATCGAGCTCGTTGAGCAGCGGGGCGAAGCAATCCCGGTAGATATCCAGATCTCCAGACATTCTTCCAGAGAGCCAGAGACGTGTTCCCAGGCGTCGTCCAGCGATCGGGTGAGATTCGTGTCCGAGCCCGAACGGGTCAAAACAATTAGGCGCGACCACCACTCTCGGATCATCGTGTCCTCTTCCCTTCCCGATCAACCGTATGCGATCTGCGAGGAACGGCGTCGATGCCAGCCAGGCGTCCGACTTCCAGCACCACTCCTCGAACTGGTCATCGGTCCCTGCCCTGTCCTCGTCCCAATCCTGGTGAGCCCAGACGTCATCATCGAGGTCACAGATCACCTTCTGCCCACCGGCGTGCATCTGGTCGACGATCTCGGCGAGCGGGGCTCCACCTTCGAGTGCGTTCTTCCCGACCGGGCGGATGATCCAGACGTCGGGTTCGACAACATGGCCCCCGCCGTAGGCCTGACCGGCGATCTTCTTCGACTTCGAGCCTTCCATCGTTCCGAGTTGCTGCGCCACGAGGGTGTGCCAGCCGAAATCTCTCGATGCCAGCGCAGCGGGGCGGACTGCTCTGTAGTATTCGCCACCCATCAGGGGATGGCGACTGACCGCGTAGCCCACCGTGAGCATGTCCTCGATCGGCTTCGGTGCCGGCTTCATCTCCGCTACCCGAGCGTCGTCCATCGCTACGAGCTCTAGGTAGGCATCGCGCATAGCGGTCTTCTCGGCTTCGGTGCCGGGTTCCATTTATTCAGGGGCTCCTAAGAGAAAGATCCCCCGCCCGATGCCGTCGCCGGTGAGGGGGTCGTCCTTTACGATGTAGGTGATTATTTGCGGGAAAGAGGACAGCACGTCAGCGGTATACCACGTCGAGACGTGCTCCTCGTAGGGGTTCTCCTCGGTCGGCTCCTGCGGGCAGACGCCGATGGGGATCGAGATGATGGCCCACTTCGAGAGGAGACGGTTGACCATGTGGATGGCCTCGGAGTCCTGCATGTGTTCGAGGACATCGCCGAAGATCACGAGGTCGTAGGGATCCGGAGGTTTGAACTCACGTGCGTCCTCGATCCACACGAAGCTGTAGCGCTCCATGAGGTGGTAGCGCTCGACGTAGGGCTCGAAGATCTCCACCCCATCGAAGAACGCCGTCGGGAAGAACGTGTGCAGCAGGTCATACCACTGCCCCCGACCGGGACCGACGTCGAGAATGGATTCGATGTCGAGCTCGCCGATCATCTCGATGACCTGCTCGTTGCCGACCTGGCTACTTCCCGGCATCTACAAGGCACCCGTGAGTGGGAAATTGCGGTCCGACATGGCCGAGAGGCGTTGCGCGACTGTGCTCGTGTCGCACCTCTCCGAGCGTGGTGAGCACCTGCCAGAGCCAAGCGTCGAGGCGGCACCAATGCATCGGAGGATGGAGCTCGTCGGAGAAGTGGGCAATGACTTCAGGCACCTCAGGATGCCGTCTGATGAGATCGGCTGAGATTCGAGTGCAAGCCAGCGCATAGCTTCGGGGGTTTCCTCGGTAAGGAAAGGGCATCGCGCACCAGTCATGGTCACAGACCATCAGCTCGTCGATGGTGGTTTCGTTGACGACGATGTCCTGCTCAACGATGACGAAGGACTTACCGTCTGCCCACAGATCAGACAAGAGCTCCCAGTAAGAAGTATCAGTAAGCATCGGCGCATACCGGACCTGTTCCCCGTGGAGCGCGACAACTGTCTCCGAGCTGAGTGATTTAAAGGGCACCGCCACTGTAGTTTCGAGTAGCGATTCGGCACTGTGTCCCATTGTCCAGGCGTTTCCGGCTCGGGCATAGTAGAGCTTCTCCTCTTCGGTGTACTCGGCGTTGTACCACGGCAGGTGTCGCGCAAGGTAGGGCGCCGTAGTGCGGGCACCAACGATGCCGGGCCAGCCGTGACCGGGACGATGCATCGCCCAGAACGTATCGATCGGCGCATCGATCACGTTGTACTTGGTGTCGACTTCCTTGTACCGCGTGCCGCGCTCGACGCTGTACTCCATCAGGTAGCTGTAGGCGTAGCGGTCGGGCGGCGGAAAGAGGAGGTCGTCGACCCGGATGCCGGGTCCGACCTTCTCGATTTCGGGGTGACGTTCGAGGATGTCGATAAGGACGTCTGCGATATCGGTGGGACAGTCAGGATCGAGCTCGGCGTCACAGTCACAGACGACGTAGTAACTGTCGTCCGGCACGAGATTCATCAGCCACGGCGTGAGCTGCCGTCCGGAGTTGTCAGCTTGGATGACCTTTACCCAATCAGGTATCGGTGAGGCGAAAGCGGAATCGTTGTCGATTACCGTCACATCGGTAAAACCACATCGTTCAAGAGAGGCAAGTGTGCGGAGCAGCATCGAGTAACGGTCGCGGTAGGTGATGAACACCTTAATCCCGTTACTCATCTGTCTTCCACCTCTCGGGAGGTCAGGACGCTCATTTGAATTCACTTTCGATGAATCGACAGACGCCGAGAAGTTCTCTGAGTGTCTGTGTTGTCATCTCCGTGCGCCACCCTCGAAGGACAATCGAAAAGGTGTCCTCGGTTTCACGACGGATTCTCACATCGCCGATCGAGAGATCGAAAAATTGCACAGGAGGCTCCTTACAGTTTTTCTGGCCTCGTCAGAATGATGGGGTCACGAGGACGACGGCTCACTATAAGCCATCCGTAGGGCAATTGTGAAAGCCCATGGACAGCGCCTCTGATCTCAGCGGGAGTACGGCCCATCATCTCGGCAAGTCGTCCGACGGTGTCGGTGTCTCTCGTATAACCAATTGCAAGGTATGTGGCCATCTCCGACGCCTCACGAGGTACACCCGATGGTCGCTGGAAGTCGGTGACGATAGATGTTCCTGCATCTCTTGCCAGGATGAGCAGCTCGACCATCTCGTCCCATGCATTTCCAAATTGACGCGCAGTGAGAGCGGCGAGATCGGGAGCCAGAATTGTCCATCCCACCTCTTCCATCGCAGCTCGAAGAATGGGCCGGTGAAGTTCGCGACGGAGTGTCCGGGAGCCTTCGTCACGTTTCTCCGATCCGACGATTCGACGCCATGCGATCCCGTCCGCCATGTCCTTGCGGTCACCACGACTGGGCGGCCACTTCGTGATGCGGTTCCACTTGAGGAGTGAGAGTGTCTTGTCCCCGCCCTTCTGATCGAGGGCGAGCACATAGCGACGGGTCTTCACGAGGTTGCCGGTGAAGGTGGTCTTACCCTCTCCGGTCGGTGCGACGATTGCCCAGTGTTCCCCAGGCGCCCAGTGATCCCGGGCCCATTGCAGGAATTCCTTGGATGTCCGGACGTCGACCTCAGTCGCTTGGGGCATTATCCCAGTGACGTTTTGAATGACCATGACTGCTTACAAGCGCTTCTCTCACCGCAGCTCTAACGATCCTCTTACTGATTGCTGGATTCCAGTAAACACATTCATCGATCATCTTACGAAGTATGACAGACATCCGGACATTGGCATGTCTAGCGAGAGTTTCTAGACAGGAGCGTTGAAGATCATCGAGGTCGAGTGTAATGCGATGTGTGTAAGTCTGGTTAGGGAGTCTTTTAGGGGATTTCTCTTGATGTGGAGGTGGACTCTTTTGTAGCTCTTTGCTTTTCGAGGCTGGCATATCTATCCAATCCGTGATGACCTTTCGCTAGAGCAAGGCGCTTCTTTTTAACAGCGTTCTTACCCTTGCCCTTGACTCTAACCTTACTGATCGGCATCGCTCACGGGCTCGGGGACGGGCGGGGCGAAAAAGGAATCAAGGATGTCCCTGATGGGATCATCAGACTGGGCGAGTTCAGGGGACAGTTGCTGCAATTCTGCAAGAGCGTCCACGGTCGCCCGAGTTCGTGCAGCACGCTTGCGAAGGAGAGGAAGAGACTGCACGAGCACATCTTCGAGAGCCTCCCGGAGCTCACCTTCGATCATCGGTTGCATGTTCGGGTTCTTGCTGAGCATGAAGATCATCGCCGGCATCGTCACGAGCGGTACGAGGGGCTCGAACTTCTCCGCAATCCCCGCACCTTTCTGAAGGGGCCTGTCGATGATCGTCCCGGCGATCGCGGCGTCGACCGCTGCCCCGAGGGCGCCCGCCTCGAACATGATCGCTGCACCGGTCGGCGGGTCGACCACTGTATTAATCAGTCGTCCCGCCTGGAGGAAGATCTTGGCGAGCGACTCCCCGAGCGGTTTGCGGGGGGCGCTACGCGCTCGGGAAGTCGCGGTCCCGGTAGCGGCGGTCTTCTTGGGAGCGGGCTTCTTGCCGCTCGGCTTCAATGTACCGGCCACATCATGGGCATGGCGGCGGTGGTTGCCGAGCTTCACATTCTCGAACGGAGAAAGGAACACCTGCCCGCACTCGGGACAGGTCGCACTCTTCGGCACGGGTGCGGCGGGGATGGGCGCCGTCTCCTGGGTGGAGAGGAGCTCCTCTACGTCATCAAGGACGTCAGTCATTCTCGATGTCCTCTGCTGCGAGCTCGGCGCCTGCGGTGGCGACCTCGTCTGCAGTCTGCTCAGGGCTGACCTCGTGAAGAGCGTCGACCCGCCTGGTAGCCGAAATCATGAGGGCAAAACCGACACCGATGAGAAGGGCGCCGAGTCCTGCACGCATGAGGATGGACTTATCGGGCATCGGAACCCCACAGTGCACGCTCGATACGACGTTGCGGCGGGCTGGCAGGGATCGGCTCGGGGGGAGCCTTCTCCTCGCCCGGCTCGGGATGGTTCTCGCCCTGGGACTTCTCACGCTTCAGGAGATCGCCCACCTTGCGGGTAACGAGGTCCTCCATCTCCTCTTCCATGTCACGGAACGTGCGACGCTTGCCTTTCACCACGGGCGCCTCTTCAGGCTCCTCCTCGGCCTCAGGTTCACCACCACTGAGCAGTCTCTTGAACGGTTCGAGGGATTCGGCGACGATGGAGCGCACATCCTCGATCGTCGCTGACTTCTCGGCCGGGACCTCCGGCTGCTCAGGAGGCTCGGCCTGTTCGGGTGCGGGCTTAGGAGGCATTAACCCTTCTTTCCAAAGTGAACGCGCCCTCCGGCGAATCGTTCGACGATCGGCATGAAACGGTCGATGACGGCCAGGACCTTGTCGAGCTTCTCCTCGATAACGGTGAGCCGTTCTTCGGTCGTCACAAAGAGATATGCTACCAGGGTGCCCGAGCTCAAGCTGACTGTGGGAGCCGACCAACCGTTTACCGACGAGGAAACGGACAAGCTCGCCGAGATGATGCGCTACCTGCACCTGGCGAACATGGTCCTCCAAGTGCTCGGTTCTGCTCAGATGGCGTGGTTCTTCTTCAATCTGCAGTCGAGAGGGAAGCTCAACTACACCGTGCGCTGGCACTTCGAGCACTGGACCGGGGAGTGGCGGGAAAGCCGTGAATTCGAGAAGCGGCTACGGCTCGACATCGGCCGTGTCATTTATGAGGCCGCACGGATAGTAGAAGGAGCTGCAGGTGCCTGAAAATCCAGAGAAGAATTATCGGTGGGCAACCCTTAGCCCCGAAGTCTGTGTTCACTGTGCTCAGATTTCAACCTGGCGTAACGCTCATCCTAATTTTGATATTGAACGGCTGAACGAGGTACGGGTTCAAATAGGATCTCGTGGGAACAAGGACCATGCACATGGCTGAGGTCGAAGCGGGATTGTCCGTAGGGGAGATGAGCCTCCGGGCTCTCATCGAGCTCAACACCGGCGTCGACGACATGCGGGCCATTCTGGGCCAGCTCCTGGAGCGGGAACGCTTCTACCAGCAGAAGGGTCCGACGTTCGTCAGCCTGCAAGCTTCGGGCGCAGCCGACGCCGGAGGCGACACCCTCGTGCTCGATCTCGGTGGCCCGAGCTACGGCCACCAGTTCGAGGTGCGACAGCTCATCATCGGCGGTGCCACGTGGGCGACGGCCGCTCTAGGCAATGCGGTCATGGTCATCAGCTCCGCGAGCCCCGGTGGCTCCGGCGGTGGTGGGGTGGACGTCAGCCTGGCAGGGGTGCAGGACCCTGCTGCTTCGCTACCCGCTGTCGCGTTCTATTCGGCGGGGCAGTTCGTCGTCAAGCATCCGAACCGTGTCTACGCGGTGATCCTCAGCCCGACGGCCTCACAGCTCTATGTCGCAGCGGGTGACGCCTACAACATCCCGGACCGCCCGGCCGACACCGTCTTCACGGGCTAACCGTTGAGCGGTTTCCCGCAACCTGCACTGTTGAACAGCACCGTCTCCCAACAGGTAAGTGCGCTCGGTGTCGGTGGTGCCGCGGGTGCCGCCGGGTCGATCACCGCAACCGGTGCCATTTCCGGGACGGGGACGAACACTGCCACCGGAGCCGGGGCCACTACGCCAGTTGTCTCGTCAGGGGTGGCGTTCACGCCGTCCACGACCCTCGACACGATGGTCTACGTCCCTGTCGCGGCGACAACGACCGGCACCGTCAAGATCACGATGGGACCGAGCACCGGTGCGGAGAACACCCCCATCCCGACATCGGCCCTCGTGGCATCGTCGGAGCCGACACTCTCCCTCCGGGTGCCCGGGGGATGGAAGGTCGTCGTCACGATCACCGGCGTCACGGTCACAATCGGAACCGTCACCGTAGTCACGTGCTGAGCACATGAATCAACAGCGTTGGCGGATTCCGCTCGCTGCCGTCGGCCCTGGGGGCTTCGGGGCAATCACCGGCTTCCCTGCTCCTTCTCTCCCCGTAGTCCGCAACCTGTCCCTTGTGAGCAACGGTGACAGCGGCGGGAGCACCATCGCATCAGGGGTCGCCGGCAATGTACTCGCAACCCCGAACACCATCGGCAACGCGGTCGTACTCATCATCAAGATCAACGCGACCACCCTCGGAGCGATCACCGCGGTCACGTCCCCGATGGGGACGTTCATCCCCCTCACGAGCGATGCCAGCGCCGGCCTCGGTGCCGACCATGAGGTCTGGATCTGCCGGGTCACCACGGGATCATCGCGGCAGATCACCGTGACTGGAACGACCTGGACGGCGGCCGCACTGGAGATCAGCGGCACCCCTTACGCGATCATCACCAGCGGTGCATCGACGGCGAGCTCCACTGCACCCGCCGCTACCGGGGTCCCGGGACCAAACGATCTGATGATCGCGACTGTCATGAACGCGTCGGCTACCGCCCTCACCGGAGCCCCCGGTGCACCGTGGAACGACTACAACGGACCCGACGCGCAGTGGAGTCTGGCGACAGGGCTCGACTTCGCTTATCAGACCGTAGGTGCTACGCCGGCAGCTTCACTCACCGCACCCTGGGCGATAGGCACCGCGACGAGATGGTCGACCCTCATGGTTCGCTGCGTCGCCACTCCCAACGCGCTCGGGCTCTACGTCCGTACCGCGGGGGCACAAGGGTTCTTCGGTGCTTCCGGCTCAACACAGACGATCCTTCCCGTCAAGTGCCAGGTTGGTGACCTGGTGATCGTCTTCGCCACCTCGAACTCCGCCACGGAGAACTCGATCACCCTCTCTTCGGCGATCGGAACCTTCACCCTTCTCGGGTCCTATTCCTATACCGGCTGTCCGGACACCTCGATCTTTTACTGTTTCGCCACCGCGCAGGGTAACCAGGTACAGCCAACGCTCAGTGCCGGTTCAACCGTCACGGTCGCGGGTGTAGCCATTCAAGGTCCCGCGGCTACGCCGGTCTGGCAGACTCCCGTGATGGCGAATAGCACCTCGATGCCGATCACGTTCGCCGGCGTCGTCCCCGGTGCGATCTGTCTCGGGTATGCGAATAACTCCAACGGTCCCACAGTGCCCGCGGCCCCCGTTATCTCGATGACCAACTACTTCGACTCTTACGCCGGCAACACTTGGAGCTTTCCGGTTGGCGGCATGGACTATGCCTACCAGGCACAGACTGGGGCCTCCGCGACGTTCACGTGGGCACAGTCCCCCGCCTTCACCGCTGCAGTTGTCGGCTGCGTCGTCACCTAAAAAAGGAGCCTCCAATGACAGTCCTAAAAGGAGCCGACAGTTCCGAGCCTCAGCCCGACCTCTATATGGGTAAGGAGATCTGGGGCATCTACGTTGCAGGCGAGACGCCGCACATCTGGACCGCCGCGGAGTTGAAGGCACTCGCCCCCGATGTGAAAGCCGCAATGCCGATTATCGTCCCGCCTCAGACTCCCGGACCTGAAGGCTGGTGGTTCGAGAAGGATCAGGGCGCAGAGACTCTTGTCCTCCTCGTCGCGCAGGCGAGAGCGTGGGGTCTGCACGTCGGCAACCCACTCTGTCTCGACATCGAGGAGCCGACCGCAGAGGGGATGGGTGCGGGAGCCAAGGCGGTCGAGGAAAGATTCGCCAATGCGTGTCCAACCTATGGCTATCTTCCCTGGTCCTACGG
>VFSW01015417.1_pt1 | contig 10503 bp, 10 predicted proteins | sample 5358111 | NCBI WGS metagenome assembly VFSW01 (sample SAMN11554181, study PRJNA540505) | mine drainage metagenome | isolation source: sediment from site ElyBrook_90M | place: USA: Ely Copper Mine, Vershire, VT | collected 2017
ACTTTAATGGTTGGCGAATATCGCCATATTATTCTCGAAAAAAATATTTGTTGGATTGACGGGTGTCAACTAAGTCGGGGTAACCTCAGCTTGGGTTCAACCAGTGAGTGGAAACACCGGACCAAGTGGCCCCCTTTTAAGTGGATGTCAATTTTCAAATCTAATCCCAACCACGTGAAGGGTCGTAAGCTTGTGTGTCATGAGCTAATACTCGTCCAAATGGCCTAAACACCGCCAATACTATACAGATAATGATATTTTTATATCATTATCTGGTATACTTGATTGCGTGAAAACAAGCGTGCTATTGCAAACACTGGACAAGTGGGACAGGCATGGGGTATGGGCTTTCGATGTGCCTCGACTCAAGATGCTATTTGATGACTCATCTGGCGACCTTCAGCAATCCCTCAAGCATCAAACTCGAGCAGGCAATATGGTCCGTATTGCTCGTGGGATATATGTAAATCCCAGAGCAAGAAGTATGCCAGCTGAGCCCCTTCTCGCTTTGGCATCTATCATTAGGCCATTTGATTTTTCATACCTCTCTCTCGAATCGGTACTGTCCGATGCAGGGTGGATTTCGCAGATAGCGCAGAGATATACGCTTATGTCCACAGGGCGAAGCTCCGTATTTTACACACCATACGGCGTGCTTGAATTTACTCACACGTCGCGAAAGGCACGACCACCAGAGGTTGTTTTCGATAGGAGTAGAGATATTCATGTCGCAACTGCAGAACGTGCATATGAAGACCTACGTTTCACCAAGCGCAACCTAGAGATGGTTGAGCTAATGGAAACCACGGTATCATGATGGCAGCCGAGTTTACTTCATTGCTTGAGATGGCTCAGGAGATCGCAAGGGAGAGACAGGCGAGCGTACCCGCGGTGGTGAAAGAACTCTTGCACTACGAAATCCTTCAGGCGCTACTTCAAAGTGGGAGTGCGTCAACCTTGGTCTTCCAAGGCGGAACAGCACTGCGCCTTTGTTACGGCGGAGTTCGATATTCTGAGGATTTAGATTTTGCTGGTGGACTAGATTTTGATCCCGCCCAAATGAAGCCATTTATGGAACGGCTAAAAGACAGCGTGGGGGCTACGTATGGGCTATTGGCGGAGGTGGATGAATACCTTCCTGATGAAAATGACAGTGTGCCTGTCGGGCGATGGAAGTCAAAGATTTTGCTGCCAAACTTTGATAGGTCTCTGAAACAGAATTATGTCATTCACCTTGAAGTGGCAAGGATTCCTTCATATACCGGCGAAGTGCGACCAATTCAAGTTATTTCCAACAATGTCTTATTTGGCTACAGGTCTCTCATGCTCAGAGTCGAATCTAAAGTGGAAATTCTGGCAGACAAGATCGTTGCGCTCGGAGCACGCGACTATGTCAAACCTAGGGACCTATGGGATATTCATATGCTCGCCCAGGACGCAGTCTTACTAAATGGTGACTTTGTGCGCTCCAAGATAAACGACTACCATCTCGATTATGCTCGTTTTCTCCAACAGTTGGCCGAAAGGGTTGCGCTGCTTAGACAACCGCTCACGGTTAGTGGATTCCAGAAAGAGATGTCACGGTTTCTTGATGCTCAAATCCAGACGTTTATCCGTGAGCCACGATATGTACACGACATTTTAGAAGTGGTCATCGGTGTGGCAGAAGGGGCTATTAGTGAGCTCGAGGTGACCGCCCCATAGACACCATAGAAGTTCGGGTCACTAGCTACTTATATGAGTTTCTCGATCCTTCAAACCCTCGAACACAAAACCGACCGAAGACATATCACCGATGGGGTTGGCCCCCAAAGACAGAAATAGCTGCTGTTCGGAATGGGTTAAAGCTGGATACAACGGACCAAACTAGCCCCAGTTAGCTTGCCCAAATAACCCCTCTTTGCCCACCGAATTGGATCTGACGCCTCCCAACTGGGCTGGTCGGAGATCATATAGATAGCGGAACGGTTTCATTCGCGGCACTGAAAGCTGATCTTCCAGTGCCCTTCCCTTTACGCCGGCAGTGTATCTTTGCCATAGGGAGAAGCTCATAAAATCGTCGGTAGTTCCTCATCTGATCCCACTTATAAGAAAAGATTGAGGTAAAGCCTTACACGATCGGGCATAGATACTGCTAGCTTTTGCCGCGCGACAATTTTGTCTTCGGTATCGATCTTGGCCTTTGGAAGCAGGAAGATCAAATACGTAGATATCGCATAACTCAAACTTCCCGGTTGCTGCCAGAGGGGCGGTGCAACTGCCTTCTTCAAGATGTCCTCCTCACGCGCTGCTGGTCAATTACCTCAAACGCTCTGTCATGAAACGAAAGTCGAAGCCCACTGCTCATTCAGTTATTACACCACCGAGCTTCAATGACGATTGCAATCAGCATCGTGCACTTCTGCGGAAAAGGGATTTTAGAAGCGCCTTCCGCGGGGTCTCTCGATGACTCGCGACAATTTGATGTGGTTCCGCGTGGCTCGTTATGTCGATGGCATCGAACTGAACAATACGCCTACGGCTCTTTCGAGGAGCCGATCATCAATAATTTACGATATTGAAATTATCAAAATTGTCTTTTATGGTACGGAAATGCTAAGAAGAATGTTCTTCGCTGTCGTCCAAAGTGCAGTGCGGAGTCTTTTTGTCAAGAATTGTCGGATAGCGATGAGAGCGTTGGAGTTCGTTCGGAAAATTTATTATCTAGGTTCGAACCATGGTAGTTGCTCACCCTTGGCGAGGGGATTCCATGAATAATAAGACAAACCGCAAAAGCCCTCCGACGAACTCAAGCCCAACCTCGAGGTGGTTGCTAAATCGTAAATGGGGATGGAAGTGTTGACCTATTCAATTAGTTCAGCGATTCGCATACCAGTAGGGGAGTTCCTTCGTCGTGTATTTCGTGAAAGACCAATTATGCGCCAAACGAAGTCGCAGAAGGTAGGTGTCGGAATAAGTGTTCTGCTTCTCGCCTCTTGCGGCTCAACTTCAACCTCTTCAACGACAAAGACTCAAGCCTCTATAAAGTCTGGAGCGACAAGGCAAAGTAGCCAAGCCACCCAAAGCTCTAACCCTTCAACCACCAATTCTTCAGAGTTATCGAATGTAGGCGCGTCGCCATCGGGGGTAAAAAGTCTTGCTGAACTCGGTGCGGTCTATCAAAACGTTGACGACCTATTCTTCAATTCACCGTCTTCTGGCTATGGATTGTTTTCGTACCTGTCGCCGAAGAGCTATTCGTGTGCTGTGGCAGTCGCCAAGACCGATGATGGCGGCAAGAGCTTCAGAACTCCCTCACCTGTTACGTATGCTAACTGTCCGTCGGGCACGCTTCCTCGCGGCATCTACTTTGATCAAAGGGGTGAAGGTTTTGTATACGGGACTGATGGATTATTCCTAAGTGGTGATGGGGGAGGGACGTGGAAGGCTGCACCTAATATCTCGAAAGTCTTCGAAGTGATTTCAATTGACGGATTCGACTACGTGCTATGGGAGAGATGCTCCCAAAAGATCTGCAACTTGCAGTTGCAGAGTTCAACTTTTGTTTAGCATTAATCACGGTGCTAGCTGGCGCTCAATCAGTGGCGTGTGTGGAGTGGACAGCTATTCGGCTCAATTGACTTTCATGTGGATCAACTCGCCCTCTCATAGTGAAGTTTGAGATCAATTGTCCACAAGAAAAAATCACCAGCTCTGGAGATGCCTCAGCAGAATGAAGTCCGTATCATCTAGCAATGATCGAGCGGATCTTGGTGTTCAAACCTTCAATTCGGCCGTTTGTCAGCGGCCATTAACAAAAGAACCTTCGAATTGCGGCGGAGACAAGGGCAATAGAATTACACGGAACAATACAGCCATCCGGTGATTTTTTGCGACCGAAATACTTTCATGCATGCGTTTACGCAAGACGGTTGAACCTAATCGGTCTTGGGGCTTACATGGGATGCAGTTGATCAATAACCTAATAGAGAGCAAATCAATCGTCCATTCTGTCAATATGAGTTGCCGTTCAATAATCCATATTGGCCCTCCCCACATTGAAGCGCCCATTGTCTTGTCGGAATCAGGACATCAGGCTTCCCGTTGGTGACGTTCGCCAGCTTTCAAATAAGGGAGAATTACTATCCCGAATTACAGAATTGACCGATGGTACTCGCAAGCGTTCCTACTATGATTGAATTTGGAATTCACCTAAAGGGTGAAAGCATGAATTATGAAAATAAGATTCGAGGAAGAAGACCTAGAGAGGTTGTACGAGGAGCCGAACTTCCGTCTACCTCGCTTTGGAGACGATCTTGTCAAGGCATTCCGAAAGAAAGTCTGGCTAATTGTGGGGGCTTCGAACGAAAACGACCTCCGTATGTTGAAGTCGCTCCACTTCGAGAAGTTGATGGGTGCTCTGGAGGGATTCCATTCGATACGAATCAATGATCAATGGAGACTTCTCTTACGGCTGGAGACCAAAGACGACGAGAGAGTCATCGTCATCTACAAAGTTGTCGATTACCACTAAATAACAATGAATGAATGAATGAATGAATGAATGAATGGAGGACGTAACGATGAGCGCATTACCTATCCCCGCCGAAATTTTTGAGGTTGCCGAGTACCTTCGTGACGAGCTGGAGGAGCGCGGCTGGACGATCAGCGAGTTCGCAGAGATTATCGGTCGACCAATCCAGACTGTATCGGAGATCTTAAACGGGAAGAAGGAGATTACCGTCGATACGGCGATTTCTATAGGTGCCGCGTTTGGTACAACCCCCGAGCTCTGGTTAAACCTGCAGAATAACGTTAAGATCTACAAGGCGCGAAATTCCAAGAAGGAAGAGATCCGCCTTGTGGAGCGCCGGGCCCGCCTAAATGGTTTAATTCCAGTCTCGAAAGCGAAGGCGAGAGGCTGGTTGGGGGATGCCGTCAACATTGATCAGCTCGAGATAGCTACGTGCCAATTGCTCGAGCTGAGGAGCCTAGACGAAAAGCCAAAGTTCGCCATCGCCGCCCGACGTTCTAACTCGAATGAAGCCATAACACCAGAGCAGGTCGCTTGGCTTGCGCACGTCCGGTTCGCCGCCAGTACCACCCAATCCACTTCCCCTTTCGATCTCGCGGCATTGAGTACTCTTGCGTCCGAACTACCGAGGCGTACATCGATTGGTCCGACATCGCTTCATCAAGTTCCTAAATGGTTCGCCGAGTGTGGTGTTACCGTGGTCTTCTCCGAGGGGCTAACCGGAGGTAGACTCGACGGTGCGGTCACCTTCCTTGCCAACAGGCGACCAATAATCGCCCTGACCACGCGTGGAGATCGTTTCGATAGCCTTATTTTTACACTCTTACACGAAATAGCTCATCTAACATTGCTACACATCAATCCGGACAGTCAGTCGATCGTTGATATCGACGTGATTGGAGATAACTCGGATCCTATCGAACAAGCGGCCGATGCCCAGGCAATGAAGTGGCTGTTTCCGAGTGGATTTGACTTTGAGCTGAGCTCGTTGCAGGCAATACGCCGTTCCGCTGAATCCCTTGGCCTTCACCCAAGTCTTATCTTTGGTCAGATCCAGCGGCGCAGCGGTGATTGGAAGAGGTATCGGTCCCATATCCCGAAGGTGCGGCCGGACCTGTCCGAAGTGGGGTTAATGGTATAACCCGTGATAATCGGGTGCGCATGATGGTCCGTAGGCTCTTCTATGGGGTTTTGTCGCAATGTGAATTGGCGTACTACATTCAAAAGGCCTGGTGAATTCGTTGTTTAAAGTAGCTAAGCCGCAAATCTGCCTTGACACTTGCCTTGAATTGCTTACCAAATGTAACGCAGAGCGATGCAAATCTGTAACGCCTCCGATTTAGTTACTCTTATAAATTAGAACTGGCGAGATGTTGCAGATTATGGTTCTCCCTCTCTGCCGAGATTGTTGTCACCTAGGTTGATTTTTGTTTCTAAGACGGCGAAGACTGAGCAGCAATGAGAAAGTATTTAGAGAATCTGAAATAATCAACATCGTCTGTTGCTGCTATTGTCGCTGGTCCTGGGCAGGCAAAATGAGAAAGTACGCAACTAACCACATGGTTATTTCAAGGTCCGGGTTGTATCAGTGGATGACGTGGATCTCTCCGGAACCGCCTGACGACGGACCCGCCCCTGACACGGTGATATTCGCCCTATTCTTCGGGGATACCTCAACCACCACCGCCTGACACTGCTTCGGATTTGCGCGGGATTGGATGGCGAACAGTTAGCTTTACGACCTGTACCACCATCGAACCTCTCGCTGTTGGGATTGGTCCGACATATGACAAACGTCGAGAGAACTTGGTTGCGAATACGTGCTGTTGGTAAAGACTTCGCTCCGCTCTTTACGATCACTGACGAATACTTCGACAATCTTGACCCTCACATCGCTCCTCAGGCGGTCGCCGACCTTTCTGCTGAGTGGGTGCGGTGCGACGACGCGGCAGTAAAGAATCTGCCGCTCGACCACTGCGTCGAAGTGCATGGGGAGGATGTGTCACTCGCTTCAATCAACATCCACCTTATTGAGGAACAGGCCCGTCACGACGGCCACTCCGATATCATCCGCCAAACAATTGACGGCGTTACCGGTCGCTGATAATCGAGTCTGCATCACGGACGAGTTAGTACTTTCCAATCATCCTCGCTGCAGCGTCAACCACGGCGATCATTATTTGGTCAAGTCGCCAGGGAGTGGGACGTGAGGGGAGTCTGGACCATTGGCCCATAACACGGTCGTCTCTTACCTTGACGCTCTTGAACGCCTAATGGTGATCGAAAATCAGCCAGCATGGTCGCCACATCTTCGTTCGCATACAATGCTTCGTAATTCGCCTAAGCGTCACTTCGTTGACCCATCGCTTGCGGTGGCTGCATTGGGAGCTACTTCCGAGAGATTAGTTCGGGATTTAGAGTTGCTCGGATTGTTGTTTGAGTCGCTAGTCGTCCGTGACTTGCGCGTGTTCTCGCAGCCCCTAGATGGTGAGGTTTTTCATTACCGGGACAAAGGGGGGCAAGAAGTCGATGCAATTGTGGAGTTGCGTGATGGGCGTTGGGCTGCATTCGAAGTAAAGCTTGGCGCTGGGCGCATCGATGAAGGTGCAGCTTCTCTATTGAGGTTTGTGGGAAAGATTGATAGAGATCAAACAGGTGAACCGAGCATGCTAGGCGTGATCACGCCCGGAGGCTATAGCTACGTGAGGCCGGATGGGGTGGCAGTAATTGCTTTGGCTGCATTGGGCCCCTAGCTAGTCGTGCTATCGCAGTGGTCGTCGTCTGTAGGTATCAGGATGGTTAGCATCTTTTCGAGTAAAGTAAGGATGAATTGATAGTTGGACCGACGGAACTTCAAACGACGGATCGATAGCTTCCTTAAAATTGTCGATCGACAGACTCTGGTTTCTGAGTCTGTCTCTTATCTGAGAGAAGCACTGATAATGAAACGTCCGAACTGTCGCCGCTACCTCTGTTGATGATGGAAATAGCGCTCGCATTCGCTGGCTTCGAACTATCGAATTCATCAAGAGCCGCGACTACTTTTTTCTTTAGTTCCTCGGGATACCTTTTCATGTCAATTCCATCTTCGCCCTCTTAGAAACATAAATCTAGCTAGGCGACAACAATCTTGGCAGAGAGGGATAGCAAAGACTCAGTAAGATTAAGGTCTGAAAAAGATCGAAAATTTGTAAAGATCAACGGTCTTTCGAGAGTGCCTATCGGGTCTCGTAGCAACCGTTTTAGCCCTTACACAAGCTCCAGTGATCGACAACTTTGTCATTGAGCGATTAGCGATTGATCTACAAACAGAGATTCCGCGTGTTGATGCCTCTCGAAATACCTAGATCAAGGGAAACTTGACTGAAGCCGCGCTCATATTCTGCATCGCGCCTTTTACCTATGTCAACCTTTTAAGGTTTACAGCTGACGTCTCAACTATTTTTCTAGAAGAAAGAGAAGGTCGTGTCTCGTTCTGTAAGAAGGTTCACATTGCATCACGGGTGGGCCGATTGAATCGCACCAATTGCGGCGACGCCCATACAGATTAAGGGATTGGGAAGAGTAACGACTGGTTCGCAAACGATTCAATCCAGTCATCCGACAGTTTATGCGAAATACTGATAAGTGATAACTAATATACTTTAGATTGTGGAATGTTTCGAACTTAGAGAAATGCGACAAAAGCAAAAATTAACAGCTGCCCAGGTAGCCTTTGCGTCAGGTACATCACTCACTAATGTTTGTGCCTACGAACGTGGGGACAAGAACCCCTCTAGTCTTACCCTAGAACGGCTCTTGCTCGCAATTGGAGCTGGTTTTGAAAGTCCTATCTACCAACACAACTTACTAACGGTTCCCGCCGCAGCGCGGGAGTTGAGATCAGCAGCAAAACGTGGCGCAAAATTAGCCTCTCGACTTAGAGTTGTGCGAGAGCTTGTGTCTAACAGCGAATTTATCTCAAGCGCGAAGGATAAAGCTATTTTTCTTGCTACTCCGTCGACGACGGGTGATCGACGGTGGGACGTCCTATTGGCAGGTGTAGCCGATCAGCTGGCATCTGAAGTCAATTATCCAAACCCGCCTTGGGCAGTGGGGAAAAAGCTGAAATCACTGTGGTACGTTAGCGAATTTGCGGGGATGAATGAATATCTATTTGAGAACTCTCCAATAGCGCTAAAGACCCGCGGGGTATTGGTAGATCCTTCTGACCTGTTACCGGTATGAATCAAGAATCACATCTGGACAGGTCTAAAGTTGAAATCCTCCTAAAAGAGTTAGGGCGCCGCTGTCAGGATCGAGGACCTATCGAAATGATCGTCGTCGGTGGTGCGGCCATGATTCTGGCTTACTCGCGCGACCGAGTTACTCGTGACATTGATGCAATCTTCGAACCCAAAATGATCGTATATTCAGAAGTTTCTGCGATAGCCAATGAACATAAGATACCGTCGAACTGGCTAAATGACGCGGTAAAAGGGCTTCTACCAGAAATTACAGATCAGGGAGAGGTGACTGTTTATCGTTGGCCTGGGATAACGGTTACAGTAGCTTCGGCTGAATACCTTTTCGCCATGAAGGCTAGTGCTGCGCGGATTGCTACCGATAGCGAAGATCTACTCGTTTTGGCTAGCCACTTGGGAATTGACACCGCAGACGAAGCGCTGGCAATACTGGTGAAGTACTATTCCCCTAAACACCTAATGCCCAAGAGCTCGCTACTCCTGAGAAGCTTATTTTCCAAAACGGATATTCGCACGACGGAACCTTGAATGTACGGTTCCTCTCTAAAAAGTGTGAAGCGACATGAACTAAGTACAAAAATTTGTGAATCGCCTCACAATAGGAAACCCGTATCGCCCCCCATTTCTAAAAATAGAGGTGATACGGGTATGCAATACCATATCTCGACGGTCCAAAGATTGCGGAATAGTCACCTTTGAGAGCTTCAGAATCTCAATCTCGATCGAGTGACCAGAATATAAATTAGAAGTCCGAGAATCTAAAAGGCCAGTTTCAAAATCGGTGACCTTCCAGTTGCGATAACGTGGGTCTAGAAGTAAAGGCCAACGAGCTCGATGCAGAACTCAAACTAAGAAATGCGGTATTTGACCGTCTTCAACCTCTAGCTGCGCTCCATCCAAGTGGAGTCATACCTTCCGCAACGATCAACTCATTTGAATATCGCGGTGAACAAATACGCCTTATTGTTCAATCGGCCATTCGCAAGCCAAGAAGGTGTATCGCCGCGCTAACCATGCGAACGACGTTTACCCACCCTCAAAGCTCCCTCTAGACATCGACGGCACTGATGGCGACGGAATTATCCATTACAAATACCGTGGTATCGATCAAGAGCAATCTGACAATAGAGCACTACGGATGGCGATGTCTGAAAGATTGCCACTTGCTTTATTTTTACGGTATCGCCAAGTGGCCCTATTTAGCCTTCTCCCCAATCTTTAGCATTAGAGAGTTCCCTAAACATCACGAATTTATCGTTGGACTTGAAGAATCGTTTTCAGTTACAAACCCTATCCCCAAAGAGAGTCTTGATCGTGGGTATATGAATCGACTTACGAAAGCTCGAATTCATCAGCCCGTGTTTCGCGGCGGAGTTATTAACGCCTCCGAAACATCGTGTGCAATTTGCAGACTTCACCATCCTGATTTATTGGACGCCGCCCACATTATTCCCGACAGTCGCGAATGAGGGGAACCAATAGTTCCAAACGGAATCGCCCTCTGCAATTTTCACCACGCCGCATTTGACCATAACTTCATAGGCATTAGTCCGGATGAGGTAGTCGCAGTACAAGAACGGAGCCTGCCAAGGAAGTTGTCACTTTCGCACCATCTAAGCTACCTCCCTTTTCCTCCCTTTTGGCCCATCTCCTACCGACTTATTCGTAGGAATAATTGGTACCTCTGATATTGGATCCCAGTCTCTGCATTTGCCCGAGATCCACCGTCCTGGTTTGGATTTGCGA
>VFSW01015418.1_pt1 | contig 10503 bp, 14 predicted proteins | sample 5358111 | NCBI WGS metagenome assembly VFSW01 (sample SAMN11554181, study PRJNA540505) | mine drainage metagenome | isolation source: sediment from site ElyBrook_90M | place: USA: Ely Copper Mine, Vershire, VT | collected 2017
CAATCCACCCGGTGTGTGAACACGTTCGACACCCTTCACCCCGGCAAATCGTGCACGTGACCTCGAATTCGGCTGACGGTTCAGTGAAGGGGAAATACGCCGGACGCAAGCGCGACGAGATGTCGGGACCGAAATACGCCTGCGTAAATGTCTCGATGACTCCAGCCAGATCAGCGAACGTGATGCCCCTGTCCACGACCAAGCCCTCGATCTGGTGGAAAGTGGCTAGGTGGCGAGCGTCGGGGGTATCACGTCGAAAGCAGCGTCCGGGCATCACCGAATGAATGGGCAACGACGACGTTGCGACCGCACTCTCCATGAGATGGATCTGGGTCGGCGAAGTATGGGTTCGAAGTATCACCGTTTCTGGTTCACCCAGCTCCACATAGAACGTGTCCCACATTCCGCGCGCGGGGTGCGCCGGGGGGATGTTGAGCGCTTCGAAGTTGTACCAATCGCTTTCGACCTCGGGGCCGTCTGAGACCGTGAAACCCATGGCGACAAAGACGTCTTCGAGCTCACGCTGAGTGGACGCCACCAAACTGGCGTGACCGGTGCTCGCGGGCCAGCGCACCGAGGTCACCACGACATCGCCCAAGTCGAGCCGGTCCTTTTCGAGTTGCGTGCGCCGAGCGCGTTCTGCGAGGTAGGCACGTCGGCGAGAGCGGGCGTCTTCGACGGTGCGACGGGCTTCTTGGAGTTGAGCACCGGCGTCTCGACGCGCATCGGGCTCAAGGCCACCGAGCGACTTTTGCATCATTGACAACACCGAGCGCTTGCCAATGATGAACGGCTCAGCCTCGGCGAGGGCGTCAATCGAGTCCAAAGACTCGATCCTTGCGAGCAATTGAGCAGTCTCCTCGTGCAGGTTTTCGAGTGGTGAGGTGGTCATAACTCTTCAAGGCTACGAGGTGCGCGGCCCTCGGAGGCGTCTTCACGCTGGTAGAGGGCCTCGAAGCACACGAGTGAGGCGGCGACCCCCGCGTTGAGCGATTCACTGCGTCCCCCCATAGGGATCGTGATGGTGGCGTCACACAGACCGACGGCCTGATCAACCAGCCCCGACGCCTCGTTGCCAATGCGCACCACCGTTGGCTGATTGAGATTGACCCGCCGAAAGCTCTGATCACCTTTGACGACGGTGGCGAGCACGCGCGCACCCTGCGAGCGAAAGTGCTCGATGCACTCCTCCAGCGCAGCAACTGCGAGTGGCACGTTGAAGATAGAACCCGCCGTGGCGCGCAACGTCTTTGGGTTGAACGGATCGACAGACTGCCCCGTGAGGACCACCGCGCTCACGGCGGCGGCGTCCGCCGAACGAATGACCGTGCCGACGTTGCCGGGGTCTCTGACATCGTGCAGCACCATTACGAGACCGTGAGCGATCAAAGTCGACAGGTCGTGTTGAGGTACCCGCACGGCCGCCAGAATCGGCTGAGGTGACTGGGCGTCGGCGATCTTGTCGATCACGCCGTCGCGAAGACGAAAGACCCGCACTGCATTTCGCTGTGCGCGCTCGAGTACCTCGGCGATCTCCGTTGAGTGAGCACGCTCGTCAACGTAGATCGCTTCGAATTCTTGACCAACAGCCAACGCCGCGTTGATCAGGTCCGGCCCTTCGAGGACACAGACTCCCTCACTCCAGCGCAGTGAGCGCTTCTGGACGAGGCGCCGAAGTCGACGCACTCGCTGGTGTGACGATCCCAACGCCTCGATCAGAAGTCCCTACTTCGTCAGTGCCGCGCTGGCTTGGGCGACAATCGCGGAAAAAGCGGCGTTGTCATTCACGGCCAGGTCGGCGAGCATGCGACGGTCAACTTCAATGCCCGCGGCGTTAAGACCCGCTATGAAGCGACTGTAACTAAGACCGTGAGCGCGAGTCCCCGCGTTAATCCGCTGGATCCAGAGTCGACGCATGTCGCCCTTGCGCGCGCGGCGGTCACGAAAGGCGTAGACGCCCGCGTGCTGCACAGCTTGGTTGGCAGCTCGAAAAGTGCGACTGCGATCTCCGTAGTAACCCTTTGCCTCTTCGAGAATCGCCTTGTGGTGCTTCTTTGCGTTTACAGCTCTTTTGACTCGTGCCATGTCAGTTCCTCTTCTCTATCTCGTTCTCTACAGACCCATCAACTTCTTGATGTTCTTCTCGATGCCAGGGGCGATATCAGTTTCGCGACCGAGTCGACGAGCGCGAACCGAAGACTTCTTCTCCATGATGTGACCACGGAACGCCTTTCGTCGGCGCAACTTGCCGCTACCAGTGATCTTGATGCGCTTCTTCGCGCCACTGTCTGTTTTCATCTTGGGCATTTCAACTCTCCTCTAGCGATACTTCAGCCGACACACTCGGCACGACTTCTCCAACGGGTACTTCTTTCGATGCTTCGACAACCTTGGGCTTGGCCTTCTTCTCAGGCCCCAGCACCATGATCATGTTGCGGCCATCGAGCTTCGCAGCCGACTCCACCTTGGCAATATCAGTCAGTTTTTCGACGATGCGGTCGAGAATCTTCTTGCCAAGTTCTGGGTGCGCAGATTCTCGACCTCGAAACATGATGGTGACTTTCACCTTGTGACCTTCATTCAAGAACTTCTCGACGAGGCGTGTCTTGGTATCGAAGTCACCGGGACCAATCTTGGGTCGGTACTTCATCTCCTTCACGCCGACGTTTTGAGTCTTGCGGCGCGACTCCTTGGCCTTTTGGGCCTCGTCGAACTTGAACTTTCCGTAGTCCATGATCCGACACACCGGCGGCTGCGCGGTAGGTGCGATCTCAACGAGATCAAGATCAAGACTTCGGGCCAACGCCAATGCTTCGCGAGTCGCGACGACGCCGCGCTGATTGCCCTCATTGTCAATCAGACGGACGGTATCCACACGAATGCGCTCATTGACGCGGTGGTCTCCAGGCACTGTTGCGATAACTCACTCCTTGCTCTACGCGACGCCTCGATGACGTCGCCACGGCAAGCGAGGCGCAAAACTCCTGAACCCGACGCACCCATGTGGCCAGGTGGAGGTCGACAATGTCAACCTCACTTGCTGTGAACTGCCTTCCTACGTTAGCAGACCTATCGAAACCCGGCTTCGTGAAGGCATTTCGAGCGCTACGGCTGGTCGCTCGACCCTAGAGCGCGTCATCGAGGCGTACAAACCACGGCCGTCACGACGTCGCGCGTGGCGGCGTCTCGGTCGCCCAGTCTCGCACTTGGAATGGCCGTACCAAGTAATTTGGTGCCATGACTGACGAGAATCCCAGCGCAAGCGAATCCGAAGAAATTGCCTATTTCCGCGATACACCCGTGGAAACCGTGCTGGGCAATCACATTTTCGTCCTCTTGCAGGTTGCTGCGGTGCACTTGGCCCAATCACCCCCGAGACTCGAAAGCGCACAGCTCGTCATCGACACCTTGGGTGCCATGTTGAGTGCTGGTGGCGAACGCTTGGGAGAGCACGTGGCGCTCTATCGAAACGCGCTCGCGGAGGTCCAGCAGGTCTTCGTGCGCGCCGCCGCTCTCGCCAACGAGAAGAGTTAGTGCGCGCTTGGAAATTGAAAGGTCAGTCGCAGCCCACCGAGCGGGCTCGAAGAAGTGACCATCGTGCCGCCGAGCACCTCGCTCAAATCGGCCATGATGCTCATGCCAAGTCCGGAGCCGCCGGAACTACGTGCCCTGGAGGGATCAAAGCGCATGAACCGTTGGGGCCTTATCCCATAGCGAGGTAGCCCGGGTCCGCCGTCCTCGATGATGAGTTCGAGTGCGTCGCCCTCACGCGACAGACTGACGCGCACCGGAGCTGTTTCGGGCGTGTGGCGCGTGATGTTGCCCAACGCGTTCAAAATTATTCTCTCGGCGAAGTCGCGCCGCCCGCGGACAAGGAGGCCATCTTCTATGTGATCGTCGATCCGTCGAAGAGGCTCGTCATCTCTGAAATCCCGCACGCCCGATGTCACGATCTCACTGAGGTTGACAATGTCCGACACATTCTGGGGTAGCTCTCGAATCTCGGCGAGAAGCAGGAGGTCGCTCACGAGTGACTCCATGCGCACGATCTCTCGGCGCATCCTTTCGAGAGACCTGGCGCGCTGGTCGGCGTCGAGCTCTTGAGTGCTCATGAGCTCGGTGTAGCCCTTGATGACAGTTAACGGGGTGCGCAATTCGTGCGACGCATCACCGATGAAGGTTTGCATCGTCTCGAGGTGGCGCGCCTCGACTTCAATCTTCTCGTGAAGTGATGCCACCATTGTGGCGAGAGCCCCATGGAGTTCTCGCACGTCACGACTACCCCTGCTCTCGGGAAGTTCATCGTAGGCGTCGCCCCGCGCGACATTGGACGCGTACTCGATCAAGTCCTCCATCGTCACCAGATCACGGCGCATGAACAATCGAGCCACGATCACCATCGCGAGAGCGGCGAGCAGTGCCGCGAACAGAACGCGAAGGATCAACCTGTGTCCCGCGTCGACGATGTTCTTCGTCGACCCTTCAATCACGAGATAGTCACCGCCACCTATGTTGAGCGAACGAATTCGAAAGCCCGGGAGATTAGGTACTTCAACGACCCCCGAAAGTGAGGCGTGCACGTCGGCCAAGGTGGGTTGGGACTTAGGAGCAATCAGACCTTCGTTGATGCGAGTGTTAGGCCCAGATGGATAGACCACATCCAAAGTGAAGTCGTACGCACCACTCTGCACTGCGTTGTAGACAGAACTGAGCGCGGAATTCGGATTTCCCTTGCCGGAGAGGGCCACCGCGTTGATCGCACTGTCCAGCGTTTGATAGGCGGCGTCAGTGCTCGTCGTCACCGCGTACCAACCAACCCCCAATGACACCACCATGGTGATGACTATGAGCAGTATGGTCAGCCGTGTGGCCAGCTTCACTCGTTGGTGCCTTCGTCCACCAATTTGAATCCGACCCCACGCACGGTACTGAGTGGTTGGAAGTCCTCACGATGAATCTTGCGGCGCAAGTACGAGACGTAGGTGTCGAGCACCGAGGTCTCGGAGTCAAAATCGATGTTCCACACCTCACGCAGGAGTTGCTCGCGGGTGACGAGCCTGTCCTTTCGATCGATCAACACCTCAAGGAGGCGGAACTCGGTCGCCGACAAATCAATCAATTCCTCACCCAAGTGGACCTCGTGGCGATCGATGTTCATGGTCAGTCGTCCACATTAGTAGATCACGTCACCTTGCACGTCAGGGTTCACACGACGAAGAATCGCACGCACCCTGAGCAGGAGTTCTTCGAGGCTGAAGGGCTTTCGCACGTAGTCGTCTGCGCCAACACGCAAACGCTGGGCGACGTCGTCCGTGGAGTCGCGCGCCGACAGCAGCAAGACCGGGGTTGTGGTGTCGTGCTCACGCAATTTTGCGAGGAACTCGAAACCGTTCATATTTGGCATATTGACGTCAACGATGCACAGATCAGCCCGCTGTCGGCGCAGCACCTCGAACGCTTCATTACCGTTGGACGCAGTTTCGGTATCGAATCCCGCGATTCGAAGGGCGTCACTCAAGAGGTCACAGACCCCCGGTTCGTCATCAACCACTAATACCGTCGTCATTGTGGATTCACCATGGTGCGAGCGTACCCGCGCCCTTCTCATGGCGCTGTGCATCCCTATTTTTCAGGGGACTTCACAGTTAACCTTGGCGTACAACACAGGTATTTCACAGCATCTCTGTGTACGCTGGAATGTGTCCATGGAAGGGGTTGGAATGAGGAGGTTCGCCTCGCGGAGCGTTGGCGGGCTAGTGCTCGCGGCTTTGCTGGTGGGGCTTTCTCCAGTTGTGGCGTCTGCTTCGGATTACCGATCCGGTAACGACTCTCATTCGTCGACCACTACGACCATCACCTTCAGCGCACCCGACGAGTCCAGCTCCACGACCGATCCTTCGACTCCAAGTAGCGATCGAAAGACGTGGCGTGAGGAAATGTCGACGTACCACGAAGCACGACTGGCGATCAATCAGGCCTTCAAGAGCGCCGTCACCTCGGCGCAAGCCATTTACCAGTCAGCACGCGCACAAGCCACCAGCATCGCCGCGCTCAGTACAGCGCGCGCAGCCTACGTCTTAGCGCTCACCCAAGCCGTTGCGGCACGCGACGCGGCGTTGGTTAACCTCGGTCGACCACCGACGTTCGGCCGCTCACGATCGTCTCAACGCTGAACATCATCAGCGTGTGACACTTCGAGCTCTGTCAGTTCGTCGCGGCCCAAATGGCCCACGTGTCGAAGTGCGCTAGCCCGCGCGCCGACCGGAATCGTTCGAGTGCCATCAAGGATGACGACGCAGTGGAAATAGAAGTCTCTGCCGTCGTCGCTCACAAAAACCCCGTCGCCACGGGCGTCGTCGAACGACTTGATTCGACCAGACACCCTCAACGTGCGAGCGATCCCTGACGAAGCAGTGAGGCCATTTCAATCGCCGTGAGAGCCGACTCACGCCCTTTGTTCGTTTCATCTGGCAAGGAGCGCTCCAGAGCCTGCGCCACCGTGTTGGTCGTGAGCACCCCAAAGACCACCGGAATGCCAGTTCGAAGCTGGACGTCTTGGACTCCGCGCGCGCACTCGCCCGCAACAACCTCATAGTGCCCGGTATCACCACGGATCACTGCGCCTAACGTAATGACCGCGTCGACGGCGCGTGGTCCGGTGGCGAACGCCTGGGCCAGCAACGGCAGTTCAAAGGCTCCCGGAACCCACCCGATCGAGATGTCACTACGATCGACGCCGCGGTCGTCGAAAGCGTCGAGCGCGGCCTCAAGCAGGCGTGTGGTCACGCCGCCATTGAACCGAGCACACGCGATACCAATGCGAAGCCCGCGACCGCTGAGCGGTCCCTCAAGATATTCACCCACGCGACTTCGAAATACCTCGACGACAGTGGGATCGAATTCGGTCTCGTCAGTCGATGTCATCGAGACCTCCGAGAATGTGCCCCATGCGCTCGCGCTTTGTGCGGAGGTAATCGATGTTGAATTCCGTGGGGCGACTCTCAAGGGCGACCCGCTCGACGATGTTGAGGCCGAAGCCCTCGAGACCACCGTATTTGGAAGGGTTGTTCGTCATGATGCGCATCGTGGTCACACCCAAGTCGACAAGAATCTGTGCGCCGATGCCGTACTCGCGTGAGTCCACGGGCAGACCCAATTCAAGATTCGCGTCGACGGTGTCGTGCCCATTCTCTTGGAGCGCGTAGGCACGAATCTTGTGACCCAGTCCGATCCCGCGCCCTTCGTGGCCGCGAAGATAGACCACGACGCCCGCACCTTCGGCGGCGATCTTCGCCAGTGCAGTATGTAGTTGCGGACCGCAGTCGCATCGCAACGAACCGAGCGCATCACCCGTGAGACATTCTGAGTGCACGCGCACGAGCACATCTTTGGCGTCGGAAATATCGCCATAGACGAGCGCCATGTGCTGCTCGCCGTCCAACACGTTCTCGAACACGAATGCCTGGAAGGTACCAAATTCGGTCGGCAACGATGCCTCGGCAACCCGGCGTACCAGTTTCTCGTGGTGACGTCGATAGCGAATCAAATCCGCGATCGTAACGATGGGCAAGGAGTGTTCTTGCGCAAATGCTTCGAGCTCGGGCAGGCGAGCCATGTCTGACTTGTCTGCGGTGACGATCTCGCACAAGACACCCGAGGGATACTTCCCCGCGAGCCGGCACAGGTCCACGGTCGCCTCGGTGTGTCCGGCGCGCTTCAACACACCGCCTGGACGATATCGAAGCGGGAAGATATGGCCCGGTCGGTTGAGGTCGGTCGGTCGAGTGTCGGGGTCGATGAGGGCGCGTATGGTCGCAGCCCGGTCGCTCGCGGAGATCCCGGTAGTCGTGCCGTGGCGATAGTCCACCGTCACCGTGAAGGCGGTGCGCTGGGCTTCAGTGTTGGCCACCACCATGAGGGGCAGTTCGAGCTCGTCAGCCCGCTGGGATTCAAGGGGCACACAGAACACACCCGAGGTGTACTCGAGAAAGAACGCCATGCTCTCGGCAGTCACGTCCTCGGCGGCCATGATCAAGTCGCCCTCATTCTCACGGTCTTCGTCGTCGACGACGACAACCATTCCGCCATTGCGCAACTGCTCAAGTGCTTCTTCGATTGTTGAAAGTGTCATCAGACCTCCACGTCTACCCTTATATCTTCGCCGATTCTTCTCACGTCCACCACTCGACCTCGACGCAGCGCTGACATTGACGGCGTCGTGAGATCCTTCAATGCCCCAGACGTAGCGAAGGCGCCCGCGAATGCGGGAGCCTGGTACCAGACAACCCGATTCACCAGACCATGTTCGAGAAATGCGCTGGCAGTCGTCGGACCACCTTCGACAAGGACCTGGAGCACGTCGAGTTGTGCCAATTCGTCAAGTATCACGCCCAGGTCCCCACTGCGTTCGAGACATGGGCGCACCCGAGCGTGTTCGGGGGCGTGACCGAGCACGACTCGAAGGGGTTCCAGGATAATGTCATCCAACCGCGCGGTGAGCGCCGGATCGTCACTTCGAACAGTCCCCGCACCAACGATGATGGCCTGGCTCGAGGCGCGAAGGACGTGCGCGTCTCGACGCGCCTCCTCGCCAGTGATCCATTGACTGGAACCCTCGGCCATTTCAACGACCCCGTCAAGGGTCTACGCGACCTTCAAGATTACGTACGGTCTACCCGTGACCCGCTGCCAGAGATAAGGGGCTAACTGCTCTCGCACGAGCGCTTCTTCAATGCCCACTTCGACGTCGACTCCCGACGCCTTCAAAGAGAGCACGCCACGACCCGATACGCGCGCGTCGGGATCGAGCGTTCCGACGATGACCCGAGCGATACCCGCCTCGACGATGGCGTCCACGCACGGCCCCGTGCGCCCGACGTGACAACACGGCTCGAGGGTGACAACCATGGTCGCTCCTCGCGCCCGATCGCCGGCGCGCCGCAGTGCCACGATCTCGGCGTGGGACTCACCCGGTGCCTGGGTGTGGCCCTCGCTCACCACCACCCCATTGTCGTTGACGATCACCGCACCGACCCACGGATTTGGCGCCGCGTGGAGGCGCGCCTTCTGCGCGGCCCCGACGGCGAGCTGCATCAGCTCAGAAGGCGACGTCGTAGTCACTGTTCGCTTCGCGCTGCCTCTCGGAGCGCGCGTGCCGCCTCCAGGGGCGCACTTCGAGCGAAGATGGCTGATCCCGCGACCAGAACGTTCGCGCCCGCGTGCACCGCCAGGGGTGCCGTGCGCGTGTCGATGCCGCCGTCGACTTCAATGTCGAGCGCCAGCTGGTTCGCATCGACCTCGTGCCGAGCCTCCGACACCTTGTTCATGACGTCACCCATGAACGACTGACCACCAAAACCGGGGAATACAGTCATGAGTAGCAGCAGATCGATCTCGCCGAGAAAAGGTGCGACGGCTCCGAAGGGCGTGCCCGGGTTCGCCGCCAGCCCGACGCGAAGGCCCAGGGCGCGCGCGTCTCTAATGAGGCTCGACGTACCACCGACCTCCACGTGCACCGTACAACCGTCGGCTCCGGCATCCTTGAAGGCCTCGAGGTAACGACCGGGCTCGCTCATCATCAAGTGACAATCAAAGAATCGATCGCTGTAGGGTCGAAGCGAGTGCACGACGGGCGGACCAATAGACACGTTAGGTACGAAATGCCCGTCCATGACGTCGATGTGAAGCCAATCCGTCTCGAGGTCGATCTCGTGCACCGCGTTCGCCAACGCGCCGAAATCAGCGGCCAAAATCGATGGCGCTATTCGCAATGCGCCGACGGGGCCCGCATCGATCAGAGTCACAATCGCAGCCTAGGGCCTGGCCACGTCGTTCAGGCCCACTCTGCATGCTGCACATCCAACCGCACACCCGACCACCAGTCCTTAGCGTCCATGGGACGCGAGCCCTAGGGCTGGACTCTTTCCAGGATCAACGCGCCACCAATGCCATAGAGCGCTATTTCCCCCGAGACCTGTGCGATCGTGCCCGCGACGCCCGCGTCGCTCGTTGTACGCGCCGCGAGGACTTTAGTGCGACGCCCATTGATCAATGTGAACGCACGCTCCAATCGCACGGTGCGTTCGAGTTGCGCCATCGACATCGTCGGTATCAGGTGGAACGTCTCGGCGGTCAATTTCTCTGCGTAAGTGGGCTCTCCCGACTGGACGAGCGGATTTGAGAGCAAGGTGTCACTGCTGAGCACTTTCAGGAGCAACGAAGCCCCGAGATTCGCCAGTTCACTCGTAAGTTCGCTCGCGGTCTTTGCGTCAACGTCGGTCTGTTGCATCGCGTGCACGGGCCCGGTATCGAGGGTCGCCTCAAGTGACATGACGCTCACACCAGTTACCTCATCGCCCGCGAGAATCGCCCGTTCGACCGGAGCGGCCCCGCGCCAGCGAGGCAACAACGAGAAGTGCACGTTCAACATCGGTACCTTCTCGAGAACCAACGTCGGGATCATTGCACCGTACGCAACCACCACTCCACGCTCAACGTCCACCT
>VFSW01015419.1_pt1 | contig 10503 bp, 9 predicted proteins | sample 5358111 | NCBI WGS metagenome assembly VFSW01 (sample SAMN11554181, study PRJNA540505) | mine drainage metagenome | isolation source: sediment from site ElyBrook_90M | place: USA: Ely Copper Mine, Vershire, VT | collected 2017
TCTCCCGGAAAGTGTGCCCATCGCGAGTGTGCCAGTTCAAGGGGTCATTCCACCATCGAATGAGACAGAAATTTGGGCACACATGCAGCTTTGTGCCCCGACCCCCTTCTTGAGACATTTTCTGAGTTGAATCCGGGAACCTGGTGATGCTCCTCGGGCCGGTTTTTCTGGTCTTCTGTGACCTAAAGTAACTCACTTCAACCTCTCAACACAAACAGGGTCTTGGGTGGAGTCCTTCAACGCGAAGGAGCAACACTCAATGTCGTTGCGCTTGACTGTTCACGCAGCGCGCGAATCATCCAGCCATTCGGCGTCTTGACCGCAATGATCGCGTACAGCCCGCGCTCAGCCTCGCGCGGCCGGCCATCTTTTGTACGCGCGCCGGTGATGCTCCACTCACCATCGGCGAGAGCCACATTTGCCTTGATGAATTGCAATCGCAACAAGTGCGCTTGGCCATGGCTGCCTGCGTAGCCGTTCTTGAAAATCGCAGCGTAGAAACTCTCGATTCCATCACGATGCACAAGAACCGTTCCGTCCGGCGTGATGAGGTCGCCATCCGCGGTGAACAGAGCCGCGAGCGCGCTGGCGTCGGCGCGGTCCCATGCCGTCGTGAAGGCGTGCTGCAGCGCGCGAATATCCTTTTGGTCGCGCGGAGCAGTTGCACCGCCTGCGTTGACGCCAGCCGCAAGAACGATGAAAGAAATTACAGAAACGAACCACATTGTCTTTTTCATTTGATCTTCCTCCTCGGTGGAGCGGCCAAGGATGGGTCGCCGGACAATTCAGCAAGGATGGGGCAGAATCCCGTTAAGCTGCGCGCGACACACTGCGGCAGAAACCGATTGAGCCGCCCACGCATTTCCTTCAGTGCGCGTATCCGGCGATCGATTTCGGCAACCTTCCGCCGAGCTAGCTTGCGCAACATCTGGCAAAAACGTGGAGGGCCGACGGGGACAAGCTTCTGCAACTTTTCGACTTCCTTCAGCGTGAAGCCGAAATCTTGTGCGCGCTTGATATAACGAATCATCCAGACAGCCTCAGCGCCATATTCGCGGTAGCCTTGCGAGGGCGTAGGCGGCTGCTTCAGAATGCCGCGGCGTTCGTAGAAGCGAATCGTTTCGACGCCCACGCCTGCTTCCCTTGCAGCCCGGCTGATGGTTCGGCGACCACTTGGGGCCATTTCACACCTCCGACAATGTGCGCTCCGTACCGAAGTACGGAGTCAAGTAGAATTTGCGAGTTTAACACTGGGTTCAGCGTGGCGCGTTGCGAAAGTGACTTGCGACACTCTCGGCGTCTCTCACGTGCATGGCTGTGCCGCATATCGGAGGCATCGAAATGAGGCCGGGTCGTTTTCATCAACCATCAATGATGACGGGGTGGAACTCGATGATTTCGTCGCATCCTAAGCGGAATACGAATACACTGCGGTTACCAGACCGTGCAAAACGCTTTGGATCGGAGGATTTCACGGTCCGCAGTAACCAGAGAGAGTCCCTCGACCAGTGCGGTAGCTCCAATAATGCGATCCGCTGGATCCTTGGGATAGGCTGCTGGAAGTCCAATGGCGCGAACGCACGCTCGGCCACTGATCGGCAGGACGACGAACCGCGACTCAACTTGCTGCAGGAAGGATTCGAGATCGTCGGCCAAGGATGGCGCTTTTTCGCCTTCACAGGCTACGGCGGAGCTCGAAGCCACGAATGTCTATCTGCACCCCCGGCGAACAGGGTGTTTGTCTTCGTTATTTGCTCTGCCGATCATGCCGCTGGAGCAGATGGCCTAAGCTGAGAAATTCATTCGCCGCAGCAAATCCCGGAACCGCGGTTCTGTCCGCAATGAATCGAATCGCGGATCCCGATTCGCCCAAATCATCCAAACATCATGCGCCTCAAACGCCTTCTCCAGCCATTCAACGGCCTGCTCGCGTTCGCCAAGGCCCGCATGAATCACGCTGAACAAATAAGGCGCCACATATCGCTTGGTCGATTTCACCGTCAGCTCATTCAAAATCGCTTCCGCGTCCTTTGCGCGTCCACACCGCGCATAGGCGTGCGCAAGACTCGCAATCGTCGTTTGGTGCATCTCCGCCCGGTCGCCCGTCTTTTGGAAGCATTCAATGGCTTCGTCGTATTTCCCCAACTGCTCCAAACCCAGCCCGAGGATGTGACCCGTCGCCGCAAACTCCGGCTCCATCTCTATGATTCGCATCACCTGCTGCACGGCCTTTTCGTATTCCCGAGCCATATACAAATTCCATGCCACCTCAACGCCGATCTGCAGCGACATCGGGTCCAGGTCCTGCGCTTTATACACCTCAGCCAGCGCCTCCTCGGTTCGTCCGAGCGCCGACAAATACGCGGCATATCCTCGGCGCGCAATCGCATTGTTCGGGTCGAGTTCCAGACATCTCCGATACTCGCGCTCTGCTTTAGGCCAGTCCCAGTCATAGAGTTTCGTAATGCTCGCGCACGACGCATGCGCCTCCGCCAATCCGTCATCAATTGCCAACGCACGCAGTGCCGCCGATCGAGCTTTCTGCAGGGCCTCGCGCGGCGGCAATAGGGCCACAAACGCGAATAGCACATACGCATCCGCCAGAGCCGAATGCGCTAGCGCAAAAGTCGAATCTTTCTCGATAGCCAGCTCGAAGTGCGAAACGCTTTTCTTCAGACTTTCACCGGAAAGTTTGTGCCAGTGATAGCGCCCCTTCAAGTAATCCGAATACGCTGGCGAGTTCTGCATATACTGTCTCCCACTATGCTCCTGGCCCTCGAAAATAATTTGCGGCTGAACCTTCGCCGCAATCTGTCGGGCGATTTCTTCGGAGAGGGTTTGAAATTCGTCGCGGCTGCGCGTGTACTGTTCCCCCCACAGCCTCCATCCTGTTCCTCCGTCCACCAGCTCCGCCCTCAGGCTTAGGTGGTCTTCTCCCGACACGATGCTTCCCACCAACACCGATTGGACGCGCAGATCGCGGGCTGCCGCCTGCGGGTCGAGTCCTCGTTGCTTGTAGCGCAGGACTGTGCTCCATGCCATCACACGCATGCCGGGAATTTGCGACACATGTCGAATCACCTCCTCGCTCAGGCCGTCGCTCAAATATTCCATTTCCGGCTGCCCGCTTAAATTCTGAAAGGGAAGCACTGCAATCGACGTAACGGGTGCGGGCGCGGAAGTTGTGGGTGAGGATGTCGCGGCCACAGACGTCGTTGCGACGCTCGCGATGAACCGGTACCCGCGCCGAGCCACCGTCTCGACAAACCGCGGATTCCTCGCCGAGTCCCCCAGCACCAAGCGTAGCTTATTCACGGCGGTATTCAGGCTGTAATCGAAAGTCACGAATGTGTCTGGCCACAGTTTTTCCTGAATCTGCTTTCGCGTAACAATCTCGCCCGGGCGCTCCAGCATTAGCTCAAGAATCTGCAAAGGCTTGGGTTCGAGCTTCAGACGCAAGCCGCGTTTGCGCAACTCGCCATCCCGCACATCAATTTCGAATACGCCGAAGCGAAACACCGCGCAGCCATCCGCTGTTGCATTCATATTTTAGACTCCACGACCTCTGAAATCCTTCTGGAAGGGTACCTGTTTGTATCGCTGGGAGGTGAGATGCAGATATAACCGCAAAAGCTTCAATAAATTGCGCCTCTATAAATTCATTTGACCCTCTTGATCAACACCCATTCCATTTTCCGCTTCTAAGTATCCCTGTGTAGTTGCACTTAGCTGCTACGTGAATCGGTATCAACGGCGCCGCTTCCATGCGCCGGGTAGTTTCTCTGATGTGAAAATGAGGGCAATGCCTAAGAAGTCTGCAATGAATATGGAAGAAGCACTGGCGCTCGCGGGCGAGCCCGATATAGTTCCGCGCGCTGTTGCCCCTGTGCGCAGAGTGTCTGCGGACGCCGGAGACGACGAACATACCCTGGTAATTGCCGCGCAAGCCGGCGAGGTCAGCGCCTTTGAAGTGCTCGTCACGCGCTACGAAAAGCGCATCTACCGTCTCGCCTGGAACATCACGCAAAACCGCCCGGACGCCGAAGATGTCGTACAGGACGCCTTCATGAAGGCCTTCGAGCACCTCGGCAGTTTTCAAGGCAATTCACGCTTCTACACTTGGCTCGTCCGCATCGCCGTCAACCAGGCGCTCATGAAACTTCGCAAGCGCCGTCATCGCGAGGTTTCTCTCGATGAGCCGCTCGAAACCGAAGATTCTCTCATGCCCCGCGAGATCGAAGACTGGGGACCCACGCCCGAGGAACGCTTCGAGCAAACGGAGCTAAACAAAATTCTCACGGAAGCTATTGCGGAATTGGATTTTCGCTTGCGCGCTGTTTTTCAGTTGCGCGACGTTGAGGGTTTGTCCACCGAGGAGACCGCCGCAGTCCTCGGCCTTACCATCCCTGCGACGAAAACCCGCATTCTCCGCGCGCGTCTCAAACTGCGCGACAAACTACAAAAGCATTTCCGCTCTTGCGTCAGCCACAAAGACGTGCAATCCATCTCCTGGATCCAAAGTCTCGGCACGGAGCAATCCCGTATCCGCCTCGCTCGCGCGTAATCCCGCGAGGTACCCACGACGATACCCGCAACAGAAACGGTACAGCCCAATTTGGAACATCTGTATTACAGATTAGATAGTCATTATCCGGTAATACAGACATTTGTTCAATTTCTCATCGTATCGATTCCTGTGCGTCGGTGAGCTAAGTTCGTTCAAAAGTGAGACGTCCCGTTAACCTTTGCTGTTCCAAGCGCATGTGAATTTATAACTCCTTCACGCCGTATTCAGTTTCTTCTGGCACGCATCATGCCTCTAACAGGCCAGCGCGGAAGTTCCCCAGTGACGCCGTGCCGACATTCGAAAATTGTAACTGAGGAGAAAAAGTTTCCTATGCGACGACTTGCTTTGGATCTGTCACTGGCTCTTATGCTCGTTTTGGCGTTTCCCACCATGCGCGCGGCCGCGCAGACGAGCAGCTACACGCAGACAAATTTGGTTTCCGACGGTTCCGTAGCCGCACCAAATAGGGACAAGAACCTCATCAATCCGTGGGGAATTGCGTTCGTTCCAGGTAACCCGTTCTGGATTTCCGATAACAATAGCGGTTTCTCAACCCTATACGACAATCACGGCGTACCCCAGTCTCTCATCGTAACGATTCCGCCTCCGGTGGGCGCCGCAGGCGCTGCAACGCCAACCGGCATCGTTGCCAATACGACCTCCGGCTTTGCGGTAAACGGCAGCCCTGCATTTTTCATTTTTTCGACGGAGGACGGCACAGTTTCCGCCTGGACGGGCTGGAACAACGCGGTGCTGGAGGTCAACAACCCCAGTTTCAATTCCGGCACTGACCCGGTCTACAAAGGCCTCGCGCTTCTCACTAACAGCGCCGGCAGCTTCCTGCTCGCCGCAAATTTTCGCAACGCGCGCATTGACGTTTTCGACTCCACGTTCAAATCCACAACACTCGCCGGAAACTTCACCGATCCGACACTTCCCGCCGGCTTCGCACCATTCAGCGTTCATGTTTTGAACGGCAATCAGGTTTACGTCACATACGCCATGCAGGACGCAGCGAAGCATGACCCGATCAACGCTCCCGGGAATGGCTACATCTCGCTTTTCGACGCGAGCGGCAATTTCGTTCGCCGCGTAATTTCCCAGGGTCAGCTTAATTCCCCCTGGGGTGTGGTTATGGCGACCGCCAATTTCGGCCAGTTCTCGAATGATCTTCTGGTGGGGAATTTTGGCGACGGCACAATCAACGCATTCGATCCCGCAACCGGCAATTTCCTCGGGACGCTGAAAGATGCCAACGGCAACACCCTCGTGAACGGTTCGCTCTGGGACCTCGTCTTCGATCCCACTGGCCAGACCGGCGTGAAAGACACTCTGTATTTCACTGCTGGGCTTGTAAATGAAGCCGACGGTCTGTTCGGTGCTATCACTGTAGGGAAAACACAGCCTACAACGGCCAGTTTCTCTATTGCTGCCGCGGCGCAGGCTCTCACAGTGACCAGAGGCCAATCCGTTTCGACGAATCTCACCATCACCCCGTCAAATGGATTCAACGGTACCGTGTCGTTCTCCTGTTCCGGTCTGCCGGGCGGCGCAACGTGCTCGTTTTCTCCAACGACCGTCATGCCCTCGGGCGCTTCCGCCACGACGCAACTGACAATTTCCACTGCCGCGACCGGAACATATCCGGTGACGAAAATGGGTGGGATCATTCCCACATCGCGGCTCTGGCCTTTCGGCGCCGCGCTCGAAGCGTTCTTTCTGTTGCTTCTGCCTTTAGCGAAAAGAGTATCGCAGTCTGTTATTGGTGTGCCGAAATGGGTTCGCATCGCCCTCGTTGCGGGCTTGCTGGCCGCTGCTGCTGGGTGCGGGTACAAGGCGAACAACATGGGTACGCCGACGGGCACGACCACGGTCATGGTCAATGCTACTTCGGGCAACGTGATGCAATCAACGTCCATCGCCATCACTGTGCAATAGGGTGTTGCTTCCGAGACAATGATCGCAATGAACTCATGCAAGAGGATCCTGAAGGTGGTGGCTGCGCTGGCGGCCGCTGCCATCTTCACCCCTCATCTCGCCAACGCGAGCGTGCTCGACACATCAGTCGTTCAGATGTTCCCGAAGGAAATAGGTGAAGTCGGTTATCTCGATCTAAAAGCCGCGCGCCAACTACCATGGTTCGCAGTTGCCGAGCGAAATCTTCTCCCCTTGCGTTTCCGCAAAGTCGAGTTTTTCCTGTCGGCAGCGGGCCTCAATATCAGCACGCAGGTAGACTCGCTCGCGTGGGGAACGCTTCCTGCGACGAAAACTCGCGGCGAGGGAATTGTCGGCGTCGCCTTCGGCCACTTTTCTTCTAGCACAGTTGAAGATTATTTTCGTCAGCGCAATCTGCCTGCAGTGGAATCGCGCGGACTTCGCCTCCTCGAAATCAGCGGCGGGGAAACGTCAAATGGTGTGTTTCTCGTTTTTCTCGACCCGAGCACCGTCGTCTTCGGCCAGCGCGCAGCCCTCGATCGGTTCTTGGCCGTCTATTTTCAAAGCGATGAAAATCTGACACAGAATTCCGCGCTCTATCCCTTAATTCAGGATGCTCGCGAAGATTCTGTCGCTTGGGCCGTCTGGAATAAGAACTACGCTCACGCGGCTCTGCAGCAGTTGCTGCCTCAAGCAGCGCAAATTCCCCAGGCCGCCGCGTTGCTCGACCACATTCAGTCCATGGAATTCGACGTCACAAATCAAGGCCGTCTTTCGGCGCAGGCGGAAATTGTCTGTTCGTCTCCGGCGGATGCCGTCACGCTCGCCGCCCTCCTGCAGACAGGCATCGCCTATCGCGAAAATGATTCCGCGCAAGACGGTTCCCAGCCTTCGAGTGTCTTTGACAAGATTCGCGTCACCGCAAATACTGGGCACGTGGAAATCGAATTTCCGGTAGGCGCGGACCAGCTAGATTCCGCTCTCCGCAGCGGGAATCTTTTGAACCTTTTCCACTAAATCGCGCGAGGTGCTGCAGGCGTGTTTCCTTTGCGAGGAAAAAAGGTCGTCCCGAGGAAGTTCGCGAGTCGATCAATCACAAACATGAAACGTTGCATCAAGTATCTGAAATGACACAAGCAGGCAGACCGGCAAGAGATGACACATGCGAAGACGCCATTGGATCGAGATACATGATCAGCCTTGGTTCCCTAATTCGCTTCGGGGCTTCGTTGCCGATATCCTGCAGTTCGTCTGGAACTTTTTCAATTTTTACAAGCCGATCGTGCCTCGACTTCGGCACGCGCCGCAAGAAGCTGCGACTCGCCGGACGCTGGACCTCTGCTCAGGCGCTGGAGGGCCCTGGCTAGAACTCGCTCGGGAGTTTGCCGCTTCACGGATAGGTTTCCAAATCCAGAACCGCTCGAACATACGAAAAACTTGCGTCACTCGTGTGTTCTCTTTCATGGCCGGCCCGTGGACGCAACTTGAGTTCCCGCCGATTTACCAGGGTTCCGGACGCTCCAACATATGATTTCCAAAAATTACTTTTGCCATGATCGCTCCTTTTTCAATGCCTCAATTGGATGTCTTCTTGTGATGCTTTATTGCAAACTCGCTCATCGCTTTCTCCTTGAGGGCCTCGGCGTGTTTTTCCATTGCCATGTCCGGGCTCCCTTGTAATATGCTTGGTCCTCGTTGATTCGGAGCAGTTGAAAGCATTGTCCCCCCTGGCGCCTGAAATAAAGATAGGGGACCGACTCGGGTATTCCCGATGGTATGTCAATCGCATGCTTGTAACCCAATCCCAGGCAGAGAGCCTGCCCGATAAGCACAACCATAAAAACCCCTTTCTTGGTTTCAACCTGCGCCGGTTTGAGCGCGGGCCGAGGCAGGATGGCGGGCACAGACGCAAGTCCGACAGGAAGCACGGGGTACCGCCTAGCTGCAATCCAACTGCGCGAGGCGGCGGCGAAGGTAGTTTTGTTCGACGCGATTGGTAGCGAGGGCGAGGGCGTGGCGATAGGCTTCGGCGGCTTCCGCGCGGCGATCCAGGCGGCGGAAAATGTCGGCGCGTGCGGCGTGGAAGAGGTAGTAGCCGTCGAGTTCGCCGGATGAGCCGAGAGTGTCAATCATGCCGAGACCTCGCGTCAGGCTTTGCCGCTCGTCTTGGCCAGGGCTTTTGCTCATGGCGACAGCTACCGCGTGATTGAGAGCGACCACCGGAGTGGACACCAGTCGTGTCAGTTCGTTATAAAGAGACGCGATTTGCGCCCAGTCCGTGTCTTCGGCCTTTTGCGCTTCGCCATGCACGGCTGCAATCGCAGCCTGCAATTGATATGGCCCAATCGCGCGCAGATACAACGCTTCTTCGACGAGGCGAACGCCTTCGCTAATTTGCTCGCGATTCCAGCGCGCGCGATCCTGATCTTCCAGCGTTATCAACTCGCCCGCGGAATCGAGGCGCGCGGCGCGGCGCGAATCATGAAGCAGCATCAGCGCGAGCAGGCCGAGATTCTCTGGCTCGTGCGGCAGAAGTTCGCAGAGCGTGCGTGCGAGCCGAATCGCTTCGGCGCAAAGGTCTCCGCGGACCAAACGCTCGCCGACGGTTGCGGCGTAGCCTTCATTGAAAATGAGGTAGATGACGGCTTGAACGGATTCGAGACGCTCAGGAAGCACTTGTGCAGGCGGAACTTCGTAGGGAATGTTGGCGTCGCGAATTTTTTGCCTCGCTCGGACAAGCCGCTGGGCCAGCGTGGGTTCGGCAATAAGGAAGGCTCGCGCGATTTCGGTGGTTGTTAATCCGCCAAGAGTTCTCAGCGTAAGCGCGACTTGCGCTTCGCGATTGATAGCCAAATGGCAGCAGGTGAAAATCAGCCGCAGCCGATCGTCGGGATACATCACGGACATCTCATCTGGTGAAACATCGTCATCGGCCGTTGTCTTTTTCGTTTCGTAGTGCAATGCATCTTGCTTCTCGGTTCGCGTGTCTTGTCGCCGCGCGTAGTCAATCAGTTTGCGGTGCGCCACGGCGGTGATCCACGCGCCGGGGTTGTCGGGAACGCCGCGCGTCGGCCAGTTGACCAGCGCCGACGCAAAGGCGTCCTGCATGGCCTCCTCGGCCAAATCGAACGAGCCGGAGAGCCGGATGAGCGACGCTGTGATCCGGCCCGCCTCTTCACGAAACACTTTCTCCGCGATTGCCCTTGCGTCCGTCACGAACAACTTTGCCTTCGCCTTAATAGAGAGAAACAGAATCCTGCGCCAGGCGCCTTCATGGCCGCTTTTTCGGATCAGACTTCCATAGGATCTGCCCGCGGCTGCCCTCAAGCACGATCCCACCGCGCCGGCCGGAAAACAGCTTCAGCGTTTGTTCGTTTTCGACGCCTGCTCCGCCGTCGCGAATCAGCACGGAACGCACAGCAAGCGTGTGCTCCTTGCCATAATCAATTAATACCGCATGTTTGCCATCTGGCTCCAAAAGCGCCAAATTTCCATATCCGTTGTCGCGCAGATCGAGTGCGAGCGTCCCATGACCACCTGCGTCCCAAAAGTAGAGATCGGGCGTGCCGTTTGGCTCGAGAAATAACGAAGCCCGGCGCACGCGGCTTTGATCGTACATGGAAAGTTCCGCCTCGCCGTGCTCGTCGGTTCCGAGCCTGGCCACGACGGCGCCTGTCTTATTCACCAGTTCAAAGTCCTGAGCCTTAATGCTCGCGGCTGCTGGCGCCGGCGAACTTCCCAAGTGCAGGTGCTCCACTCCATGTCCGAAGACGAACGCCAATAGAACCACCGGCGCGCACGTCAGCCAAGCCCGTGTGTTCATGTATTTCCTCCTGAATGAGTTCATAAAGTGCGGAGTCTCGTTATATTGGAGACTCCGCGTTTTTTTGATTTTCTGCCCACGAGTCTTACGAGAACTTCATAATCGGGCGCACTTCGATTGACCCAGAACGAGCTACCGGGATTTTCGCCGCCATCGCGATGGCTTCATCCAGATCACG
>VFSW01015420.1_pt1 | contig 10502 bp, 9 predicted proteins | sample 5358111 | NCBI WGS metagenome assembly VFSW01 (sample SAMN11554181, study PRJNA540505) | mine drainage metagenome | isolation source: sediment from site ElyBrook_90M | place: USA: Ely Copper Mine, Vershire, VT | collected 2017
TAGCCCCGGAGCACGCGTTTCCGGCGAGCATCGAGGATGCGGTGGAGGGGCTTCGCCACGTGGCCAACCATCTCGGAGACTTCGACGAAACGGCGGCGCGCATCATTGTGATGGGTGAGTCAGCCGGGGCGACAATCGCTACGGTTGCCTGCGCGCTTACGCGCGGTGAGGATCTGGGTATTGCTGCCCAAGTGATCATCTATCCGACCCTCGGTCCAGAGTTACTCACTGACTCCGCACATGAATATGGTGCAGGCTTCATGTTGGACCTCGATCAACTTCGAGCCGACTATCGAAACTATCTCGCGGAATGGTCGGATCATACGGACTTTCGAGTGAGTCCCTTAATGGCTGGAGACTTGCGAGGTGCGCCCTCCGCGGTCATCCTGGTGGCCGAGTGCGATGCACTGCGCGACGAGGGCGTCGCCTATGCGGGTTTGCTTGAGCACTTTGGCGTCGAGGTCGAACTCCTTGAGGCCAAAGGCATGGTCCACGGCTTCTTACGCTTTGGTCCTCAAGTTCCTGAAGCGCTTGAGATTGTCGATGACCTGGCTCAGCATATGCATCGATATGTCGAGAACTCATCGGTGTGAACGTACTATTCGTCACCCTCGATCAATTTCGTGGGGACTCCTACTCCGCGGCCGGGCATCCACTGGTTCGAACTCCGATTTTGGACAGAATTGCGGCGGAGGGAGTGCGTCTCAGTCGACACTATTCGCAGGCCGCTCCGTGTTCGCCTGGACGAGCGGCCATTTACACCGGGACATATCAGATGAACAACCGGGTGGTCGCTAACGGGACACCGCTGCGATCGGATCTTGAGAACATGGCGATCGTGGCACGTCGTGCGGGATTCGACCCCACTCTCTTCGGCTACACCGACCAGGGAATTGATCCGAATCGGGCGTCAGGCGATGACGATCCGCGCCTAGAGAGTTACGACGGAATCCTGCCAGGTTTCTCGATCGGCCTCTATCTACCAGAGAGTCAGGCTGGTTGGATCCATGAACTACGCGCACGTGGATTCCAGGTGCCCAGCGGTTGGGCGCCGGCACTCCGCGGGGAGGCTGAGCGTCCTGCAGAGATATCACTGAGTGCATTTCTAACGACCCGTTTCCTCGAGTGGCTGGGTATGCAAGAAAGCGGTTGGTTCGCCCATTTGAGCTATCTACGACCTCATCCACCGTACGTGGCAGCAGGTGAGTTCTCGAAGATGTACGAGCCCGCTGACGTCGCGCTCCCCATAAGCCCGAGCGAGCCCGAGAAGCGACATTCGATACATGAGATCGCCCTCGGGCTCCCCGGAGTCTCGGCTCCGACCAATCTCGACGACCTGCGAAGAATCAAGGCACAATATTTCGGCATGATAAGTGAAGTCGACTCTCAATTGGGTCGAGTGGTCCGGGCAATCGAAGATCGGGGAGAATGGGGAGAGACCCTTGTAGTGGTCACGTCGGACCACGGTGAGCAGCTCGGAGACCACGGTCTGCTCGAGAAACTCGGTTTCTTTCCCCAGAGCTATCACGTCATTGGCCTGTGGCGTGACCCGCGATCGGGCGATGCCGGCCGGGTGGTCGAACGATTCACCGAGAACATCGACCTCCTGCCATCCTTGGCTCAGGCCATGGGCGAGCAACCTCCCGTCCAGTGTGATGGACGCACGTTGCAGACACTGTTCGCCGATCCGGACTGTGACTGGAGAAATTCAGCTCATTACGAATGGGACTTTCGCAACTTCTTCTTGAACCGAGTAACGTCGCGCTGGCCAATGGACCGAACGCTCTCACGCCAGAACCTTGCAGTGTCGCTGAACGATTCGACGGCGTACGTTCAATTCGGTGATGGTACCTTTCGATGTTTCGACCTCGCAGCCGACCCGACCTGGCGCACTGAGGTGACCGATGATGGTGTCGTGCTGCGCGCCGCACAAGAGCAATTGCTGTGGCGCCAAGAGCACATGGATCGTGAGCTCACCGACATGTTGCTCTCTCCAGGTCGACCGGGTCGATGGCCGAGCGAACTACTCACTTCTTGAGTGGAGGTTTCGATAGTTGACGAAATTCTTCATCGTCGGTTGGCCAAGGAGTGGGGCGACCATCTTCCATATCTTTTGTAGAGACACCTATCCTTGAGTTGATGCCCCAACACGCCCGCCCACGTCAGTGGTTGATTCTGGGCGTTCTTTGTATCTCGGTCTTTCTGGTGGCGGTGGACAACACGATCGTGAATGTTGCTCTTCCCTCGTTGGCGCGAAACCTGCACGCTTCTAATTCGGCACTGCAGTGGATCGTCGACGGGTATTCGCTTCCATTTGCGGGTCTGCTACTGGCGGGTGGTGGCTTGGCCGACCGCTTTGGGCGCCGAAGGGTAATGCAGTTGGCTCTCGTCGGCTTCCTCTTCTTCTCGTTGTTCGCCGCCTTCTCGCACAACGTCGCACAGCTCTTGACGGCGCGAGCGCTCATGGGCGCTAGCGCAGCCTTTATCTTCCCGGCCACCCTGTCGGTGCTCTCGGTGGTCTTCGCCGACCCCGGCGAACGAGCGAAGGCCTTTGGGTTCTGGGGAGCCACTGCAGGTGTGGCCATCGCCGTCGGACCGATAGCGGGTGGCGCCCTGCTGGCCCACTTTTGGACTGGATCGATCTTCTTGGTCAACGCACCGCTGATCCTGATTGACATCGTGGCCATTTGGGCCTTCGTGCCGGAATCGAAGAGTCCTCAGCGGCGTCGGCTCGACAGCGGGGGATTGATCCTCGGTACTTTCGGAATCACAGCGCTCGTCCTGGCGATCATTGAGGGACCAGCGTGGGGGTGGCGGTCTCCGACCACGCTCGCGCTCTTTGCCACGGCGGCTGTCTTAACCACCGGATTCACCCGATTCGAGATGCGACGCGCAGGTCCTTTACTCGACGTACGGGTGTTCTCCAACCGAGTCTTCTCGTCGAGCGCAGGGGCTATCGCCACGAACTTCTTCTGCTTGTTCGGATTCATCTTTCTCGTCACCCAATACTTCCAGTTGGTGCGGGGATACTCCGCGTTGTCGGCAGGAGTGCGCACGCTGCCATTCGCGGCTACGGTCATGGTCACCACGCCGCTGGGCGCGACTGCGGCGCTCAAGGTCGGGACTCGTTTCGTCGTTTCGACCGGCCTTGTCCTCACTGCGGTCGCTCTCTTTTGGATGTCCGCAATTGGGGCTCGGACCCCATACTTTGGACCAGTCGTCGAGTCCATGATCGTGCTGGCCATCGGTTTCTCTCTGGTCAATGCTCCGTCAACGGCAGCCCTCATGGAGACCTTGACGCCTGAGCAGATCGGTGCGGGCGCATCCGTGAACGAGACAACGCGAGAGTTGGGCGGGACCATGGGTGTGGCAGTGATCGGTTCAGTGTTCTCCTCGTTATTCGGTCCCCAAGTTCGCACGGCGCTCGAGCCATTCCTCGTTCATGGACTGAGCACCGCACAATTGAGCACCGCTCAGAGTTCGATGTTGGCCGCCCAGGTGACCGTGGCACACTTGCCACCCCACCTTCGCCCGGACCTCGATAATCGTGTCGGGTCGGCGTTTATGGATGGGCTGCACCGCGGCTGCATCGTGGCCGGAATGACGGCACTGAGTGTCGCAATTCTGGTCTTTTTCAACCTTCGACAGGCTCCGACGCCCGCCAAAGCCGTTGATGCGGCGGTTTCTGCCTGAGGGGGCACCGGGTGCACCATTCGATCGCCGAATATCTGGTATCAATGTAAGCCATACGTCGACATCGACGGGGGAAGCTAGGAGATTTCATGCATCGAATTTCACGAGTGCGTCACGCACTCGTCATGACCGGCGTTGCGTCACTGATGCTCGCCACCAGTGTGAGCGCGGGGGCCTCGGGACCAACCGCTAAGTTCAGTGCCGCCAACGCGAAGTTGGTGCCTGCGGCGTACAAGAAGATGACTCTGCAGGTCGCTACGGACGCAACCTATGCGCCCGACGAGTCCATGAACGGGTCCAAGATGGTCGGCTTCGACGTCGACCTCATCAGGGCAATCGCCAAGACGCTGGGCATCAAAGTGAATGAGAACAACGTCACGTTTAGCGGCATTTTGCTCGGCATCACCTCGGGCAAGTATCAGATCGGCAACTCGTCGTTCACCGACAACAAGGCGCGCGAGAAGCAGGTCAACTTCGTTGATTACTTCCAAGCCGGTGAAGGGGTGTACGCGAAGTCGAGTTCGAAGGCCAAGTTCACCGGGCTGAAGAGCTTCTGCGGCATGAAGGTCGCCGTCGAGACCGGCACCATCGAACAGACCGACGCCCAGAACACCGCCAAGACCTGCTCGAAGAGCAAGAAATTGACGATCCTGTCACTGTCAACCCAGACCGCAGCCAACCTTGCGGTCTCCTCAGGTCAGGCCGACGTGGGCTTCTTGGACAGTCAGATCGCGGGCTACGTGGTTTCGACCTCCAATGGCGCATTCAAACTGCTGGGTAAGGCCGTCAACGTCGCACCCTACGGAATCGCCACACCGAAGACCGCAGCTGGCAAAGGATTGGCCAAGGCCATTCAAGCCGCTCTCAAGACCCTGATCGCCAATGGGACCTACGGCGCAATCTTGAAGCACTGGGGTGTAAGTGCGGGCGGACTGCCAGCTGCGAAGATTGTGCTTAATGGGGCAATTTCCTAAGAACCTGTAGTAAACAACACGCATGACTTCGAACGGGGACGCAACCGTAAAGGAAGTCCCCGTTCGTCAACGTGGACGCTGGGTCGGGGTTGGAGCAGCCCTGCTCTTCATCGCGATGTTGGTGCATACCTTGTTCTCCAGGGTACCGAACGGGCAGGGGAGCTGCCATCCCGGTAAGGGCGTGGCGACGTGCTGGCGATTCGCGTGGAACGACGTGGGTCAGTACTTCACGACCTCAGAGATTCTTCACGGTCTGCTCATCACCCTGGAGTTGACGCCTCTGGCCATGATCATCGGTATCGTCCTGGGCGTCATCTTGGCGGTCATGCGGCTTTCTCCCAATCGGTTGCTCTCGTCAACGGCGTGGTCCTACACGTGGTTCTTTCGAGGCACACCAGTCTTCGTCCAACTGTATTTCTGGCTGTACATAGCATTGCTGTACCCGAGTTTCTCGATCGGCCTACCGTTCCTGCACTACGTTCCCTTCACGCATGTGGCGTTCTGGCACTTTGATTCGAACTCGCTCTTCACACCGTTCAAGGCCGCCGTGGTGGCCTTTGGACTCAATGAGGCGGCGTACATGTCCGAGATTGCACGTTCTGGACTGATTGCCGTAGACGAGGGGCAGATCGAAGCAGCAACATCGATTGGGATGACTCGAGGACAGACACTTCGTTTGGTCATCTTGCCCCAGGCGATGCGTGTGATCATTCCTCCAACCGGCAACGAAGTCATCTCCATGCTCAAGACCACTTCGTTGGCAAGCGCCATTGGAGTGAGTGAACTTATCGGTGCCGCGACCAATATTTATACCGGCAACTACAAGATCATGGCACTGTTGATCGTGGCGAGCCTCTGGTACCTGATTGTGACGACCATATTGTCCGTTGGCCAGTTCTACCTGGAGCGCCGCTTCGCCAAAGGTGCGCTTCGCACGCCACCACCGACGCCGATTCAACGTATCCGCCGCGACCTTCGTGGCATCGCCGCCAAGTTCCCCACCGGCCATCGAAAGTTCGCCGAGGTTGGCCAGTGACTTCGCCAATGGTGGAAGCCCGCGGAGTTCGCAAGTCCTACGGTGGCGTCGAAGTGCTCAAGGGGGTTGACCTAACCGTAGTGAGGGGCGAAGTCACCTGCTTGATTGGTCCTTCGGGATCGGGCAAGAGCACGCTGCTGCGCTGCATCAATCATCTCGAAAAGCACGACGCGGGAGAGTTGCGCGTCGAAGGTCACCTGATCGGCTACGAAGCACGCGACGGCAAACTCTATGAGTTGAATGACAAGCAGATCTGCTCTGAACGTTCCCAAATAGGTATGGTCTTCCAACGATTCAATCTCTTCCAACATCTGACGGTTCTGGAGAACATCACGATCGGTCAAACGAAGGTCAAGGGTGTCGGTTCTGACGCGGCCGTGGCCAAGGCGAGAGAGCTGCTTGCGCGAGTTGGTCTGGTCGCCAAGGAGAAGAACTACCCCAGTCAACTTTCCGGTGGCCAGCAGCAGCGAGTGGCGATAGCCAGAGCGCTGGCGATGGAGCCCAAATTGATGTTGTTCGACGAACCCACCTCGGCCCTCGCTCCTGAACTCGTGGGAGAGGTTCTTGACGTCATGAAGGATCTCGCGCTGCGCGGGATGACCATGATCGTGGTGACCCACGAGATGAACTTCGCGCGAGAGGTCGCCAACACGGTGTACTTCCTCGATCAGGGTGTCATAGAAGAGTCAGGGGATCCCAAGGTGATTTTGAGCGCTCCCGCTTCGCAGCGTCTGAAGAGTTTTCTTTCTAAGGTCCTGTAATGGTCTGGGACATTGACCCGATCAATCTCGGGACCGGCCTGCCCTTGGAGGGGCTCCGCGTGCTCGACTTCTCCAGGGTCCTGGCGGGACCGCTCTGCGCGATGATCGCGGGTGACTTAGGGGCGGACGTCATCAAGGTGGAGAGTCCCGGTGGCGACCCGGTGCGATCGCTGGCTCCACCGCGTTTTGGCGATGACGCCACGTACTACCTGGCAGTCAATCGACATCGTCGAAACATCACCGCAGACCTGCGCAACGAAGAGGACTTCGCCAAGGTGCTCGAGCTCGTCCGGGTCGCCGACGCGGTCATCGAGAACTACCTTCCCAGTCAGGTCCGTTCCTTGGGCATAGAGCGGCTGCGGGCGATCAATCCGAACGGTGTATGGGTGAGTATCACGCCCGCCGCCCTTGGCGGTCCCTTGTCGGACTCACCGTCGTTCGACTTGCTGGCTCAGGCGCGTTCAGGACTCATGGGGGTCACCGGCGACGCCGATGGGCCACCGACGAAGGTCGGCGCGCCATTGGCCGATGTGGTCACCGGCCTCTACGGTGCGATTGGTCTCCTTACTGGACTGTACGCGCGAGCGGTGGACCGACCGGGGCGCCACTTCGAAGCTCCACTACTCGAGTCGACCATGAGCGCTTTGATCAACCAGGCGCAGGGCTATCTGGCAACGGGCGTCAATCCCCAGCGTCTGGGCAATGACCACCCCAGTATCACCCCCTACGGGCCGGTGGCCACGGCCGATGGATTCATGTTGCTGGCGGTGGGCACCGATGTGCAATACGCTCGACTGCTCCAGGCACTTGACGATGATGACTTGTCGTCAACGATCAAGTGGACCATGAATGACGCTCGAGTCCGGGACCGAGTTGAGTTGCGACGAGAGCTCGATCGTGTCTTCAAAGCTAGGACCACGGACGAATGGCTCAAGTTGCTCGCCGATTCTGGAGTGCCCCACGCGCCGATTCTCGACGTCGAGGGTGCCTTCGAACAGCCTCAGATTAGAGAAGTGGATTTCGTCGGGATCATGTCCACTCCGGCGGGTCCGATGTCCACTATGCGAAGCCCTCTTCGCGTCGATGGGGTGCGACCGGCACTCCGATCTGGGCCACGTCGCCTCGGTGAGGACTCTCGAACCGTCCTGGACAACTGAACGTATCAGGTCGGTAGAAAGATCGGGCCGTCAAGTCGACCGATGGTCGTGAACTCCTCGACCGATCGGCGTGCGAGGAGTCTGACTTGGCGCTGCGCATGACCCAAGACGACGATTGACGCAATCGCAAAATTCTCGGGTGCGCCGATTTCTTGGCGAAGACGGTCCTCATGGCGAGTCGCCACGGTCGTCATAACCCCGCCCAAGTCGTGCTGACGTGCCGCGAGGAGAATGTTCCAGACAAATGGGTAGACCGACGCTCCGCCAACGATCTGGTAGCGGTCGAGGTCTCGGTCCGATGCTGCCAGGGCACCGAGGTCCGCACACACGACGAGCATCACCGGAACGCGATCGAGGTTTTCGGCGAAACCCTGCGGATCCGACGCCGACTCGGCAGCACTGCGCTGCGAAACTGCGTGAGAGCGCTGCTCGTCGGTCATGAGTGGTGAGAAGGGCACGACGCCGATGAGTAGGTGGGCAACGTAGTCATGCCACGCGTCGAGGTAGAGGTCGCGAATCCGTCGTCGTTGCTCGAGGTCGCGCACGACGATTACTCGCCATGCTTGGCGGTTGCCGCCAGAAGGCGCGAAGCGGGCATCATCGAGTATTGCGTAGAGGGTGGCGTCGTCAACATCTCGAGGCTCGTACTCACGAACCGCGCCGGTTGTCCGCATGGCTTCACTGAGTTCCATGTCGATACCCTAGGTCAGCATTGCGAGAAACTCATGCGTCGCGACGTTGCAGGAGCGTCACCCCAACGCCCAAGAAGACGATGACGTAAGAAATCAAGATAAGCGATGCCGTCGCCGATCCAAAGCTGTTCGAAGCAGGTGTTGGCGACATCATGGCTTGACCGAGGGCTGAAGGCTCGTACTTGGAGTAACTGGTCTGCCAGCTCTGGGGGAGAAGGAACATGACGATCGGCAAGATCAACAGGATGGAAGTGAACACGCTGATACAGGCGGCGCTTTGACGCAGGATCAGCCCGAGCGAGTAGCCAAATACTGCAAGAAGCGTCAGATAGACACCAGCCAAGATGACCGACCTCAAGACTGAACCGCTGCTCAAAGACGCGGTCGGCACGACACCTGAGAAAATGCTCTGACCCAACAAGAAGGTGATGAACACTGCAATCTCCGAAATGACGAACATCGACGCTATGAGAATGATTAACTTCGATACCGCCAAACGCAGTCGATTGGGCACCGCAGCCAATGTCGTACGAATCGATCCCGACGAGTACTCACTGGTGATGAAGAGGACACCGATGACGCCAATTGCGAATTGGGCGAACAGGGTACCGCCGAGACTTGTTGATACCGGATCAAAGGTGATCTTGCGCAATGGATTCATCTCGTGGTAGTGGCTACGAACCGTCCAGGTGATGAGCGCGCCCAGTCCAATGGTCAGCACGAAGGTGACTGCCACCCCGAGGATGGTGGAGCGCACGGTATGGAACTTGATCCATTCAGCCTTGACCGTGGACGAAAGGGTGTTGTCACTCATCGGCTGCTGCTTGCTGTCGGTGGGCGAAGTCAAGGGAGTCAGCGGTCAGGTCCATGAAGACTTCCTCGAGCGAGGCTCTTTGGGGAGTCAGTTCGTACAGCGTGAGCCCGCTAGCGAAAGCGATCTTACCGACCTCATCAGAACTAAGACCACTGACGGTGAGCATGCTTTCATTGGTGGCCTGAACCTGAGCTCCGTGGCTCAGCAGCACTTGTTGTAACAAGGTGGGGTCAGAGGTGCGTACGAGAACGCTCCCTTGTGCGGTCTTGGTGAGATCGTCGACCGATCCTTGCGTAATGAACTTGCCTCGGCCAATGACGATGATCTGATCAGCGCTCACCGCCATCTCGCTCATCAGGTGCGAACTCACAAAGACAGTACGCCCCTCCGCGGCGAGTGAACGGAAGAATTCTCGGATCCAGCGGATACCTTCGGGATCGAGCCCATTGACTGGTTCATCGAACAAGAGGACCGCAGGGTCACCAAGAAGGGCCGCAGCGATGCCGAGACGCTGGCTCATGCCGAGCGAGAATCCCCCGACCCGCTTGTTGGCTACTGAGGTGATTCCGGTGAACTCGAGTACCTCGTCTACTCTGGACAGCTTGATCTGGTTTGACGTTGCCAGAGAGCGCAAGTGATTACGAGCAGTTCGGCCGGGATGTACGGCCTTGGCATCGAGCAACGCACCGACCTCGCGTAATGGTGACTTGAGGTCTGCGTAGTTTTGTCCGTTGACCGTGGCGCGTCCCTTGCTTGGATGATCGAGTCCGAGAATGATCCTCATGGTGGTGGATTTCCCGGATCCATTGGGACCGAGGAATCCAGTGACGACGCCGGACTTCACTTCGAAGTTCAGATCGTCCACGGCGGTGGTGGAACCGTACTGTTTGGTGAGGTGTTCGACTTTGAGCATGGGGAGGTACTACTGAGACTACTTTCGCTGCGCCAGGCGGCGACCGGGGGACCTTAAGCGATCAGTAAATCCTGTCTTAGCTCGCCTAATCGCCAGCTCGTTCGCGGCATTGTCTGCAGGTTCCCGTGATCGCCAAGTGGTGGCGATCGAGGCGGAAGCCGAAGTTGCGCAACAGCTCCTTACTGAGATGGTCGAAGTGTGACGCCGGCACCTCGAAGGCGACCCCGCACTGAGAGCAGATGAGATGACCATGGGTCGTGCCCGCCAAATGGTAGACCGCCGCGTGCTGAGCCATGTGGGAATGCACGACGATCTTCAGCGCTTCGAACTCCTCCAGGATCCGATAAACGGTGGACTGGCTCACTTCAGGTTGCCATTTCTGCACGGCATGAGTGATCTCTTCGACGGTGAGGTGACCCGGGGCGTCGACGAGCACTTGAGCAACGGTTCGCTTGGGGACGG
>VFSW01015421.1_pt1 | contig 10501 bp, 9 predicted proteins | sample 5358111 | NCBI WGS metagenome assembly VFSW01 (sample SAMN11554181, study PRJNA540505) | mine drainage metagenome | isolation source: sediment from site ElyBrook_90M | place: USA: Ely Copper Mine, Vershire, VT | collected 2017
GGTATCGAGGTGAAGCACGTTCCCGTTCCTGCGGTCCCTGCAGCCGCCGTCGCGATGCTCGCGCGGGCGGCGACGCCGGCGCACAGCCCGCACGACGTACTCCCGGAGTACGGCGAGCTTCCGGCCGCAAAAGTTCCGCATCTGCCGGGGGAGCGCGGGTGAAGGCCGACCTCGAACGGTCGCCGGCGGGCGAGACCCTCGAGATCTCGGCGATGACGCAGGGGGACGTTCCGTACGTCCTGCGCATCGAGCGCGAAGCCTTCGCAACGCAATGGCCGGCGGACGCGTTCTACAACGAGATTGCCGCCAACAAGCTCGCACACTACTTCGTCGGCCGCTACGACGGGCGCGTCGTCGCCTACGGCGGGATCTGGGTCATACTCGAGGACGCGCACGTTACGACGATCGCCGTCGACGCGCAACATCGCGGACGCGGATTCGGCGAGACGATGCTCCTGCGGCTCGTCGACGAATCGCTGGCGCGAGGCGCGTCGTGGATGACGCTCGAGGTGCGCGAAAGCAACGTCGTCGCGCAGCAGCTCTACAAAAAATACGGATTCACGACGGTTACTGCGCGCAAGGCCTATTACAGCGACAACAACGAGAATGCGCTCGTCATGTGGGCGGGAAATCTCAAAAGCGAACTCTATCGCAATCGGCTCGGCGCGCTGCGCGAGGCCGGCGGCTGACCTATCACGATATTGCGCGCCGCGTGCGCGAGGAGATCGGACAGAAGCATCGCTACGCCCACTCGGCGCGCGTCGCGCGTTGTGCCGAGATCCTCGCGGTGCGGTACGGCGCCGACCCAGGCAAGGCGCGTGTGGCCGGATTGCTGCACGATATCGCTCGTCTCTACACGCCCGAACGACTCCTCGCCGAGTGCGCGGCTCGCGGACTTGCGATCCACGAGGCCGAGCGTGCTGCGCCGGTCTTGCTCCACGCCCGGCTCGGCGCTGCGTTGGCGCGCGAGCGTTTCGCCGTGACCGATCCCGAGGTGCTCTCCGCCATCGAGAAACACACCTTGGGCGATGCCGACATGTCGCCGCTCGATTGCGCGCTCTACCTAGCGGACGGCCTCGAGCCGGGCCGTGCCTTCGCCGAACGCGCCGCGCTCTGGGAGTTAGCAAAAATCGATAGAACGGCAGCGATGCGCGCAACGCTCGCCTTGACGATCGGGTACGTGCGTGCGCGCGGCCTCTCCCCGGCACCGCGAGCTCTCGCTGCCGCGCGCGCCTTCGGGGTCGAAACGTGATCGCTATCGTGCGCGACGCCGCGCTGGACAAGAAAGGCGAGGAGTTCGTCGCGATCGACGTGCGCGATCGCACGATCCTCGCCGACACGTTCGCGATCGTCAGCGGGCGCTCGCGCGTTCACGTGCGCTCGATCGCGGAGGCGATCGTCGCCGCGGTCGAGGCGGCCGGCTTTCGGCCCGCAAGAATCGAAGGGTACGCCGACGGCGGGTGGATTCTGCTCGACCTCGGAAGCGTCATCGTGCACGTCTTCACGCCGGAGCAGCGCTCGTTCTACAACCTCGAACGACTGTGGGCCCCGGCGATGCAGAGAAAGGCACAGAGCTCGTGAAAGTACGCCACGAAACGCGCTCGAAGCGCAAGCGCCGACAGCGCTGGCTCAAGGCCGGCATCTGGATCTTCCTCTTCGTATTCGCTTTCAGCGTCGTCGGTGGCTTGATGCTCGTCGTCGTCGCCGGAAACGCCGGCCACTAGGCTCCTAGGTCGCACCTAGGCTGCGCGCGCGTGCTTTTCGTCCAAGATCACGCTCACGTCTTTTCGGCGCGCACGGTCGCCTGGGTAGAGCGCCGCGTCGCAGCCACGCGCGTAGAGACGGGCGAGGAGCTCGTCGTCGTCACCGTTCCCCGATTTCCCGGCGCGCAGGCCTCCGGCGCCGTGGCGGACGAAGCCGCGCGTCTCTTCGATCAAGAGGGCGTTGCCGGAACGCTGCTCTACGTCGACCGTGACGATCGTCGCGACGCGGTGATCGCGCAGCCTGCGGCGTGGTTCGACGCGCAGCACGTCGCGTCGATTCGGCAGGCTATGGAAGCGCGCTTTCGGCGAGGAGCGTACGACGCCGGGCTGCGTGCGGCCGCCGACGACGTTCTCGCCGTCTATCGCGCCCGCTCGGCGACCGCGAGCGCGAGCGTCACAAAGGCGGCACCGCGCCTCCGGCTCTACGCGTGGATTGCGGCGGCGTTGCTTGCGTATCTCGTCATTCGCGGCGCACTGCGGCGGGCAGGCGCGTGAGCCCGCACCCCTAACTGTACAGCGTCATGCGACGCCATCTTTGCGCTCTGCTCGCGGCAGCGTTCGCCGTGCCGCTCTTCGTCGTGCCCGTGTCGGCGACAACCGTCTCGAACCTCGGCGGCCTCCACTATCGCCTCGTCGGGCCGTTTCGCGGCGGTCGCGCCCTCGCCGTCACCGGCGTTCCCGGCCAGCCGAATCATTTTTACTTCGGCGCAGTCGACGGCGGCGTGTGGGAGTCACTCAACGCTGGAAGAACGTGGAACCCGATCTTCGACTCGCAAGATATCGCTTCGATCGGAGCAATCGCCGTTGCACCCAGCGATCCGCGCGTCATCTACGTCGGAACCGGTGAAGCCGACATGCGTTCCGACATCGCGTACGGAAACGGCGTCTACAAAAGCACCGACGGCGGACGTACCTGGACGCACATCGGACTCGACGACACGCGCCAAATCGGCAGCATCGTCGTCGATCCGCACGACGCGAGCGTCGTCTACGTTGCGGCGCTCGGCCATGCGTACGGACCGAACGCGCAACGCGGCGTCTTCAAATCTACCGACGGCGGCGAGCACTGGACGAACGTGCTCTCCCTCAACCAAAATACCGGCGCCATCGATTTGGCAATGAGCCCGAGCGATCCGCGCACGCTTCTTGCGGCGATGTGGCAAACGCGCCGGCCGCCGTGGAACGTCTATCCCCCGTCCAACGGTCCGTCCAGCGGTCTGTACGCGACGCACGACGCCGGTGCGACGTGGGCGCGCGTCACGCAAGGGCTGCCGGCGCGCGTCGGTCGAATCGGCGTGAGCTTCTCGGCCGCGAACGCGCAGCGCGTCTATGCCGTCGTCGACAGCGGCGTGCAGCATGGCGGCATCTACCGATCGGATGACGGCGGCGCATCGTGGCATCGCACGAACGGCGAGCAGCGCTTGTGGCAACGCGGTTGGTACTTCGGTGGAATCACCGCCGACCCGCAGAGCCCCGGCGTCGTCTACGTCATGGACACGTCCACGTATCGCTCGACGGACGGCGGGCGCACCTTCGTCGCGATCAAGGGCGACCCGACGGGCGACGACTTTCACAGCCTGTGGATCGATCCCGCCGACGCGAGCCGCATGATTCTCGGCAGCGACCAAGGCGCGATCGTGAGCGTCGACCGAGGCACGACGTGGAGCTCTTGGTACAATCAGCCGACGGGCCAGTTCTACCACGTGAGCGCCGACGACCGCTTCCCGTATTGGGTCTACGCAGCGCAACAAGATTCGGGCAGCGTCGCGACGCCGAGCACGGGGCGCTACTCCACGATAACCGCGATCGACGCGCGCTGGATCGACGCCGGCGGTGAAGACGGATACATCATCGCCGACCCGCCGCACCCGGGTACCGTCTACGGGTCGGCTGCGAACTTTGCCGGCGGCCCCGTGACGCTCGAGAACATCGATACCGGCTGGGAGCGCAATCTCGATCCGACGCTCGCCTACCCGAACGACGTCTGGCGAAGCACGTGGACCCTTCCACTTGCCATGACGGCCGACCACCGTACGCTCTACTACGCGCATCAGCGGATCTTTCGATCGCGCGACGGCGGGCAGTCATGGCAGATCGTCAGCCCCGATCTCTCGCGCCCGCGCATCGGCGCGTTGCCGAACCTCGATCCGGCGACGCGCGCCGACGACAATGGCCTGCAGCGCCACGGCGTCGTTTACGCGCTCGCTCCCTCCCCGCGCGATCCGAGCCTGCTCTGGGCCGGAACCGATGACGGCCTCGTGTGGCTGACGCGCGACGGCGGCGCGCACTGGCGTAACGTCACGCCACCGGCCGTGACGGCGTGGAGCAAGATCGCCATCATCGAGCCATCGCACTTCGACGCGGCCACGGCGTACGTCGTCGTGGACCGGCATCGTCTGGACGACTATCGTCCGTATATCTATCGCACGCGCGACGGCGGCAAGACGTGGCGTCCCATCGTCGACGGCATTGCGAACGGCTCGTTCGTGAACGTGGTGCGCGAAGATCCCTTCCATCGCGGCTTGCTCTTCGCAGGAACGGAGAAGGGCGTGATGGTGTCGTTCGACGACGGAAACCGCTGGCAATCGCTCCAGCTCAATCTGCCCATCTCATCGGTACGCGATCTCGACGTGCACGGCGAGGACCTCATCGTCGCGACGCACGGGCGCGCGATCTGGATCCTCGACGACATCTCGCCGCTGCGCCAGATGGCGCAAGCGGAATCCTCACGCGGGGGCGCTTTCCTCTTCGCTCCCGCCGCAGCGTACCGCGTGCATTCCGTAGCGTACAACGAGGGCACGCCGTACCCAGACGACGAGCCGCAAGCGCAGGATGCGCCCGACGGCGTCATCGTCGATTACGCGGTGCGCACGGCCGGTGCGGTGTCGATCAGCATACTCGATGCGCGCGGGAGCGTGGTGCGGCGCTGGTCGAGCGATCGCCCCTCGCACGCTCCCAATCCGACGAGCCTCGATTTTCCGCCGCAGTGGGCACCGGCACCGCCGGTTCCTTCGAGTGCGATCGGCTCGCATCGCTTCCTCTGGAACTTTCACGTCGGAAGCGACTCCGGCCCGCTCGCGCCGCCAGGCCGCTACGCGGTGCGGCTGGCACACGACGGTGCGACGTATACGCGGTCCGTCACAGTCCTGCGCGACCCGCGCATCGCCGCGACCGACGCCGACCTACGCGCGCAATACGCGCTCGCACAGGCAATCGAAGCGCGAATGGCCGAGATCGCCGCGGCGCGTGGCAGGACGACGAATCCGTCCATTCTCGGCGTAGCGCCGGTAGCCGATCCAAACGACTCGGTCGGCGGACCGTCGCACGACTTCACGAGTCTGCGCGCGCTGCACGCGGAGTTCGAGAACCTCGAGCAAGCCGTCGAGAGCGCCGACGCCCCGCCCACGCCCGACATGCACCGGGCCTACGAAAAGCTCTGCGCGATGCTCGCCTCTACCCTACGTGAGATTCCATCGAGAAGGCGCTAGCGTCCCGCGAGCGTCTGCGCGTACCAACTCTCCAAGTCCGAGTGGAACTGGACGAGCGCCGCGTGGTGCAGATAGACCATGTGGCCCGATTCGTAGAAGCCGTAGGTGATATGCGACTGCAGGTCGGGCTTCAAGTTGAGGTGGTCGAGCGTGTATACGGTTGCGAGCCACGGCGTCGCGAAATCGTAGTAGCCGTTCGCTGAAAAGACCCGGAGATCGGGGTTGTACGTCAGCGCGTTCGCCAGATCCGGCGCCGTGTTGAGAACCGGCGCGTCGTTGTGATGCCAGTTCCAACCGCCGTCGGCGTGAATCAGCGCGTATGCGAGCACGCGGTATCGCTCCGCCGGACGATATCCGAGCGCTTGCTGAATGTACGAGTTGTTCGCCGCGGTGAACGCCGAGTCAATGGCGGCATCGGTCGGATCCCACGGCCATTCTTCTGCAGCGCTATCGAGCACGTCGTTTTGGTAGCGCGAGTCGTAGCGCCCGACGACCTTGCCTTCGCTGCGCTCGAGCTGCATCAAGAAGCGCTGATACGACACGCGTAGGTTCGAGAGGCGAATGTAGTTCTCCGAAAGACCGGTGAACCGGTGGAGCTTCGCAACGACGTCGTCGTACGCGCCGCGCGACAGATGCGCGCCCTGCGCCAGCGCGTTCAAGTACTCGCCCATCGCGAAGTCGCGCGATTCCATTACGGCAGTGTGGAGATCGCTCGGCGCCCCAGCAGGCAGCCGGTGGTGGTACCACGCCGCCGCCGTTTCGGTCGGGAGATAGAGCACATAGGACCAGTCTCCGCCCGCTTGCGGAACGCTGTCTCCGTACGTGCTGGCGTAGAGGCCGAAGTTGAGAATCGACGAGAGCAGGACGACGCCGTTGATGCCGATGCCTTGATTCTGCAGATAGTTGACGAGCATTGCCGAGCGCGGCGTGCCGTACGATTCGCCGAAGAGAAACTTCGGCGAGTTCCAGCGGCCAAACTTCGTCACGTACCGGTCGACGAACTGCGCGAACGACTTGACGTCGGGATCGGCTCCGAAAAATTCTTTCGGGGTTCCTGCGCCGATGATGCGGCTGTAGCCGCTGGCGCACATGTCGATGAAGACTTCGTCGGTACGATCGAGCAGCGTATACTGGTTCGGGACGACGCGATAGGGCGGCGGACCGGTCATGCGTCCGTCCGCGACCGCAACGCGCACGGGACCGAACGATCCCATACGCAGCCATACGGTCGAGCTTCCCGGGCCGCCGTTATAGAAAAACGTGACCGGCCGGGCCGACGGATCCGATCCGTCCAGCGTAAAGGCGGTGTAGAACATGCGGCACGTCGGCTGCCCCTTGTCGTTGGTAAGGTCGATCGTTCCGGCACGCGCCGTGTATGCGAGCGTTCGACCGTCGACGACGAGCGTATGCTGCGTGACGGCGTCGGGAAACGCCGGTGCGACCTGCGATGGCGCGGCCGGCGCCGCCGGCGCTGCGCTCGCCGCGGCAAGCGAAGACGCGCCGAGGAGCGCCAGCGCCGAGAGAACCTTGTTCATCGTCTGCATCGTCTCCGTGGCTCCTAGCGAATCGAGAGCACCTGCGCGTACCACCGCTCGAGATCGTTGTGGTACTGCGCGAGTGAGGGTATGTTGAGATAGATCATATGTCCCGACGGATAGAAGCCGTAGGTGATGTGGCGTTGGATGGCTGGCATGAGGTTCAGATGCGTCAGCGTGTACACGGTTGCGTAGTACGGCGTGGCGAAGTCGTAGTAGCCGTTCGCCGAGAAGACGCGCAAGTTCTCATTGTAGGTCAGCGCCTGCGCGAGGTCGACCGCCACGTTCGTGACTTCGGTACCGTTGTGCTTCCAATCCCATCCACCGTGCGCGGCGATGATATTGTACACGCTCGAGCGGTAGAGCAGCGGGGTATCGTAGTGCAGATCCTCGCGGAGATACTCGTTGACTGCGGTCGTGAACGGCGCGTCGATCCCGGCGTCGGTCGCGTCCCAATCCGGCGTTTCCTGCGTGCGGTCGATCGCCCACGTCTCGAAGCGCGAATCGAGCCGCCCGACGATTTTACCCCGCTCGCGCAATAGTTCGCTCATGAAGCGCCAATACGGTACGCGCAGGTTCGAGTCGCGAATGTACTGGTCGGAGAGGCCCGTATAGTAATGAAGCTTCGCCACAACGTCGTCGTAGGAGCCCGGCGAGAGCGCCGAGCCTTGCGCGAGCGCGTCGAGGTACTCGGTGGACGCAAAGCGCTCCGCCGCTGCGGTGAACGCGCGCAGGCTGCCGCGGTACGAGACCGCGTGGTGGTACCAGGCGGTTGCGGCCTCCGTCGGCAGATAGAGCACGAAGAGCCAGTCGCCGCCGCCGATGCCCGTCGGCTCAGAATCCCAGTCGAGAGCGAAACTGAGAATCGTCGATTGGAGCACGACCCCGCTCACGGTGATGCCGTTGGTCTGCAGATAGTTAGCGAGATTCGCCGAGCGCGTCGTTCCATACGACTCGCCGAAGAGAAACTTTGGTGAGTTCCAGCGCCCGAACTGCGAAACGTACCGCTCGATGAACTGCCCGAACGCGCGCACGTCTTGATCGACGCCGAAGAAATCGGACGGTTTGCCCGTGCCGATGATGCGGCCGAAGCCGCTGTCCGGCATGTCGATGAAGACGAGATCCGAACGATCGAGAATGCTGTACGGATTATCGACGATACGGTACGGCGGCCCCGCGGTCTGCGTCCCGTTCGAGTTCGTGACGACTCGCTTCGGGCCCACGGAGCCCATGTGCAGCCACATGGTCGAGCTTCCCGGTCCGCCGTTGTAGAGGAACGTTACCGGCCTGGTGCTCGGGTTTGCGCCATCGAGCGTATACGCGACGTAGAAAATCCGGCACGTCGGACGATGGTCTCGATCCCTGAGCGTGATCGTTCCGGCGCGCGCGGTGTACGCGTAGAGATGACCGTCGAGGACGATCGTGTGATGCGTTACGGCATCGGGCGTCGCCGGCGGAACGGCGGCTGCGCGCGGGGCGCTTGCGAGCAAGAAGACGGCGGCAAGTGCAACCGCCGGGAGCGTACGGAACATGGGAGTGCAGGTTGTCGCTTGCGCCCTTTCGGCCCTTCAGGCCGCAAAGGCGGCACTACGTCGAGGATTCGTAGAGCGCTCTACGCAGACGGGCCACCGCCCGTTCGATGGTTTCGAGATACGGATTCATAGCCGACTTGATGCGGTTCAGACGCTCGACGCCCGTCGGCGTGATCGCGTAGATCCGACGCGATCGCTTCGTGGGATGATCCCAGCTCGCGCTCACGAATCCGCGATCTTCCAGGCGACGCAACAGCGGATAGATCTTGTTCGTGTTCACGGCGATCAAGTCTCCGCACAGGCGCTCGATGCGCTGCATCAAGCCGTATCCGTGATCGGGCTGTTCTTCGAGCAGATGCAGGAGGAGGGCCGGAAAGACCGTCTTGCTCTTGATCGGCCCACGAAGAATCTCGTCGACGGGATGAAGCTCGTGCGCGTGCAGCTCACGCACGAGCGTGGATGCGGAGGTCGGTACGATAGGCGCGGTCGATTTCGTCTGCATATTGCTGCTCCACAACGCGGCGCTTGATCTTCATTGCCGGCGAGAGATGGCCGCTTTCGACGGTAAACTCTTGCGGAATGACGACGATGCGACGGATCTGTTCGAAGGTTGCGAGGTCCGCCGTTTGCTTCTCGACCTCGGCGGTAAGGAAGGTCAGCACGTCGTCGCGAGCCGCCAGCTGTTCCGGCGATACGTCGGCGCCGATGCCGAGCGTTTTGCGCACGAGGTCCCAGTTGGCGTTGATCACCGCCGCCGGGTGGGGCCGCCCATCGCCGACGACCAATGCCTGCGTGACGTAGAGAGAACGCTTGATAGCGGATTCCACGCGCGCGGGCGCGATGAACTTTCCGCCGGCGGTCTTGAACAGTTCGCGCTTGCGATCGGTGATGTAGAGAAATCCCTTCTCCATGCGCCCGACGTCGCCCGTGTGCAGCCAGCCGTGCTCGATCGCTTCAGCCGTCGCGGCTTCGTCGCGATAGTAGCCCTTCATCACCTGCCGCCCGCGCGTCAGGATCTCGCCGTCGTCTGCGATTTTCACCTCGACGCCCGGAATCGGCTTGCCGACGGCGCCGTAGCGATTTGCCGAGAGGCGACTCACCGTCGTGACCGGCGACGTTTCGGTCAGCCCGTAGCCCTGCATGATCGGCAGCCCCAAGCCGAGGAACGTCATCGCCGTGTCCACGTGCAGCGCCGCGCTGCCGCTCGTGAAATACCGCAGGCGGTCTAGGCCGAGGCGTTTGCGAACCGCCTTGAGCACGAGCGGCCGCGCCACGCAGTAGCGCAGCCAGGGTCGCGGCCCCACCCATCGCCCGAAGGTCTTCGCGTACATGTAATCGTGACCGGCGCGCAGCGCCCACGGGACCAGCTTTGCTTGCAGTCCGCCGTGTGCCAACGCCGACGCCGTGATGCCAGCGAGCATGCGGTCGAAGATTCGCGGTACTGCGGTCATCGAGACCGGGCGCACGTCCTGCACGTCGGCAAGCATGCCGTTGGGATCGTGGCAGATGAAGTATCGCACGCGAGCGAGCAGGTAGATGTAGACCATCGTGTGCTCGAAGATGTGCGAGTAGGGCAGCACCGAGAGGATTTCTTGTCCGGCGTGGATGCCCTGAAATCCATACACGAGCGCCGACTGCGCGTCGAAGCCGACGTTGTCGTGCGTGAGCATCACGCCTTTGGGGTTTCCCGTCGTTCCCGACGTATAGATCAGCACCGCCAAATCGTCAGGCGTTGCCGACGTGGTCGCGCGCGGCGCCTGCGCTCCCCGCGCCTCGAAGGCCGTCAGCGACTCGTCACCTTGCCCTTCGAAGACGACGGCTCGCGGCAGCGACGGAACCGCGCGCAGCCGATCGAGTGCGTGTGCCGTATCGACGAAGAGCAGCTTCGCGCCGGAGTGGCCGAGGATGTAGCCGGTCTGATCGAGCGCCTGCGTCGGGTAGATCGGCACCACGACGCATCCTGCAAAGAGCGTTCCGAACGAACAAACGATCCAGTCAACGCAATCCTGCGAGATCAGCGCGACGCGGTCGCCTTCCACGAGGCCGGCTTGGCGAATCGCGGCGGCAACGTTCTCGACGCGCGCGAGCAGCGCATCGCTCGAGGTCGGCGTCCATCTCCCCCCGACGCGCGCGCCGAGCCCGGCGGGGGGGCCGGCCGCCGCCGGGGGGGGGCCCCATTGGGG
>VFSW01015422.1_pt1 | contig 10501 bp, 7 predicted proteins | sample 5358111 | NCBI WGS metagenome assembly VFSW01 (sample SAMN11554181, study PRJNA540505) | mine drainage metagenome | isolation source: sediment from site ElyBrook_90M | place: USA: Ely Copper Mine, Vershire, VT | collected 2017
GGGTGCCGCCTACGTGCGGGGCGTGCCGTACTGGCGCCGGTACCAGGCGATGCGCGCGCAGCAGGACAACATCCGCCGCTACGAGACCTGGCGCGGCCGACCGACCGAATCCGGCCCGTCCAGCGCCGACCTCATGGAGACCGAGTTGCGCCGTCGCGCCCAGCCCTGGCTCGTGGCGGGCATCGTCGGCATCGTGATGATCGTGGCCGGGTTCGCGGTCCGGTAGAGATCGCCGCGGGGCCTCACGCCGGCAGCGTCGGCGTCAGTGGCTCCGGTGTCACCCGCTGCGGCTTCACCTCCAGCGGATCCGCCACGACTGGTACCGCCCGCGGGCGCTCCCTCGGCTGCGGTTCCGCCCGCCAGTCAGCTTCATCGTCAGCCGTACCCCCCGCGAGCGGCTCCCCAGGGTGCCTCTATCGCACGCTCGCAGAGCGTTACGTGGAGCGGGATGACGAGACGGACGCCGGCACCGGCGTGGGTGGGCCTGGATCGTGCGTGGGGAGCGGAGTCACGGGCCGTAACGTGCGCATCGACGCCCCCGTCCCCGCGTGCGGATCTTCGGGCGTCCAATAGCGGCAATCGACCGAGGTACCGCCGCTGACGCACGCCGGGCGTCCGATAACGCCGGCAGGTCCGATCCGATGGTGGAGATCCGTTGCCCCGGGTAGCGTCGCGCTGACGGCTACGTGCCCTCCGCCCGCAGCGCGCGGTGCTCGATCGCGGTGCAGCGATCCATCACCACGGGAAGGCCGCCGTCGGACGCGATCCGCGCCGCCTCCCAGCTGACCACGCCCAGCTGAAGCCACAGCGCGCCGGCTCCGGTTGCGACCGCCTCGCGGGCGATCTCCGGCGTCGCCTCGGATCGCCGGAACACGTCGACGATGTCGAAGCGGCCTCCCGCAGCGGTGGCCGAGGTCAGGTCGGGGAAGCTGGGACGGCCGAGCACCTCCGGCACGGAGGGGTTGACCGGGACGCAGTCGTACCCCGCCGTCAGCAGGTATCGCATCACGTCGTGCGATGGCCGTGACGGGTCGGGCGAGGCGCCCACGATCGCGATCCGCCGAGCCGCGCGCAACAGCGCCCGGGCCTCGCCGCCGGTCGCGACCGCGACGTGGCCGCGTCCCTCCTGGAGATCGAGGATCTCGCCCGCCCGGTCGCGCTCGCGCGCCGCATCCGGGGTCATCGGCGGCACCGTGGGGCTTCGGCTACTGCCCTGCACGTCATTCCGAACCTCCCCGCTTCATCCGTGCGTCATAGCATTGCACTGGCCTCGCGGCCGCGCGCATACTGCACCCGCACCCCGCGGTCGCCAGGGGAGGATAGGGCGGCCCGCGGAGGTGGGGAGACCATCGCCGGGGGATGCCCCGGCACGTGGAAGCAGTCGGTCCGGAAGCGCCCAGTCCTGGACCCGACGGCAATGGAGGGACAACCGTTGCGAACGTTACGCATGGGGTTCGCCGTGGCTGCCACGGCGGCCATCCTGTTCGGTGCCTGCTCGTCCGCGGCGACCACGGCCCCGGCGGCATCGGCCGCGGCGCCCGCGTCGGCTGCCGCACCGGCGTCGGCTGCCGCACCGGCATCGGCCGCGGCGGTCGTTGCCAGCCCGGCTGCCAGCGCAGCGGCCAGCTGCGCCACGCCCGACCCGACCTTGACGGTCGGCCTCGTCACCGACGTCGGCGGCTTGAACGACAAGAGCTTCAACCATCTGGCGTACCTCGGCCTGCAGCAGGCCCAGTGCCAGCTCGGGGCCACCGTGGACGTCATCCAGTCGTCCGAGCAGGCGCAGTACGTGCCGAACCTCACCACCTTCGCCCAGAAGGGCGACAAGCTCGTCATCGCGGTCGGCTTCCTGATGGCCAACGCGGTCTACACCGTGGCCAAGCAGTACCCGAACGTCAAGTTCGCCGCGATCGACACGGCCCCCGCTGACGCCAAGGGCAACACGGTCAACCTGCCCAACGTCGCGAACCTGTTCTTCCACGAGCAGGAATCCGGCTACACCGTCGGGTACCTGGCCGGACTGATGGAGAAGGGCAAGATCGGGGCCGCCACCTCCAACATCATCAGCTACATGGGCGGGCTGGCGATCCCGCCGGTCGATCGCTACATCGCCGGCTACATCGCCGGCGCGAAGGCCGCTGACCCCAGCATCACGATCCTCGGCGGCTACTCGCAGTCGTTCACGGACCAGACGATCGGCAAGAGCATCGGCCTGAACCACATCTCGCGCGGCTCGACGATCCTCTTCCAGGTCGCTGGTTCCAGCGGCCTCGGATACCTCCAGGCGGCCGTGGACAAGGGCGTCTACGGGATCGGTGTCGATGCCGACCAGAACTACGTCGCCCCGGCGACGATCATCACCAGCGCGATCAAGAAGGTGGACGTCGCCGTCTTCCTTACCATCCAGGCTGTCAAGAACGGCACCTACAAGGGTGGCGACAACGAGTTCAGCCTCCAGAACAACGCCACGGGCTTCGCCCCGCCGAACAGCGTCGTCCCGGCGGACATCGTCAGCCAGGTCCAGGCGGTGGCCGATCAGATCAAGAGCGGGGCGATCGTCCCGCCGACGACCATCCCCAAGTAAACTCCCCCCGAGGCATCATGCCGGGGCGGGTCTGGCTCACGCCGGCCCGCCCCGGTCCCTAACCGGCTGAGGGAATGCCGTGAGCGTCGCCACCGCGCAGATCCAGGCGCCCGCGAACCGCTGGATGCGGTACCTCGCGGCCGGTATCTCTCCCATCCTGGCCGTCGTGCTGGCCATCATCGTCGGCGGGCTGGTCGTCCTCGCCAGCGGATCCAACCCGATCACGGCCTACGAGCAGATGCTCGTAGGCGCCGTCGGATCCCCGTTCGACATCTCGGAAACCATCATCTCCTCGATCCCGCTGATCCTCGCTGCGTACGCCGTCTCCTTCGCCTTCCGCTGCGGGTTGTTCAACATCGGCGCCGAGGGCCAGCTCTACATGGGCGCCATTGCGTCCACCTGGGTGGCAACAACGTTCTCGAACTGGCCGGGGTTGCCGCTGATCCTGGTCTGCATCGTCGCGGCCATGGCCGCCGGCGGGGCGTGGGCCGGGATCGCCGGCGTGCTCAAGGCAAAGACCGGCGCGCACGAAGTCATCACCACGATGATGCTGAGCTACGTGGCGATCGACATCAGCCACTGGCTGCTCGAGGCGGGGCCGATGACGCCCGGCAACGCGTTCGGGACGCCCGAGTCGGGTCCCATCCCTCCGCAGGCCGCGTTCCCGGTGATCCTGCCCTCGTGGATCCTGACCAACGCGCGCCTCAACGCCAGCCTGTTCCTCACCATTCTCGCGGGCGTGGTGTTCGCCTGGATCCTCTGGCGGACCTCGCTCGGGTACGAGATCCGCGCCGTCGGGTTCAATGCCAAGGCCGCCGCCTACGGCGGCATCAACGTGGCGCGCCGGCTGGTGATCGCCATGGTCATCGCGGGGGCGTTCGCGGGGCTCGCGGGCATGGTCCCGGTCTGGGTCCAGATGCGCCTCTACGACAGCTTCTCGCCCGGCTACGGCTACGAGGCGATCGCGGTGGCGCTGGTGGGGAAGAACTCGGCGATCGGCATCTTCCTGGCCGGCCTGCTGTACGGGGCCATGATTCACGGCTCGGTGGCCATGCAGGCCAATGCCAACATCTCAGGCTTCCTGGTCCAGATCCTCCAGGCCCTGGTGCTGTTCTTCGTGGGGGCCGAGATGCTGATCCGCTGGATACTGCGGCGCGGCGGCCTGCGCAGGCTCGCGGAGGCCGCATCCTGATGGACGTCATCGGGACCTTCGGTTCCATCTTCGCCCGGCCGGACCTCTGGGCCGGCACGCTGCGCTTCGCGGCCCCGCTGACGCTGGCCGCCCTCGGGGGCGTGATCTCCGAGCGCTCCGGCGTGGTCAACATCGCGATGGAAGGCATGATGCTGGTCGGCGCCTTCTTCGCCGTGCTGGTCGCGGCGGCCACCCACGACATCGTGCTGGCAACCCTCGCGTCAGTCGTCTGCGGCGGCCTCATCGCGGCCGTCCACGGCGTCGCGTCGATCCACCTGCGAGCCAACCAGATCGTGTCCGGCATGGCGATCAACCTGCTGGCGCTTGGCCTCACGAGCTTCCTGATGTTCCGTTTCTACGCGACCAGCGGCACTCCGTCGGACATTCCGGCGCTTCCCGACATCAAGATCCCGGTGGTCAACGGCATCCCGTTCGTGGGGGCCGTGATCGGGGACCTCAACATCGTGGTCTGGTTGTCGATCCTCGCCGTCCCGATCACCTGGTGGTTCCTGTTCCGTACCAGGCTCGGCCTGCGCATCCGCGCGGTCGGCGAACACCCGCGCGCCGCGGACACCCTGGGCATCTCGGTCTTCGGGGTGCGGTACCTCTGCGTGATCCTGAGCGGCCTGCTGTCCGGCCTCGGCGGCGCATACCTCGCGCTCAGCGTGGCCCACTCGTTCAGCGACAACATGACGAGCGGCGCCGGCTTCATCGCCCTGGCGGCGATGATCTTCGGGAAGTGGCATCCAGTCGGGGCATTCCTGGCCTGCCTGCTGTTCGGGTTCGGCCAGTCGCTCGGCATCAACCTGCAGGGCACCGGGTTCCCCGACCAGCTCGTGGCGGCAACGCCCTACGTGCTGACCGTCGTGGCGCTGGCCGGGTTCGTGGGCCGCGCGATCGCACCGGCCGCCGACGGCGTGCCGTACGAGGTGGGCGAATGACCGCGCTCGCGGCCGGCGGGCCCGCGGCGGCGACCACCCGGCCCGACGGCGCCTACCTGGAGATGCGGGGCATCACCAAGGCCTTCGGAAACCTCCTCGCGAACGATCACGTGGACCTGGCCGTGGGCGACCGGGAGATCCACGCCGTCGTCGGCGAGAACGGCGCCGGCAAGACCACGCTGATGAACATCCTCTACGGCCTGATCCACCCCGACGAGGGCGAGATCCGGATCGATGACAAGCTGCTGCGGATCCGGGGACCGCGGGATGCGATCGCCGCCGGGATCGGAATGGTCCACCAGCACTTCCAGCTGGTGCCGGTGATGACGGTCGCCGAGAACGTGGTGCTGGGGCAGGAGCCCGGCGGGATCATGCTGGACCTCGGCGCGGCGGTCCGCGAGGTCCGGGATCTCTCCCAGCGGTTCGGGCTGATCGTCGACCCGACCGCGCGGGTGGAGACCCTCCCCGTCGGCCTGCAGCAGCGCGTCGAGCTGCTGAAGATCCTGTTCCGGGGCTCGCGGCTCCTGGTGTTCGACGAGCCGACGGCGGTGCTGACGCCCCAGGAGACGGACGAGCTGTTCGAGATCCTTCGCGGGCTGGTCTCGGGCGGGAAGACCGTGATCCTCATCACCCACAAGCTCAACGAGGTCATGGCGATCTCGGACCGCGTCACGGTGCTGCGACAGGGCCGCAACGCCGGCGTCCTCGACACGGCCCGGACGTCGCCCGGGGAGATCGCCCGGGCCATGGTGGGGCGCGAGGTCCTGCTGCGCGTGGTGCGCGACGCGGCACACGTCGGATCGGAACGCCTGCGACTGGAGGGCGTGAAGGCCGACTCGGACCGCAAGCTGCCGGCCCTGAACGGCGTGGACCTGTCGGTCCGGTCGGGCGAGATCGTCGGCATCGCGGGCGTCAGCGGCAACGGACAGCTCGAGCTGGCCGAGGTGCTCGCCGGGCTCCGGCCGGCAACCGACGGCCACGTCTACCTCGAGGGCGAGGACGTGCGCCAGCAGAGCGCCGCCGAGCGGCGTCTCCGGGGCCTCGCGTACATCCCCGAGGACCGGCACGCTCGCGGGCTCGTGCTGCCGTTCGACGTGAAGGACAACCTGATCCTCGGGTGGCAATCGAGGGCCCCGTTCGCGGTCCGCGGGCAGCGCAACTCGGCGGCCGTGGAGAAGCGCGCGGACGACCTCATCGAGCAGTTCGACATCCGGCCGCCGAACCCGGACGCGCCTGCCTCGTCGCTGTCCGGCGGTAACCAGCAAAAGGTCGTGGTCGCGCGCGAGCTGGCCGAAGATCCCAAGGTGCTCGTCGCGGCGGAGCCGACGCGCGGTCTCGACGTGGGGGCCACGGAGTTCATCCACCGCGAGCTGATCCAGAAGCGCGACGAGGGGCTGGCGATCCTGCTGATCTCCAGCGAGCTCGACGAGATCTTCTCGCTGTCCGACACGATCGCCGTGATCTATCAGGGCCGCATCGTGGAGACCATCCCGAGCGCGGATGCCGACCGGGAGCGTGTGGGGCTGCTGATGGCGGGCGGATCGGCCGAGGAGGCGATCCCCACTGCCGCGCAGATCGCGGAGGCGGCAGCGGCACTGGCGGCCGCGGGACACCCGGCGGGGGGCCACGCCGGTCCGGGGCAGGCCCCGCCTGGCGAGACTCCCGGTACTCCCCGGGAGGGCGGCACCTGACCCGACGGCCGCCGGCCGTCGGCCCGCATGACGTGGCGGCCTGGCGTGTCCTTGCGGCGCTGGGGATCGTCTACGTCGTGTGGGGCTCCACCTACCTTGCGATCCGGGTCATGGTGGAGAGCCTCCCGCCCCTGCTCAGCGGCGGGATCCGGTTCGTGGTCGCGGGCACGATCCTGGCGGTCGTTCTTGCGCTTCGCGGCGGCATCCGCCGCTTCGTGCTGCCGAGGCGTGAGCTGCTGGGGGCCGGGGCGGTCGGGATCGCGCTGCTGGCGGCGGGCAACGGCGGCATCAACACCGCGGAGCAGCACGTGCCGTCGTCGCTGGCGGCGCTGGTGGCGGCGTCGATCCCGCTGTGGGTCGTGGTGTTCCGGGCGCTCAGCCGGGAGCGTGTGACGCGCGGAACGCTCGGCGGCGTCGCGCTCGGGTTCGCCGGCGTGGCGGTGCTCACCTGGCAGGGCGAGGCGGGATCGGTGGATGCCGGCTCCGCGATCCTCCTCGTGGTCGCGTGCGCGTGCTGGGCCGCGGGGTCGTTCGCCTCGAGCCGCGTCCCCATGCCCCGGGATCCGCTCGTCTCGACCGCGGTCGAGATGCTGGCCGGCGGGATCGTGCTGCTGGTCGTGGCCGCCCTCGTCGAGCCCGGCGGCCTCCCGGCGCACACCGAGGCGCGCTCGTGGCTGGCCCTCGGGTACCTGGTCGTCTTCGGGTCGCTGCTGGCGTTCACCGCGTACACGTGGCTGCTCGCCCACGCCCCCGTCTCCCAGGTGGCGACCTACGCGTACGTCAACCCGGTCATCGCCCTGGTGCTCGGCTGGGCGCTCCTGGCGGAGCCCCTGACCTTGTTCCTGCTGGGCGGCGCCGTGCTGGTGCTCGTGGCGGTGGCGCTGGTGATCCGCCACGAGGCGCGGCAGATCCCGGCGTCCCTGGCGGCAGAAGAAGGCGCCTGACCGGGCAGGTCCGGCGCTCGACCGTCGCGCCCGCCGTCAGTTCTCGGTCGGCAGGTGCACGTATGCCGACTGGATCCCCACCCGCCCCGGACCGGTGAACCGGTTGAAGACGAGCTGGCCCGACCCGCCGAAGACCCCCGTCTTCAACCCGTAGACCGCGGGCTGCATCGACACCGTCTCGTCGCGGTAGATCCACCCGCCGCCCTCGACGTCGATCGACTCGCCGGCCAGGAGCATCTTCTCGAAGACGTTGCCGTAGCCGTGGAGCCAGACCACGCCCTCCGCGCCACCGGCCTGGAACCGGTCGATGAAGAATCCGGTGCCGCCGAACAGCATGTTCCCGATGCCCCGTACGCGGGTGAACGTGTAGTCGATGCCCGTCGTCGCCGCCAGGAACTGGTGCTCGCGCACGTAGATCGAACGGCCCGGCGGCAGGTGGAGCGACAGGACGTGGCCCGGATCGTCGCGGGAGAAGGCGATCTCACCGGGAGACTGCGTCTCGGTCATGAAGATCGGCATGCCGGCCACCACGCGCTTGAACGCACCGGCCATGGGGTGGATGCCGATGAGCAGGTTCGGATCCTTCCAGAGCACCACGTGGTGCTCGAAGAAGAGACCCCGGGTGCCGTCCAGCACCACGTGGAGCACCGGGACGAGCTCGCCCTCGATCCGGTAGGTCAATCCGGGCGCGTGGCCTTCGTCGACCCTGGTCGGCAGGAGCACGGGCGGCTGTACGGTCTGCATGGGGGTCCCTCCGTGGCGGGCCGACTCGGCCGCGCTGCCCGGATGGTGTCCCCTGCCCGGGGCGGTGTCAACGGCGCGGCAGGTCCGTTGTGAACGGCAGGTCCGCTCCTCGCGCAGACGACCCGGCCGGAGGCCCATCCTGCCGGACACCCGTCCCGCCGCCGGCGCGTGTCGCGCGAACCCGCGGGCCGTGGCGGCCGGCGGCTATCCTGTGGACATGCCCGGGACCCGCGTGCGCCCCCTCCCATGACCATCGCGCCCAACGACTTCACCCACCTCCACGTCCACACCGAGTTCAGCCTGCTCGACGGGCTCGGGCGCATCGACGACCTCGTCTCGGAGGCGTCGGCGCTCGGGTTCGACTCGCTGGCGATCACCGACCACGGCGCGCTGTACGGCGCCATCGCCTTCCACCAGGCCGCCACGCAGCGCGGGATCAAGCCGATCATCGGGATCGAGACGTACGTGGCGCGCCGCTCGATGACCGACCGCGAGGGCAAGGCGGACGCGCAGCCGTACCACCTGGTGCTGCTGGCGAAGAACTGGACCGGGTACCAGAACCTGTGCCGCCTCGTCACCGACGCACACCTGGAGGGGTACTACTACAAGCCCCGGATCGACCACGACCGCCTGGCGCGCTACTCCGAGGGCCTGATCGGCATGTCGGCCTGCCTCGGCGGCGAGATCCCGAAGGCGCTCGAGGTGGACGACTGGGAGGGCGCCCGCCGGCTCGCCGGCCTGTACAGCGACATCCTCGGGACGGGGAACTTCTTCCTCGAGCTGCAGGACCACGGGATCCCGCTGCAGCGCCGCCTCAACGAGCAGCTGCTGCGGCTCGCGCCCGAGATGGGGCTCCCCCTGGTCGCGACCAACGACCTCCACTACGTGCGGCGGACGCAGGCCGAGGCGCACGACGTGCTCCTGTGCATCGGCACCGCGTCGAACCTGGACACGCCGAACCGGATGCGCTTCGAGAGCGAGGAGTTCTACCTCAAGAGCGCGGCCGAGATGGAGGCGGCGTTCCGCAACGTCCCGGAGGCCCTCGCGAACACGCGGCGGATCGCCGAGATGGTGAACCTCACCCTCGAGTTCGGGCACCTGCGGCTGCCGGACTTCCCGGTCCCGGAGGGGCACACGGTGGAAACCTGGCTGCGCGCCGAGTGCGAGCGCGGCCTCCGCGAGCGGTACCCCGTGATCACCCAGGAGATCCGCGAGCGGCTCGACTACGAGCTGGACGTGATCTGCCGCATGGGCTACGCGGGCTACTTCCTGATCGTCGCGGACTTCACGCGCTTCGCCCGGGAGCAGGGGATCGCGACCACCTGCCGGGGGAGCGCGCCGGGCTCGATCGTGACGCACACGCTGGGCATCACCCCGGTGGACCCGATCCACTACGAGCTGCCGTTCGAGCGCTTCCTCAACCCCGACCGCGTGACGATGCCCGACATCGACATGGACTTCGAGGACGCCCGGCGGGACGAGGTCATCAACTACGTCACGCACAAGTACGGCTCGGACCGCGTGGCCCAGATCATCACCTTCGGCACCATGCTGGCGCGCGCCGCGCTGCGGGACGTGGGACGCGTGCTCGGCATGCCCTACGGCGACGTCGACCGGATCGCCAAGGCCGTGCCGAACCAGCTCGGCATCCGGCTCGAGGAGGCCATCGAGCAGGCCCCCGAGCTGCGCTCCATGTACGAGGGCGACCCGCAGGTCCACAAGCTGGTCGAGCTCGCGAAGCAGGTCGAGGGGGTGGCCCGCAACGCCTCCACGCACGCGGCCGGCGTGGTGATCAGCCGGGAGCCGCTCACGGAGATCATGCCGCTGCAGAAGGCGACCAACTCCGACGCGCTCATGACGCAGTACGAGATGCACGGCGTGGACGCGCTCGGGCTGCTGAAGTTCGACTTCCTGGGGCTCTCGAACCTCACCATCCTGCGGCACGCGGTCGACATGATCCGGCGCCAGCGCGGGGTGGAGGTCGACCTGGACCACATCCCGCTCGACGACACGAGGACGTTCGACCTGCTCGCGTCCGGCGAGACGACCGGCGTGTTCCAGCTCGAGTCGGCGGGGATGCGCCGCTACATCCGCGAGCTGCGCCCGACCTCCGTGTACGACCTGGCGGCGATGGTCGCGCTCTACCGACCGGGCCCGATGGACAACATACCGGCCTACATCCGCCGCAAGCACGGCGAGGAGAAGATCACCTACCTGCACCCGCTCCTGGAGCCGTACCTCTCGAAGACGTACGGCATCTTCGTCTACCAGGAGGACATCATGGCCGCTGCCCGGGCCCTGGCCGGGTTCAGCGGCCCCGAGGCGGACACCCTCGGCTACGCCATCCGCAAGAAGAAGGACAAGGTCCTCCAGCAGATGATGGCGAAGTTCGTCCCGCAGGCCGC
>VFSW01015423.1_pt1 | contig 10501 bp, 9 predicted proteins | sample 5358111 | NCBI WGS metagenome assembly VFSW01 (sample SAMN11554181, study PRJNA540505) | mine drainage metagenome | isolation source: sediment from site ElyBrook_90M | place: USA: Ely Copper Mine, Vershire, VT | collected 2017
GGTCATCCTCTTCTTCCCTCTTTCGCGTGACCTTGAGCGAACCTGGGCAGTTACTATGTGGGGATAACAACACCGCAATTATCTATAAAGTCACCCTGCTCAAGATTTTCGCTTTCTACAACTTCGTACCAAGGATATGTCTGTCCCAAGCCAATACTCCTCAACTATTATATCCCTGCTTCCTAAAATGACTCAATCTAAAGAAGCATCTGGTTTTGCTTTTTCTCGTCGCGTGATAGTCAGCTCAATTTGTCTTGATGATTTGGGCGGCATTTTCACGGATATAGCCTGTTCTTGTTCTTCTATGAAAGGCTGGATATCTTTCAGCAATGATCTTATAGCAACAGTGTTATCAGCGGCTGCTAATTGTTCTAGTATTCTTGCCAAAGACTCAGCAAGCTGTTTCCCAATTGCAAGTAATACATCCTCTGACTTGGGAGAGATATACTCTGATTGTTTGAAGCTAATCCAGGTATGATGAGAACTATGAGGAATTACGCCAGAGCTTGAAGCCCGAACTAAAGTAGGAGGGATGCTAAGTCTGTATGTGTCTTGTGTAGAAACTTGAGAAGCACTCATCGTACCTACTCCTTACTTGACTGTAAAGATTGTATTAAGGCGTTAAATTTGTTGATACCCTCTATCATCGTAGTAATGGCTTGTGACATGTTCTCTGCACTTAAAACAACTTTAGCAACACATTTGGCTTCGTTATAAGGTAGCTCTTTATAAGCTTTAAGCTGTTCCTCTTCTGTCCCTGAAAAAAGAGGCACTTGCAGTTCAAAAAAAGTAAAATAAACTCTGAGCCTTGTTGTTGAACAACTAAATGCGTTGCATGTTCCGTTTTTATAAAATCGGGAATATGCCACTTAACGGGTTTAGATAATTGCCCACTTATCTCCTCTATTTCCTGTGAATTCATTTGCCTCTCCCAACTATATTTATCTATCTAGTATTTTCTTTTAAAGCAATGTGGTTTAGCTCATATTTTTAATTTAAACTTCTCATAGCAAAAATCTTTAATACCTTGCTCTTATAATATCTTGATTACCCTGTCCAGCCTCTTGTCGGCGATAGATAAGCAAAGGACACACGTGTTCTTTCTTTGCGTGCGTTTTGGTTTCCTGTTGGAGCAACCATACTATTTCCTCTGTTACCATTATATCATACACCTTAACGCTCAAGTTTATTTGTATCTCAACACAAAATATTTGTCAATATTTTAACAGCCTCTGCCTTATGCGGTACACTCCTTTATACCGTTACACATTTCACGCTCTATATCGCTGGGCTGCCTAAAATGTGACAGAGATGATGTGATATAATCTGGGCAAGACGAAATGACAACCCATGTTTCAGATAGAATAACAGAATGCTACGAACACTAAACGTAACCCGCTATGTCACTCCGCTGCGCGAGGGCGGATCGCTGCCTGCCATTGTCGAAGCCGATGATGATGGCCTTTATGTGCTAAAATTTCGCGGTGCAGGTCAGGGGGCCAAAGCTCTGATCGCTGAACTTGTCGCGGGCGAGATCGCGCGCAGCCTAGGCCTCAATGTGCCGGAAATTGTCTTGGTCGAACTAGACCCCGTGTTGGCGCGTTCCGAACCTGATTATGAGATACAGTCCCTCATTAAGGCCAGCGATGGTCTCAATCTTGCCCTGGATTATCTCCCTGGTGCGCTTACCTTTGATGCCCTGGATGCTGCTACGCTTGACCCGTTGCTCGCGTCCTTCATCGTCTGGTTCGATGCCTATGTTACCAACGTGGACCGCACAGCGCGCAACACCAATATGCTCTTCTGGCATAAACGCCTTGTCCTAATCGATCATGGTGCTTCGCTCTACTTCCACCACACGGGTATGTCGTATATGGAACGCAGTCGCACACCGTTTAGCTCTATCAAGCAACATGTCTTACTGCCTGTTGCCAGTCAATTGCAAGAAGCCGATACCCTACTCAAAGCACGCTTGACGCCTACATTGGTGCAAGAGATTGTTCAACTCATCCCCGACTCCTGGCTCAGCGATGCGCTCTATCCTACGCAAGAGGAGCATCGTGCCGCCTATGTCTCATATTTGTTAGACCGCGTAGCGGCGTCATCTATTTTTGTTGAGGAGGCTCTGCATGCCCGCGCTCAATTCCTATGACTACGCAATCGTGCGTCTGGTCCCTCATGTTGAGCGGGGTGAGTCTCTCAATGTGGGCGTCATTCTTTTCTGCCGCACGCGCCGTTTTCTGAATGCGTTTGTTTATTTGGATGAAGCCCGTCTACTTGCGTTGGATAGCCTGCTAGACTTTGAACTGGTGCGCACGCATCTAGAACGTATTCCCTTGCTTTGTATTGGCGGTAAGCAGGCAGGCCCTATCGGGCAACTGACGCAAGCGGAACGCTTTCACTGGCTGGTTTCTCCACGCAGTGCGCTGATCCAGGTTTCGCCCGTGCATTCGGGCCTCTGTGCAGACCCTGAACACGTCCTGCATCACTTACTGAAAACGCTCGTTTTGCAGAAAAAAGAGTTGCCATGATCTCGTTAGATGGCGTCTGTATGCAGATAGAAATATGTGGCTTTATTGCTTAGACGATGGGGATATACTACGAACAAAGAGAAGGAAACTGTGCTATAGAGCATAGTACGGATCGATGGTAGGGCAAGCAACAGTATAAAGGAGCGTATCGGATGCGCATGATGATCCCTTTGGTCTCCTCGATACTATTATTCGTTCGTAGATCACTTGACAAGTCCTTCATGGTTGAGCATACTCGATAGTATATTCTTCCTTGCTGTACATCTTTCACGAGGATTAAACATGGAAACATATGGTCTGCATCAATATCCCGGACGCCTCTTTGTGGTGGAAGGCGTTGATGGTTCGGGCAAAAGCACCCAAATCGCCCTTTTACGGCAATGGTTGATCGCCGAAGGCTACACTGTTTTCTTCAGCGAGTGGAATTCGTCGCCTTTGGTTAAAAAGACGACGAGCCGTGGTAAAAAGAAGCAACTGCTCTCACCCACAACCTTTAGCCTGATCCATGCGACCGATTTTGCTGATCGCACTGAGCATGACATCATTCCACCACTCAAGGCCGGGGCAATTGTGCTGGCAGATCGTTATATTTACACCGCTTTTGCGCGTGATGTGGCGCGCAATGTGGACCGCCAGTGGGTGCGCGAATTGTATCAATTTGCCGTGAAACCTACGCTGGCCTTCTACTATCGTGTTCCGCTAGATATCTCGCTCAACCGTATTTTGAGTGGGCGCACCGAGTTGAAATATTATGAGGCGGGCATGGACCTGGGCCTGAGTTCTGACCCTCATGAGAGTTTTAAGCTCTTCCAGGAGCGTATTGTGCATGAGTATGAGGGCATGGTAAAAGAATTTGGTCTCACATCCATGGATGCCACGCAGCCCATTCCAGAGCAGCAGCGGCGCATGCGAAAATTAGTGAGACCCTATTTGCAGGGTGTGCGGCGGCAGCGCGCGCCTCTTTCAGAGTCAATGTGGGCCGGTCTGGCGAGCGAAGTTTCGCCTGAAGATATGCATACGGATGTGCGTATTAGTGGGAGAGGAGAGGAAGTATAATATGGTGGATGCACAAATGGCCCGTGGCAAGATAGATGGGCAGGGAATGCATGAACAGGCGTATGGCGTACAGCCGGGCACGAGCGTATTAGAAAGGGAGACTATGACTAGCCTGGAATTCTATGGCATTGACGCCATCCATCTCAAGGCACGCAAGGAACTTTTGCCTGGGCGTCTGATTGTGCTGGAAGGCACAGACGGCGTTGGGCGTACCACTCAATTGCGTCTTCTGCGACCCTGGTTAGAGAGTAGCGGCTATGCGGTTGTAGATACCGAGATGACGCGCTCAGATCTGGTCGGAGCTGGCTTGAAGCAGGCCAAAGAGGGCCATACACTCGGCCCTATCACACTGAATCTCTTCTATGTAACTGACTTTGTAGACCGCTTTGAGCAGCAGATTCTACCGGCTCTGCGCGCCGGTTTTATTGTGCTGACCGACCGCTACATTTATTCGCTGATGGCCCGTGCGCTGGTACGCGGAGCGGACGACCGCTGGATTCGCTCAATCTATGGTTTGGCTCTCAAGCCGGATGCTGTGTTTTACCTTAAAATTGGCCTTAATGACCTTGTACCGCGTGTCTTGCAAAGTGGCGGCTTCGATTATTGGGAGTCCGGCATGGATATGCGTTTGGGCGATGACCTCTACGAAAGCTTCATCAATTATCAAAAAAGTCTGCTTGCGCAATTTGATAAAATGACGGACCACTACCACTTCCAGGTGATCGATGCAACCCAGCCCGTTGATCGCATTATAGAACTGCTCAAGCGGCGTATCCTACCGCATCTCCCCCAGGGATAATACATGCTTTGAAAATGACGAGGCGCGCTCTCGCTTCTGATGAAGGATTGCGCCTTGTCGTTTTACCAACATGCGGAAACTTTTTTCCTATGCCCGTCATAACCCTTGTCGGATAGCAAATATGCGTGCTATACTGACTATAGAGTATCTTTGTCAAACCCGCAGTTGAGATGGCAGACCAGCCTTGTTGTCGCTCTCTTTGATCGAGGCACGCTGGTTAAGCTGCAATTGTTGGGCAAAGGAGGTGAGGGACATGGACGCTGGCCCCAGTCATAGTAGGCTTGTTTTCAGCTACGTTGCTACACGCCTGCTTTCGGGAGCGTTCTTCTCCTCATCGTGTAAGGGTATCGGATAAGTGCCAGGAATCCAGTTGACGTGGTCCGCCTGATAGATAGTGTCAACGCTTCGGTACAGAACCACCACCTTACTCGATGAGCTGTGCTATATATACCGAGTAAGGGCTATCCCACTTGCCAGTAAGTCCTCGTGTTATTGCGTGACACCTACGTTGCGCATTATCCCCTGTTGGGTTCGATATCCATCGCACAATTGAGCGTTTTACCCGCCCATACAGCGCGGGTCTGCACTTGTGCTATGTCTCTGTGACCTGTAACGCTTGTTACGCAGGGGAAGAACTTATCCACTTATACACATGTTTGTGGATAAGTATACATGCTTTTTTCTAAAATGGTGAAAGGCGGTGGTTCCATGATTTTTTTAAGCACCCTTCTACGTCAGAGCGTTTATGACCATGCTGGGCATCGTATCGGTGGTGTGCGCGATATCTGCGTGGCATTGCATGAAACATTTCCCATTGTCACTGCCCTCGTCGTGCATCAGTCGCTGGGGAATCACGATCTCGTGATTCCCTGGGCGTGCGTCCAGAGCATTGAAGTGCTGCCCATACGTTTGACTGTGGCCCAGGCTGACCTGCCTGCATATACCCCTCATCCCGATGAGTTATTGCTCCGACGCGATCTTTTAGATAAACAAATAGTTGATACGCAGGGTTTTCGCGTTGTCAAAGTGAACGATCTCAAACTGGCGCAGATCAAGAAGACGGCGCGCCTCGTGGGCGTAGATATCAGCTTGAGTGGCCTGTTGCGCCGTCTTGGTATCCACATGCCTGTCGAACTGCTCAGCCGTGCCTTGCCGCTCAAACTGGAAGAGCGGACCATCACCTGGAATTATGTCGAGCCAATTCAGGTAGTACGTACTGGGGCAACGACGGGCCAACTGACGCCGACATTTGCGGGGGCAGGCATTGGCGCCAGTGGTATGGTGTCACAGGTGCAACTCAATGTCAGCCATACCAAGATTGCCGATCTACATCCAGCCGATATCGCCGATATTCTGGAACAGCTCGATGTCGAAGAGGCAGGAGCCATGCTTGATCGCCTGGATATGGAGACCGCAGCAGACACGCTCAACGAGTTAGCGTATCCATTGCAATCTGAACTGCTCAGCGAACTCGACCCCGAACGAGCATCCGATCTGCTTGAACATCTTCCTCCTGACGATGCCGCCGATATTCTGGCCGATATCCCACGTGAGCAGGCGGAACGTTTGCTCGATCTCATGCCTGCTGAGGAGTCGCGCCCTATTCGCGATCTCTTGCGCTATGAAGGTGAGACCGCTGGCGGTATCATGACAAATGAGGTGCTATCGCTCGCTCAAGACAAAACAGTCGAAGAGGCTCTCACCTTCTTGCGCCAGCATTCTTCGCACCTGGAGATGGTCTATTACCTGTATATTGTTGATGGCGAGCATCATTTGAAAGGTGTCGTCTCCATTCGCCAGCTTGTGACCGCAGCTCCACAGACACTCATGCACGAGTTGATGGACTCCGGTGTGATTAGTGTGCGCGTTGATACAGATCAGGAAGAGGTCGCGCGCATGATCGCCAAATATGATCTGCTTGGTCTGCCCGTTGTTGATGCGGAACAGCACCTTGTGGGCCTGATTACTGTCGATGATGTAATTGACGTGATCCGTGAGGAACAGGCCGAGGATATCTCGGAAATTGCAGGTGCGGATGTCGAAGAGGCAGGCGAAGAGCAGGGTTTCTCGTGGCGCATTGCTGTAAGCCGCTTTACCTGGCTTGGTGTCAACGTGCTGGCTGGTTTTGTCCTTGCTCTTATCCTGTCTAACCTGTTTGTGCGCTTGCAATTGTCGGGAACGGCACTGGTCTCGCTGGCTGGTAGTGTCAGGATCAGCCCTGTCCAATTGTCGCTCAGCGCGTTGTTTAGCCTTGTGCCCATGCTACTGCTCACCAGCGGAAGCCTGGCTTCACAGACACTCGGTGTGGTCGGTTGGCAACTGCGCTCGACCAGCGGCTACGATTTCTGGCGTGGCATCTGGCATGAACTGCAACAAGGAACCATCGGTGGTATCCTTGCCAGTGTGTTAGCCGCTCTTCTTACATTGTTGCTGTTTCACCAACCCCTTTTTAGCCTGGCAGTCGGTGTTGGTTTTGCGGTGACATTGTTGCTGGCCGCCTTTTGTGGCCTCGTACTGCCAAACTTTTTGCAGCGTTTGCGTTTGAGCGGCAGTCTGATCTCCGCTCCTTTGCTTGATCCGGTCATCGCCATTATTAGCTTGAGCGTTTTCTTGTTCGTTACAACACTATTCATCACACACTTTTAATTGGAACCACCTGCTCTTTAAGCAATGAATGTGGTAATGGCGTAGTGTTCTGTTCGGCTTCATTTGGCGATGCGTGCATGATCTCCACAAGGGGCAAGTCTGTTTGAACAGTATGTTTATGCGCGTCCTTGGATACGTGCGATCTCGCTCTCGGCGGCGCGCGCATCCTTGCGCCGTCCCAGTTTGCGCAGTGCTTCGATTTTGCGTTGCCAGTTATCGACATCGTGTGGGGCCAGACGAATGGCCTCCTCTGCTGCGATGAGTGATTCCTGATAACGACGCAATGAGGCCAATACTAGCGACTTGTTATACCAGGCGGAGACCATGCGGGGATAGAGTTTTATAGCTTGCTCGTATGCCTCTAGCGCACGGGGATAATCCTTGATGTGAAAATAGGCATTGCCCTTGCCATTCCAGGCCAGCGGCGCGCTTGGATTGATGCTCAAGGCACGATTATAGGCATCTAATGCCTCGTTATAGCGGCTTTGTTGACATAAAACGTTTGCGCGTCCATTCCAAGATGGTGCATAGCGCGAGTCGATGCGCAGGGCTTCATCGTAGGCTCGCAATGCTTCGTCGAAGCGTTGCATATCGGTCAAAACATTGCCGCGTCGGTCCCAGGCCTTGACGAAGCGTGGGTCACATTTCAATGCGCGATCATACGCATCTAACGCTTCTTGGATATGTTGTTGTGCGTATAATACGTTTCCTTTGCCATACCAGGCGGGAGCGAAACGCTCGTTGAGCTTTAATGCCTCTTCAAATGCCTGCATCGCATCGCGCAAACGACCCATCTCATAGAGGACCAGGCCACGCCCATTCCAGTGTGCTGAAATGGTGCGCTCTAACGAAATAGCTTGCTCGAAGGCTTGTAATGCTTCTTGAAAGCGGCGCAGTTGGCGCAAGACCAGTCCCTTATTGCTCCATGCCTGAGCTAGGTAGCGATCAAAATGAAGTGCGTTTTCAAACGAGGTCAGGGCTGGCTCTTGTTTGCCCAACGCGCTCAGCACGGCCCCACGCCCGTTCCAGGCCGCGGCATTTATGGGGTCCAGGCTGAGTGCGCGGTCAAAGGCCTGGAGTGCCTCGTTGTTACGACGCAACATAGAGAGAGCTGTGCCTTTGCCCACCCAGGCTGTTGTCAGCGAGGTATCAAGTTGTAATGCCTTGTCAAACGCGCTCAGCGCATCGCGATGGTGTCCATCGAGTGCCTGCGTCAGGCCGCGTCCTTGCCAGGCTTGGGCATTTGTGTTATCAATCTGCAATGCACGATCATAGATAGCGGTCGCCTCACGCACCCGTTTTTGCGTATAGAGAGCATAGGCATCCTGGAGCAGCACGCTTGTGGCATCCGCTTTTGACTGTGTGGCACGTGTATTGCCATTGCTAAGTGGCGCGCTGGTGAGTATGCCACTGTGTAGCTGACGTTCTATACGCACGAGTATCTCGGCAACCACGCGCATACTCTCCGGCCTGCTCTCTGCGTTCATCTCAAGCATGCGTTTAAGCAGGTCCTCCAGTTCTTTTGGCACGGCGGCGTTGGCTTGCGAGGCGGGTTGAAAGAAGAATGGTTGTTCGCTCGGATCGACCCCTGTGAGTAGACTGTGTAATAGGGCACCCAAACTATAAATATCGGAGCGCGGCGAGCTTTGCGACTTGCCATATTGCTCTGGAGCGGCATAGCCAGGCGAGCCGAGGGCAACCGTATCATGCGATTTGCCGGGTTTGAAGATGCGCGCAATGCCGAAATCAATCAGAAAAACGTGCCCGCTTTTGCCAATCATCACATTTGAGGGCTTGAGGTCGCGGAAGATAATGGGGGGTTGCTGCTCATGCAGATAGCCCAGGACATCACAGAGTTCTTTGCCCCATGCGAGAACCTGCTCCAATGGCAATGGCCCACCGTTCGCGTGTTCCAGGTAATCTTCCATCGTCTCGCCTTCGATGAAATCCATCACCAGGTACGAGCGTTCCTCTTCGGTAAAATTGTCGTAGATACGTGGTAGGTTGGGGTGAGTTAGGCCCGCAAGTAAGTTGGCTTCACGCTGAAATGCTTCCTCTGCCTCTTGCACACGCACATCTGAGAGGCCAGCCCTGCTCATTTCTTTAACAGCCACTAACCGATTGTTGAAACTATTATCCACGGCCTTATAGACCGCCCCCATGCCACCCTGACCCAGCAGGCGGTCCAGTTGGTAGCGATTCTTCAGCAAGGTCGTTCCTGAGAGCGTCCCGCTGCTATGGATAAAGGGGAGAGGCTCAGCGCAATATTGGCAAAAGCGCGCTTTTGGTGGATTGGCCGCCCCACAACTATCGCAATAAAGCTCCTGCATCGTCATACATGTACCATTGCCCTATATTTATTCAAAATGAATGATGAGTGCCTATCATACTATGCTATGTGTTGCCCGACGATGACGCGCCAGAGTTGGAGCCATTCTGCAATGCTCAATGTCTCGGCGCGACGGCTGGCATCAATCCCAGCGGTGGCTAGCCAGGCACGTATCTCTTCATTTTTATGATGTAGTCCGTGTGTCAATGAATTATGTAGTTGTTTACGACGTTCTGAAAATCCTGCCTGCACGATCTTAAAAAAACTGTCGCGCTCCCCCGGCTGCAAAGCTGCTTGCTCCTGTACATCGATACGCACAATTGCCGAGTCCACTTTTGGGGCCGGATAAAATGCTCTGGCGGGTACTCGTGCCACAATTTGCGGATGCCCATATAGCTGTACGCTCACTGCCAACAAACTGAGGTCACCCGGCTGAGCTGTCAGACGTTGCGCAACTTCAAATTGCACCATGACGATCATCATGCGAGGCGGGTTACCACTCTCCAGAAAATGCCGAAAGGTTGGGGCCGTAATATAATACGGTAGATTTGCCACCAACTTGTACGGCGTCTGCCCAAAAACCTCTGTTGGGTCTAAAAACAGCAGGTTACCTGCGATTCGCTCGACATTGCGATAGGCTCCTGTCGTCTTTGCCAATAGGGCTAGCATATCACGTTCGAGTTCGACCGCAACCACGCGCCCAGCCTGTTGTGCCAGCTCACGTGTCAATACTCCTGTGCCTGCACCAACTTCTAAAATCGTATCGGATGGCGTGATCTCTGCCGCACGCACAATTTCTTGGAGGACGCCCCGCTCTACCAGGAAGTTTTGCCCAAAAGCTTTGTTCGGGCGTATGTTGTGCGCATACAGTAAACTACGCAACTCTTGGATATTTGTTAAATCTATGTTTGGGTCTACATAGGTAGAGACTTGTTTTATACTATGGGACCTATCTGCCACAATGTTCTCTTCTCAACTCTTCACAACTCTGCTCACAAGGGCATGATACCCACAAGAATTCAGGGATGATACCCGTAAGAATTCAGGAATTCAGGGATGATACCCGTAAGAATTCAGGAATTCAGGGATGATACCCGTAAGAATTCAGGAATTCAAGGATGATACCCGTAAGAATTCAGG
>VFSW01015424.1_pt1 | contig 10501 bp, 16 predicted proteins | sample 5358111 | NCBI WGS metagenome assembly VFSW01 (sample SAMN11554181, study PRJNA540505) | mine drainage metagenome | isolation source: sediment from site ElyBrook_90M | place: USA: Ely Copper Mine, Vershire, VT | collected 2017
CACCCGCCCCGATCCTCCTTTCGCAGGGCCCTATTCCCCCCACAATCCCCCCCCTCCCAGCGCCTCTGCTTTCCGCCTCCTCTCACACCACTGCCCTAAAGCCGCCCCCCGGCGCTTTTGTGCGGAGAAACTTCCCGTCGAAAAGCAGGATCGGCCCGCTGAGGACGTAGTTGGGTGGGGGAGGCGGCGGAACTGCGGCCGGAGTCGGATTGTACCCGTAGCAGGTTGTGTCCACTTGGTAATTTTCGCCGTTCCCTACCTGGGAGCCGCTGATCTGGCCTTGGCAGTGTTCGTAGTTCTGGGCGCTGCGCGCGTACGCTGCGGCGCCAACCGACAATGCGTAGGCGAGAGTTTTCCAGAATCCGCCTGAGCGTCCAACTGGCTCAACTGCAACGAGCGCGATCAGGTCTGGACCTTGCGAGAGTCGAACGACTTTGTATCGCTTCCAGTGGCGAAGGAAGTTCTCCCCCTCCGCTTGCACCTCGGCCTTGTCCCGCCATCCCGCGTCCGGCCAATAGACGGTGACGGCGATGGTCTTCGCTTGCAGCACCTCGAATGGAACAAACGCCTGTGCCGAGGCGTGGTTTTGTGGTGGGCGAGCTGCAACCGGAAGAGCGAATACCGCGAAGAGAAACGCAAGCCAACACAGGAAGCGCATCAGAGTCTCCTTACACCCCTATGCACCATTTTCTCAGGCTGCTGGCCTTTACAGTGATTCCTCACCCGTAGAGTCGCGCGCGAGTAAACCCCGTCCAGCGCTTGCGTGGTTCCAGCTTCGTGCTATATTCCGCACCAAATGCAAAGGCTCGCCGCCAGCCGAGGAGCAAGACGCGCCATCGCGCCTCTGGCTTCGATGGGCTGGGATGGTGCTTCAAAGTCTTGCGTTGCGATCGGCCGTGACACCCGCGAAGTGGCCGATGAGCTGGAAGCTGTTCTCGAGCGGCTGAGCAGCACCGGCGCTGCATCCGAAGTCAGGAAGCACGCTGCTGCGAACGGAATTTCCCTTCCTCAGGTCAATCTGGCCGAAGCGGTCAAGGCGCTGCGCGTCTATGCGGGCTGTCTGTTTCAAATCTCCGGAAAACTCGCGCGTCAGGGATCAGCGGGCCAAACACAAACCTGAGCCGCGAGCGTTCTTTGGATCAGTTCGGATGCCCACCAGAGAGTTTCAATAGTTTTGCCGCGTCAGGCACAGGGCGCTTCGGGTCGCAGAGCAACAGGCTGGGATCGCTCGCTCCTTGCAGTAGCATCCCGATGGCGGTACGGTCATCTCGCCCCGGAGTTTTGACCGCGACGCAGCGGTCGAGCTGTATTGAAGCCCGAAACGAGGTTTGTGAGCCGAAGAAGTGCAGGACTTCAGGGCGATCAGGCGCATGTTCGAGGTAGCCCTCCATCCCGTATTCGAAAAACGGACCCAAGAAGATCAAAGAGACTTCCGACTTGGCAGAGATCCATCTGTCGAACTGCTCCTGCACGGCGGCCTTTTCCGCTTCCAGTTGCTGCCGTTCTTTTTTCGTCGTGCGTTTCACGTGAAAACCTCCTCGCTCAGAGCTGCTACCGGCAACCCTCCGAGAGCGCCGCGAGCTGTCCGGGCCGGTTTTCAGCTCAACCGATGAGAGTGCGCCGCAAACCGCGCGCCCTCAGCGTGTTCAAGGCTTTCGCTGCGCAGAAACCTCGCATCTGAAAGTGGGGAGAATCCCGCTTTTTCCCGCTTTCGGAGCGCGGCGACTATTTCTCGCCGGTCCTGGGCTTCTTCTCTTCCGCGAGCGGCATCATGCTGCTAAGGCTTTTCTCGAATACAATCGTGATGGGCCGGGAGTCTTCGGTCGGCTCCTTCGGCGCCGGGTATGAGTCGTGCAGCCGATTGATCTCTTGCGTTGCGCGAAGCTGCACGTCAGCATCTTCGAATTCGTCCCACCGCTCTTTCTTCTGGTTCCAGCGAACCGTCTTCGCTTCCCGCAGCTCGAGAAGTTTGGCCGCCTGACTGAATCCGTCGCAGCCGAGCGCTTCGAGGGCTCTGGCCACCTTGATGCCGGCCCGGCGCGCGAGAATGTGGCAATTCGATTTCGCAGTGTTCGGCGAGTAGCCTGCCGCGATCGCGGACTTGTACGCGTTGCCGGGTGAAAAGCCCGGTGCGCCGTTCAGATAGAACGCATCGAAGGACGCCTGCCGCGGATTCGCGCCTTCTTGCTCGGCTGGGTCTGCTGGCTCCTGCTGGGGTCTGATTTTTTCAGGGTTACCGCGCCGTTTGATTCTCGCGCTGTTCTCACGCTGTTCTGAGCGCGACGCTGTTCCGGTCTGCGGCCCGGCTTTCCCCTGCGAGCCTTTCGGGGTTTTCCGTTTCTTCGTCATTCACTGGTGCCTTCTGAGTCGCCCCCCTCGGACTGCGTGGGGTTAGCGGCTCGGAGTTTTCGGCTTCGCCATCGCCCTATGCCCTTGTTTCGGCTTGCGTTGAAAATTTGGCCTGTACTGGGGGGTTTTCTGGGCGGTTCCGCAATCCTCGTGCGTTCGCCAGCCTGTCCCGGAGCTTCTGGCGCTGTTCTTGGGTCAGTTCCAGGCGTCGGCGGATGCGAGCGAGTTTTATAGCAAGCCCAGCTTGCGCGGCGTTGGACGGGTCAAACAGGGCCGTACCCTCCGTGCCGCCGTCCTGTCGGATCTCGAATCCGGCAGCGGCCAGCCTGCGCTTCGTGAAATTCCAGCGCCTCCGGGTTGAGAAAAAAAACAGCACGCCGAACCGTCCGTCGCCGTGCTCGTATATGTGGCTGGCGTACTCGATGCGCTTCCGGCGCTCATCGGGGAGCCGACGCTTTCCGGGAATAATCGCTTCGCCGCATCCGTCCTTTCGGACGTGAACGCGGTAGACCTCCGCGAATTTTCCAATCGTCATCGTTTCTGACCCTCTCGTGGTGTCCACCGTGTTGCCTTTCAGCTTCGCCACGTTCACGTCATCGGAAACGGTCGCCGCCGGCGCGGCGTCAGGCTTGTTGCTCTCTCCGTTCGTCATTGCTGGTTCCTCGACGCTGCGGCGATAGAGAGGCTCCTGCTCGCGTCTGCGTGGTTTGTGCCGTTAGCGCCTGGAAAATTGACTGGCGGTGCGTTGTTCCGTGGTACCACGGTATTCTGGGAGGCGTCCTTGCCAGCTTTTCGTCCGCAGAACCTGCATCTGCCGATTCTCGCTTTTCGGCGCACCTCGGCTATGTGTTCGCGCTTGTCCTCTGCGCGACATTCCACGCTGCAAAAGTGGTGGTCGTAGTTCGGCTTGCCGTCTTTGCCCACGACGCGCTTCCCGCAGCCCTCTCGATTGCAGACTCTTGGCATATCAGCCTTTTCTAAAAACAGTTTATTGAGTGTGGTGTTGGCCTCGTGGTACCGTTGCCAGCAAATTCTCGGCCCTGTCGGGGACGCCCGGGCATTGCGCGTTGGGGCAGGGGCGATTGGGCCACGCTGTTCCGTTCAATTCTTCAGAGGAGAAGACCTCTTCCATGCTGAAGTTTTCTGAGGTCCTCAAATACCTCACGGTCTGGCAGAACGGGCAGACCCATTTGCGCATTCTCTTGTCAACAGCGGACGGTAAGTTTTCCTTCGACTGCACGCTGCTACGGTTTTCGGACATGGGCATCTCTCTTCAACTCTCAGCCGATTTCGATTCCATCGATCTCAATTTAGCTGGCTACCATTTCGATCCCCTCGACGAAGCAGCCGCCAACAGGTCTCACGAAGAGATTCCGGCCCACGTTTATGTGCGCGGGCTCATGGCAACTCGGGCTCCCGGAGAAACGTTGCTCATTCTCGAGATCGCAGACGGTTGAACGTCGGGAGATCCCTTCGCTCGGCATATCAGCCACCCCTTCCAGAAACGGATGCTTTTCGAACGCCCAGATCGGCTGCGCCGGACCGCGCAAACTCAACGACTTGCGAGCGCGCGCGAAAGACGGTTTTTGGAACGCCGCGTGGGAATTCCGGCAAAGACGTTTCGTTCACGATTTTGTCCGTCATTGCCATCATGCGGACTCCGCCCCGGAATCTCGGTTGCGCCTGGGTTGCGGTTTTTGCCGGACTTGTTCGTGCTTTGCAGAGCTAAGTGGTTTATCTTGCGTGGAATCAGAGGGCGCGGGAGAACTCATAATCCGTTGGTCCAAGGTTCGAATCCTTGCGGGCCCACCAACGTTTTCAAGAAGTTGCCGCACTTCGGCGTCCGGTTCGTTTTCCGCCGGTTGCGCCTGGGTTGCAGAAAGTTGCCGACTTGTTGCGGCGTCGAGCTTGTCTGCCCATGCGATATCGGCGCCGGGAATCAGGTGGCCGTAGGTATCGACCGTAACCTGAATCGAGCTGTGTCCCATCTGCTCCCTCACGTACGCGAGACTGGCACCAGCCTGGATGAGGTGCGACGCGTAACTGTGCCGGAGCGCGTGAAAGGTGATGCGGCGCAGCCCTGCGGCTTCGACACACGGCAGAAAAGCGCGGTGATACACGTTGACTCCATCGAGCGGCCCTCCTGCCTCTGACGGAAAAATTAGGCTGGCGATTTCTTCTTCGCCTCGTTCGAATGCGCTCATCGCCATGGTATCGCGCAATTCCATGAGCACGCGCCGGACCTCGCGGCTCATATCGACGCGCCGCGACTTGTGATTTTTCGGTGTCGTGAACTCGCCGCGGCTGTAATTTCTCCGGACCAAAATAAACCGGTTGGGATCGTCGGAGCTTTCTCCAAACTGGACGTCATCCCAGCGCAGCGCGAGCAATTCTCCGAGCCTGAGGCCGGTTCGAAGCGCTGTCAGAAACATCGGGTAGCGATTTGGACGGTGTACTCTCGCCGCCGCGAGAAACGCCTCAGCTTCGGCGCGCGTAAGAAACTCTACGGGGCGCCTGCGAGCGCCACCGAAGGCGTACTTTCCAAGCCGCGACGCCGGGTTGCTCGCAAGGATTCCCTCTTCAAAGGCTTGGCCGAGGATCGCCCGGACAGTGGCGAGGATGTTGCGCAGCGTGCCGAGCCCGTGTTTCTTCGACACCGCGAGTTCAGACAAATACCGCTTTAGATCCTCGCGCGTTATCCGGTCAATGGGTGTTGTGCTGAACCGAGGGGAGAGATGAACGCGAAACACCTGCTCGTAGCGCTCATACGTTGAGGGTTTGCAATGCGCTTTCGCGTGCAGTTCCAGCCACTGCTTGCCGTACTCGGAGAATGTAATCGACTTTTTGGATTCGAGAACTCCGAAGTCACCCAGCGCAAGGCGCGCCTCGATTTCGCCCTTCACCCGCTCGGCGGCTTTGCGCGTGCCGATTTTCTTGGCTTTGCGCCGGCCGCGGTAGTTGATGAATATCCACCACACTCCGTTCCGTCTTCGGATTTTGACGCTCACCCTGCATCTCTCAGTAAACCATTCACGATACCATCCACGTCAATCTCCGCGCCTGGCTCTATCCGGTGGCGCTCGAGCCAGGCATCGAATTCGGAACGACGCACGAGAATTTTTCCGTCAACGCGAACGGCCGGAAGCGCATCAGTCGCGCGGTGCAGCCACTCGCGAAGCGTGCGCTCGGACACGCTGGCGTATTCTGTGAGCTGCCGGAGGCTCAGCCATTCGCGATCGATCTTGGGCGCGGTCGTCATGCTCATCTGGCCGCTACAGCCGTTCGCATCGGTTCAGCTCCTGGTGCCTGTGATTTCATTTGCTCCGCTCGCCTTCGACGGAGTTCTTGGCGGGCGCCAAGTACGCCATGCCTTGCGTATTTTTCCAGCGTTTCAAGCGGCAGCCGAGCAAAGACCGCGCCGGCACCGCTGCTGGCTTCTTGGTTTTCCGTGGTTGATCGGCTCATCGTGCAAGCTTTTCCGCGAGCACATCGCGCGCCGGTATGCCGCGGCGCACGGCATCCTCGACTACCGTGTGAACAAATGCAATTCGCGAAACGGCCGGCTTTTCCAAGAGTTCCAACCCCGCACTCGCTGGGATTCCTGCAGCCATCCGATTTGCGAGGACGGTTTCGACCTCCGCCTTTTCCTCTGGGTCGTCGAGGGTGTTTTTGACGACAGTGACAAACCACTCCACGCTGCGCGGAGGGGCTTTTCGTTTTGCTTCGTTGATATCGAGGGCGCGCACGAAAGCGAGCTCGATCAGGGGCTCCGTATAGCCAGCCTTGAGCAGGATGCTCTTCGCGACCGCTTTGTGCTTTTCCAGTTTGGAGGTGGGTGGAATGAAGGTCGCGGCGAGTAGATGGTCGTCGGTTTCGATTTTTGGTTCCTGGGGTAAAGCGGACGACGGCTTGCCGGCGTCCGCGCTCTTAGTCTTAGTCTTAGATCTTACTTCTTGATAAGGCGCGGCGTCAGCGTCACTCTCAGCGTCAGCGTCAGCGCAGCATTCGTAGAACGGTCGCTGCCACGATTCTGATTTCCAAGCATTTAGGCGCTTTCCCTTCAGCGCACCAATTTTCACGTCGTACTTGTCGATCAGAACCGGATAGTTTCCCCGGGCGCCGTGCTCGTGAAAAGGGCGCAGGAATCGAATCTCATTCAGGTTTTGAAGCCCGCGCTGCACATCGCGCAGAGATATTCCCCGTGGCGCGGCGGCCTGCAACCTCGGAGCGGATCCCCACCAAATCCCACTCCGGAAGTCCACCTGTAGGAGAATCACAGCATACAGACCAAGCTCCGGGTAGCTGAGCTTTCCTGCGAGCAGGTGCTCGAGAATCCCCGCCCGCATGATTGAGAAGCGACCGCTCATTCCTGCACTCCTGCGAAAAGCGGCAGCGTTTTACCTTCGAGCTCACGTGTGCGCTGGGCGTAACTCGAAGGCGCTGGCGCTGTGGGCTCGCTCACAACGAAATACCGAAAGCAGTCCGTGGCTTCACGCGTCGAGCGAATGATCCAGCCGATTTGACGCAATTCTGCGATGCGATTTGGAACACGCAGAATTCCGAATCCGATTCCTTCGATCGATGACAGGCCAAGCGTGCGGCGTTCTCGCAGGAGTTGAGCCACGCGAGCGAGTTGGCCGTTCGCAGATTTCGGCCGGCGTGGTCTCGCGGGGCGTCCGTTCAGGGTTTCGAATTGACTTTGCGGGGCATCTTGCTGTATTCGTCTCAATGCTGTTTCCCCCTGTCCGCCGCCCTTCGAAAAGTAGCGGACTTTCTGAGGCCCTGGGCTGCCAAGCCTGGGGCTTCGTTTTTCTATGAACTTCCCTGCGCCGCTGCCACCACCGGGACGGACGCAGAATCTTCCACTCCCACCCTTCGCGAAGGAATCCGCGTAAGCGGCGAAAAGAGCCATGATTCGTCTGCGCGGAGAGCTTCGGCAATGCGTGTGCGCAGCCAACCTTCGGCTTGCCGGCGCCCGCAGATGATTTCACTCATGGTGCTTGGCGGAATCTTCAACGCCAGCGCGAGATCCACCTGTCGCATACGACGCGCAGCGAGCGCGGCCTTCAAGTTCACAAGCATCGGTTCCTCTCCAGTGTCGCGAAGTTTTTTTTCGTAACTGCGCCCCAAAAAAAAGCCCGGACTCGATTCGGGGGCGTGTGCAAAGTACGGTGACGAAGGAAAAAGGTCGAGGAACAAAACGACAAGTTCAGGAGTGTTGGTTTGTGGGGAAAGGTGGAATCACGATTGCTTGCTTGCGGGTTTTATAACGACGATAGGTTTGCTCCAGAGCTTTCGCTCCGATCACCGTGATCTTGCTATCCAGCAGCACACTGACTACCGAATTGATCAGATTGGACAGATCCTCGTAGGGAAGAGGAGTCACGCGCTCCGCAACAAGTCGGACCAGGTTCGCTCGCGACAGGAAGGTATGCTTGACCTTTTCGCTCGACCTCGACTGCCCTTTGACGACCAACGCAAGGATGCTGGCATATGAGTCGAGAACCTTTGGTACGGCTGCGGCTGGCAAATCGGCATCGGCTCCGGCACCGCTCACCCGGAACGAAATTTCTGCGGGAACTTGATAGATGCTGCGTTGAATTTCTCGAATCTCTGCGGCTAGGTCACGGATTCGCTTTGGAAGGGACCGCAGCCTTTTCTCGTTCGGGGGTTGCAGGAATCGCTCGAAAGTAAGCGCTGGGCGCCGTTTGCCAAGGCGCGTCTCGGTGCTGCGCCGCTCCGACGCCTCGGCGTAGGCTGCCTGAACCACGGCGATACAGAGTTCGCGATAATCGCATCCCGCGCTGCTTAGCCTTTTCAAAAGTGACCGTGCAACCGGACTCTTCGCTACAAGGCGTTGGCCAATGACAAAGAGCTTCTTCTGATTGGCCGTGAGCGAAGCCCTTGCACTGCGGCTGCTCGGGGGAGTATTCTTCCGCCGACGATTCAAGAGCTTCCCCTTCTGCCCCGCGTTCCCGCGCGGGGCTTTTTCTCTTCCGGCTGAGATTCTTCCACAAGAGGCTTGACAAGCGCAAGACATTTCTGTTATAGGTCTAAAACAGCATGAGAGCTTGCTCATCACGCGAGGCTGCGAAGAGGCTGGATATCAGCTTGATGACTTTGCAGCGCTACATCGCCGATGGAAACTGGATCAAGGCGCCGCGCCTGCAAAACGTCGGAGGGGTGAAGGTTCGACTCTGGACCGACCGCGACATCAAGCGAGCCCGAAAGCTGATGGACAAGCCTTAGAAACAAAGCGGCCCACCGCGCAGCTCGTTACTGCACGGCAGGCCTAACTCACATAGGAGGAGTAATCTCCGATGCAAGCTACTCAGAAAGCTACACCACGCAGTTCCTCTCAGCAATCCGCAATTCCCCTTCCGGTGCGCCCGTGAGAATCCTTTCGACTGACCGGACGCTTGAGATTCTCCTCGCTTCGCCGGGGCTCGGCTTTGTCGTGACCATTGCCGAGCACGCCTGGTTCTTCGACCGCGACAGCCGCATCGTGACGAGCGTACTGCCCGAATCGCCGATGCAGCACAAAGCGGGAATTGGTCCTGAGCACTGCCCCGCTTGCAGCAAATTCATAGCGCGTGATTGGCGCGCAAGGGATGACGGAATATGAAAGCCGGAATCTACGCGAGAGTCAGCACCAAGGACAAAGGGCAGGAAGTAGAAAACCAGTTGCGCCAGCTCCGCGAGTTCGCAGCACTGCAGGGCTGGACCGTCTGCCGCGAATACATCGATCACGAAACCGGGAAGAACGATGATCGTGCCGAGTTTCAAGCCATGTTCCGGGACGCCAGCCAGCGCAAGTTCGATGTGCTGCTGTTCTGGGCGCTGGACCGTTTGTCCCGCGAAGGCGTGCTCGAGACTCTCCAGCATCTCAATCGGCTCACGTCCTACGGAGTCGGCTACCGGAGTTTCACCGAGCAGTATTTCGATTCGTGCGGCATCTTCAAAGACGCCGTGATCGCGATTATCGCCACAGTCGCCAAGCAAGAGCGCGTCCGTATCTCACAGCGCGTCAAGGCTGGCCTCGAAACGGCCCGCGCGAATGGCAAACGGCTTGGACGCCCGCGGGTGATGGTGGATGCCTCAAGGGTTGCCAATATGCGTGCTCAGGGCCGTTCCTGGCCGCAGATCGCGAAGCAGCTTGGCGTCGGAGTCGGCACAGCGTATCGTGCTCACCAGGAGCTTTCCAAAATCCCACTGGAAAGGCTTTCGAGAAACCAGTGCGCGGCGGCTGACTGAATTCCTCGATTTCCGGCTTTCCAGAACTTCGAGGTTCGGCTTTCGGCAAAGAGTTGTTTCTCGAATGGAGGACATCATGCGTCCACTTCTAAAACTCGCGGTCTCGGTCGCGTTGCTCGCGTTACCGCTGGCGCTGTTCAGTTGGTTTTTCTGGCCCACGCCCTACGCTTACAGGGCGGTGGAGCACTCGGTCATCCGCATCCACAGGTTCTCTGACCGCGTGGATATTTTGAGGAACACCGGATGGCAGGCGATGAAGCTGGCGCCAGCGGAAGCGCCAGTGCCAACGGCGAAGTACGCTCCGGGATTTCACCCGGACATCTCGCTGGCGTGCGCACCGATTACGGTGCCTCCGCCGGGATTCACGCTCGACCCGCCTGACTGTTTGGGAACGCCGGTTCCGGGTGAGCCTGGCGAGTACACCATTGATCCCAGGTGTCTCGACAAGGCGGCAGAGAAGCCAGTCGGTCCGAAGTAATCGGAGCTGCCCAGTAGTCTCGCCCCAGTCCCTGCTTCCAATGCGACGAAAACTGACGCCGCCTTAATTCGAGGCAGCCGGTTTGCAGAGCTTCTGAAACAGCTCGTCGACATCCGTGAAGTCTCGCTGTTCCAACCTGCCGAGCATCTCCTTGTCCGCGCCGATCTGCTGCGAGATTTTCACGTCGCACGTTGCCTCGTCGGATGCAGGCAGGCTATCCGCGACGGCCAGCTCGTGGACCTTCGCCATAAGAGCGTTCACCGCAGCCATCCGCTCAGAGAGAAGCTTTTGAGCCTCGTCGATTGTCTTGCGTAGCCGTTTCGCCGCGCCGATGAGCGGCTTGCTGCCATGATTGTCAGCGTCTGCGAAAAGCAGCGGCTCTGGTATCGGCGGATGTGTGCGGAGAAACTTCCAGTCGAA
>VFSW01015425.1_pt1 | contig 10501 bp, 9 predicted proteins | sample 5358111 | NCBI WGS metagenome assembly VFSW01 (sample SAMN11554181, study PRJNA540505) | mine drainage metagenome | isolation source: sediment from site ElyBrook_90M | place: USA: Ely Copper Mine, Vershire, VT | collected 2017
CCGGCCGGCGCGCCCTGTGGCCGCGGCGGACCGTCGTGGTCTTCCTTCGGAATCACGTACGGCTCGGGGTCCATGTTGCCGCGATGGCAGGTGCCGCAGGTGACGCCCACATCGGCGCCCGGAACCTTGGAAATGTAATCCGCGTTAATCTTCTCCATCATCTGGAACATCATCCGGGCGGTGGTCTTCTGCTCCTTGGTGTCGTCGGCATAGTTGAGCCGCGGACGCCCATTGGGGCCCAGGTTCTTGGGGTCGGCCGTGTGGCAGGTGTTGCAATGCACGCCCAGCGAGCCCTCCCACTGCTCCATGATCTCGTGTACCTGCTGCCCCGTCAGGTCCTTGGGCAGCACCTTCAGGTTGGTGGGCGCGGGAAAGCTCCGCGGCGGCCCGCCGGGCGGCGGCTGCGCCGGGGGAGCGGCCTGCGGGGCCTGGGCAACGGTGGTGGCGGCAAAGACGGCCGCCGCAAGCAGCGCCGTGGCCGCCAGGGGCAGGGATCGGGATGGTCTGTTCAAGTTGAAGTTCTCCTGGTGGGGATTGGGCGGTCGTACCGATTGACGCAATTGTAGCGGGCAAGGTTGAAGTTCCGCTGAAGAAACTCCGCGACGGCCGGATTTTCCCGGAAAACCGTTCGCATGGGAACCCGCCCTCAGCCGCGCTGGCTCGCCGGGCCGGAGACGCAGGGGTGGCCGCGCAAAATAAAGCGCAGCGGCCAGTCCACCGCCTCGTGAATGCCGATGCGCGGCGTCACCCGCACATCCGCGGCCGCAAAGCCATCGTCGCGCAGTTGCAGCGGCGAGGCGGGGTCCGTAAGGTCCAGCCCATTGTGGAGCGGCCGGGTGAGCCCCAGCGCCTGGCAAAGACGGCTGGGGCCGCAGGTGAGCTGGCGGGCCGGCGCGCCGGGCTCCAAACCCCGCTTCAGCGCCATCCGGTCTGCCCCATGCAATGGCTCCAGCGCGCGCAGCAGCACGCACCCCGCCCGGCCCTCGGCCTCGCAGGAGACGTTCATGCAGAAATAGCGGCCGTAGATGGCATAAACATACGCATGCCCGGCGGGGCCGAAGAGAACCCGGTTCCGCGGCGTAGGTCCGCGATGCGCGTGGGCGGCGGGGTCGGGCGGGCGGTTGTGCGGGCCCAGGTAGGCCTCCGCCTCAACGATCCTCCCGGCCAGCAATCCGGCTGCGGTTCTGTGCACCAGCACTTTGCCCAGCAATCGCGGCGCCACCTGCTCCGGCGGCGCTTCAAAGAAGGCGCGGAGGAGCGGCTGGCCGGGAAGGCTTGCGGAGCGAATCAACGTTCGGTCCTCGTAGACAGGGCTGGTTGGGGTTCGTGGCCTCCCACCCTTTCCACGATAAGGCTTTGGAAAGGCCGGGGCGCCCTCCCTTTTGGGGTTCGCTCCACTTTATGGGCGGGCCAGGGACGAGGCTCTGTAACAGTCGTCCACCGGCGCTTCCGACCCGCGAGAGATGAAACTCTGGGTGCCCCATCTTTGCGGCGTCCTTGTTTTTGCCGCAAGGGTGAGTTAGCGCAACTCCCAAGATGATCCTTGGTTGAACTTGCATTTCTGGTTCTCTTTTGGGGCATGACTTCAGTCGTGTTAAGGCGTGACTTCAGTCGTGCCGAAGCTGCCGACAAAAAGAGCACCGGGCTTCACAGGCTGCGGTAAAACTCGTTCTCGCCGCTGTTTTGAAAGGGCTCGGCTTACAGGTTGCGGAAAAGCTCGCTGTACCGGCGATCTTCGAACGCTCTGTAACAGGGCATGACTTCAGTCGGGCCGCACACGCAGTAGAATCAACGTGGGCTTTAGCCCCTGCTACATTCCCGTCTCCGCTCTCACCGGACGCAGACCCTTTTTCCGCACCCTGTTCAGCCCCCGCAACAGTTCGGATCCACCATTGCCCTGATTCGGTCCTTTTCGCGCGCCTTCCATGCAGATCTCTCTCAAATCCGATTGCCTTGGGAGACTCGTCGAGGATCCTGCGAATTAGCCCTGGTCCAGCTACCGGCACTACGCAACAGGCGTGGCAGGCGCGGTCGAGATCGAGTCGCAGTGGACGGCCGCGCGGCGGGGAAGCCGGTTGCCGGAGGGAGTACGCTTGAGCAAGGGCGAACAATCGTGCCTTCCCACCCAAGCCGCAAGAGACGCGGCTTGGATGGGGCGCTATCCATCGAGGGAAAGCCAGGTGTGAAAGAACTTGGCCGGGCCACCCGTCCGCATCTGCGCGGTGATGGGTGAGACCGTGGCCGGGTGACCGTGATGACCGGCTATGTTTACAATGCGGATGGAGTGCGCGTGGCCAAAGGTCCCATCTCGACAATGAGCTGCGACCCGACGGTCAGCGGCCTGCAGGCGGCCACCGAGACCGACTACGTTCTCGGCCCCGGCGGCCAACAGTTGATGGAACTGGGCCCGGACGGTAAAGGCGATATCGCTTCCTGGACGCGCACGCACGTCTACGCGGTGGGCAACGCGCCTCTTGCCACCTTCAACAGAGGCGGCCTTTACTTCCGCCTCACCGACTGGCTGGGCACCCTGCGCGTCCTCACCGACTTTGCCGGCGTCACACAGCAAACCTGCAACGGCCTGCCCTTCGGCGACGGCCAAACCTGCACCGACCAGACCGAAGACAGCAATTACTTCACCGGCAAGGAGCGCGACGCCGAGTCGGGCAACGACTACTTCGGAGCCCGATACTACTCCAGCGCCCTGGGACGGTTTCTGTCGCCGGACTGGGACGCCAAGCCGACCACCGTCCCCTATGCCAGCTTCGGCGACCCGCAGACGCTGAACCTCTACGGTTATGTCGAAAATGAACCGCTGAACAAGGTGGACGCGGACGGGCATACGGCGGAATCGGATATATCCTTCGACTTCAAGGACGACGGATTCAGCATTGATGGGACTTCGGGTTTGACTCCGACCGACGAGTGCCCGCTGAATGCCGACTGTGTTTACGCTCAGGCGATCAGGGAGGTGGGTTCAGAGGAGAATATCCAGTATGAAACCTCCCAATCCGATAACACGGCTCAAGACGCTGCCAACAAGGCATCGGCGGCAACGGACACGGCCCAACAGCCGAATAAAGAAGTTAGCACCGTGTACAACGAGACATCTGGACTCCGGTCCATTCCAGACAAGAGCACCGATGCTGATCTGCACGATGCCAGGAAGTCAACTGCCCATGCTTATGAAAACGGCGGAAACTTCCAGTCCATTGATCACCTTTCGTCCGGTGAACTGACAGCAACGAAGACATACGATCCCGCGAAGGCAGCTCTCGCAGATTCTGTCTTGGCTGTTCAGCAAGCCCGAAAGGAAGCCGACCCAACTCACAGTGCAACAATCGCCATTCAGTTCGATCCGCAAAACCAACCGAAGCAAAGGTGGGCTCATAACACTGAGGTCGTTCAGGTATTTGGTCCCTTCAATAACCTTGCCGGCGGCGGTCGGGGGGTAATAAAGGGCCATGATGTTTACATCATGATTATGAAAGACCCAAACCTCAAATAGAGGCACACATGCAGACTTTCAGCCGGAACGAAACGAAAGGGGGAGCGATGCTCCGAGCCATCATTGTTGCTGTGATGTTCTGTGGCGTGTGCTTCGCACAGACAAGGCCATCCAAAGGTACAGGTCCTCATCCGTTGACCAATAAAGAACTTGGAGCTGTGATTGAAGCTGTTGAAGACGAAATATATGACTACGGTTATCAGTCGAAGTTCAGCTTTGTAGGTGATGCGCCCAGCGGTGCGACAAGAGTACCGATCTACGTCTCGCCTAGAGTGGATAAGGATTCTGTCGGTGAGGTCATTTACAAATACATGCCTCACGGTGAGGTTTATCGTCGGTTTGTGCTTCGAGACGATGGGTTGGTCATCCTCTATGGCGATCCTGAATTGGCGTTTCCTCCTCAACTGCCAGACACGAATACGCTATACCTGGATGACGCAGATGTTTGTCGAATGAAATCCGAATGGAAGAGATTGCAATTTGTTGTCAATCCCACTGCCTCAAAAGAAAGAATTGAAATGGCATCGCATCGGCAGAAGGAACGCGTAAAGTTCTCAAAGATTGAATTCAACCAAAATCCTGAGAACAAGAAACAATGAAGTCTCGGCCCAACAGCAGAACCCAAACCAAGTTGTTGGGAACACAACCGAAGGCAGCCTTGCTAAGGTTCTGACGAATGAGGATGGCAGTCTCAGCACTCCGAAGAACGGCAATGCTCAGGAACTCGTTGACGGTAAGACGGACTTGGCGAATGCAATCTACAACAACGCCAATCTCGCTCATCCGGAGAAGGTCGCCCCGGACACTGGCACGGCTTCCGCGCAGGATTCGCAAATGGCGCTTTTCGCTGGTTGCACCGATGCCGCCGATGGAAGCCGCAGAAGCGGCAAGCCGCCCCGGAGGACGGCTCGCGGTCAGGTAACGACTTGCCGATCACCCTCATTTCTTCTGAGGGTCTGATTGGTCGAGCCGAAAAGAATAATGCACCCTTCGCATTTGACGTTTCTCGGCGTCAGCGATGCGCTGGTTAGAGACATTCGGATCAACCGTAAAGGTCGTTTTCATGGCTGTGGCGGGTGGCCCCGGTCTCGGTGACCGTTTCGACCAAGAATGAGGGTGCCCCCGGTCCCTCGCCTTTGGGGACCGGGGATGGAAGCCTTATTCCCCGCGACCGTTTCAACCCAGGATGAGGGAACCGGGGATGAAAGCCCCCATCGTCACCGCCAGCGGATTCAAATTCGGAGTATTGTGCCTCGCCAAAGTGTGCCATGACGGGCGGCTCGCCCACCCTTGACCCGCTCCTGAAGTTCGGTCTCAATCACAGCTCTCCAGAGCGGGGCAAAACGCATTCGGCTTGTCTTGGAGGGCTCCACGTACGAATGATAACAACAACTCAGAGAAGGCACGCACGATGGCAACTTGCATCCTAAGGGGAAATCCTAAATTCCAGGGATTTCTCCCATTCTGCGCAGAAAGGGCACCATGGTCAATCCTTGCACAAAGACGGAAAATGCGACCACGGCGAAACTGATCGTAATGATTTCTTCGCGCAATGGAATCTGAGGGGGTAGTCCCAGGGCAAGAGCAAGCGCCAGCGCACCTCGCAGCCCACCCCAGAAAAGGACATGCTGATGCTTTGCGGTCACGCGAAGTGCACTGCGTGAGAAGAGAAAACAGCAAGGGTAGATTGCGATCGCGCGACCAAAAGTTACCAATGCAATGGCTGTCGCCGCGGGTAGCCATATTGCCATGAAATTTTGATGAGCCTCATGCATTCCGATCAATAGGAATACTAGAGAATTTGCAACAAAGGCTGCGTATTCCCAGAATGCTTGCACGGATTCCTTGCCTCTTTCCGAGATGCCGCCCAGAGGCTTGAAATTGCTCATGACCAATCCTGCGGTGATCGTTGCCAAGACGCCGGACAAGCCAAAATGATCAGCGAGTAGAAACGACCCATACGCCGCGACCGTAGTGAACGTAATCTCCACGAGATGGTCATCCGTTCTGCCAGCGAGCAACAGCGCTGCAAGCGCAACAGCCCCGCCGCAGAGGACACCTCCCCCGATGGTATTCAAGAGCATGGCGGCGATCTCAACCGCCGAGATTTGCAGGCCTGCAGCAAGCGCGATCACCACGCCAAAAGCAACGGCGGCCGTACCGTCATTGAGCAGGCTCTCCGCTTCGATCAACACCAGCAGACGGCCTTGCGCCTTCGCTTCCTTGAAGGTCGCAATCACGGAAACGGGATCGGTTGCGGCGATCAGAACGCCAAACGCCATCGCGGCAATCCATTGCCAGCGCATCAGAAAATGCATCCCTGCTGCCGTAACGCAGGCTGAAAGTACCACGCCGAGGGTAGCCAGCACCACAATGACCGAAGAATTCCGCCGCAGCTGGTTCCAGGGAATATAGAATGCGGCCTCAAATAGAAGTGGGGGAAGCAACACGGTAAAGAGGAGGTTTTTGGTAAGGCTGACCGTGGGCGCAAACGGCAAAAAAGCAAGAGCAATTCCGGCGACAACCAGTCCTGCGCTATACGGGAAACGCAGTCTCCTCGTCAGCATCGCTACGATAGCAGCGATTAAGAGCAGAAGCGTTCCAGTTTGAAAAGTGATCTCCATGCCTCTTAAATTCTTCTCATGCTAATTCAACCGCATCCCAGTGCGTAGTCAAGGCCGAAGTTTTCTGTAGATTCCCATTCCTCAGGGTTGTTGGTTCTTGTTTTTGTTAGTTGAGGAGCCACCATGCGGAAAGCACCCCCCGCCCCAAGCGGGCGACACAACCCGGCCGGGGGGGCCCACCCCGGGCCCCGTCCTGAAGTGAGGGTGCCCCATCCTTTCCACAGTCTCATCGTGGAAAGGGTGGGCTCGCACAGACCCCAAAACCACCTCCAGAAATTACGATCTCCCCAGCCCACCCCGCCACAAATGATTTGCGGAGAATTACGCTCGCTTGGCGCACAATCATTTCATGGCGTCTTCCATAACTCCGGGGCATACCGCCCCAGCGTCCGTAACCCCTGCGTTATGAATAATCTGCAAAGAACTCCATTATAATCAATAATTTACCGCGCAACCCATGCCCTATGCCGCTGAAAACAAGGAACTTTCTTGCAGAGACCGGGTGGGGGTGGGGAGACCCGCAATGCGTGGCGAGTGCCGCCCCATCATGCCCCACCGAGCCCAATGTCAAGCCCCGGCTGGGTGCCCCATCCTTCCGCGCTCTTTGCGGAAGGATGAGAGACAATGACGCCGGACTTCGATCTATACGCCCGCCTTGGCCGGAGACGGCTCCAGCGACAGCAAAATCGCCGCTGTAATGGCCACCACCGCCCCGGCCGTCTGCATCCAGGTGAGACGTTCGTGCAGCAATAGAACCGCCAGCGCCACGGTCAGCAGCGGAAACAGCGAGATCAGCGAGATCACGATCGAAGCCTTGCCGCCGGACTCAAGCGCACGGAAGCTGGTCCATGCGCCCAGCCCGTTCAGCGCGCCGCCGGCAATGGAGCAAACCACCACCAACGTTCCCAGCCCCCAGTGCGGGCGGGCAACAACCAACACCACCGCCGATAGCGCCACCATGGCCCAGCAGAACCACAGAAACGAGCGCTCGCTGGAGATGCGGTTGGTGGAAAGCTTCTGCGTAACGCCGGTAAAACCCCACAGCACCAGCGCCAGCACCGCAAATCCAAGCCAGACCATCGAACTCATCAGACCGTCCCTCCCGTTCACGCGTTGAGCAGATAGATGGCCACAAACGCCAGCGCCAGGCCAACCCACTGCACGCGGCCGAGCCGTTCCTTGAGGAAGATCAGCGCCAGCAGCACCGTGACCATGGGAAACAGCGCCGTGACCGGCGTGACCACCGAGGCCTTGCCGCCTTTGACCATGGCCTCGAAGTAGGCCATATTGCCCACGCCGCCCAGAATGCCTGTCAAAAAGGCCCAGAAGACGCCCTTGCGCCGCCTCTCGCTCTTTGGCGCGGATTCGCCTGTATTGCTGCCTTTGCCCACCTTCCACGCCACAAAGGCCAGCAGCGGCGCAATGCCCACGGTAAAGAGCAACTGGTTCATCCAGGCGTCCACCCCGTCCGAGGCGATCTTGGAGACCAGACCCCCAGTGCCCCCCCCCCCGAGAGTGATCAGCGACCAGCACAGCCACACGGGCAGGCGCCGCGGGCGCCCGTCCTTGCTCATCGGACTCTCCTCAAGCGAAGATGGGCAGAGCATACCGGCCCCCATGCTCCGCGGGCAATGGGTTCCTGCGCCTTCCGCTCTTGTTTTGCGGTTCTTTCCTTCGCTCTGGCCGCTTCCCGCTTCTCCACGATGGCCGCTGCGTTCTATCATTCCTCCGTCAGGCGGGAAAATTGCCATGAAGATCACTGCCGTTGAAGCCATTCACCTGCGCGCCGAAGATCCGCTCATCGAGCTCTTCGACGGGTCCTACGACGATTGCATCCTGGTGGTCCACACCGACTCCGGCCTTACCGGCATCGGCGAAACCGAGTCCATGGCGCCGGCCATCCAGGCCATCGTGCGCGGGCCCTCGGCGCACAACCACGCACGGGCGCTCTCAGCTGTGCTGGTGGGCGCAGACCCCTCGAACCCCGTCGCCCTTTGGCATCAGATGTTCGAGTCGACCGATTATCTGGGCCGTCGCGGGTTGACCATGCACGCCATCGGCGGGCTGGATCTGGCGCTGTGGGACCTGCGCGGGAAGATCGAGGGCAAGCCCATCCATGCGCTGCTGGGCGGAGCGGAGCGCGACCGGCTACCGGCCTATGGCACCATCTATCCCATGGCGCGGACGCCCGAGGAGGTGCGCGCACAGGTCGCCGCGGGGCAGGCGCGAAAGCTGCGCAACTTCAAGTTCGCCGCCGACCCCTGGTGGCTGGAAGACATTGCGCTGACCGGGCGGCTGCTGGCGGCGGCGCGCAGGCAGGCGGGCGATCAGGCCCACCTGATTGTGGACGCGGCGCTCTCCTACCGCACCGCCGAGGAAGGGCTGCGGCTTTACCCGGCCTATCGCGAGGTCGGCATCTGGTTCCTTGAGGCGCCGCTGCCGTGGGACGATGTGGAAGGACACCTGGAGATGAGCCGCCACGGGCTGGCGCTCGGCGTAGGCGACCTGGGACTGACGCATGTGCGCGAGTTCATCGAGATGATGGACCACGGCGGGGCCAGCATCTGCCAGCCGGATATCTCCCAGGTGGGCGGATTCACGGGCATCCTGCAGGTGGCCGCGGCGGCGTACGCGCGGAACAAGCGGGTGATCACGCACAGCTACAAGACCAACATCGAGATCGCCGCCAACCTGCACTTCCTGGCCACCCAGCCGAACGAGGAGCCGCTCGAGTTCAGCCTGAGCCACTCGCCGCTGCGCTGGCAGACGACCAACGAGCACTTCCCGGTGGAGGACGACGGCTGCGTACGGATTCCCCAAGCGCCCGGACTGGGCGTGACGCTGAACATTGAGACCGTGGAGCGCTACCGGTTCACCGGCTGAATCGATCATTGTTTGGCGTCATCCGGACAAAGAAAGCAGCCTTCACGGCAAACAGCTTCCTGGTAATCAGAAAAGCAACTGTTTGTCCCAAATGGCGATGTGCGTCGGCCCTGACTTAAAGGGAGCCGGCCTACCGTCCTTTGTACGCGTTCTATTAGAATTCTCTAGATGTTTGTTTCGCTCTAAAAGGAGGCTCAAGGAATATGATTCAGTTCCGACTTAGGAAGTGTTTTGTGTGGATAGCGATCGGAGCAGCATGTATAACAGTGGGCACCGCGCGCGCCCAGGAGCACGACTCGGCGCCGACCGGTCCTGCGCCGATCCTGATGACGGTGCGCGAGATGCCGCAGCCGGGCGCGGAAGCGGCCCATGCCAAACTGGAGGCCGAGTATGCGGCAGCGCTGGATGCCGGTAAGGGCAGCCAATACTACCTTGGCATGGGAGCGATCACCGGTACGCCGGAGACAGTGTTCCTCTCAGGCTATTCCTCTCTTGAGGAGATGTCGGAGGTGCATGACCACGACGACGCAATTATGGGCGAGAAGCTGGCCAGTCTCGACGAGGACCACAGTGGGACGCTGGCGGGAGTGGACACAGCGATCTGGAGGCTGCGTCCGGAGCTGAGCAATCCAGGTACAGTAAACCTGGCCAAGATGCGCTTCATGGAGTTGATTCATATTCATGTGAAGCTCGGCCATGATGCCGAGTTTGCGGATTTCATCAAGCACATCAGGGAAGGTTGGATGAAAGCCGACCCGGATTTTCGCTATTCGATCTACCAACAAACGTTCGGGAACTCGACGGACGACTCGTATCTGGTAGTCATCGCGGTAAGATCGTTGGCGGACCTGGACAAGCACCACTCGATGATGGCGGAGTACCGAAAGGGCCTAGGCGAGGATGTAGGGAAACATATGCTGGAGTTCGAGAGCGCGGACTATAACAGTACCGAGTCGAACCTGTTCGTCTTTACGCCAAGCATGAGCCGGCTCCCGGAAAGCTGGACCAAGGATGATATGGAATTTTGGAAGCCGAAGCCGATGGTCGCTGTCCCGGCCAAGAAAACCGTAAAAGCGAACTAGATGAAAGGATCCAGAAGCACGAAGGCCTCGGAAGATCAACGGGGCCTTCGTGCTTTGGCTATGCAGCGGGTGTGACGCACTGACGGAACAGGGGATGTGGAGATGTCCCGCAAAACTGCGCGTCTCACGCTCCAGCGCGTTGCTCCTTTATTCCAGATGACCGTGTCCATTGTTGCGTGTGCATGGTTAAGACAAAACGGCTGCCGGGAAGGGGCGCTGTTTTAACCTTGTGCGCACCTGGGACTTAGCGATGGCCGCCACCGCGGAAGCCACCGCCACCGTGGAAGCCACCGCCGCGGTCGCCGCCACCATGGAAGCCACCGCCGCCACCGTGGAAGCCGCCACCGACGTAGCCACGACCGCCTCCCCAGCCGCCACGGCCGTGATCCCAGCCGCCACGATCG
>VFSW01015426.1_pt1 | contig 10501 bp, 13 predicted proteins | sample 5358111 | NCBI WGS metagenome assembly VFSW01 (sample SAMN11554181, study PRJNA540505) | mine drainage metagenome | isolation source: sediment from site ElyBrook_90M | place: USA: Ely Copper Mine, Vershire, VT | collected 2017
GTCCAGCACAGTGGCGTGCTCGGCCAGGAAGAACTGCTGGAAGATGAAACCGATCCGGGTAGCCCGCAGGTAGGCCACCACGTCGTCGGCCATGGCGGCTACGTCTAGCCCGGTGATCCGCACGTGGCCGCTGGTGGGCCGGTCGAGGGTTCCCATCAGTTGCAACAAGGTGGTCTTGCCCGACCCCGACGGGCCGACAATCCCGACCAGCTCCCCCTGGCCAATGGTGAGACTCACCCCGCGCAGGGCCTGGACTGGCGGCTCGCCGGGATAGCTCTTGGTCACGTCATCCACAGCGAGCACCGGCGTCCCGGCACCGCCGGTAGCGAAGCCGTTGCCGACCGCGACCGCGTTGCTGGCGGGTATGGATGGCAGGGTGTAGGTCATGTCGCTGCGACCACCACGTACTGGCCGGCGGCCAGCCCCGAGCCGGTGACCTGCACCAGCCCGTCGGCGTCGTCGAACAGTCCGAGCGAGACCGGAACGAGATGGCTGGTCCCCCCTGCGCCGACAACCTCGACGGCGTAGCCGCCCCCAGACTGGGCCAGCAGCGCGGTCACTGGCACCGCCAGCGCGCTGGGCACGCTGGCGGTGGTGATACCGACCTGCACCGGGGCCTCATCCCACGTGCCCGTGGCAGCCGGGTCGGAGGGGGTGACGTCCACGGTGATGGTCGGTGTGGTGCTCCCAGAGCTGCCCGACGAGCAGATGTCCGTTCCCGGCGCAGCGAAGCTGTAGCTCGACCCACCGGACCCGGAACTCGATGGGCACGTGGCGACCGCCCCTACCAAGGAGACGACACCGGGGATCGTCTTGTTGTCGGGCAGGGTGATGGTCACAGTGTCCCCGACCGCCACCTCGGCCTGTTGCGAGGCACCCAACGCCACCTGCACGATCCGGGTGGTCGAGGTGGCCAGCATCACCGTCTGGCCGATCTGGCTGCCGGCCCCCAGCTGGGCTGACATGGTCGTCACCCGCATGGCGGCAGGTTCGAACACCGCATCGCCGAGAGTCAGCGCGCCGGTCTGGGCCTCCCCCAGGGCGGCCTGGAACTTCTCCAAGGCCACCGTGGTGGCCGGCCCGAAGGAAGCGGATGCTCGGCTCAGCTGAGCCGACGTGGCATTGCCGTGCGCGACCAGGTCCGCGTTGAGTTCGGCCACGTCGGCGCCGGTCGCCCCGGCAGATAGGGCCCGATAGGCAGGTGTAGATCCATACAGCAACGCCACCGGGCTATCGTTCACCCGGTAGAGCACCTGACCCTGAGAGATCACCTGGCCGGGGGAAGGCAGCTCGGTGTATGTCCCTTGGGCCTGGTTAATTATGGAATACGGCGATCCATCTGATTGTGCCTGGTAAGTCAGGATTCCATCTTGGGAGACCATGGCTGAGAGCTTCCCCCTTTTTACCTTCGCGGTGTTCACGGGCGGCTGCTGTGCGGCCGGAGTCGCTTGCTTCGCACTGGACATGTCGACCACGCCGCCGATGGCGATGATGGCGACCAGGAAGACCACTCCGGCCAGCACCCAGGCCTTCCGGTTCACTGACCCCCCAGTCCGCCTGGCAAGACAGCGCGGCACTTCTGCACTGCGGCGTTAAACCCCGGGATGCTCCCAGCACCTCGCACGCTGATGAGGGGCCCGTTGTTGGCGGGGTCCGGGAAGTCCTTCACGCCGTTGCCGCGCATGCACTGCGCGAACTTGAGGCGCGCCGCTATCTGCTGGGTAGTCAACTGTTTGGGCATGAACCCCGCTGGCTCCAGGTTCCTGCACGCGCCGATGGCCTGCTGCCACACCGCGGTGCTCGGGTCTAGCGGCGAGCCTGCCTTGATTCCATAGATGAAATCGCCCGAGGCGTTGGGGTCCGGGAAGTCGCTGACCCCGTTGTTGCGCATGCACTCGGCGAACTTGACCGCCTCCTCAACGGTGGTGGTGGTGGTGGTGGTGCCGCTGCCGGAGCCGGTCGAGGCAGGTGCGTTCGAACCGCACGCGCTGATCAGGGCGGCCATGGCAAGGACCGCCAGCGGCGGTGGTTTTCTTCTCATGGCTGCTTCCCGCTCACCGAGGGTTCCGATGAGCGCGGCGGTGACCGCCGCCATAGCAGGAAGGATCGTCGATCGTGTACGGCTGCTAGTTGTGCTGGTTCGCTGTAGGCCATGGCGCCATCCAAGACAGCGTGACGTTGTCAGCGCGTATACGTTTTCCGATATGCCGACGGTATGTTCCGGGTCGTAGCGTCGAGCGCATGCGCGTGCTGATCGTCGAGGACGAGCCCTACATGGCGGAAGCGGTCCGCGATGGCCTGCGCCTGGAGGCGATCGCGGCCGATATCGCCGGTGACGGTGACACCGCGCTGGAACTGCTAAGCATCAACGCCTACGACATCGTCGTCCTCGACCGCGACATCCCCGGCCCCTCCGGTGACGAGATCGCCAGATACATCGTCGCCTCCGGCAGCGGCATGCCGATCCTCATGCTCACCGCTGCCGACCGTCTCGACGAAAAGGCCTCCGGGTTCGAGCTCGGCGCCGACGACTACCTCACGAAGCCGTTCGAACTCCGAGAACTTGTGCTCCGTCTCAGAGCGCTCGACCGCAGGCGCGCCCACAACAGGCCACCCGTGCGGGAGATCGCAGGTCTGCGCCTGGATCCGTTCCGCCGCGAGGTCTACCGCAACGGCCGCCACGTCGCGCTCACCCGGAAGCAGTTCGCGGTGCTCGAAGTTCTCGTCGCTGCCGAAGGCGGTGTCGTCAGCGCCGAGCAGCTACTGGAACGGGCGTGGGATGAGAACGCGGACCCGTTCACCAACGCCGTGCGCATCACAGTCTCCGCACTGCGCAAACGCCTCGGCGATCCCTGGATAATCGCCACCGTGGCCGGCGCCGGGTACCGCATCAGCACTCAACCAGACACCGGCCCTGAGCGAGGAGATCGTGGATAGAGTCCCTGGTTTGAGTGTTCGCCTCAAACTCGCCCTCAGCTACGTCGGCTTCCTCATGCTCGCAGGTGCCTTGCTACTCACTGCCGTGTGGGTGTTTCTCCTGCGCGACTTGCCCGCCGAAGCGGCCAGCCCCGGCGGAGCCGTGCCCATCCGCTCCATCGCCTTGCACAGCTACGCCCCGGCGACCGCCTCGGTGCTGGCGTTCCTGCTGGTATTCGGGCTACTGGGAGGGTGGGTTCTGGCCGGCCGGATGCTCGCCCCCGTGACTCACATCACGGAGGCCACACGCCTCGCCGCGACCGGATCGCTGTCTCACCGAATCCGGCTGCAAGGCCGCCGAGATGAGTTCCGCGAACTCGCCGACGCCTTCGACACCATGCTCGCGCGGCTCGAAGCGCACGTCGCCGAACAGCAGAGATTCGCAGCCAACGCCTCCCACGAACTGCGCACCCCGCTGGCGATCACGCAGACGATTCTCGACGTGGCCCGCAACGATCCGAACCGCGACACCGGCGAACTCGTCGACCGCCTCCAGTTCGTCAACACCCGAGCGATTGCCCTCACTGAAGCATTGCTCGTGCTCAGCCGCGCCGGCCAGCGGTCCTTCGCCCGAGAACACGTCGACCTATCCCTCATCGCGGAAGAGGCCACTGAAACGCTCCTCCCCCTCGCAGAAAAACATGACATCACCATCGAAACCTCTGGCGACATAACCCCCACCATCGGCTCACAGGCGCTCCTGCTGCAGCTGGCAACCAACCTCGTGCACAACGCGATCGTCCATAATCTGCCTGAACAGGGCTCCGTGTGGGTGACGACCGGCGCTCACCTCAACAGTGCGGTGCTGTCTGTCGAGAACACCGGCGAGAGGCTCACCCCGCAGCTGGTTTCCACGCTCGTCGAGCCGTTCCTTCGCGGCACCGAACGCATACACGCCGACCACCCGGGTGTCGGCCTCGGCCTGGCAATCGTCAAAAGCATCACCCAGGCACACGACGGAACCCTCACCCTCACCCCCCGGGCCGCCGGAGGGCTCCGCGCCACGGTACGACTGCCCGCTGCGCCCGACCACACACTGGCAGACGACGATCCGGGGCCGATCCAGTAGCCGGTGCTGGCCCGGCCTGCTCTCAGGTCGCGCAGCCACGAGCCGATCTGGCCCACCGCCTGCCCGGTGGCGGCATCGGTGATCGCGAAGGAGTAGCCGACGCCGGAGGCGAGCCGCTGCGGCAGCGCTCGAACATCATGCTTGCCCGGCGACCAGACCGCACCAGCATTAGCGCCGGAGGGCGGGAAGCGAGAATGGCCAGTTCAGCATCGAGATGACCGGGAGCCGGTCTGAGGATTCGCGAAGATCGGCGATCTATGCCACCCGGATTAGCTCGTCGCCGATCTCCAGGGTCGTGTGCATGCGCCCGCCGAGTGCCTCCACGTAGGCCTTGAGCACCATCGTGTCGAACACGGTGCCCTTCTCGATCTGGCTGACCCGTCCCTGGGTGACGCCCATCCTGGCCGCGACATCCGTCTGGGTGAGCCGCATGCTCCGGCGGACGGCGGCGAGCCGGTGACCGATCCGCTCGGCCCGGTAGGCCTCGCGGGCCTCCTCGCGGCGCTCGCGCACCTCACGGATGTCGGCGGCGAACTCAGGGTCGTCGCGCAGCCGGTCGATGCGGTCGTTGCCCCTGCTGAACACCCGGTTGCCGGTCATGGCTCTTGCTCCTTCTCGCGCTTCCGCTGGTCGATCAGCGGGTCGGCCCGGCTGGCGACCGAGCCGTACCAGGCATCCCCGGTCTTCTTCTTGTCGCCCGAGAAGAGGGCGACCACCACCGTGGCGCCGTCCGGCGGGAACCAGCAGATCAGCCGGATCGCCACCTCCTCATCGAACGGATGAGAAACACGCCACAACGGGACCGCCTCGACTGCCGCACCCACTTCAGGTCAGCGCTCTCCTCGGCATGGCCCGGCGGCCCTTCCCGCTCCTGCAGGACAGCCAGCTCATCGACCAGGTACTTCAGCACCAGCCGGGCACGCTGGTCACCCGCACGGGCGTCAGCCTCCAGGCGGTCCACGTACGCCCAGAACTGCTCGGGGCCGTCAACAAGCATATCCCCTATATTAGCATCACTAATATAGGGGGCGTGAGCTTCGAGCGCGCCGCCACCAGGCTCCCATGGAAGACCCCGGCGCCCTCACCGCGAAGGCAAGCGACCCCGGCGACCACGCCAGCCGGGCTGGCAGGCCGCCGGACGTGTACCCCGGAAAGTGATCCGCGTACAATTCCGAACATGGAGCGGGAAAGGCTGTAGGCTGAACGCATGATTTCCCATTCAAGGGAAATCTCGCGACAACCGGTGCCCAAGTCCCCCTCGGACACATCGTGATCATGAGCTGACCTGCGGGTATGCCATGGGGCGAGGATTTGCGAGGCACGTTTCCGCAGGTAGGGGCGTGATGGTTGTGTCGGGTTCAGGTTATGGGTAGGTAACATGAGTTGCGGTCAGAGGCGCGCCACGGCCCGGTGCCGGGGATGAACCAGCCCTTATCCGGATGCGTTTCCCGCACCGGTATCCGGCCTTTCGCTGATCTGGTTCTCACGGGCTTTCAGCAGCAAGCGCGGAACGGCCCGAGCCGCTCCGGGCGTCAGCGCAGGCGGTTCTGAGGAGAACTCGACCGTCAGCCGGTCACCGGCCGCTGTCTTACTGGCCATGTTGCGCGCTTTCCCCTCGATCAAGTCCTGTCCAGCGACGCTCCTGACGCCTGAGGCGCCCGACCCTTACCCGCACGCTCTCCAGCCGGTATTCCCTGGCACGAGGCCGGGAACCACCAGGGCCGGCGGAGCGGATTGACGATCGGGAGGCCAGACACCGACTTCTGTCATCGACCAGGGCACCATCACGCCAGGCCGAGTAGTACCCGTAGGGAGCGAATCCGGCGCGGCGCATGTTCGGCGCGCACCCCCGTCGCTCTCATGGTTTACTATTCATCTAGTGGACCGATAGATAGCGGAGATGCGCGTGTTTCGATTCGATGGCGGTTCAGGTGTTCCCATCTACCTCCAGCTGGTTCAGCAGGTCCGGCGGGACGTGATGCTCGGCCGGCTTCAGCCCGGGGAGCAGCTACCTTCCGTGAAGGAGGTCGTTGACGCACTCGCGATTAACCCGAACACGGTCGTGAAGGCTTATGGCGAGCTCGAACACGCGGGGATCGTGGTGCGGCGGCAGGGCCTCGGCACATTCGTCGCCGCCTCACCGCCGATGCCGCTTCTGGCCGCGCCTCCCCAGCTCCTGAGCTCATTGACCCGCTGGGTCCGGCGGGCGAGGGAAGCTGGGCTCTCGGCCGAGCAGATCCGCGTCCTGCTCGCGGTAGCCCTCGACGAGCCGGCCGACCAGCACGCCGAGCAGGTGACCGGCGATGCGGACAACCGCCGGACCATCGGGGGCATCGCATGACGGCCGCGCTCAGCACCAACAACCTGGGCCATCGCTACGCCCCCCAGGTCTGGGGACTCCGCGACTGCACCATCGATGTCCCGCCCGGCCGCGTGGTCGCGCTCGTCGGCCCGAACGGCTCGGGCAAGACCACGCTCATGCACATGGCCGCTGGCCTGCTCCCGCCAAGCGACGGACACGTGAAGGTCTGCGGAGGACCGCCGGCGACGCGCCTGGAGCGGATCGGATTCGTTGCCCAGGACGCACCGCTGTGGCCGCGAATGCGGGTCGGCACCGTCCTCGAAGCCGGCCGGCATCTCAACCCAGGATTCGACACCGCCTCGGCCAGCGAGCGGATCAAGCGACTGGACATCCCACTTCGGGCGCGCGTAAACACCTTGTCGGGCGGCCAGCGAGCCCAGGTCGCGCTCACCCTGGTACTGGCCAAGAGACCCGAGCTGCTGCTGCTGGACGAACCGCTGGCCAACCTCGACCCGCTCGCCCGCAGGGAGTTCCTCGGCTCGATGTTCGAGGCCTGTACCGAGACCGGGGCGGCCGTGCTGTTTTCCTCGCATGTAGTCGCCGAACTGGAACGCATCTGCGACTACCTGATCGTGCTTCGTGCCGGTCGCGTTCGCCTCGCCGGCGACATCGACGACTTGCGGAATGGCCACCGGGTGATCTCCGGACCAGCTGACTGGGCGCGGGCCGGCGCCTGGAATGTGGTCAGCGCCCAGACCATCGGCGGCCGGACGACCGCCCTCATCCGGACCAGCGGCGCCGCCGTTGTGACCGGGCCGGGACTTGACGAGGCACGGCCGACCTTCGACGAGCTGGTCCTTGGCTACCTCGGCGAAACCGACGAACCGCGAACCAGTCAAGACGAGGTGCTCAGATGAACTGGCTGATCAGGAGCCAACACCGCGGCCAGGCGCTGTGGGCAGTGATATTTGTCGCGATGTTGTGCGCGCTCATGGTTGCCGTGGGGTTGCACGTCGGCCAAGGGCTCGCGCCATACGACCACTGGATTACCGCCCTGCGGGCTGCGGGATGCCCGCTGCCCGGGAGCGACAAAGCACCTCCCCCAGGACCAGCCGCGAGGACCTGCGACGCGCTCAACCAGCAGCTTCAGAACTTCCAGTCGAACTTCGCGCCCAGGTACAACTTTGCCATCCCGGCATTCGTATACGGCGTTCCGCTAGCTCTGATCGTGATGGGCACGCTGGTTGGTGCCCCGCTCGTGGCCCGCGAGATCGAGCAGCGCACCCAGCTCGTGGCCTGGACTCAGTCCGTATCGCGATGGCGGTGGTACCGGGCAAAGACACTCACGGTATTCGCTGGCCTGGCAGTCATCAGCCTCATCGCCGGGTTCGCGAACAGCTGGCTGCAAGGGCTCCTCATCGAGGGCGGGCTCGCCAGCTCCCGCTTGTCGTGGTTCTTCTCCAACGGCGTCACCGTCACCGGCGAGACGCTGCTCGCGTTCGCTCTCGCGGTCGCCGCCGGCACCTGGCTGCGGCGATCCCTGGCCGCCGTCGGCGCCGCCCTGGTCGGCTCGGTCGTCCTGCTCGTGATGACCGGCCTGGCTGTGCGGACATTCACGCCCGCCAGGCAGACAAAGGGCCCGCACTTCGTGGCACCGCCGGACGCCTGGTACGTCCAGTCACCGAACGGCCACAGCGTCCCGTATCACCCGATCAGCCAGTACTGGCCGCTCCAGCTCACCTTCCTGGCCATCATCCTGGCCCTCGCCGCCGCGCTGCTCGCATCAGGCTGGTACGCCACCCGCTCCCGCGCCGTGTAGCCGGATCGTCCCGCACGAACCGGCCACGACGCGACCGTCTGGGACCCGGCGGCCGCAGGCATCCTGACCGCGCAGGGCAATGGCCGGGTCCGCTACTACACTGCTGGCAAACCACTCCAGAAGATCCAGGAACGCCGGGGCGCCGTGCTCGGCCGCGATGTTCACCGCCGCCTGGCCAAGCACCGAGGTCGCATCGCCGATCAGGACCGTCTGCCCCGGCCCACGCGGTTGCCAGCAGCGAGCCTTGCCTCCACCTGGTCGGCAGCGGGCCAGTGCGGGCGTCTATGTGATCAGCTCGGTGTGCCAGATCTCGTAGAAGGCCCGGAGCGCCGATACCGGCTCGCCTGGTAGCGGTATTTCCGCGTCGGTGAATCTGGAGAAGGTAGCGATCATGTCGGCGGGGACCATTGTGTCGAAGCCGAGGTCGATCTCCGCTGCGCGGGCCAGTAGCAGATCTCTGGGGAAGTGCTGGGCAAGCAGGTAGACGTCAACGAAGTCCCTGGCAGCGGCCCGGGACCAACGCGAGCAGCTTGCGGCCAGCAAGTTCCTCGGGGTCGAAGGTCGGCCCGGCGATCGTGACCGAGCTCGGGTAGCCGGGCGGTGCGTCCACGGCCAGATCAGTCAGCAGTTCCGCGGCCTCGCTTCGGATGACCAGGCGGCAGAAGGTGTCGCTGTCCCGGATCCGCTCCACGGTCCAGCCGCGCTGCCGGGCGGCGGCCTCCAGGCCATCGCGAGCGGCCGGGACCTGGCCCCGCTCCGGCGCGGTGAAGAAGTCCAGGTCCTCAGTTGGCCTGCTGGTGAGATGCTGCGCGAGCAGGGCCGCTCCCCCGGCGAGCAGGAAGCCGCGGCTTGCCGGAAGCGAGAAGAACAGCCGGGCGACCTCAAGCTGAAACGCCGAAAGACCCGATCCGCGGTCCGCCAGCGGCTCGTCATCACCTGCTGGCTCAGGCAACTACGCCGCCGCATCCAGAGAAGCCCGGACAACGCCGGCCCATGCGGCGCGGACGGCACGCGGAAGAACTAGCTCGTCCCACAGATCTACCAGGAGAACGCCGTCCACGTAGGTCAATATGTCCACCGGACGGCCCTCCTGCAGCACGATCTCATAGACGCGGGCACGGTCCGCGCGTGAGGCCAGATCGAACACCCGCTCCCGGGCGGACCAGTTCAGGTGCAGCGGCAACCGCACCCGCGCGAAAGCCCGCTCCGCATCCAGGCGCGGCAGATGATCGGGAACCCAAACCGACCGGCCCCGGGCCGCAGCCCGCTCAGTGAACTCAACCCGCGGCCGAGCCGCCAGCTCATAGCCAGCATGCGCCAGCAGCCGCGCCATCGTGGCCATCGTCGGTGACTTCCGGCCATGCTCATAGGCCGACAACGTCGGGCGCGACGTCCCAGCCCGGCGCGCCAGCTCTTCCTGGCTCAAGCCAGCAGCGGACCGGACCCGCTCCAGCAGTTCGGACGCTTCCACCACCCACCCCTAACGTATCCAAGTAGATACCTTACCAGGAACAGCGGGCAGGCACGTCACCGCCCCCGCTGGAACGGCCAGGCTGGCGCGGCCAATCTCCCCACCCAAAGGCCTTCGCGCTACGCCGCCAGAACCGCCCGAGACCACGTTCACGCCATAGGTCGATCTCGGCGATGTAGCAGATAGGCGGCCACGGGCCCCTGGCGTGCCCGGGCCGGGCTTGCGCCCATGCCGGTCGATCACCGCCGCGCAGGCATGACTCCGCACCCTCTCAGAGATCAGAGCCTCCAAGAAACCCGGGGCAGTCCAATCCGCCCGTACCCGGCCACCAGCCCGGCAGCAAGGTCCAGTTGCCGCACCCGGGGGGTCGCCGGGTCCTGGTGATCCTCGGTCGAGACCCGGCCGTAGAACGCGAACCGCAGCCCGCCGCGCGCGGCTCGGCCCGCCGGCCCCGGCCGGTCGCCCGAGCCCACGAGTCCAGGCCGCCCCCATCGGCGCCAGGATGCGCGGACAAGCCCTCTTGGTACGCCGGCATGGCACCAGCCCCTTCCCGCTCCGCGTGATGGCGGCTTCCTGGCAGCGCCAGCCCGGTACGTGGCTGAGTCAGGGCACTGACAGCCATGACTATAGGATTAGCTATAGCCCGGCACGCCAGAACGCCCGGAATTCACCCCATGCGGCCAGCGGAAGGCGGAAGTGTCCGAGAGCGGCCCCACCAGGCCAGACCCCGGCCCGCTGACCGGGCGCGCCGGTGGCGCGGGCGGGTCCCGGCGGCACGACCAGGCCCTTGTGGCCCGCCCGGCGGGCCGGCGGCGCGCCGCCGCGCGCCGGCCCCTGGGCGGCCCCCCGGGGCCGCGCGCCCGG
>VFSW01015427.1_pt1 | contig 10501 bp, 5 predicted proteins | sample 5358111 | NCBI WGS metagenome assembly VFSW01 (sample SAMN11554181, study PRJNA540505) | mine drainage metagenome | isolation source: sediment from site ElyBrook_90M | place: USA: Ely Copper Mine, Vershire, VT | collected 2017
TTCCAGGAAGGCTCGACCGGCTCCGATCCTCAATCAGAATCATGATTGTGATCTGCGTCAGGCCCGATCGATGACCGGGAAACAAGTAAACGCGTCCTTCTTGATTGCGTAGTAAGGCGCGTAATGATGGGCGGCATTGCCGTCGATGGCAAAACGCAGAGGCTGCCCGGGAATCGGCTGCAACTGGTGAATGAAGGCTTCTTCCGGGTTCCCCCTGGCGGCCAGTCGCGCATCATCGCTGCCCTCGATCGCAAGCAGGATCGGACCGTATTCAAGCGCGTAGCGTTCGTGGCCGGGAATCTTGTCGAAGCCCACATATCGGGTCAAGCGAAAGGCTGCCGGCAGCGTGAACGAAATGGTATCGCCGTTGTGCCAGGTGCGATCGAGCGGCACATAGCTTCCGGGACTGCCAGTTGCCGCCAGTTTGCCGTTGATGTGAATGGGCATCTCTGCCGCAGCCCAGGATGGAGTGCGTACGCGGATTACGGAACGGCGCGGTCGAGAGAGTTCCATAACCATCTCAACTTTCGCGTCATCGGGGAAGCTGGTGTGCATGTTCAGCTTGAAGTCGCCGCTGGAGGAGTTGATTCCCTTCTGCGACCAGCGGATCGTGGAGGGCGCAAACATGTCGACGTAGAGGCCGGGGTGTTGTCCGTCGGGGACGACCGAATACAAGTGCTCGGGGATGCTGCCCAACAGGCGAGTTCCCTGCCCTTCGCAGCACGAATTCACGTTGATGCCGACGGCTCGGTCTCCCTTCTTACCGACGAGTCTTGCTTGGTAGAAAAGCCCCTGTGTCTCCATCTGGTTGGCCATGCCCACGTTGTAGATGGACTTCTCAATCTCGGTTACATACTTCTCCTGGTCGGGATCGAGCAGATGGAGGCGCTGGTTCAGAAAAGTCCAAAAACTGCTGCCGCATAGTTCCCCGGTTTCGCAGAAATCGAACTGTGCATTGAGCCTGTAGGATTTCGGCGGGAACTCACCGAACTCGGTAATAGCGATCGATCCGCCGGTATGTTCCCAGTCGTCGTGATAGAGCTGCCAGGCACCGGTAACTGCTTCTCCATAAGTGGGATCGCCAGTGGCGCGGTAGAGGTCGAGATAGGCTTCGATGTCGGTCAGCAGGTAGTTATGCGGCCGGTCGTAGGGGTACTGCCAGACCATGGTTTCGTCAAGGTGTCCCAGGCCATGGAGCCAGTAATTCTCCTGATAAAAGCGCTGGACGACCTGGAGGTCTTCAGGTTTGCCGAGTGGACTGAAATACATGCGGGTGTTGGCCACCATGCCCTGAACGCCCTGGGTGGTGCCGCGCAGCAGTTTGGGCAGGTAGGGACAGCGGTCAAACCAGTCATAGTATCCCCGCAGCAATTCAAATGCCTTGGGGTGGCCGGTATATCCAGCCTCAAGCAAGCCATGCGTCACCCATGCGCGCGTATAGCCGGCGCGTTCGGAATGAAAGATGGAGTCTTCGGGATAGGCCATGATGTATCCGTTGGGTTCGCGGCAGTCGGCGATGCCGTCGACGATAGCGTTCATGCGGCGGCGTAGTTCGTCGTGCTCCTGCCAGCGCAGGGTATTGCAGGCTCCCATCAGAAATCGTCCTGCGGAGGAGCCGGGCAGATCGGTATCCCAGAACGGCACCGGGGGACGCAGCCCGGCGGCCACCGGCTTACCTGCGCGCTCACGGAACGGTCTGAGCAACTCATCCACCGAAAACGAGGTAAGCAGATAAACGATGTTCTTTTCCATGGTTTCGCGCAGGATGCCAGGGCCGAGGGAGACCCCGCTCACCGGGGTCAGTGCTTTGTAAGTCAAAGGGTTCCAGCTTTTTGGGTCGGTCACGTTTGCGGGGTTGTCGGTAACGATGCCTTCGCCGACGGGGCGCGTTTTGCGGGTAAGCTGGCCCAGGTCGCGGGGGTTTGCACTCTGGGGATCGGCGGTGACTGGCTTGCCCTCGGCCATGTCACGGCCGCGCGATAGCAACTCAACCTTGGCAAAGGACAGGCCATACGTGGCGGCTGCATTTCCCTGCGCTCGCTTGACAGGCCGGAGTACGGTGGCAGTGAGCCGGACGTGACTAAAAGGGGCAATGCTGGCGGAGAGGGGCAGGTAGGAGATGCGATCGCCGGGATCGGGGGCATCCGTCTGGGTTCCATCAAAGAGGAGAGTAGTCGAGTCGAATTCGGGGGAGTTGGAGGCCTCTACCTTGAACCTTGCCGGGAAGCCCAGCGAATGGAGTTCTCCGTCGAAATTTGGATATAGGCGAACACCGTCGATGCGCTCCGCTGAACCCAGGCCGATCTGGATCCACGCCTCCGAGGCAGGGCTGCCGGCCGGCTTCGACACGTAGGGACGGTACCAGGTTGCGGGATAGGGCGTCATGCGATCTTCGAGGTGCACCTCTGAGGGCACCGCATCGGTGGCATGGGCCAGCGGCCGGGCGGTGATCGCTAGTCCTGCCATGGTGCCCGCGATCAGAACTTCGCGGCGGTTCAAATTGTTCAATGACTGCGCCATGAGGCCGGCCCTCTCCAATACGGAACTGAATGCTCTTTTGAATCGATCGCAGCTAGTCTAATGCCTTGCCCTTGCCTTTGAGCGGTTTTCCGTAAAGGGATGAAACCGCCCGGTTGGTTCCGGACCTATCGCTCGATGGCATCGGCAGGCGGGCGGCGAACCACCGGTGCTATCACTTCACGCGGCTGCCACGATAGTCTTGAAACCAGCGTGATAAGAGAAGACACTCAACCCGCGACGGTCTCGGACGCAGCTGCCCCCGCCGATAGTCTCGAACTCATCCCTACTGCTCCTCCGACGGAGAAGGCGCCCGCCGAGTTGACGCCCTTCATGCGCCAGTGGACGGTGGCGAAGCGCGAAAATCCAGATGCCTTGCTGTTCTTCCGCATGGGCGACTTTTACGAGCTTTTTTATGACGACGCGGTTGTCGTCAGCCGCGAACTGCAACTCACGCTGACTGCGCGGGACAAGGAGCGTTCTCAGCCTATGTGCGGCGTTCCCTACCATGCCGTCGAGGGCTACCTGGCTAAACTGCTGCGTAAGGGATATCGCATCGCCATCTGCGACCAGATGGAAGATCCCAAGCTCACAAAAAAGATTGTGCGGCGAGAAGTGACGCGTGTGCTGTCGCCAGGAACGGCGCTTGATTCCGCGCTGGAGCAGGAGCAGAACAACTTTCTCGCAGCCCTTTTCGAAAGTTTCCCGGACAAAACCCGTCCGCGCGACGCCCTGTATGCGATGGCGCTAGTAGATATTTCTACTGGAGACTTCAGAACGGCGGAGTTTAGCGGCCCGGCTGCGCGGCAGCAGGCGATCGACGAGATTTTCAAGGCGGGAGCCAGCGAAGTGCTGCTTCCATCGTCCGCCGAATTGCCCGCGCCGTTGAGCCGTGTACCCGCTCGCACTCGCGTCGATGACTGGGTGTGGTCGCGAGATTTTGCTGTACCGCTGGTCGAACGGCAGTTGAATGTTCGCTCACTGGAAGGCTTCGGGCTTCTGGGGCACGAAGCGGCGGCCATCGCGGCTGGCGCGGTCTTGCATTACGTTCGTACGACACAGAAGAACGAAGCGCTGCACATTGACTCGCTTAAGTTTGAAGAACATTCAACTGCTCTCGAGCTGGACACGGTGACAGTGCGCAACCTTGAACTTGTCGACCCATTGTTCGCAGGACAGGACCAGCGCGCCACCCTCTTCCACACTCTCGACGCATGTTGCACGCCGATGGGCAAGCGACTGCTGCGAGCCACAATCCTGCGACCGCTAATGGACGCGGAGGCTATCGAGTCTCGCTATGAAGCGGTTGCCGAAGCGCACGGCGATCTGCTGCGGCGCGAAGAAGTGCGGCGCGCCTTCGCGGGTATTCTCGATCTTGAGCGATTGCTCGCGCGGCTCTCACTGGACTCGGCGGGACCACGCGACGTGCGCGCATTGGCAGCGAGCACGGCAAGGCTGCCTGGACTTAAGACCGCGCTCGATGCCATGAATGCCTCGTTGTGGCGCGAATTATCAACGCGGCTCGATCCTCTGGATGACGTTACTGCGCACATCGTGGCAACGCTGATAGCGGAACCGCCGCTGACACTCGTGGATGGCGGTGCCATTGCCGCGGGAATAGACGCGGAACTCGATGACCTGCGCAGTATTTCAACGACTGGCCGGCAGCAGATTGCCGCCATTGAGGAGCGTGAAAGAAAGCGCACCGGTATAACTTCGCTGAAGGTTCGCTATAACACGGTTTTCGGTTATTACATCGAGATAACAAAGTCGAACTTATCGCATACGCCGGCCGACTACGAGCGCAAGCAGACGCTGGTTAACGCGGAACGGTTTACGACTCCCGAATTAAAGGAATATGAGCGCAAGATACTCACGGCGCATGACCGCTCCATCGAAATAGAGAAGCGCATCTTCGCGGAATTGCGAAAAGCGGTTCTTGATGCTGCCGGCCGAATCCGGCGCGCCTCTGCTGCCGTTGCGGAGGCGGATCTTCTGACGAACTTCGCGCATCTGGCCTCGCTGCGACGGTACGCGCGCCCGCATCTTGAGAACGAGTCTGTGCTGGAGGCCGTCGCCGCGCGCCATCCCGTCATTGAGCAATGGATGGAGGAGACACGCGAAGGACGATTCATCGCTAATGATCTTTACCTTGATGCTTCGGATGCGGGACCAAGCCTTCTGCTGATAACCGGGCCTAACATGGGCGGCAAGAGCACTTATCTTCGCATGGCGGCCATGTTAGTACTTATGGCACAGATGGGTAGCTTTGTGCCGGCTGGAAAATTCCGCTTCGGATTGGTCGATCGCATCTATACCCGCATTGGCGCGAGCGACAACGTGGCGCCCGGGCGATCTACCTTTATGGTGGAGATGACTGAGACGGCGACCATTCTGAATACTGCCAGTCGCAAATCGCTGATCCTTCTGGATGAGATGGGCCGCGGCACGGCCACCTTTGACGGCCTTTCGCTGGCGTGGGCGACGGTCGAATATCTGCACGCGGAGACCGGGGCACGAACGCTGTTTGCCACTCACTATCACGAACTGACGATGCTGGCCGAGAAATTGCCGCGCGTGCGCAACTTGCGCGTGGGCATCAAGGAGTCTTCGAGCGGCATCGTTTTTCTGCACACGATCGAACCCGGAGCAGCGAGCAAGAGCTATGGCATCGAAGTTGCCAAACTCGCCGGTCTGCCCGCGGCTGTGATCGAGCGCGCGCGCCGGATATTGCGCCAGCACGAGAAGCAGGAGCGCCAGAGCGTGCAGGTGGAAACAGTACCGGATCCGATGCAACTGACGATCTTCACGCCGCTGTCGCAGCGCATTGTCGACCGCATCGAGGCGGTGAACGTGAATGCTCTTACGCCGCTCCAGGCGCTCAACCTGCTGGAGGAACTGCAGCAGGAATTAAAGGAGAAGGCATGAACCCTACGCTGCGCCAGGCCGCCGGAAGCCTGCTGGTCGTGGGTGTCACAGGCATCGAGTTGACTTCGCTCGAACGCGCGTGGCTCAGACTCGTGCGACCTGGCGGCGTTATTCTCTTCCGCCGCAATATAGTTGATGCGCTGCAAACTCGGACCCTCCTCGATGAGGCCACCGGCCTGTGCGCGGCGCATGCCTTTCGCTGCGTCGATGTGGAGGGCGGTACGGTTGACCGGCTTCGCGATGCACTGGCTCCGCTCCCATCAGCGCAGGCCGTGGCAATTACTGCGGCCAGACAAATGACGAGATCCGGAAAGAGCAAGAGAAACGTTGCCCGCGAACACGGTGAACTTGTAGCGCGCGGAGTCAAGGCTTTTGGTTTCAATACCACACTTGCTCCCGTGGTTGACCTCGGACTGCCTGCCTCGCAGCAGGTCATGGGCACGCGAAGCGCCGCGCGCGATGTTGGGGGTGTTGTTGCTTATGCGCGGCAGTTTCTGAGCGGACTGGCGGCGCACGGTGTAGCTGGCTGCGGCAAGCATTTCCCCGGCCTGGGGAGCGGCATGAGCGACTCGCACCTCGAGACCCCTGCGATCGATCGCTCGTGGGCCGAACTTTGGAGCGATGACCTGGCTCCCTATCGCGAACTGCGCAACAACCTGCCCATGATCATGGTGAACCATGCTGCCTACCCTAAGACGCAAAGCAAGGAGTGGCCGGCAAGCGCCTCTCCATTCTGGATCACCAAGGTGCTTCGTCAAAGGATGGAATATCGAGGACTCATTTTCTCCGACGACATGGAAATGGGCGGCATTCTCAAGTTTCTTCCCATGGAAAAGGCCGTGATCGCGGCAGTGAAAGCGGGCATGGACACCGTCGAAATATGTCATAGCCCTGAACTGATCCTGCGTGCGTATGAAGCCCTGGTTGCGGAGAGCGAACGATCGCGGGCATTCGCAACCCTACTGATGGCGAGGGCATGCGAGTCTACGCGCAAACGCGCCAGGCTTTTCAAGGCCCGGCCTGCGGCTGCGCTTTCGGCGCGCCAGTTTGAGGCGCTTCGCACACGCATCGTCAAGTTTCGAGATGAGGTGATGGCTTTATCTTCAGATGCGGCAGCGATTTCGATGAATCGCGCACAAGTCACCCAGGATGAGAGCGCATGACAATCAAGAGCATGGTCGTGGCCGGAATCATGAGCGGTACATCGGCGGACGGCGTCGACGTTGCGTTCGTACGCATTACGCCCGGCGTGATATCGAACCGCAAGAATGCGGTTCGTGCCCGGCCGAGAATTACGCTGCTTGCTCACGAAGGATTTCCCTATCCAGCAGCGCTGCGGCGGAGCGTGCTGGCTGCGATGAACGCTACATCGATCGCAACGTCCGACCTTGCGAAGCTGAACTGGCGGCTGGGTCTTGCTTACGCCGAAGCAGTCAAGGCCACGCTGGCAAAGCATCACTTTAAGCTTGATCTCATTGGTTGCCACGGACAGACCCTATATCACCAGGCGCGTCCATCGTCATTCGCCGGGCGGAAGTTTGCGTGTACATGGCAGGCAGGCGAGGCTTCAGGACTTGCGGCAGCTCTGAATGTGCCGGTGGTTTCGAATTTTCGCCCCGCCGATATGGTTGCAGGCGGACAGGGCGCGCCACTCGTGTCCTTGCTCGACTATGTTCTATTCGCTGATGCAAAGCGCGGACGCGTGCTTCAGAATATCGGGGGCATTGCTAATCTTACCGCTATCCCTGCGAATGCAGAGCCGGCACAGCTAGTCGCATTCGATACAGGGCCGGGCAACATGGTGATAGACTGGCTGACTCAACATTTGTTTGGCAAGCCCTATGATCGCAATGGTCGCATCGCTGCAAGTGGTACTGTGCTCGCTTCGGTTGTGCAATCGTCTTTTCGCGATCCCTATTTCCGCTTGGAGCCGCCGCGCACCGCCGGCCGAGAGCAGTTCGGACGCGAGTATGCGGCCGCCTTTCTGGCGAAATGCCGGTTGGTGAGCCGCAAGCCTGAAGATGCAATCGCCACCGCAACGGCTCTGACAGCGGAGACCATCGCACGGAGTTATGCGAAATTCGTTCACCCTTGCATGGGAAGTTACCCGGTGGATTACATCGTCTCGGGTGGCGGTGCTTTGAATCGTACCTTGATGGCAATGCTGGGTGAGCGGCTGGAGCCAATGAGCTGCGCGCTGGCGGCGAGCGACGATTTCGGATTACCTGTCGGTGCTAAAGAGGCCGCGGCTTTTGCATTGCTGGCGTGGCATACGTGGCAGCAACTGCCGGGTAACATCCCTTCAGCCACCGGTGCGAGCCGACCGGCGATCCTGGGTCAGATCACTTATGTTTGATTTCCGCACATTCGTGAGATCAGGCCCCTTATGCTCTATAAGGAGAGCGAGGGTCTGGAGGCGCCGTCATTTAGCTCATCGAGAATTCCTACTTCTTTTTCTGATCGTGCCTCTCGTTTTCTCCGGCTGCCGTTCCCGCCAGCGTGATCCGCATACCGTGGTCTTTCTCATTGAAAGCAGTCCGACGAGCCTCGATCCCCGCGTCGGTACTGACGTGCAATCGGAGCACATCGATGAATTGCTCTTCGACGGGCTGGTGGCGCGCGATTTTGATTTTCACTTCACGCCGGCCCTGGCGGAACGGTGGGAGCAACCCGATGCAAAGACACTCATCTTCCATCTGCGAGCCGGAGTTCACTTTCACGACGGACGCGCTCTAACAGCTCGCGATGTCGTTTGGACCATCAACTCCATGCGCGATGGGACGGTGATTTCGCCGAAGGGCGCTTCTTATGCATCCGTCGACGTCATCGAGTCCCCTGACCCGAGTACGGTGATTTTTCATTTAAAGAAGCCAGACAATTTCCTTTTAACCAATCTTTCGACAGGCGCCGTGGGCATCGTTCCGGAGGGGAGCGGCCGCGAATTCTGGCGTCACCCGATTGGTTCGGGGCCGTTTCGCTTTGTAAGCCAGCAGATCGACCAGGACGTCGTGGTTGAGCGCAATCCCTCCGCGTGGAACGTCACACCTGCCATAGAGCGCGTGCGATTTTCAGTGGTGCCCGACTCGATTACGGAGTCTCTCGAATTGGAGAAAGGTTCTGGAGATGTTGCTATCAATTCCCTTCCCATGGACGCGTTGCCGATCCTGGCGAAGCGGCCCAATCTCCAAATCGAAGATACCGAAGGCACGCAGATCCAATATCTCGCTTTCAACAATCAGGACCCGATCCTTAAGGATGCTCGCGTGCGTCAGGCGATCTCCTGTGCTATCGATCGCAATCTCATCATTCGTTCCTTGATGGACGGCCACGCTCAGCCTGCGGAGAGCATGTTGCCGGCGAAACATTGGGCGTATTCCAGCGAAGGGCCACGTTATGACTACGCTCCGGCGCGAGCCGAGCGACTGCTTGACGAGGCCGGCCGCCCCGCCGGCGCTGGCGGCATTCGCTTCCACCTCACAATGAAGACGAGTTCCGCTGAGGATGTACGCCTGCTTTCCGCGGTGCTCCAGCAGCAACTGGCGCGTGTGGGGATCGCTCTCGACCTGCGCAGTTATGAGTTCGCCACCTTTTACGCCGACGTTACGCGCGGCGCTTTTCAGCTTTATTCGCTGCGCTGGATCGGGGGAAACGAACAGCCGGACATCTTCAGTTATGCGTTTTCGACGGCTCGATTCTCCCCCAAAGGCGCCAACCGCGGTCACTATTCGAATCAGAAGCTGGACGCGCTTCTTGACGATGCGGCGGCGAGCACCGACATGGCTCGCCGGCGGACCGACTACGTTCAAGCCCAGCAGATACTGGCCACGGACCTACCTGCGATTAACCTCTGGTACCGCGATACGATCGTCGTCCACAACCGGCGCCTCACCGATGTGAGGCCAACCCCCTCCGGCAGCTTCACATTCCTCGAAACGTCCAAATTGACGCAATAGAAATCCCACCACATGAAGCCAAAGTTTAGATAAAAGAGCCACCTGCACTCATCCCTCAACCTTTTAGCCGGCTGTCTCGTCTACCCGAATGGAGCAGAAAACCATTTCCATAAAGGACGCCGCGCGTCGCCGGCACTGGATTTACCTATGAAGATCAAGACTGGAAATCGCCACGGCACCGGGTTACCACGGGTACTAATTCTGATCGCGCTTCTGGCGGTTACGACGCTTGTCAAAGCGCAGACTCCGACGCGCTTTCTGGGATCGATAACGGCCATCAGCGGAACCGCTCTCTCGGTCAAGACCGACGCGGGAGAACAACGACAGGTGGACGTCCCGGCAGAGGCGACCATAAAGCGCATCTCCCCGGGAGAAAAGGACCTGAGCAAGGCCGTGGCAATTGCTTTTGGCGATCTGGCCGTCGGCGATCGAGTGCTTGTGCGGCTCGATCCGAATTCAGCCGGCGCGACTCCGCAGGCATCGCAGATCATAGCGGTGAAACAAGAGGATCTTGCCCAAAAGCAGCAACATGATCGCGAAGACTGGCAACGGCGAGGGATTAGCGGCCTGGTGAAGAGCGTTGACCCCACTGCGGAAACGATCGTAGTGGCAACGGGCGCCGGGGCCACGGCCAAGACTGTCACGGTGCACACGACCAAAGCGACCATTCTCAAGCGCTACGCGGCGGGCTCGGTTCGCTTCGACCAGGCGCAACCGGCTCCCATCGATGCGATACACGCCGGGGACAAACTGCGGGCTCGCGGAGAGAAAAGCGGCGATGGATCGGAGATTACGGCGGAAGAAGTCGTCTCAGGAAGCTTTCGGAATGTATCGGGCACGATTTCGGCGATCGACCCCGGGAATTCCACTTTTGTGATTAAGGATCTGGCTACGAAAAAATCCGTCACCGTTCATGTTACAGCGGACGCACAAATGCGCAGGCTCCCGGAACGCATGGCGCAGATGCTTGCGGCGCGTCTCAAGGGCGGTGTTACGCCTGTGGCAGGAGCGGTTACCGGGCCCGGAGGTTCACAAATGCCCGCGGCGGGCGGCACGGCCACGCAGAAGCGGTCCCCTAACGCGGTAGGTGCGGGCCCGGTAAC
>VFSW01015428.1_pt1 | contig 10500 bp, 9 predicted proteins | sample 5358111 | NCBI WGS metagenome assembly VFSW01 (sample SAMN11554181, study PRJNA540505) | mine drainage metagenome | isolation source: sediment from site ElyBrook_90M | place: USA: Ely Copper Mine, Vershire, VT | collected 2017
AACGACGGCCTGACGCTGCTGGTGGTCGAGCACGACATGCATTTTGTGGGTGCGCTGTGCGGCGACGTGGTCGTGCTCAGCTTCGGCAGGAAAATCGCCGAGGGCTCGCCGGATGCGATCCGGCAGAACCCGCGCGTGCAGGAAGTCTATCTCGGCACATCGGCCGCCGAGCCGCCTGTACCCGCCGCACCCGAGGAGATGGAGTTTCGTCGTGCTGCTTACAGTGCGTGATCTCGATGTGCGGTACGGGCGCGTCGAAGCCGTGCGCGGCGTTTCGCTGCACCTCGCGCGCGGCGAGGTCGTCGCCGTCGTGGGCGCGAATGGCGCCGGAAAGTCGTCGCTGTTGCGCGCTCTGCTCGGCGTCCAGCGCATTGGCCGCGGCCGCATTGAGTTCGACGGCAAGGACATTACCGCCTGGCCGGCCAGCCGCCGCGTGGCCGAGGGACTAGTCCTGGTTCCCGAAGGCCGCCGGGTCGTGAGCACGCTCACGGTGCATGAGAATCTGCTCATGGGCGCGTTTCATCGACGGGCGCCGCGCGCGCTGGCGCGTGAAATTGATCAAATCTATGGCCGTTTTGCCAATCTCGCCGCACGGCGCGACAGTCCCGCCGCGGTGCTCTCGGGCGGCGAGCAGCAAATGCTGGCGATCGGCCGCGCCATGGTCGCGGCGCCCAAACTGATGATGCTCGATGAGCCGTCCTTGGGTTTGAGCCCGCGGCTGTCGGATGAAGTTTTCGCCTGCATCCGCTCGCTCAGCCGCGACGCCGGCATCACCATCCTTATTGTCGAGCAAAACACCAAGCGCGCGCTCGAATTGGCCAGCCGCGCCTATGTGATGGAACTCGGACTCGTGGTGAGCGAAGGCGAGCCGGCTAAGCTCATGGCCGACAGCACTTTACTCGAAGCCTATCTCGGGCCCAGCACCGTCAAGCGTGTGTCGGCTGCGGCGGCGCATCCGCACTAATTCGAGGCAGTCGAACCGGGGATCGCAAAGCGAAGAAAGGATCGGACATGAAAACGCGGTTTTGGCTTTCCATACTTGCCGCTGCGGTCGCCATCGGCGCGGCGGCCGGGACGGCGCGAGCACAGGACATCGTGCTCGGCTTTCTGCCCGCCGGTGCCGGTCCGTTCGCGACGTTCTCGAAGACCAATCTGGTCGCGGCGCAAATGGCGGCCGACGAGATCAACGCCGCCGGCGGCATCGCCGGTAAGAAAATCCACATCGTCTCGTTCGATACGGCGGGCAAGCCCGATCAGGCGGTTGTCGGGGTCCGCAAGCTTGCCGAGGATGACCAGGTGCTCGCCATCATCGGTCCGTTCAGCTCCAGCGAATGCCGGGTGGCGTTCCCCGCGGCGGAGCGTGCCGGCGTCGTGACCATGTCGATGGCGTCGTCGGCGCCGAAGCTCGCCGAGCCCTTTACCTACGCGTTCCGCAACACGTCCGACGAAGGTTATTTGTTCACCCGCGTGATGCGGGCGCTCAAGGATCACAATCTTCCGATCGCGACTGCGGCGTTGGCCTACGCCACCGATGACGTTGTTTCGAAAACAATGGGCGAGATTGTTCTTCCCAACGTGATGAAGGCTGCCGGAACGGACATCAAGCTCAGCGTCACGTTCCAGAACCAGGCGTTCGATCTCGCGCCGCAGGTCTCGCAGCTCGTCGCCGCCCCGCCCGATCTGGTCGGCGTCGGCTCCGGTCCCGAAGCGGCGACGCGGCTCGTGCAGGAGATGCGCCGTCAGGGGCACAAGGGGAGGCTGGTCGCCGGATCGACCATCTCCGACCCCGATCTGCCGCATTTGATGGGGCCGGCGGGAGACAGTACGACAATTCCGACGACCTTCTTCGGCGGCCTGGACGATCGGACCAAGAAATTCGAAGCCGAGTTCATCAAGCGCGCCAAGGCGGCCGGCGTCGAGCGCGTCGCCGCGGGACAATTCGATGCCGCGACTTACGGCATCGTCCAGGTTTACGCCCAGGCGATGAAGACTGCGAACGTGACCGGCGATCCGTCTAAGCTTGTCGCCGAACGCACCGCCATTCGCGATGAAATACGCAAGTTGAAGGACTTCCCGGCGCTGGAGGGACCGATCTCGTTCGGCACCAACGGCGACGCGCTCAAGCCGGCCTACATCATCCAGATCAAGGACGGTAAGTGGGACCTGCTCGCTCGCTATCCGGCCGGCGGCTGAGGCGGCACTCGACCGGCTTGACGGGAGGATCGGACTTGCATCGCGAAGAAAAACTCGATGTGCGGCGCGTGCGCGAACTTGTCGTAGCCGGCTGGACCGGCCGCGACACCGCTGCGCTGGAGAAGCACATCCGCGAGCTCGAGGCAATCGGCGTGAAGCGGCCAAAGACCACGCCGATTTTCTACCGGGTGGCGGCGTCGCTCTTGACCACCGACGCCAGCATCGACGTGTTGGGCGAGCATTCGAGCGGCGAGGTCGAATGCGTCGCCTATTCGTTCGAGGACGGCACCTTTGTCGGTCTCGGCTCCGATCATACCGATCGCAAAGCCGAAGCCGCCGGCGTCTCGCTGTCCAAGCAAATGTGCGCCAAGCCGGTTAGTCGCGATCTCTGGCGATGGGATGACGTAGCGCCGCATTGGGACGCCCTGGTGCTGCGGTCTTATGTCGGCGTCGGCGGCGAGCGCCGGCTTTATCAGGAAGGCCCGGTCACGGCGATGCGGCCGCTGCCGGAGCTTTTCAAGCTGTACGGCAACCGCGAACAATTGCCCGCAGGCACCGCCATGTTCTGCGGCACGCTCGCCGTCCACGGTGGCATCGCGCCGGCCGAGAAATTCGAAATGGAATTGGACGATCCGGTGCTGCACCGGAAAATCACGCACAGCTATCGGGTCCGAACGCTGCCGGATCAGGGCTAGGAGGAGAACAATGGGCTATCACAAGGGACACAAGGAGTTTCACGCGCGCGATATGGAGAAGGGCTGGCACACGCCGCCCGGCTATCCGGCGGGTATTCAGCAGAAGATCATCGCCGGCGAGCTTGATGAAAAGGCGCGGCGCGGCAACCGCACCCGGTTTCTACGCTTCGCGCCCGGCGTCTACACGACTGCGCCATTCGTGCACGAATATTGGGAGGAAGTGTTTCTGCTCTCGGGCGACCTGATCGTCGGCAATGACGAACAGGGCAACGGCGGGGCGAAATTCGAGGGCTACACTTACGCGGTGCGCCCGCCCGGCGTCCATCACGGACCTTTCAAATCCGACACCGGCTGCCTGCTGCTGGAAACGCATTTTTATCCCGAGAGCTGAGCGTTTCATGCAACCCAAGCCGCAGCGTCAGCCAACCGGCGCCGACACGCCGCTATCGCTGCGCGAACGGGCCTATCTGGAGATCAAGCGGCGGATCAATCGGCTGGAATATCGTCCCGGCGCCTACCTCAACGAGGCGCAAATCAGCCGCCAATTGAAAATCGGGCGCACGCCGGTGCATCAGGCGGTCGACCGCTTGATGCTGGAAGGGCTGGTGCAGGTGATGCCGCGCAAGGGCGTGGTCGTGCAGTCGATTTCGCTCGAGCAGGTGCTCAATATTCTCGAAGCGCGGCTGGTCAACGAGCCCTATTGCACCGGGCTGGCGGCGGAGCGTGCGACCAGTCAGGAAATTGCGCGGATGCAGGAACTGCTGGCTGCAGCCGGTCCGCTGATCCGCGCCCGTGATCGCGAAAAGCTGATGAACCTCGATCGCGACTTTCACCGCCGGATTTCCGACGCCGCGCACAATTCGATCGTCGCCGACATTCTGACCATGCTGCACGAGCGGTCGTTGCGGTTCTGGTTCATTGCGTTCGGCGACGATCTGCAACTGCGCCGCATCGATGACGAGCACCACGCGATCTTTTCGGCGTTCAAGCGGCGCGACCGCGCTGAAGCGGAAGCAGCGATGCGCGCGCATATCGCGTCGTCGCGCAATCACATCATGCGTGCAATCTGACGACGGGAGGTCGCTGACATGTTGCGTACCGGCAAGGAGCACCTGGAATCGATCCGCGACGGACGCGTCGTTTATATCGGATCGGAGCGGGTCGACGATGTCACCCGCCATCCGGCCTTCCGCAATGCGGCGCAGACGGTGGCTGCACTCTACGACATGAAGGCCGATCCGGCGTTACGCGACGAGATGACATTCGAGGAGGACGGCGGCCGGCACGCGATCTACTACCTGCGCCCCCGATCGCGCGAGGATCTGCAGCGTCGCATGAACGGCCACCGCCGCATCGCCGATTTCACCTACGGCATGTTCGGCCGGTCGCCCGATCACGTCTCGTCCTTCGTCACCGGCATGGCGATGAAAGCCGACGAACTCAAAGCGCCGTGCGGCCACCCGGACAATCTGCTCGGTTATTATCGCCATATCCGCGACAACGACGTCTACACGGTCTACGCGGTGGTGCCGCCGCAGGCCGCGCGCAACCCGGAATTCTATCATCGCCAGAACATCCCGGTGCCGACGCTGCGCGTCGTGCGCGAGGACGATGCCGGCGTCGTCATTTCCGGCATGAAAATGCTCGCCACCGGGGCCTTGTTCGCCAACGAAATCTGGATCGGCAATGTGATCCCGCTGGCGCCGGACCAGAAGAAAGAAGCGATTACCTGTGCGATCCCGTGCAACGCGCCGGGGCTGCAACTGTGGTCGCGGCAGCCGGCGGAACTCGGCTGCGTCTCCGAAGTCGATTCGCCGCTCGCCTATCGCTATGACGAGAGCGACAGCATGCTGCTGTGCGACGAGGTCAAGGTGCCCTGGGAGCGCGTCTTCGTCCACGACGATGCGCTGCTCTCGCGCGACATCTACGTCAAGACGCCGAGCCATTGCTTCGGCAATCACCAGTCCAATGTGCGCTATTGGTCGAAGATGCGTCTGCTGCTTGGGCTTGCGAGCAAGATCGCCAACGCCACCGGCGCCGATCAGGTCCCGGCGGTGAAAGAAACGCTCGGCCGCATTTCAGCGCAGGAGGCGATGATCGCCGGCATGGTCAACGGCCAGATCAACGCCTTCGAGAGCTGGCCTGGCGGCCCCGAGGGTTACGTCTGCTTCAACCGGCGGATGATGTATGGCGCGCTGGAATGGTGCACGCAGAACTACAGCAGGTTCGTCGACGACCTGCGCGAGCTGTGCGGCGGCGGAGTGTTCCAGATGCCGGCCAACATCTCGGTTCTGAACGATCCCGGCCTGGCCAAGGACTTTCAGACCTACTGGCAGACGCCGCAGGCCGACGCGCTTACGCGCATGAAGCTGTTCAAGCTTGCCTGGGACATGGTCGGGTCGGAATTCGCCGGCCGGCACCAGCAATACGAGAAGTTCTATGCCGGCGCGTCGTTCATCATTCGCAACCACTCTTTCCGCGAAACCGATTGGGCCGCGTTCAACAAGATCGTCGAGGATTTGATGGCAAGCTACGGCCGGGATCAGACCAAGCCGGTAAAGATTGCCGCTGCTTGAGCAATACGGAGGGAGAAAACCGACATGAGTGAGCTTGTGCTTTACGACGGCGGCGGCACGCCGAGCCCGCGGCGGGTGAGGTTGTGCCTGCTGGAAAAGGGCCTGCCGTTCAAGATCAAATGGCTCAACATCGCGCTGATGGATCAGAAGGCGCCGTCCTATCTCAAGCTCAATCCGACCGGGCTCGTGCCAACGCTGGTGCACGACGGCAAGGCAATATTCGAATCCAACGTAATCAACGAATACATCGAAGCTTTGTTTCCAAATCCTCCGCTGGTGCCAAAGGACGCCTACGGTCAGGCGCAGATGCGGATGTGGTTTGCGTTCGAGAACGATTTCGGCAAGCCGTTCCGCGATGCAGCCTACGAAACGTTTGCCAAGGACCGGCTCAAGGGCACCGGCATGACGCCCGACAAACTGCGCGAGGAGATCGGCAAGCGCACCAAGAATGAAGCCTACCTCCGCTTCGCCACCAAGGTACTGACGACGCCGCGCGACGACGAATTGGTCGCCGACCGGCAGCTAATCCTGCTGGAGAAAATGGCACAGATGGAAGATCGCCTGGCCGACGGCCGCGCCTGGCTGTGCGGCGACCAATTCACCCTTGCCGACATTGCGCTGGCTCCGCGCGTCGACATTTTCCCCGTGATCGGCGTCCCTGATCTCTACCAGCGCTTTCCGCGCATCGGCAAGTTCATGGAGCGCATCAAGACGCGGCCAAGCTGGGCGGCCTCGGCGGTGCGTCCGGAGCCGGGGGAAAGCGAGCGAATGATCGAAGCGAAAGCCGCCGCCTGATCCGGCCATTGGGACGCTCGCCGTCATGTTGATGACCGGAAGAGAATATCTGGAGAGCATCCGCGACGGCCGAGCGCTTTATGTCGGCCGCGAGCGCATTGCCGATCAGACCCGTCATCCCGCTTTCGCCGGCGGCGCGCGCACCTATGCCGCGCTCTACGACATGAAGTCCGATCCGGCCTTGCGCGACGTGATGACGGTCGCGGATAACGACAGCCGCTACAATACTTATTATCTGCAACCGCGCTCACAGGAGGATTTGCGCCGCCGCAACCGCGCCCATCGCAAAATCGCCGAATTCTGCTTCGGCCTCATGGGTCGGACGCCCGACGCGGTGGCCGGCAACATCACCGGCCTGTCGATGAAGCCGGAAGTGTTCGACGCCGAGCCGGGCGGCAATCGTGCGAATCTTCTGAAGATTTACGAGCATATGCGGCGCGACGACATCTTCGCCACCTACGCGATCGTGCCGCCGCCCGCCGCGCGCAACAAGGATTATTACCAGGCGCAAGGGTTGCAGCAGCCGGCGCTGCGGGTCACCGCCGAGGACGACAGGGGTGTCACGCTCAACGGCATGAAAATGCTGGCGAGCGGCGCTGCTTACGCGCACGAGGTGCTGATCGGCAATGTCATGCCGCTCGCGGCCGATCAGCTCAAAGAATCGATCACCTGCGTCATTCCCCTCAATCTTCCCGGCCTCTCACTGTGGTCACGGCGGCCGTTCAATCGGGCCGACACCGTCGAATTCGACAGTCCGCTGACTTATCACTTCGACGAATCCGACTGCATGCTGGTGTTCCAGGATGTCAAAGTGCCGTGGGAAAAGGTTATCGTGCATGACAATCCCGGATTAAGCCGGAATATCTACATCCAGACGCCGTCGCATGTGATGGCCAATCATCAGTGCAACGTGCGCTTCGGCGCCAAGCTGCGCTTTATGGTGGGAGTGGCAAGCCTGCTGGCGCAGGCGACTGGCGCCCGCGACATCCCGGTGGTGCGCGAGACGCTCGGGCGGCTCGCGGCAATGGAGGCCGGCTACAACGCCATGATCGACGGCCAGATCGAAGCCTATCTGGAGGTCGATCACGGATTTGTTCTTTACAATCGGCGCTACCTCTACGCCGCGATCCATTGGGCGATGGAAAACCATTCGACCCTGATCGACATCTTGCGGGAACTGATGGGCGGCGGCCAGTTCCAGTTCCCGGCGAGCATTGAGGTGGTGGACGATCCGGCGCTCGGCGAAGTCTTCACCGCCTTCTGGACCGCCGGCCAGCAAAGCGCTGCCGATCGCATGAAGCTCTTCAAGCTCGCCTGGGATCTGATCGGATCGGATCACGCCAGCCGCGCCACATCCTACGAGAAGTTCTTCGTCGGCCCGGCCTTCGCCGTGCGCAATTACAATTTCATCAACGCACCGTGGGACGAACTGCAGCAGATCGCCGAAGATTTCATGGCGACTTACGGATATGAGAGCGGGGCGTCACAGACGGCTATGCGCGCACCGCGTGGCGCCAAGCGCGGCGGCTAGGAGTCGATCATGGACAGCTTCACCAAAGGGGCCGCAATCGTGCTCGGACCTGACGACGGCGAGTCGTTCTGGCAACCGCTGCCGTCCCGCGGCTATGTCGTCAACAAATTCAGCCCCTACACGTCGCCTTACGACAACTTCTCGATCGGGATTCAGGTGCTGGAGCCGGGCGCCCACATCCGCCGGCACGGCCACGAGCGCAGCCACGAAATTCTGTTCTGCTTTCGCGGCACCGGAACGGCGGAGATCGACGGCAAGACCTATGACGTTCGCGAAGAGACGATGATGCTGATCGGCCGCGGCCTCCAGCACAAAGTCACCAACACCGGGCCAGATCAGATGCGGCTGATCTGGTTCATCAGCCCGCCCGGTCTTGAAGACTGGTTCCGTGCGCTAGGCCGGCCACGGCAGCCCGGAGAGCCTTTGCCGCCGCCGTTCGATCGACCGACCAACATCAAGGACATCCAGACGCAGCAGCGTTTTATCCCTTCCGAGGAGGGCTAGACGCAGGCGGGATTGCGCCACGCAGCAGCTCGCGAATGGCTTGCGGCGACAGCGGTTGCCGCTCCACGATCACGTTGAACGGCGCTAGCGCATCATTGACCGCATTGGTGATTGCGCCGATGGCGCCCATGACGCCGCCCTCCGCCATGCCCTTGATCCCTGCTGGAGTTCGGCTGTTCGGCGTATGCATCGGGATGATTTCGAAATCCGGCAGTTCGCACGCGGTCGCCATCAGATAGTCGGCCAGTGTGCTGGTCAAGTTCTGCCCGGTTTCTGGATGATATTGGACCTGCTCGAACATCGCGCCGCTTAAGCCCATGGCAATCGCGCCCTGCTGCTGGCCGCGCATCAGAATTGGGTTGAGCGCGGTGCCGCAATCTTCAGCGACCAGATACCGCTCAATGCTGATCCGGCCGGTGTCGACGTGCACTTCAACGATGCAGAGATGCGTCGAATTCGAATAGGTCATCGGCGGCGGATCGTAGCTTAGCGAAAAATCGAGGCCGGGCGGCACGCCTTCGGGCAGAGCGCCCGGATCGAGATAGGCAGTGCGCGCAACGCTGCCGAGCGTTACACCGGTGTCGGTCCATTTTCCCTCGATCCTGCGCTCGATTACGCCGTCAACCATGCGAAGCTCCGCGGGGCTGTTGAGCTGCAACATCGCTGTGGCGATGGTGAGAACTCGCTCGCGCGCCTTGTTCGCACACAGATAAAGCGCACCACCGCCGGCTGTGGCCCCGCGGGCGCCCCGGCTTCCCATCCCGTAAGGCGCGATATCTGTATGGCCAAGTTGTATGCGAACCGCACCAGCATCGACGCCGAGGCCGTCGGCTACGGCCTGGGCGAGCGCGGTCTCATAGCCCTGACCGCTCGCCATGAGGCCGACGGACGCGTTCACTGCTCCCGACGGTTCAATGCGCACCCACGCTGCCTCGTGACCGGAGCCGGGAATACCGGCAGATTTATAGAAGCGCGAACCATAGGTCGTCGATTCAACGACCGTGCAAAGCCCGAGGCCGAGATATTTTTGTCTGGTCCGCTCGTCCGCTTGCCTCAGGCGGAATGCGTGATAGTCGGCGGCTGCGACCGCGGCTTCGAGCGTCTCCGCTGGGGTAATATCTTCGAGCACTTCGCCCGTAGCCATCGTGTAGGGCAGATCCGGCTGCCGCAGGGCGTTGGCGCGGCGCACCTCGAGCGGATCGAGACCGAGCTTCCGGGCGATGGCGTCGATGGTGCCTTCCATCACCCAGCTGGTGATCGACATTGGCGCGCGCATCGGCCCGGCGCCGCATTTGTTGGTCAGCGCTACCTTCACGTCGAACGCATAATTCTCGACTCGATAGGGGCCGGTGAGGATCATCGCGACGACCCGCGCGAGATAGTTTGCGGGATAGAAACAATAGGCGCCGAAATCTTCCGCGATCGTCAGATCAAGCGCCAGGATACGGCCATCGCGATCGACACCGGCCCGCACCCGGCAGGCCTGCTCGCGGGCGTGGCTTGCCGCCTGGAGATTCTCCAGCCGGTCCTCTCGCCAGCGCACCGGCTGGCCCAGCTGCCGCGCCAGCGCGGCGACCGTGAGCTCCTCGCGGTAAAGAGCGATCTTCTGGCCAAATCCGCCGCCGGCGTCGGCGGAAATTACCGTGACTTGCGACTCCGACAGGCGCAGCCTCGCCGCAAGCTGGGTGCGCAGCGGATGCGGTACCTGGGTTCCGACATGGAAGGTCAGGTGTTCGCGGCCGCGATCCCAGATCGCGAGACAGCCTCGCGTCTCGATCGGCAAGTGAGTTTGCCGATGCTGCGAGAAGGCGGCTTCCACGACCGCGTGCGCCGCCTGCATGCGGGCCCTTACTTCGCCTTTCTGGAAAGATTGATGCGAGACCAGATTGCTCGGTAGGCTCTCGTCGATCAGCGGGGCCGTCTCCCGAACGGCATCGGCGAAATTGAGCACATGCGGCAGCACGTCGTAGTCGATCTCGATCGCCTCGGCCGCATCTTCGGCCAGATAGCGGTCGCTGGCGACAACGCAGGCCACAGGGTCGCCCTGGAATCGTACTTTGTCGAGCGGCAGCGTGGCGATTTCGGTCGGTTGGAGTCCGGCGATCGGCGGTGCCATCCGCATCGTGGTGGTCCACTGCAGCACATCGCGGCCGGTGACAACGGCGACCACACCGGGCATCGCGCGGGCCCGATCGGCGGTGATCGC
>VFSW01015429.1_pt1 | contig 10500 bp, 8 predicted proteins | sample 5358111 | NCBI WGS metagenome assembly VFSW01 (sample SAMN11554181, study PRJNA540505) | mine drainage metagenome | isolation source: sediment from site ElyBrook_90M | place: USA: Ely Copper Mine, Vershire, VT | collected 2017
CCGATGCCGCCGAAGCCGTAGGCCGACCCCATGCCCGAGGTCCGCAGATGCGACGGCCAGACTGCCGCCGCATAGGGCCCGACGATGGCAAAGCCGCCGTCGGCAAAAAAGAAGGCCACCGCCAACAGCAGCCAGAACGCCGATACGCCCATGAACATGGCATCGTAATTATAGCCGGCCACGATAGTCAGCAGCCCCGCGCCGAAGCCCAGCAGGCCTCCGGCGTTGCGCCGGCCCATCAGTTCGGAGAGAAACGAAAACGACAGCCGCACTACGAAGCCGAAGACGCTGAGCAGAATCATCATTTTGGCGGCTTCCTGGGGCGTCACCTTCAGCAGCACCACAAACAGCGCCGGCGCCCACAGCGTGATCCCGTACACGCCGGTCTGGGCGCCGGCATTGCCGAGCCAGGAGACGACGAGACTTCGTGGATATTTGAACAGGTCGAGCCAGTTGCTGCTGACGATCGGGCCGGCGTCGGCGGCCGTCGGCAACGGCAACGATGCCGGCGCCATCTGCAGCGCCCAGCCCAGCGAGCTGCGCGCCTCCTCGTAGCGGCCCTGGCGACACAGCCAACGGGGCGATTCAGGCACCCAGATACGGACCAGCAGCACGAGCAGGGCGGGTAGCACGCCGACGGCGAACAACAGCCGCCACTCGCCGTTACCGACCAGCGAACCCAGCACGGCACCGAGGCCAACGCCGAGCGGGATGACGCACGTGACAAGGCCCCCGGTCCAGCCACGCTTTGAGGAGGGCATGAACTCCTGCACCAGCGGCAAGTCCACGCAATAGAGGCCGCCCACGCCGACGCCGACAAAAAAACGCATTACCGAAAGATAGACCCAACCATTGTCGGGCGTGAAGTACAGCAGGCCCGTCGCGATCGAGAAGTTCAGCACGGTGCCGATGAAGACCTTGCGGCGGCCGATCCGGTCGGCAAGCCAGCCCCAGACATACGCTCCGATGATGGCGCCAATGCCGGAACTCATCAGCACGGTGGCGGACTGGCCGAAGGTCAGCTTCCAGGGGCCGATCAGGAAGGCGAGCACAAAGCCGATCAGGAAGTAATCGAAGAATTCGAGTGCGTCGCCGACGATGGCCGCAACGAGAATTCTGATCTGGTTACCGGTCAGACTCGTCCTTTGGTCGAGTATCTCGAACATGGCGTTTTCCCCGTTGGCGCATGTTGATCGAGCCGGCGTCGCGCCTGCGCGCCGCCCGTGACCACAAAGCTAACCCGCGCATGGGGCCCGCGAAAGCCTGGCCTCTGGGGGCCCTGCGCGAAGAAGGGCCGTTCCGGGTTGCCGCCGGCCGCAAAATGCTCTGGCCAGATTGGCGCGAGGGGGCGCCGCTCGAAATGGTGCCGCCGGCCGAATTTGGTCGGCCATTGCGGCAGGAAGCGTGGCTTGCACCCTTCCGATCCATTCGAATCGAAACAACGGCGGCTAATTTGTTTAAGGTTTAGCGCTAGTCTCGCCCCGCGTTGACATCAAGGCCCAGGCTCTATGGAAGAGAAGCGAAAGCACCCGCGGACGGAAATCAACGAACCGGCCTACGTTTCGTCAGGCGGTTCGGTCATGATCTGCATGGTGCGAAATATCTCACCCGAGGGCGCCGCCATCGATGTCGAGAATCCCGCCTTCGTGCCTCCGCAGTTTCGGCTGGTGATGGCGGGCGACTCTTCGATCCATGAATGCAGCATCGTGTGGATCCGGCAGAAGCGGATCGGCGTCGCCTTTGCCGCAGCGCCGAAAGACACCGCAGAGCCGACCGGTACCCGGAGCGAACTCGGCATCAGTGTGGTGGCAGCTAGCTTCGCTAAACCAGGTTGAGCCGGGCGAAGGGCCGTATCTCGACCCGGTCCATGACAAGCCGAGGGGATCGCCGAGGCTCCGCGACGACGGGTCGTGCGAGCGGCGTCATCCATATTGCACCGACCGCCAGCGTGCCGACGATAGGGCTGTCCACGATCCTTGAAGACACCACCGGCAGTCCCGGCCGCAAGGACCGGATCGAACGTCGTGAAGCTGGTGAGCGCCCGGACATGGCCTTCGTCCCATAGTTCCCTGGAGCAAAATTCCACTGTTTGGGCAGCCTCACGTACCCCTGAGGCTCGCGGTCGCGCGTCATTGATATCGCTCAATACCTGTCCGAGGGACGGGTGCCAAATCCTGCCAACAGACAGCGCGACACCTTGTGGAGACGAAGTTGCAGCCGCTAATGGGTGATGTCGATCGAAAAACACGGAGCGATGGCGAAGCCGCCGCTGTTCCCGCCGATAAGGACGGTCCCGTCGTCGCCAACACGAATCTGCCGGCAACCGTACCCTTGGAACCGGGGCGATACAGGCGGCGGCTACGGTTCTCGGTCGGACTTCTTGCCGTCCTTCTCGTCGCCGGAGGCGGCGGCGTGTATTGGTGGAAGCACTCTTTGTCGCAACTGCCTCCCGGCATTAGTTTCGGTAACGGCCGACTTGAAGCCGACGAAATCGATATCAGCACCAAGTTTCCGGGACGGATCGCGGAACTGCACGCCGACATCGGCGACATGGTTACCGCCGGGCAGGTGGTCGCCCGCATGGATACCAGGGACCTGCAGGAGTCACTCAAGAAATCCCAGGCGCAGGTGGAGCAGGCCCGGCAAGCCGTCGCCGAAGCCGACGCCAATCTGGAGCAGCAGCGGACCCAGCAGACTCTGGCGGCGCAGGAGCTGGAGCGGACCCAGAGCCTGTTGAAGGGGGGCTGGGCGACAAGGGAACTCTTCGATCAACGAAAACAAGCCCTCGATGGCGCCAACGCGGCGTTCAACGCCGCGACCAACAGGGTTGCACAAGCCCAACGACTGCTGGAAGCCTATCAGCACGACGTCGGGCTCTACACCGTGAATATCAACGACAACGACCTGGTCGCACCGCGCGATGGCCGGATCCAGTATCGGCTGGCGAACATCGGCGAGGTGCTTCCGGCCGGCGGCAAGGTCTTCACGATGCTGGACATCTCGTATGTCTACATGGACATTTACTTGCCGACCCTCGAAGCGGGAAAAATCAAGGTCGGCACCGACGCGCGGATCCTCCTCGACGCCTATCCTGGCATACCGATTCCGGCGAAGGTTTCCTTCATCGCGAGCCAGGCGCAGTTCACCCCCAAGACGGTGGAAACCCAGAGCGAGCGCGACAAGCTGATGTTTCGGATTCGCGTGCGGATCGACCCCGAGCGTTCTCGCGGTCACGCCGAAGCGGTACGCAGCGGCTTGCCCGGAGTCGCCTACCTTCGCGCCGATCCGAACGTCGCCTGGCCCGAAAATCTGAAAGGCTCGCCGTGACGGGGCAGGGCCGCTTCGTCGCCGTGCTCGACGGCCTGACGCAGACATATGGCAAGGTCAAAGCACTCGACGGGGTAACGATCAACCTGCCGGCCGATTGCATGGTCGGGCTTATCGGTCCCGACGGAGTGGGGAAATCAACGCTTCTGGGCATTCTCGCAGGCTCTCGTCAAAATCAGACCGGCAGCGCCATCGTCCTCGGCGGCGATATCGCTGACGCCGGCCACCGGTCGTCGGTATGTCCCAGGATTGCGTACATGCCGCAGGGATTGGGCAAGAATCTCTATCCGGACCTTAGCGTCCGCGAAAACATCGAGTTCTTTGGCCGACTGTTCGGTCAATCGCGCGATGAGCGCAATTGGCGGATTGCCGAACTGCTCGACAGCACGGGCCTGACACCATTTGCAGATCGCCCGGCAAACAAGCTGTCGGGCGGCATGCGGCAGAAACTCGGCCTGTGCTGCTCGCTTATTCACGATCCCGATCTGCTGATTTTGGACGAACCCACCACCGGCGTCGATCCACTTTCACGCCGGCAATTCTGGGAGCTGATCGACCGGATACGGGCGCGCCGCTCGGGCATGAGCGTGATCGTCGCGACCGCCTACATGGAAGAAGCCGAACGCTTCGACTGGCTGGCAGCGATGAATGGCGGGAAGGTTCTGGCAACCGGATCGCCCGCCGAACTCAGAAGCGCAACCGGGGCCACAACGATCGAGGAGGCATTTATTGGCCTGCTTCCGGAGCAGCTGCGGGACGGCTCGCGATCCCTCCGGATACCGCCGCTTCGGAGCTTCGACAACGAGCCGATTATCACAGCCCGCGACCTGACCCGCCGCTTCGGCGATTTCACCGCCGTCGACCGGGTGAACTTCACGATCGAGCGCGGCGAGATCTTCGGATTCCTCGGCTCGAACGGCTGCGGCAAGACCACGACCATGAAAATGCTGACGGGCCTGCTGTCGCCTTCGGCCGGCGAGGCGCTTCTATTCGGAAAGGTCCTAGACGCCGATGACATCAGCTCGCGCTACCGCGTTGGCTACATGTCCCAGTCGTTCTCCCTCTATACCGAACTGACGGTCCGGCAAAATCTCGATCTTCACGCTCACATCTTTCAATTGCCGGCGCAAAAGGCGACACGACGTATTGCCGAATTGGTCGGACAGTTCGGCCTCGAAGACTATCTCGATCAGCGGACGCTGGATCTTCCCCTGGGAATTCGCCAACGGCTTTCATTGGCCATTGCCATTGTCCATGAGCCAGAAATACTCATCCTCGATGAACCGACGTCGGGCGTGGATCCGATCGCGCGCGATCGGTTCTGGGAGGCGCTGGTCGATCTGTCGCGCAACCAAGGCGTGACGATCTTCGTTTCGACTCACTTCATGAACGAGGCCGAGCGCTGCGACCGAATATCGCTGATGGATTCCGGCCGCGTGCTGGCGACGGGAAAGCCGTCCGAACTGACGAGGGCACGCAGCGCCGCAACCCTTGAAGAGGCTTTCATCGGCTATCTCGAGACGGCAGCGGGATCGCGCGCTTCCACCATCAAGGAGTCTGCCGGGCCGCCGGCGCGGCCCGATCAGGTGCGATCGACGCAACCGGATCATCCCCTGTTCAGCCTGCGACGACTGCTGGCCTATACGATCCGGGAGGCCCTTGAGCTGTCGCGCGACCCGATCCGGCTCGGGTTCAGCCTGCTTGGAACGACGTTTCTGATGCTGGTATTCGGGTTTGGCATTTCGACCGATGTCAACAACCTGTCCTTTGCGGTACTCGACCGCGATCAAAGTCACGAAAGCCGCGCCTATCTGGAAGAACTCAGAGGCTCGAGCTATTTCGTGGAGAAGGCGCCGCTGAGCACGTATGACGAACTCGACAAGCGCCTCAAGAGCGGAGACATTTCGGCGGCGATTGAGATCCCGCCCAGTTTCGGCGTCGATATAAAGCGCGGCCGCCCGGTCTGGGTCAGCGCCCTGATCGATGGTGCGATGCCGTTTCGGGCCGAAACCATCCGCGGTTATCTCCAGGGAATGCACCAATTGTACCTGGAGGATCCGGCGGTAAAGACCACGCAACCGGCCACATCCCCTCCCGCAACCATCGAGACCCGCTTCAAGTACAATCAGGATTTCGACAGCATCTATGCGCTGGTCCCCGCGAACATGTCGATGCTGCTGGCGCTGTTTCCGGCGATCCTGATGGCCCTGGCTATCGTACGGGAAAAGGAACTCGGCTCAATCATCAACTTGTATGTGACGCCCGTGACCCGCCTCGAATTCCTGATCGGCAAGCAGCTGCCCTACATCGCGGTGGCAATGGCCAACTTCACCCTGATGCTGCTGATGGCGCTGCTCGTGTTCCAGATTCCGCTCAAGGGAAGCTTTGCAACCCTGCTCCTGGGCGTGCTGATCTATGTGACGACCATGACCGGCTACGGCATGCTGATCTCGGCCTTCACGAAAACCCAGATCGCCGCACTGTTCGGGACCGCCATTTTGACCGTTCTGCCCGCGACGCAGTTCGCCGGCATGATGACGCCGGTGTCTTCGCTGGCCGGGGGCGCACAAATTATCGGCCGCGGATTTCCAATGACCTATTTCGTGCCGATCAGTGTCGGCACGTTCACGAAGGGACTGGGCTTTGCGGATCTCGGCGTCGATCTGCTCGCGCTGATCGTGTTTGTCCCGGTTCTGACCTGGTTCAGCATTCTGCTGCTCCGCAAACAGGAGCGTTAGCGTCCAGGTCATGAGAAAGGCCGCAAATATCTATTGGCTTGGGCTCAAGGAGTTGCGCAGTTTCATGCGCGATTTCGTCCTTTTGGGTTTAGTGGTCTATTCTTTTTCCCTCGCGGTGACCCTTCAGGCCCGGAGCAACTCGCAGGAGTTGCACAATGCCTCCATCGCGATCGTCGATGAGGACCAGTCGGAGCTTTCGCACCGAATTGCCCATGCTTTCTTCCCGCCGTTGTTCCAGTCGCCGACGCAGATCGCCGAACAAGATATCATCCCAGCGATGAATGCGGGAAAATTCACCTTCGTGCTGGATATCCCGCCGAAATTCGAAGAGTACGTCTTGGCGGGGCGCCGGCCGGTGCTCCAGATCAATGTCGACGCGACCGCGATGGTGCAGGCCGGCCTCGGTTCCGGCTACGCGCAGCAGATCATCGGCACCGAAATCGCGGATTTCGTCTCCCGTGCGGAGGGTACCGGGCCGTCGCCGGTGAATCTCGATGTGCGCATCGCCTTCAACCCCAACCTGACGACGGCCTGGTTTACCAGCGTGATGGCGATCATCAATAATATCACCATGCTGGCGATCATTCTGGCCGGAGCTGCGGTCGTGCGCGAGCGCGAGCACGGCACGATGGACCATCTCCTGGTGATGCCCCTGACGCCGTTCGAGATCGCCTTGTCCAAGGTCTGGGCGAATGGCCTCGTGATCGCAGTCGCGGTGGGACTGTCCCTGTATTTGGTGATGCGCTTGATGCTCGGCATTCCCGTCGCGGGCTCCATACCGCTGTTTATGCTTGGCGTCGTGCTCTACCTGTTTTTTGCGACTGCAATCGGACTCTTCCTGGGCACGGTTGCGCGATCGATGCCCCAACTCGGCCTGCTGTACATGCTGGTCTTCCTGCCCATGAACATGCTCTCGGGCAGCAATACGCCGCTGGAAAGCATGCCGCCCTGGCTCGCGAAATTCATGCAGATATCGCCGTCGACGCATTTCGTCGCCTTCGCACAGGCAATTCTCTACCGCGGTGCCGGGCTCGACGTGGTCTGGCCGCAATTCCTCGCGGTGGCCGTCATCGGAGCCTTGTTCTTTGGCCTGGCCATCCAGCGTTTTCGTTCGGCCGTGGCCCGGGCGACCTAGGAACGATGGAGTTCCCGGAACCCGAACAGCACCGCGAAACGCGGCGCCGCGTTGCATACAGGCAACACCTTTCGGGAAAATGGCGAGCCGCAGCTTTCGCCATTGCGTAGTCCTGCCGTGACCCCAAAACTCCTGGCCGTAGCTGGACAAACTGACTCGGCTGGAGCGTTTGGAGATGGGACAGTGAACCCGCAGCGATCGGCGACAGTGGCGGCGGTCTTGTGCGGAGCAGGAGCGGTCGCCTGGTTTGCAGGCTTCGCTTCAGCCGGCATCGACAACACCCCGGCGCCAGCCAGAGACCAAACCGCACCATTTCTCACCGCGGCCTTCGAGCCCGAGCAAGCATCCCCACAACCGTCATTGCACGACGGCGGTATCGGTAACGTCGGCGGTGCGGCGACTGTCGAACAGGCGAGGGGGATGGAAGGCAGCCAGACAGCAGCCTCTGACGAGGCTAAATCGATTGTGGATGCGGCGTTGACCGAGCCGTCGCAAAGGGCGCCGTCGGCCGAAATATCGCCTGCGCAGCTGGCGACGACGAACGCGCCTGATCTGGTGCTTCAAGACGCCAAAGAGTCGGTGAGCTCCGTTGAAATTCTCGACGAATGCCCGGTGGTCGACATCTGCATCGACCGTTACCTGTGGGCGCTTTACCGACGGACCCCCAAGGAGGACACCGTCAAGGTGCAGGAGCAGAGGAAAGTGACGGTCAGGAGAAGGGGCAAAACGGTGACCGTCATGAAAAGCTTTGCCAGGCCCGTCGCTGAGGATTTCGCGTGGAAGGATCCAAAGGCAGCGGAAAAAGCCGGCATGCCACTGATGAACTACGTGATTGGCGGCATGGACGAAGGCTTCAAACTGAAGCTCTTCCATATGCTCCAGGCTGCCGAGCAGGCCAACCTGTCACCGGGCATAACCAGCGCATTCCGCGACGACTACCGTCAATCCATCGCCAGCGGCCTGAAGGCAGCCACTGACAGGTCGTATCATGGCGGCAGCTTCCGAGGCGGCTATAGCCACGGGCTCGCGGCCGACGTCGTGAGCGTCAATGGCGAGACACGAAGCCAGCGACTGATTTCCACCGAGAAACTCTGGAAATGGATCGATGCGCATGAGAAGGAATTTGGGATCGGACGACCCTATCTCAATAGAGATCCGCCGCACGTTGCTCCGGTCGACGGCACGGAATACGCCTCTCACCGCGGAACCAAGGCTTTGCACGCGGCGTCCGATGGGGACCAGCGGAAACGTGCGCGGCATGCCGAGGACGTCGAGAAGCGCTCGAGAACCGCTTCCAGACATCGCACCGTAGGGACGTAGAGACATTTATTCATCGGGAAAAAAATGGCTGGGTCCATCTGAAGGGGTCGCTCAACAGGACGGGCAATTTGCGGCAATTGGGCGCTCGAAGGGCCCGGAATGTTCCAAATTTGCCGGACGAAGATCGCCTTGCTCGGTCGGTCGCTGGAAATTGAAGCTTCGCTGCCGAGCTCGCCGCCTCATGGTTTCGATGATCCGCGAGGCAAACATGGTGCGGTTTCTCGGCAACCGTAGCGAGGTAGAGCGCGCGCCGCTGTAAGGACGGAAACACGCGTGGTACAAAACGAGTAGCCGACCGCTCGCGCACTTTGGGGTAGGTGGCAAGGGCGGCGCCCGGCTACTCGGCCGCACGGCGGCGCGGCCCCCTTAAGAAATCGCAAACCTTCTAATTTTCTATTGAAAACCTGATATCTGGTCGCCGAATTTAACGTATTAGTTGCGGCATGGCGAGAACGGAGAGCTCTTCAAAGTCCCCTCTGAAGTCGACGGCATCCACTTCATCAAGCTGCTGAGGTTCACGAGACGGTAGCGCCTCAACCTCGTTGAAAACGCTGAATATTCTGATTGGAAAACGAAAACCCGGGTTGCACCTAGGGCAGAGACGCATCCCTGGACGTCCAGAGGCCGTGCTTTCCCTTGAGTGGCTGGATGCGCGGGCCAATCGACGCGCCGGCCCAAAGGACCGCTCCGCTGCCCAAGCACGGCCCCGCCTCTGTGGGGGGCTTTGGGGGGACGGGCGGTGACCGTGCAGGCCGCGCAATCAGCGGAGAACGCGACCCGGGAAACCAATGCACCTTTGCGAGGCGGGTTCCGGCGTATCGGAAACGTGAACCCACTTCGCGATGGGCTGGCGGCGGCGTGAGTCAATGAATACACGAACATGCCTCGGCGCGATGTCTATCCGGCCAGGGAGGGCACATCGAAGCAATGGCGCCTCAGTTGCGCGTTCATTCCTGCTTCGCTTTTGCCAAAGATCTCGCGTGTCAGGGCTTCCCGGGGTCGGTGTGCGCTGTGTCCCCTTTAGCCTTGCCCCTGACCATTTGGCGGTCATGCGCGGCAGTCAGTTCTTTCTTTAGCGCCGACTGTTGATCGGCCGTCATGGCCGGCTTCTCAGACCTGGGCGGCACATTTTCCACGGCCAAATAACCGCCTCTTTTCACAGGCCGCGGGACTTCGGCTCGCGCGTCCATTGGCGCCGAGGTCACGCAGCCGCCCAGCGAAAGGATCGACAGCAGCGCCGCCACCGCCAACGCCGTGACTTTCCGATCCTGCGACATCGCCGACCCTGCACATTCGAGAACCACGTTTTGTGGATTGCTCGCAAAATATGACCATATCGCGCCCGGCGAGGCGGAACGAAGGACCGGTGCCTGCCGGTCGTTCCCTTGGACGGCCTGCATGAGCAGCAACCACGCATTCCTTCGATCGGCGTCGGCGCTTTATATCGGGAAGACCAGAGAATGGATTGGCACCGCAGGCGAGGGGCAATACACGGCTGGAAATATGGGCCGCAGAGGATACGATCCGCTAAAACAATTCGGATGTTGACGTCGCCTGTAACGGATATCGGCAACGCCGAATACCAGGTTGCGGAGAGGCGGCCGTCCCGCGGCCATTGTGGAATAATTGCCGACCATGCGCCGCCTGGTCGAATTCGGACGATGGCTAATCCGGGGAGCGAATGATGGAGCCCGCGGCAAAGGAAAAGAAAACCGCAGAAGAATTGGCGGTGATGATCCGCGAGGATTTGGCCAAGATGGACGGCTGCCCCGAGCGGGGAGTGACCGTGACCGTTTACGGCCTCAACCCATGGAATGCGATGCTCGCATTTGGTGTCGATGCCGGCGCCGTTCCAAATAAGGCCGAACTGGACGGCTTTTTTGAAATCATCCTCGATCGACTGAAACGGCTTTACGACGTCGCAGCCTAGCCCGGGAACGCTGCTTTGCCTTCGACCAATCCGATGCAACGCCTCCGGTG
>VFSW01015430.1_pt1 | contig 10500 bp, 7 predicted proteins | sample 5358111 | NCBI WGS metagenome assembly VFSW01 (sample SAMN11554181, study PRJNA540505) | mine drainage metagenome | isolation source: sediment from site ElyBrook_90M | place: USA: Ely Copper Mine, Vershire, VT | collected 2017
CGGCAGGGAGCAGCCTTGCAGGACAGTGCAACAGCGCGCAGCCGAAGTTCGTCGCACAGTTCAACGGGCAGAACAGCTACATTAGTATCCCTAGTTCAGCGTTCAATTACCCAACTAGCGGTTCCACCAACAATTTTGCGCTAACCTTCTCCGTATGGTTTGCTACTACTTCAAATGGCGTTATTTTAGGGCAGGATAGCGGAGTCATGCCTCCATCCTCTCCGTCTGGCTATGTCCCTGCAATTTACCTTGACACTAATGGTTTAGTAAGAGCGTCGATTTTTTGGCATGGCGGTACCCAAGATCAGATTGTTTCAGCAAACTCTTACAACAACGGTGCATGGCATTCAATAATCGATACTTATGACAACGGAATTGAAACTCTTTATATAGACGGACAGAAAATTGGTTCTCAGAGTATTTCGGAAAACGGTTATAGCGCAACATACGATTACTTTTTAGGAACCGGCTTTGGAACTTCCTGGCCAAACTTTGGATCCGGATGGCTTTATTTCGGTTCAGGGCTTTCAAATGCTCAGGTGTATAATACCTCCCTCTCTCAAAGTGAGGTAACTTCCTTATACCAAGAAGGCATCGGTGGAGTACCTATAGATCCGGTGCATATAACTGGATGGTGGCCCCTCAACGGGGACGTGGCTGACTATTCTGGAGGCAATAATAATGGCCAGGCAGTGGATGTCGCATACAACGGCACATGGGAATCGTCATACGTGCAACCCTAAAATTACTGTGCATCGCCTGCTTTTTGTATCTCTACTAACAAAAGCGTCAGCGTAGATCATTGACATGCAAACATGTTCCTACAGCAACGTTTTTAAGCTGTTATCGTTTTTATATAATATAACAATCGGTCATTGCATGCCTGACGAGAAATTCAACTCTTTTGAACTGAAGGTCTTCGAGAAGCTTGAGGGCAGGTTAGGTAACATTCATGATGACGAGGAGCTCTATAGGTACATAGAGAGCGTTATAAAGGCGCTTGATCCTTCTGCAGACAAGGCCAAGATAGACGGAATAGTGTCCGATGCAAAGAATTTTCCACCGGTGGAAAAGTACCTCTCTGCAAGCAACGTAGAAGACATAATGATAAACAACAATGAGAACATATTTGTTTATGAAAGCAGCACCGGTAACCAGAAGGTCGAGGATAGGATACTCTCTGCGGAGGAACTGGACTGGTTTGTAAAGAAGCTCAAGATGTACGCTACAAGCGCAGTGGCGAACAGGCACATATTCGATGTTCATCTCCCTAACGGTTCAAGATGCAACATAGTGGACTCGCCGCTCGGGCCTGACATAACAATAAGAAACTTCAAGCCTAATGCCTTCAGCATAATAGACCTTGTCAACACTGGCGAATTGAGTTTCCAGCTCGCTGCAAGATTTTGGCTTTACGCCGAAGGGCTTGGCATCAGGCCTGCCAACATGCTCATAGGCGGAATGCCAGGAAGCGGCAAGTCCACGCTCTTGAATGCAATGTTCAGCTTCTTTAGGCCTGAAGCAAGGATAGTTGTGCTAGAGGAGACATATGAAATCAATACATCTACCCAGGAGAACTGTGTAAGGCTTGAGACTAGCCCAGAGGTCACACTGGAGGATCTTCTTAAGAACTCCCTTAGGATGAGACCTGACCTCATAATAATCGGAGAGGTCAGAGGCAGGGAGGCAACCGACATGATAACCGCAATGAGCATAGGAAAGATAGTCATGAGCACAATGCACTCCCACACTACCAGGGATATGGTTGCAAGGCTTCAGCACGATCCGATGAGGATCAGCAAGGAATCCATACCTTTAATAGATGCCTTCACTGTTGTGTCGCAGGTAAAGGAGCAGCAAAAGTCTGTAAGGAAGGTGACCCAGGTATCAGAGGCATCAGGGGTGGAGACACAGGTGCTGATGTCGGACCTTTACACATACGACTACAAGACCCGCAGCGGCTCTGACATCCTTCCAAGCATAACCTACCGCGATGTGCTCTCAAGGATCACTGGAAGATCGCCTACAGAGATAATACAGGAGGAGACAAGGAGGGCAAAAGTGCTTGAGAAGATGAATGAACTGGGCATCAGGGATCTTAGGAGCATAAATGAATTCTGCAGGGACTACTATGACAATCAAGGCAAGGCGCTCCAGAAGCTAGGTCTCTCAGAGCTGGGCACATTGGATTAAACAGCGTCTGCTCCTCAAGGATAATTGCATAGCGTATGGTGCGCAACGCATTCTGTTTGTTGCAAATTCAGGAAGAAGACGCCACGTGCATATTGTCATCTTTCTGAGAGTTTCTCGTAACTCTCAACAGCTGCGCTGTTTGTCAGCCTTATGAACGTGGCATTCTTCCTCAGCTCCTTCAGGTTCGTAGCACCGCAGTAGCTCATGCCAGACCTCACTCCTCCTATAAGCTGGTAGACCACCTCTTTTACGCTTCCCCTGTACGGCACTGATGACTCCACGCCTTCTGGCACTATGTCGAATATATCTTGCGGGTCAACAGCCGCACTGTCAAGCCTCTTCCTACTTATGTTCGCCCCAAGTGAAGCCATGCCTCTGTATGCCTTGTACTTTATATTGTCCCTCCTTATGAAATATCCTGGACTTTCATCAGTGCCAGCAAACACATTGCCCATCATGACTGCATCCGCCCCAGCTGCAAGCGCCTTTGTGATGTCTCCGGACTCCTTTATACCACCATCGGCTATAGTGCTGACGCCAAGACTTTGCGCCGCTTCAGCGCAGTCCATAACTGCAGTGAATTGAGGCATCCCGGCCCCGGTCACCCTTCTGGTTATGCATGCCGTTCCAGGCCCTATGCCTATCTTAAGGCAGTCGGCTCCGGCAGAGGCAAGGTCTTCAACTGACTTGGCGGTTGCTATGTTGCCTGCGACAAGCGGCAGATCTGGGAGTTCCTTCTTGACATTCTTTATCGCAGCTATCACACTGTCGGTATGGCCGTGCGCCACGTCAAGCACAAGTATGTCCACTCCTGCCTTTGCAAGTTCCCCTGCCCTGTCTATGTAATCGCCCTTCGTTCCTATTGAAGCACCTACTAGGAGCCGCCCCTTCCTGTCCATTGCTGACCTTTCCGACCTTAGCCTTCTATAGATGTCCTTTGACGTGATCAACCCTTTCACTACGTCGTTCTTGTCAACAAGCGGCAGCTTCTCAAGCCTGTGCTTGTCAAGCACCTTAAGCGCCTCGTCCATACCTATGTCAGGTTTTCCAACTATGAGCTTTGATCTTGGTGTCATCACTTTCGATATATGCTCAGAGTCGTTGCTGGAGAATCTAATATCCCTGTCTGAAAGTATCCCAAGGAGCCTGCCAGAGCCATCTACAACAAGCAGACCGCTCACCCCGTTGCGTTCATTGAGCTCCCTAGCCTCTCCAATCGTCATGTCCTTTCCTATACTGTATGGATTGTCTATTATGTATGCTTCCGAGCGCTTGACCTTCTGCACCTCCTCGACCTCCTTTTCTATGGTCATGAATCTATGTATTACGCCCAGCCCTCCCTCTCTTGCTATTGCTATTGCCATCTTTGATTCGGTCACCGTGTCCATGTTTGCAGGTATTAGCGGTACCTTTAGTAGTATCCCCTTGGCAATCTTCGTGCTGGTGTCAACGCTCCTCCTTGACTCCACCCCAGACCTCCTAGGAACCAGAAGAACGTCATTATAACTCAGGCCCACTCTAAGCTCATCTCCCTTCAAAAATATACCCCAAAAGGATTTATTTCAATTAACTATTTAAAGGTGGCACCCTCAAAGAGTAATGACGCAGTTGTCCTTTAATAATGGGTCCGTGGAATGCTGATTCTGGGAATAATCTTCTACATATCGAGCCTGGTTCTTGGCGCAACGGTCTCAAATTACCTATTCTCAAAATATGTGGGACAGAAGCTCATAAGGTTCGCAATGGGAGTTCCTATCGGATTCGCTCTTGCCTCCTACATAACCTTGCTTTTTGAGATGACCTATGGCGCCTTCCATCAATGGTTTCCGTTAGCCGCATCGCTAATGATGCTTGCTACCTCTCTCTATCTCTCCCATTCTGCAACGCCAAAAGGCAGAAGAGAAAGATGCGCAGCGTGGATTAGAAAGATGTCCAAGGAACTAGAAAACGAGCTGGGCGAACACAAAACGCTTTACGTAGGTATATTGCTGATATCCCTTGTGCTGATAGGCATGCAGTATCGAGGCCTGCGCTCAACTGCAGCAGGCATAATCGGTGCGGATAATTATGGGGTGGATTTCCTATTTCACCTTGGCATAGGCAATTCACTGATATACGGCCCGTTTCCGCCGCGCTTCCCGTATGCTGCAGGTGCAATAAATGTTTATCCATTCATACCTGATTTCTACGATGCAATACTCGTATCTACAGGCATGGGGCTTGTAATCCCCTTTTACCTTATGAATTTCCTCCTTTACTTTAGCATTGTCGCTGTAGGGTCGTATCTGTTCTACAGGATCTCCAAGAGCCAGCTGCTACCTTCTGTTGCAATGATAATATTCCTATTCTGCGGCGAAGGCATGGGTCTAGTAGTTATGGGGCTATTCAACGCACCGATACTACAGCTTCCCAACTCCACCAGCGCCCTCCTGCACAACAACCCATTTTTCCTTATAACCTATCCCTTCTTCAACTTTGAGATGCCGGTGCTTAACAGCTTTGCCCCGCAGCACGAATACCTACTCGCATTCCCATACGCCCTCACCATAATAACCATGCTGTATTTGGTTTTTGTCGATAGTGCGCAGCGCAGGCCTGACATGCGCACATGCCTCTCGCTCGGATTTTTGGTCAGTCTCCTTCCCCTTATCCATCCACAGACGTTTATAGTCATGCTGCTTTTCGGATTTGTTACTCTGCTCTACGCGCTGTATAAGAAGAGAGGGTCCCAACGCACCGAATCTGCTGTCGGCCTGATTGTTGCAGCAGCTGCGGCGTTGCCTATATCTGTGGCAGAACTGCTCTTTATACGCTTACAGCTCGCACCTGGCAGCCTGGGCAGCCTGATAAATCTATCCATCACGTATCCAATCTGGTATTACGGCGGAGCGAGCGTTGCCTCCCTAATACTGATTCATGCTGCCTTCTGGCTCGAGGTCTTCGGGTCGATACTTGTTGTTGGGGTGGCAGGCATGTTTGTGATGGAGAGGAGGCATCTTATTCTGTTTGTGCCTCCGCTAATATTTTTTGTTGTGATAAATTTTGTATGGTTCCCTCCGGGTTTTGGAGATTCGAACAAGTATACGGTTTATCTGATATTCTTCCTTGCACTCTCCTCAGCCATCCTGCTTCGCAGGATGTTCATGCTCAGGAGCAAGTACATCAAGCTACTTGCGGCGCTGCTCTTCATAAGCATAATCTTCAGCGGCGTGATAGCAGATCTTAACTCAGTGATAAATGCCGTCTATCCAATAGCCGACAACCTCTCCCTTGACGCGTCCTCCTGGCTGCTTGGTAACACAAGTCCAAATGCCCTTTTTGCGACCAACTGCTATAGGGGAACCTTCGATTACCTGCCATCCATAGCCGGAAGGAACACCCTTCTGGACATGCGGACATACACTGAGCCCATAGGTATATACGACTTCAATATAGGAAATGTCTCATCGGCCATAGATAACATCATGCAGAATGCTGGATGCAAGCAGATACGCCAATACAACATAAGTTATCTTGTCGTCGACAATTTGGACTACATGTTCGGTCCGTTCTCATGCACCCAGGCTAACTATTCTGCTTTGTCATCCTCCCCCAATCTGACAATTGCGGCGCGCTTTTTAGACCCTGCCAGCAGTTACAACATCACAGTATTTAGAACTCTTTGCGGATCATGAATCTGTAGAACAGCCTTGCTATGCCAGGAATGAATATTAAGATGTCACTAATCAGTCTGCCAATTCTTGTCCGATTCGACCTCCTTTCTTCCCACACAATTGGGATTTCCTTCATGCGCAGTCCCTTGCAATGCGCCAGAAGTATTGCTTCAGTGTCCCAGACCCAGTGCCGCTCTTCTGATCCTTTGTATATCTCCCTGAACGCCTTTGCGCTGAACATCTTAAATCCGCATTGGTGGTCCATAACCGAATCGCCGAATAGGATGTTTATCATTCTGTTATATGCCATAGAAACTGCCTTCCTGAGCGCAGGCCGCTTCAGCACCGCCCTGTCCGTATACCTTGACGCCAGCACAACCTCATACCCTCTATCGCGCCATTTTAGCATCTCTCTGATGTGCGATATGCTTGGGCCGAGGTCTGCGTCTATATAGCAGTATATCCTTGCATTGTACCTGTGCATGCCGTAGAGGACGTCCCTTCCACGATTTCCATTGTCCTTTGACTCAAGAATGCTAAGGTTGCGCATTCCATTCTCCATCTCTCTTACTATCTTAGTGGTAGAGTCAGTGGACGATGCGTCTACTACAACTATCCTGTAGCTTTTATGGATTGAGGAAAGCAGCCTGTCTGAATCCGTTATTATCTCGCGTATGTACCGTTCTTCGTTGAATGTTGGGATGACGAGTAGAAAGTCTATCATGCGAAGCACATATAATTATCAATATCCGATCCAGCAACCGTTATGCCTATGTCAATAAAGTATTAATAATTATGAGCTTAAACGCTATCATGAGTGTTCTCGGGGTGCACGACGGCCACGACAACGGGGCTGCGCTTGCAGAATATGGATCGGTACTCGGTGCGATAAATGAGGAAAGGTTCACAAAGCTCAAGAATGATGTTGGGTTCCCTAAAAACTCGATAGAATACCTGATCAGGGGCGCAGACACTGACGATATCGACAAGATTGCGATAGCAAGGGTCGACGGGGCAGCGATATTAACTAGGATTATTCCTGAGATAGACATACAGAGAAGGAGGCTCTTTAGAAGGGAGCTGGAAAAGCCTTCGGCCCTAAATCTGCAGATATCCAATCTGATATTCAAATTAACGCAGGAGCAAAGGCCAAGATGGCTCTGGAACGGCATAGGCAAGAGGATAGGATCTCCCATAATGGGGGGAAGACTCAGGAAGCTTGGGCTTGACAAGAAGATAGTGTTCGTCGAGCACCACACAGCGCATGCATCTAGCGCATATTACTCTTCTGGGTTCAAGGAGGCGCTTGTCATAACCCTTGATGCATCGGGCGACGGCATCTGTGGCTCTGTTTCGATAGGGGACAACGGAAAGCTCACAAGGATAAACGAGTTCGGGGCAGGCGCAAGCCTTGGCATACTCTACGGCGCAGCAACTGTCGCATGCGATCTTAGGTTCAGTGAAGACGAGGGCAAGCTGATGAGCCTTGCAGCGTACTCTTCTCCCGCTCAGATAAAGGAGCTCAAGGATTATGCTTATTACGATGAGAAGAAGAGGCAGCTGGTAAGCAACTCCGGAAAGAAGTACGAGTTCATGGTCGCCGAGCACATGAGGAACACGCTGCTATGGAAATACAACCGTGAAGCCTTTGCCTATGCCGTTCAGAGATATGTGCAGGAGCAGGTTCTCAAGATAGTCAGGCAGCACATAAAGGAGACTAATATACACAACATCGCCCTGGCCGGGGGGCTTTTCTCTAATATAATCATAAATATGCTGATAAACGAGCTGCCGGAGGTCAAAAATCTTTTTGTCTTCCCACAGATGGGGGACGGCGGTCTCGCCCTAGGTGCTGCCTACTATACTGACTTCGAGGAAAATGGCAAGTTCAATGACAAGCAGATAGACAATCTGTACTATGGGCCAGAGTACTCCGATCCAGACATAGAAAGAGTCCTTGCAAGGTATAGGAAAGAGCGGAGGATATCCTATGAAGAGGTGAGTGACATAGCTGCATACTCTGCAGATCTTATGGTCGAAAGGAACGAGATAATCCTTTGGTTCCAGGGAAGGATGGAGTACGGCCCGCGCGCCCTGGGCAACAGGAGCGTGCTTGCCCTCCCGAACACGAACAAGAGCAGGAATACCATAAATCTCATAATAAAGAAGAGGCCTTATTACCAGCCCTTTGCAAGCACCATTCTAGAGGAAGATGCAAAGAAGATGCTGGATCCGTGCCGCGGGAGGAGCAGGTTCATGACAATAGGATACAAGGTACGAAGGGAGCATTACAACGATCTTATCGCAGCATCGCACATAGATGGCACAACGCGCCCGCAGATGCTTGGTTCAGAAAACAGGATTTATAGGCGGCTCATAGAGCGCGTAAGGAAGAGGAATGGAATCGGTGCGCTTCTTAATACAAGCCTCAACAAGCATGGCAGGCCGATGGTCATGGATCCTGAAGATGCTATATGGACACTACTGAACACCGGGGCGACCTCATTGGCAATAGGCAGATTCTTCGTGAAGAAGCATGGCTCGACATAAAATAACTCATATCACTGCTGCTTTAGGACGCCAAGCAAAGGAAAGGCCATTTGCGTACGCTGCACTTGCAATGATACTACTGCTTGCAATCATTTATTCCTCAACATTCTTCATGGGCCCTTCCCTGAACGGAGATGATTTCTGGTACACTACACTCGCGTATCAGGCACTGCATGGTACCTTTGCCCTAGGTGCGCAGTCCATAGATCCGGTGCTTAGCATAAGACTCATGATGGTTTATCCAATAGCTCTCTTTTATCTCGTGCTCGGCTACTCCCCTCTCTCAAGCTCGATGTGGGATCTTCTATGCTATCTTGCCACCATAGTGATAACATTCACTCTTGGCAGGGAACTTTACGGTTACCGGGTGGCAGTGCTTGCGGCTGCACTTCTAGCGTTCACCCCTCTTGTGCTTATGTACGCAACGACGCCCAGCCCGGACATTCCAATGATGATGTTTTCATCATTCGCGGTGCTTGCCCTTGTGCTAGCAAGGAAGACCGAATCCCGCTTGTGGTATCTCTCTTCCGGAGTATCCCTTGTCCTTGGGATACTAACGACTCCTGAAGCATTCATAACTGCATTCATGATAATTGCATATATCTTGATAGAGCGCGTGCGCCATGGAAAGACGAAAAAGGCCGAGCAATACCTGATTTACGGAGCCACTGCATCGCTTTTTATCCTTTTCGCGCTCAATTATGCCATGTCAGGCAATCCTCTGATAACCTTTTCATTCAATTACAATTTCTACAGGAATGTAACCATCAACAGCCCGTTTACCTTATCAAATGTCTCCCTTTCATTTTATCCCAACACGCTGTTTCAGTACAATCTTCTGCATTCGGTGAATTCCATAATCCTCGCTCCCTCTTCGGCAAAAAATGTATTGTCGTCTCTGGCATACGCCATTGGATATCGAATAACGACAACATGGTTGCTGTTCTATGCGCTTGCCCTGTCAATGGCCTATCTGGCCATACGACGCGAGAAGCGCGCGCTGCTTCCGGCACTGTGGTTCGCATTCCTCATGCTCTACCTGATGTTCGGACCCCAAGGCATAGCGCTCAATCCATTCACGTATATTTTTGTTGCGCATCTTGACAGATATCTCCTGCTCGTCACTGTTCCGTCTGCGCTACTTATATCCATTGCAGCTGCAAGAGCTCTTGATCAAGGCATGCCCGCATTAGCTCATCGGGCAAGATACAATATTACTATAGTCCTTGTCGTGGCGCTTATTGTATTCCTTCTGGCTGCCTCGATCCATACAGGAATGCTCTGGTACTATTCATGGGACTACAGCAGGTACAGTCAGTTGGCAATAGTAAGCTATCTTGGTGCGCTTCCAAGCAATACGCCAATCCTCTACGAATACAACTTCTTTTATGTGCCCCTATATCTTGGATTCAAAAACTATAGCAGGTTCCATCCATATTTAGGTGGGTCAATCAACTGCACAACCGACCCTTCGGTGTCATACATAGCAGTCCCACAGAACCTTCCCGGCGGAATAGATCCGGCATCATGTCCATCATGGCATCAAGTGCTAAACGGCAGCAGCGTCGGCGCACCCAAGATCCCTCTGCCTGCGGGGTGATAAATACGATAATTGCAAACTCAAGGCCATGGGCACTTTTCTATAGGAGCACATAATCAGGTTTAAATACCTTTTGAAAGAATATCTACTTGCTATTTCATACGGAGGAGTGGCGTTTTAAAGTCGAAGATGATAGCTTGGCTGATTTGAGCAATGACGTTAGACTTGCTGTAGATACGGGAAAGGTTAGTCTGGGCTATAGGGAGGTGCTCAAAGCCGTCAATACAAATTCAGCCAAGGTTGTTGTTGTCGCCGAAAAAGGGAAGAAGTCGATAGTGGACGACATCAATCACGTTTGCAAGATTTCGGGAATAAAGCTGGTGGGCTTCAAGGGTGGCTCGCTCGAGCTAGGGACAGTATGCGGTAAGCCGTATTCGGTGAACAGCCTTGCAGTGATCGATGCCGGTAACTCCAACATCGTGAAAGAGGAATATTGAATTATTAATGGGGTATATTTGCCAAAAGGAGAATTTGCAGCAAAGGAACTCATAAGGAAGAGGAAGA
>VFSW01015431.1_pt1 | contig 10499 bp, 9 predicted proteins | sample 5358111 | NCBI WGS metagenome assembly VFSW01 (sample SAMN11554181, study PRJNA540505) | mine drainage metagenome | isolation source: sediment from site ElyBrook_90M | place: USA: Ely Copper Mine, Vershire, VT | collected 2017
CCCCCCCCCCCCGCCCCGCCCCCCCCCCCCCCCCCCCCCCCCCCCACCCCCGGCGCCCCGCCCGCCCCCCCCGCCCCCGCCCCCCGCCCCCCCCCCCCCCCCCCCGGCCGGGGGGGGGGTAGGCAGGGTCGCCGAGGCAGGGGCTTCCTGCCCCGCCAGATTGGCCAAGGCACTGGCCTGAATCAGTTTGTCCAGGGGCAGATAGAGCAAGCTGCCGGATTTTTGATCGGCCACCACCTTGCTGGTATTGCTCAGCACCTGCTGCATCATGTCCTGATACAAACGTTGCCGCGTGACTTCCGGGGCTTTCGCATATTCCACCAATACCTGCTTGAAGCGACTGGAATCTCCCTCGGCCTGGGCCACCACGCGCTGGGCGTAAGCCTTGGCCTCTTCAAGGAGGCGCGAGGCCGCCCCATGGGCTCGGGGAATCACATCATTGGCATAGGCCTGACCTTCGTTGTTCTGACGATCCCGATCCTGCCCCGCTTTCACCGCATCATCGAAAGCGGCCTGTACGGCTTCGGGGGGTTGGGCATTCTGCATATTGACCTTGCTGATGAGGATACCGGTCTGGTAGCGGTCGAGGATCTGCTGGATCAAGTGCGCCGATTCAGCGGCAATCTGGGAGCGCCCTTCGTACAGCACAAAATCCATTTTGCTGCGCCCCACCACTTCCCGAATGGCGGTCTCGGCGGCTTGCACCACCGCCGCGTCGGGATCGCGATTGTTGAACAGAAAAGCCTTGGGATCCTTGATGGTGTACTGCACGGCATACTGGTTGTCGATGATGTTTTCATCATCGGTAAGCATCAGGGACTCATGCAGTACCTTGGACTTCAGGGTATTGCGATAGCCCAGTTCCACCGTGCGTACCTGCGCCACATTCAGGGGGCTGCCCTGGGCCTGGGATTCCACCGGATAGGGGAAATGCCAATGGGGCCCGGAATCCGTCAGTTCCTGAAACTTGCCAAAGCGCAAAATCACGCCCACATGGCCGGCATCGACGATATAGAAGCCGGACAGGAGCCACAGCACCACGCCCAGCAGCAACACGCCACCCAAGACATATTCCGGGGGGGGTAAGGACAAATTGGAGCCGCCGCCGGGAGGCTTGGACTTCAGGCCCACGTCCCCCTTGCGCGACTTGAGACGACGCAAAAACTGCCGCCATACCTCATCAAGATCGGGAGGTCCTTCACTGAATATACGCCAACGGGAATGATTATGTGCCATGTAAACTGTCGTTCGTCCTGTCTGTGAGCGTGGAACCCGGACGGTCTGTAAACTGGCACCGTTCCAGAAAAGCCTGTCGAATTTCATCAAAACCTGCACCCGTGAGAGCGCTCGCCCAGACGGCGCTGATTGTACCACAGGCATCCCGCTGTAATCGTGCGGTCACCTCGGGTTGCTGGTCCACCTTGTTATACACCCGCAACTGCGGTACCTGATCGGCACCAATCTCGGCCAAAACCGCATTCACCGCCTCGATCTGGGATTCGCGCTCGGGGTCGGAATCATCCACCACCAGCACCAGGAGGTCGGCTTCCCGCGTTTCCTCCAAGGTGGCCCGGAAAGCATCCACCAACGTATGGGGCAAATGACGCACAAATCCTACGGTATCCGACAGCGTCACCAGCGCCCCCGGGGCCAGATAAACGCGCCGCGTCAGGGTATCGAGGGTGGCAAAGAGCTGATCCGCCACAAAACTGTCGCCGTGGGTCAAACGGTTGAACAGGGTGGATTTGCCCGCGTTGGTATAGCCCACCAGGGATACATTCAGCACCCCTGCCCGCTGCCGGGCACGGCGCTGCAGTTGAACCGTCTTGCGCACCTTGACCAGACGATTCTTGAGTACCTTGACGCGCACGCCCAACAGACGCCGATCCGTCTCCAACTGAGTTTCGCCAGGTCCGCGCAAGCCAATCCCGCCTTTCTGCCGCTCCAGGTGGGTCCAACCCCGCACCAGACGGGTGGAAAGCCGTTGCAGTTGGGCCAATTCCACCTGTAACTGGCCCACATGACTGCGCGCCCGCTGGGCAAAGATATCGAGAATCAGACTCGTCCGATCGATCACGCGGCATTGCAGACGCTGTTCCAGATTGCGTTCTTGGGCGGGGGTCAACTCATCATCAACCACCACCACACCCACCTGCTCGTCCTGCACCAACTGGACCATTTCCGTCACCTTGCCAGCGCCCAGAAACGTCGCGGGATCGGGCCGCGCGCGCCGGCCGGTCAGTTGCGCCACCACCTCGAGTCCAGCACTTTCAGCCAGACGCTGCAACTCCGCCAGAGAATCCACGGGGCCGCTGCGCTCCAGCACCAACTTGGCCAACAGCGCCCGGTTGGCATGCTCGCTGGCCGTCGCTACCCTCTCCAGATGCCCCGCCACCGACGCTCGCGGAGCCGAAGACCGACCTCGGCCCAATAGGGGTCCGGAATCGGTCATTCAATCTTCGGCAGAAGAATCTAGGGCATTCAGCGTAATACTGCGAGCAGGAACCACAGTGGAAATAGCGTGCTTGTAGACCATCTGGGTGGTGGTGTTCTTGAGCAGCACCACATACTGATCGAAGGATTCCACCTGTCCCTGGAGCTTGATACCATTCACCAGATAGATGGAAACCGGCACGTGTTCCTTACGTAAGGCATTCAGAAACGGGTCTTGTAACAGTTGCCCTTTAGCACTCATTTTGGTTCCTTTACGGAGTAGTTGAACAAAATTAAATGGGAACCTCCCCCTCGCGAACTCACGAGGAGGGGTTATTCTAACGGAATAGAGTAACCTTGCGTTAAAGAGTTCCCCGTTATGCAGCAAAATGCGTTGGGCTCAGGGCGCACCGGGTCAGTAACTCCACCCGTTCGAACAACGCTTACGCGCACGGCACCACTCGAATCGATTCGGTTCCCAAAACCCGATGTCGTCCAGCGGGAGGTCAACTTATCTGCTGGACATCTGGGCCATAATCGAGTAGCATCACGGTCCTGAAACACGATACCGTAGGCGCGTAGCTCAGCTGGTTAGAGCACCACCTTGACATGGTGGGGGTCGTTGGTTCGAGTCCAATCGCGCCTACCAAAAACCACAGTTCTGTGGTTTTTTTCGTCCGTGCTCAATATCCCCCTCACGACACCCGCCCCTGACAGGGACCAGACTCATCCCTTGAATCGCATGACGCCACGCTATACAATGATCCACGATCACGCCATTGCGGCATAAGGGACTGTAAGCCTTTTTTGAAAACTTTTGATGTCATTATCGTGGGAAGCGGTCTGGCGGGATGCGTCTGCGCTCTGGAGCTCGCCGATCAGGGCCGGCAGGTGGCCCTCATTACCAAACGCACCTTGGGAGAAGGGGCCAGCCCCCGCGCTCAGGGGGGGATTGCGGCTGTCATGTCGGCCCTGGACAGTGTCGAAGCCCATGTGCAGGACACCTTGGTAGCTGGGGGCGGACTGTGCGACGAGGAAGCCACCCACTTCATCCTGGAACGCGGCCCCTCGGCCATTTCCTGGTTGACGGAACGGGGCGTCCCGTTCACCCGCGAGGGCGAAGCCCTGCACCTCACCCGCGAAGGAGGCCATAGCCAGCGCCGCGTGGTCCATGCCGCTGATGCGACGGGAGCCGCCGTACAGAACACCCTGCACCCGCAGATCCGGCGCCATCCCCGCATCGCCCTGTTCGAGAACCATATGCTCGTGGACCTGATCACCAGCGACCGGCTCACAGCAGACCTGCCCCACCGCTGCCTCGGGCTATATGCCCTGGATGGGACCACGGGGGAAGTGGTGACCTTTGCCGCCGCCGAGACCCTCCTCGCCACGGGGGGCGCGGGCAAGGTCTACCTCTATACCACCAATCCCGATACCGCCACTGGCGACGGCATTGCCGTTGGCTGGCGCGCGGGGTGCGCCGTGGCCAACATGGAATTCATCCAGTTTCACCCCACCTGCCTGTACCACCCCCACGCCAAATCCTATCTGATTTCCGAGGCGGTGCGTGGCGAAGGGGGCGTGCTGCGCCTGCCGGATGGGCACCGCTTCATGCCCGATCACGATGAGCGGGGGGAACTGGCACCACGGGATATCGTGGCGCGGGCCATCGATGATGAAATGAAGCGGCACGGCCTGGATTGCGTGTATCTCGACATCACCCACCAGCCCGCCGAGTTCATCATCGAGCATTTTCCCAACATCTATAATTACTGTCTGGGTTTGGGCATCGACATGACACGCGAGCCCATTCCGGTGGTTCCCGCCGCCCACTACACCTGTGGCGGCTTACGCACCGATCTCCATGGCCGCACCGATGTGCCGGGGCTCTTCGCCATCGGCGAAACGGCCTATACGGGTTTGCACGGGGCCAACCGTCTGGCCAGCAACTCCCTGCTGGAATGTGTGGTCATGGCCCGAGAAGCCACAGCGGCCATCCTCAACGACCCCACTCCTGTGCCCTCGGCCCCCCTTCCCCTGTGGGACAGCAGCCAGGTTACGGATGCCGATGAAGAAGTGGTGATTTCCCACAACTGGGACGAACTGCGCCGTTTCATGTGGGACTACGTGGGCATCGTGCGCACCGACAAACGCCTGGAACGGGCCGCCCACCGTTTGCGCCTGCTCCATGAAGAAATTCTTGAGTTCTACAGCAATTTTCATGTCAGCCACGATCTGCTGGAGCTGCGCAATCTGGTGACGGTCTCCCATCTGATCGTCACCTCGGCCCAACAACGGAAGGAAAGTCGCGGCCTGCATTACAGCCGCAACCATCCCCACAGCTTACCGAACCCGCAACCGACCCTGCTCCTGCCCCATTCGCGCTAGGGTCAGGCAGCGCCGATGTGGGGCACCAGGCCTGCCGCAGCGGGAATGGCACTGGCGCGGGTAAACTCCAGCATGCGGTCAATGGGCAAACGGGCGCGGGGAATCAGGACCGGATCGATGACGATTTCGGGCCCTCCCTGAAGCAGTACGGTGCGCAGATTCTCCAGACCATTCATGGACATCCACGGGCAATGGGCACAGCTCCGGCAGGTGGCTCCCGAACCCGCCGTGGGGGCCTCGATGAAGTGTTTCTCGGGGTAGGTCTGGCGCAACTTGTGGAACATGCCGTTATCCGTGGCGACGATGAACGTATTCACCCCCGGCGTTGCCGCCGCTTCGAGAATGCCCCGGGTAGACCCCACCCGATCGGCCAGGGCGATGATCTCCCGGGGCGATTCGGGGTGAACCAGCACCAGGGCATGGGGCAGACTGGCCTTGAGATCCTTCAGCTCCTGCACCTTGAACTCATCGTGGACGATACAGGAGCCCTGCCAGGACAGCAGATCGGCCCCCGTTTCCCGGGCCACATAATCCCCCAGATGGCGATCCGGTGCCCACAGAATCTTTTTCCCCTGCTGGTGCAGATGACGCACCACAGCCACGGCACACCCCGAGGTCACCACCCAGTCGGCGCGGGCTTTCACCGCCGCACTGGTATTGGAATAAACCACCACCTCGCGCTCGGGATGGGCTGCACAAAAGGCCGCAAAATCGGCTTCCGGACACCCCAGATCGAGGGAACATTCGGCATCCAGACGGGGCATCAGCACAGTTTTTTCGGGGGACAGAATTTTGGCGGTCTCGCCCATGAAGCGCACCCCCGCCACCACCAGGGTGTGGGCCGGGTGATTTTTACCAAAACGCGCCATTTCCAGGGAATCGGCCACCAGTCCGCCGGTGGCTTCCGCCAGATCCTGCAGATCGGGGTGCACATAGTAGTGGGCCACCAGCACCGCATCCCGTGCCTTGAGCAACTCGCGCAACTCGGCGAGCACGGCCTGACGCCGTGGCTGGGTCAGTTCCTCGGGCACACTGGCCCAGGCCACGCGGGTATCGCAGGTCACCGGGTTATCGTAGACCACTTCAATGGGACTCATTGGCATCCTTGAACCTCATGGAAAAATCGATGGCCTGGATGTCCTTGGTCAGGGAACCCACAGAAATCCGGTCAACACCCAGGGCAGCGATGGCGCGCACGCCCTCCAGCCCTACCCCACCGGAGACTTCCACCAAGGCCCGGCCGGCCACTCGGGTCACGGCTTCCTGCTGCTGGGACACGGGCATATTGTCCAGCATCACCATACTTGCCCCCGCCTCCAGGGCTTGATCCAGTTGTTCCAGGGTTTCCACTTCCACCTGGATGAATTTGTAACTGCCGTTGTAACTGCGCGCCATGTCAATGGCACGAGCAATGGAGCCGGTGGCCGCAATGTGGTTTTCCTTGATCAGAATGGCATCGTACAAACCCATGCGATGGTTGGTGCCGCCGCCCATGCGAACTGCATACTTCTCCGCCAGGCGCAGCCCCGGAATGGTTTTGCGGGTATCCACGATCACCGTCGACAATCCGTTCACGGCGCGCACAAATTGGCGCGTGCGGGTCGCCACTCCGGAGAGGGTCTGTAAGAAATTGAGGGCCGTCCGTTCCCCGGTGAGCAGGGCCCGGGCCGGGCCGGTCAAGGTGGCGACCACCGTCTGGGGTGTCACTGCTTCACCTTCCCGGACACACCACCGAAGGGACACGCGGGCGTCCAGCTGGCGAAACACTTCATCCACCCAGGGCTGGCCACACAGCACCGCATCCTCCCGCACCAGGATATGCGCCTCCCCCACCGTATCCTCGGGGATCAGTACAGAAGTCAGATCTCCGGCCCCCACATCCTCGGCCAGGGCCCGTTGTACCTGTTTTTCCAGATGGAGAAGCGGGGTACTCCCCTCGCTCCGATCTTCGTGAAATTCTTCCCTGACAGTACTCTCCACACTCACTCCTCCTGCCTTCGATGACGCCATAGATCTCCCATTGTCCCAAGGTCCACGGGCCCGCGCAATATCCCTACTGCCGATTTAAGGTAAAATAAATCTCTTCGTCATGCTCGGGAGAATACGGCAGGTGCCGTCCGTTATGTACCAAACCATGCTCAAAGCCAAGCTGCACCGTGTCACCGTTACTCAGTCCGAATTGGGGTATGAAGGTTCCTGCGCCATCGATGAAGCCCTTCTCGACGCGGCAGAGATCCATGAATACCAGCAAATCGACATTTACAATGTGAACAATGGCGAACGCTTCACCACCTATGCCATTCGCGGAGCCCGTGACAGTGGCATGATTTCGGTGAATGGCGCGGCAGCACGCAAAGCCCAGGTGGGGGATATTCTGATCATCGCCACCTATGCCAGCTATGACGCGGCGGAACTGGAACACTTCAAGCCCCGCCTCATCTATGTGGATGAGCACAACCGCATCAAGGGCCAGAGCACGGATATTCCGGTTCAGTCCGCCTGACCCCGGACCTCCTCCCGCCCCGGGCGCTACAGGGCGGCGGTCAACTCCGGAACCAGTTGGTTCAGATCCCCCACCAACCCATAGTCCGCCACCCCAAAAATCGGGGCGTCCGGATCCTTGTTGATGGCCACAATCACCCGCGACGCCTGCATCCCCGCCAAATGCTGGATGGCCCCGGAAATGCCCACGGCAATATACAGTTCGGGAGCGACCACCTTACCGGTCTGGCCCACCTGATAATCATTGGGCACAAAGCCCAGATCCACGGCGGCCCGTGAGGCCCCCAAGGCAGCATTCAGCTTCTCGGCCAGGGGCGCCAGCAGCGCTTCGAAGTGCTCCGCCGAGGCCAAACCGCGCCCCCCGGAAACCACCACCCGGGCATTTTCCAGGGTAGGCCGCCCGTCACCGCTGTGGTGGTGCACCGCCACCCGTCGTGACAACGCCTTGACGGTGGGAGCCACCAGCGCCTCCACCGGAACCCCGGGGGCACCTTCCCCCACCACCGCCGTAAAGGCCGTGGTACGCACCGTAATCAATTTCAGGGCATCGCTGCTGTGCACCGTCGCCCAGAGGCTGCCGGCATAAATTGGCCGGACGAAGGTATCCGGACTGTCCACCCCAACGATATCCGTCACCAGGGCCACATCTTCGAGGGCGGCGAGACGGGGCATCCAGTTTTTACCGGCCGCCGATGCCGCCGTCAGAATATGGGAATAACGCCGCGCGATGGGGCGTACCCACGCCGTCAGGGTTTCCGCCAGGCCGTCGCCCAGAGAGGCATCCTGGGCGTCCAGCACGCGCGCCAGGCCAGGCAGAGCGAGGGCTTGGACCACAGCCTCGCGGGTGTCTCCCCCCCACACCAGAAGGTCGATGGGCCCACCGATTTTCTGGGCAGCGGCCAGCACCTGACGGGTGGAAGGACGCAGTCCCCCCGTGGGAAATTGTTCAGCAATGACTAAAATGGCCATCAGACTTCCTCAAATCACCTTGACTTCGTTTTTCAATCGTTCCACCAGTGCCGCGACGGAATCCAGCTTGACCCCCGCCGGACGCTGGGGAGGCTCGGCCACGCGCAACAGAGTCAGACGCGGTGCTACGACCACCCCCAATTCTTCTGCCGTCAGGGTCTCAATGGGCTTTTTTCGGGCCTTCATGATATTCGGCAAGGTGGCGTAACGCGGTTCATTCAGGCGCAGATCAGCTGTCACCACCGCTGGCAGGGGCAAGCTCAGGGTTTCCGTGCCACCATCGGTTTCCCGCACCACTTCAATCTCCGTGGCCGTACACTGGAGTGATGCCGCATTGGTGGCTTGCCCCCAGTCCAGCAAAGCTGCCAGCATCTGCCCTGTCTGGTTGGCGTCGTCATCGATGGCCTGTTTGCCACACAACACCAGACGCGGCCCTTCCCGGGACACCACGGCCTGGAGCAATTTGGCAACGGCCAGGGGTTGGAGTTCCACTGTCGTGGAAATCCAGATGGCACGATCGGCACCCAGGGCCAAGGCCGTGCGCAATACTTCCTGCACCGCCATTTCGCCACAGGACACGGCCACCACTTCCTCGGCCTGACCGGCCTCCTTGAGACGAATCGCGGCTTCGAGGGCGATTTCATCGAAGGGATTGAGGGACATTTTAAGGCCCGCCAATTCTACCCCGCTGCCATCGGCCCTGGCTCGCGCCTTGATGTTGTAATCAAGCACCCGCTTGATGGGAACCAGCACTTTCATGAAAAATTCCTCTTTTTGCCAGGGGCGAATTCTATCATAGCCGCTCAAACAATCCGGCAATCCCCTGCCCCATCCCCACGCATAGGGTCACCAGACCATAGCGCCCGTGGGTCCGGCGCAGGCCATGAACCAGAGTGGTGGTGCGAATGGCCCCGCTGGCACCGAGGGGATGCCCCAGGGCAATGGCTCCGCCCACGGGATTGAGGCGTGCCGGGTCAAAGGCCATACTCTTCTGTACCGCCAAAATCTGGGCCGCAAAGGCCTCATTCATTTCCACCCAGTCCAACTCCTGCTGGCTCACGCCATGGCGCGCCAACAGGGGAGGCACCGCTTTGACGGGACCGATGCCCATGATCTCGGGAGGAACCCCCCGGACCGTAAACCCCATGACCCGTGCCAAAGGGGTCAAGCCGTGCTGCAGCAGCGCCTTTTCACTGACCAGCACCAGAGCCGAGGCCCCATCGGAGATCTGACTGCTGTTGCCGGCAGTCACCGTTCCCTTCCCGTGAAACACCGGTTTCAGGCGGGCCAACGCCGCCAAACTGGTGTCCTTCCGTGGGCCTTCATCTTCGGCAATGGTGCGCACCGTGTCGCTGCGTTCCCCCGTGTGCCGGTCAACGACGCGCTGCGTCACGGTCAGGGGCGTGATTTCCGCCACAAAATGCCCGGCGCTTTGGGCCTGCAACGCCCGCTGATGGGATTCCAGAGAAAAGGCATCCTGTTGCTCGCGGGTAATGGCCCACTGCTGCGCCAGATTTTCCGCAGTGGCGCCCATGCCCCAGGCCAGGGGGACATTGGCGGGAGCCTCAAAAATCAGCGGATTGGGCGCCGGATGAAACCCCATCATGGGGATCCGACTCATGGTCTCCACCCCCCCGGCCACCATCACTTCGGCTTCCCCCAAAAATATCCGCTCCGCCGCCATCTGGATGGCAGACAATCCCGATGCGCAAAAGCGGTTGACGATCATGGCCCCCGCTTCGAGGGGCAGTCCCGCCAGCAAGGCGGCACTGCGCGCCATATTCAGCCCCTGCTCGCCTTCGGGCATGGCACAGCCGATGATCACATCCTCGATGGTCGCCGGATCGAGTTGGGGCACCTGGGCCAAGGCGCCACGCAAGGCAGCGATCAAGAGATCATCGGCCCGGGTTTGGGCAAACTGGCCGCGTGCCTTGCCCACGGGAGTACGGGTAGCGGCAACGATATACGCTGTATTCACGGTTTTCTCCTACTCAGTTACGCACGGCCTTGCCGCTTTCCAGAAACGTCTGGATGCGCTCGCGGCTTTTGGGGGTGGCCAGGAGCTCACCGAAATGGGCCCGCTCCAGCTCCAGCATATACTCCACGGGGACCAGGGTCCCCGCTGTCAGGTCGCCGCCGCACACCACCGTGGCCAGGGTCCGGCCAATCACCAGATCATGGTCGCTCATCCACCCCCCGCGCTGTGC
>VFSW01015432.1_pt1 | contig 10499 bp, 15 predicted proteins | sample 5358111 | NCBI WGS metagenome assembly VFSW01 (sample SAMN11554181, study PRJNA540505) | mine drainage metagenome | isolation source: sediment from site ElyBrook_90M | place: USA: Ely Copper Mine, Vershire, VT | collected 2017
GCAGCAGCCCGCCATGCTGCAACATACCCGTAGCCTTGCCCGCGAGCATCGGCCACTCTGCTCAACGATCTCGCCTGCATGGAGGTAGGGAGTGAGAGGGGGTGGGGTCGCCTGCATGGAGCGGGAATCCGATTCTCCTGACCTGCTGGATCGTGAACGTCGGCGGCGAAAGGCCCTCAGGGAGAAAGTCCTCGCAAAGCCTCGTCCAAATTTCTGCAGCTGATGGTGCATCCTGTTGCTGAGGTTGCGAGCACAAGACCTGATCGAGCACCATGGTGAGGACCTATGAGGGAGGAGGGAGGTCACCGCATCTGGGATGAGCTGCATCTCGCAACACAGAAGCAGGGACCGACCTGCACAAGAAATCTGATAGGGCAGTACACCGACGAACGAATGTGGTCTGCAAGATGATTTGCAAAGGCTGCGGAAGTCTGCGGCAGAAGCCGCTCGATGAATTTCGGTTGCATGGCCAGGTTCTCATAGAGTGACGAGGGCACCTCCAGCAGCTCCAGAGGCAACGAAAAGGGGCTGCTGAACGGCAACTCGGCCATTTCATCGCCGGGACCAATGGCAAGCACCTGGCCGCCGCTTGTTGAATCGCTCCGGTTGCTGCTTGCAAGAAAGTGAAGAGCGTGCCCCATTTCATGCATGAGCTCAAACAGGCCCGAGCCGAGAGCGTTCGTCTGCTGCAATGTCAAAAGTCTCTGCTGCTGCCGATTAGGTGTCTGAGTTGCTCCCTTTAAGCTGCTGACGGCAGGATCGCCAGCTGATGTCGCTGCTCTGTCAGTCCGTGGCCACGACGACAGGCCGACGAGGACAATCGGAAGGGACGCAGCTCCCCTCGAACCGTGCGTCATGATGCGAGTGCCATACCCGGCCGAGGGGTCAAGGACCAGCCATCCCATCTCCCCATGAAGCTCGTGGCAGACTGAGAAAAACAGCTGCGGATGCTCTCCAACAACGCTGCAGCGATTCAGAAGAAAGATTCGAAGAGCAGCTGACAGGCTGCCCTCGCTGCTGCCCTGCTGCACGCCCACCTCCTCTGCATCCTCTGTAGGTGCAAGCTGCCCCAGGCCTCTCAATGTTATTCCCATGACGTCCTCGAGGTACGCAGAGAGCTTTCCCGTCACCTCGGCCAGCTCAGGCAGACCGCTGAAAGAGTCATCCTGCAGATTGAAGTGCGCCTCCTGCTGCTGCTGTTCCGCCCAATCCAGGTCCCAAGGCTCGAGCGTAGCTGGCCTGTCGCCGTCGCGAGGTAGAAACTCATGCAGCAGCTGCAGCTTTCTCTCGGCTTCAGGCCGCAGCTGCTGCGCCACCGTCTGCAGGAATTCCACCGCTGCCGAGGAGCTGCCAGCAAGTGTCCCGAGATGCGATAGGTGCGCGTACGTTTCCATGTCATGGATCAGAGCAATCTTCCTGTGCGGTCATAATTCATCCTCACCCGATGAACGCAAACGGCTCGTCATGCAATCCCACCTCCTTACGCCCGCCAGAGCATCCATACATTCCAGCGCGTTGAGGCAGCGCCCTTTGACAGCCGCCGCGTACGTCTGCCGGCTGATGGCGCGGTCCGGACGGAGAGCGAGGAGCAGATGGGCGGCGTGGAGGTCGAGCCGCAAGAGTCCTCCGGCTCCCAGCTGCTGCTGGTTTGCCGTCAGATTCGCAGCAGCTGCACGCTGCTGCCGGACGAGCTCTGCCATCAAAGGATCTGCCTGCATCTCCCTCTCATCCAACTCGACCTCTACAGAGCCGTCAGATGAGACGAGGGCGATGCGCATGGCGTCAAGGAGCGAACGCTCTTCCCGCTTGAGCGAGGCAAGGCATTGGAGCTTCTCTTCTCTGCCGAGGACAACAGAGAAGGAATCGCCGCCCAGCTGGGGGTGGAAGCCCTCCTGCTCAAAGCGAACCAGGAGCCGCTTGATGGCTCGTGTCAATTGCCGCTGCTGCTGCCCAACGCTCTGCTGTTGCAGCGTAAGGGATTCCTCTCCCCTCTCGCTTTCGATCATCTCTTGATTCTCCTCCTCCATCAGCAGCAGTCTCAGGAGCTCGCCTTGCACTGCCGAGTACACCTGAGGATCCCGTAACACACGGACCTCGGCCCCGTTCGCCTTTGCCAGCAAGCGGACACATGCCCTCACAGCTGCGGCGACGTCCGGATCATGAGATGGCTGCAGCGACATTTCCTCTGTGATATCTTCGGGCAGCCTATGGTTCGAGCCTTCCCCACCGCCCGGAGCACTGCTGTCCTGCTGTGATTTTGGGAGGAGCAGCAACGTGCATGTCGCGGTTGAACGAATCTCGGCCACAGCAGCCAGGAGACGGAGCACGTGCAAGGGCGTCCTTTCTCCTGCACATGGCCATCGTGTTGCAGGCAATCCTTGTGCATGCTGCATTGCATGGGGCGGACCTGTCTCTAAGGCCCTCGTCTCCATCGCTTCTACTGTGGGCATAAAAGCTTCCTCGGTCCTCTGTAGCTCTGCAAAGGCATCGGCACCGAGCGATGCTCCTCCTGATCTGATCGACCGGGCATCGGGCATCGGCGATCGAACGCGGGGCCGATTTGATGCGTCGGGGCGGCGATGGAAGTTCATCGATTTGTCTGGAGATGTGAATTTGTGATTACAATTTGGGCAAGCTTATGCCTTGGCGCCCTCCTTGGAGGCGACCGAGGCCTGGCGCAGGGCGCGCTTCTTGGCCAGGGACTCGGACCTGCGCAAGCGAGATCACGTCGGGCGGACACAAGGGAGGATTGCCATGCGCAGCACTCTCACCGGCGCTCGCGCTGCTCCTTCAGCCTCTGGACTAGCAGCTTGTGGTAATCGGCGGCCTCGCTCTTGCTCTTCTCCAGCGACTTCTTCTTGATCGACACACGTCTGCGCTTGCGCTGCAGCGTCAGCGGGGTCACCAGCCTGCGGATCACGGGAGGCGCACAGTCGGGTGACGAGCGGACAGCCAGACGGAAGGTGTGGAAGGTAGAGGGAGACAGAAACGTCGAAGACTCTCACCTCTGGATCTTGGGCGCCGCGGAGTGCTTCTTCCCGGGGGACTTCTTGGACTCGAACGTGCGCCTGTAGGTGTTGACGTACTTGCGCACATCGTCGGCCTGAAGCAGAAGGAGGAGGCAGAAAGAGACTTTTATGCAGGAAGAAGGAGACCTGGTACCAGACGCGGTTCAGACATACCGACCCGATCCACCGACCTTTGACAGGCTGAAAAGCTTGCGGATCTTGCTGGCCCTCTTGGGCCCGCGCATGCGCGGCTTCTCCTCGTCGGTGAGGCCGGGCAGCTCCGCCTCGCCCTTCTTGACGATCTTGAGGTTGAGCACGGACAGGTCGGCGGAGATGATGCAGCCGCGGACCGACTTGCGGCGGCGCTCGCCTGCGCTCGACGGGGGGGAGACGCGAGCGGTCGTCTGAGAGATTCGGGCGCAGATTCTATGCTTAAGCGTGCACATGAATTCCCGCGACGCTCGGCTGTCCTCCTCACCGTTCCTGCGGCCGTATCCCCTGAAGCACTGCTGGCCCGGCTTCATGAGCAGGCGGACGCGCTGGTTGGTCAGCACGCCCTGCTTCATGCCGAAGCCCTGCTTGTCGTTCCCGCCCATGATCTTGAAGATGTAGCCCTGCATGCGGGACGCGGGAACATGTAATGTTTTGCTCTGCAGCCGACTGAGAGACCTGAATCTCTCACCTTGAACTCATCTCCGAGCACCTCGCCCTCGACCTCGGCCGAGATGCGCTTATCGTAAAAGTGGCGGAGCTTGGTGTCGTCGTCGATCTCGAGCTTCTTTTGGCAACCCGTTGGCGGGTACGCGATGTTGAGCTTCATGGCGCAGCCTGCGCATCATCAGCGAACGCAATCACCACGGCTGCGGCTATAAGCTGCTGCCAAAGTCGGCCGCTGATCGTGAGTCAGAGCCGCCGCCCCCCTTCCGTCTGAGGGGATGCGCACGATCCGTGCGTCCCTTGCAGCTCGCTCGCATGCACACCGCCGCCCCCACACCCTAGGCCTTGCGGACGCTGCGCCGCTCACCTTTTGCAAGGTCGCCAGCTGCAGCAAAGAGAGGGCGTGGCCAGGTTGGGGCGGGTTATATTGCCCACACGGCAGGCCCTCCCTCCCTGCGAATTTGCGGCCAGGCACATCGCAATCGCACGACGACATGCTGCATCAGAAGGTCTCGATGCGCGCCCCGAAGGCCAAGGCCGCAACGAACCAGATAAGCCATAAGATAGCCACCGTCGCTGCGTCCGTCTCGCTGCTGCTCGCTCAGCCTGCACTCGCTGATCTGAGAGAGTCAGGTACTTCCTGGTCCTCTCAACATGCGTTTTCTTAGCCACAAGTTGCCCCCACCCCGTCAGAATACAACATGATGGGCGCCGGGGAGTTTGGCAACGGGACGGCCCTGCAGATGGGGGAAGGTGTGCGGAAGGCTTACTCGCTCTCTCCTCCTCTGATCAAAACAAAACGCTTGCAGCTGACATTGAGAAGCAGGATTTTTCAAACCAGGTGAGCAAAGGATCGTCATTGAGATGAAAATCTAATTCTGGCTGACATCATCTTCGTCCTTCAGGACCTTCGTCGCTCCAACTTTACCTCCGCAAATGCCAAACGGGCCACCTTCAAGGGTTCCAACCTGCAGGTGCATGAGAGATCTGGTTTTCTAAATTCCCTGCATAATATTCAAGCGATCCTTCCCCTATCCATTCCCCAACGACGTAGGGTGCCTATTTCATCAAGTCTGTGCTTTACAAGGCTGATTTCGAGGTCGGCAGTTGCGTGGTCTCATCTGGAACCTGATGCTCATCCCTATTTCTCCAACAGGATGCAAACCTCAGCGACGTGCTGATGGATAGGGCTGTCCTCAACGAGGCGAACTTCAAAAACGCCAACCTCTCCCGGGCGGTCCTCACCCGCAGCGACCTTGGCGGGGCCATCATCGAGGGCGCCGACTTTTCCAACGCACTCGTCGACCGCACGCAGCAGTTGGCTCTGTGCAAGTACGCTGACGGCGTCAACCCTGTGACGGGGGAGTCAACCCGGAAGAGCCTGGGCTGCGGCAGCGCAAGGAAGTTCAAAGCCATGTCGCCCTCCAACCCGGACGCTCCGACAGTGACCGAGGATGAGAAGGATGCGTTCAGAAAGACTCTCCCAGTGTACAGGAGCTGATGAGGGTCTGTCAGATTCAGAACAATGACCCCACGAGTAATGATTCCTTATGCATTTCCCATCTCTTCTCGGTATTCTTTGAACGTTTAGATCAGGTAATAATGAAGAAAATGAGAGTCACACGAGCGTGTTGGATTGCAGTAGTCTCTCGAGCCTCTCCAGCGTCCTTGAGCCTGTTGACTCGTCGCCCGAGCTAGGGGGTGAGGGAGTGCGATGATGTTGTTGGCTGCCTCGATGCCCCGTGTACAGACCAGCAGCTGGTGAGGTGTTGCCCCAAGAGTAAGGAGTGCCCTGTTGAGTGACTGTGGCACGGGTCGTTGCAACTCCGCCGCCGCCATGGACGTCCCTCTCGCGCTCTATGGCCGGCCTCTACGAGTTAGTTGAGAAAACAGTCTCAGCATACAACTCCGGAGTCAATGAAGCATTTCTTCAGTCTCAAAAACTGAGAGCTGACAACCATCACCTTCGTTTCGTCGTGCACGGCCTGCCTAGCCCGCTGATCGGCCCTCAGCAGCGCCGCCGCCGCCGAAGTGTAGGACGCCCTCTCGCGGGTGACCCCGTCAGACACTCGGGACAGGGAGGCCTGATGGGCCGAGTGACACTGTCAGCGCTCACTGCACACCACAGGGAGAAACCGCACGGTGCCACCGGCCGCCGCACTTTTCCCCTCACCGCCTCCCCTCACAGGACAGCTGCCAATCAGGGTCACCTGCGCCGTCCTCAGTTCTTGCTCCAAAGCCTCCAGGTGGTCTTTGAGCTCTTGGGCATGCCGCTCCGCAGAAGACCTGGCGCGAGCCTCGCGCTGCAGCGAAGCCGTCAGCTCGGAGATCAGGCGGCTCTTCTCGTCAAGGTCCTGCGTCACACGCGATGAGCAGCAGGGCGTTGCACCACCGACAATCGAGAGCAATGCCGCCTCTTGACCACAAACTCATCGCCCGCCCGCCCCCGAGACCTTGACGTTGTGCGCCGCCATGCTCGCGACATGCTGCCTCAGGCCGGCCGCCTTGTCCGCCTCCTCTTGCAGCCTCAGCGTGACGCGGTCCAGCTGCGCCTCCCTCGACGCCAGCTCGCGCTGACTGGACTCGGCCTCCCTCGCTCGCAGCTGCTGAGCAGACAGCGCGCTCTGCGACAGCGGCGGGGCGACACGTCGTCGCTTGCTTCTCTCAACGCCGCGCTCACCCACCCCTTCCCTCTTTGCACCTGAAGCTGCCCCCTGAGCGACTGGACCTCGGCCTGAAGGGTGGAAGTCCTCGCCTCGGCTTTCTTGAGCTGCTCTGCAAGCCTCGCCCTGTCCGCTGCAATGGCGGAGGCCCGCGCCGATTGATCCCCTGCAGCAAGCAGCTCACGATCGCGAGAATCCACCTGGGCACAGAGTGGGATCAATGCTATCATATTTATATGATTGAAGAGTTCGATGAAGTGAAGCAGTCTCCCGCCAAAGACGCACCTGCGCCTGGAGCAGCAGCGCCCGCTGCTTCCACTTGCTTGCGGCCTGCGCCACCTCGGTCGCCTCTGCGCGCCACATCTCGAGCTGGGAGCTGTGGGAGGCCAACGCCTCGGCCAGGAGAGCTTCCTTGTGCCTCAGCCCCGACTTCGACAAGCAATGAGCTCTCAGATCTGTAATGCTGTAGTTGTGTTGCGTCCCTCTCTATCAATCTCACCTCGACCAAACTTAGCCGCTTCTCCAGACCCTCTTTCTCCTCAAACACCGAAGCGCAGTGCTCAGTCTGATATCTCAACCTCTGCACCTCGGCCGCCTGCGCCTTGCACTCCTCCTGGCTGTTGACCAGGCTGGACTGAGCGGCGCTGATGTCGGCTTTGAGTGCCTCGATCGTCTTGTCGAATTCGGCCCTCTGCGCCTTGGATTCGGATGACGAAGCCTCCTCCTTGGCTTTGATCTCAAGTCTTACAGGGCGAATGGGGAAGTGAGAGTGCAAAGACAGAAAGGACAACCCAATCAACTTCATCCTCCCTCCTCGCACCGACCTTAGCTCAGCCTCGGCCGCCAAGCTCCTCTCATGAGCCGCCCTCACCCCTGCCAGCTCAGCGCCAAGTGACAGCGCCACGGCCCTCTGGCCGTCTGCCTCTGACCGGACCTCTGCCTCCAGGGACTGGCAGGCCGTGAGCTCGCGGCGCAGGCGTTCCAGTTCAGATCTGTCGGACGCGGCTTGGGCAGCCGCAGTTACCGATGCCGCCTGTCATCGTTTAAGACCATCGGTGAGTATTCAGCATGTTCGATCGCATTTCAAGGGCGTCACAAAGGGTAGGGCATCACAAAGGGTAGGCTAAAAAGAAGACTTCAAAAAAAAAACACTTTCCTTCCCACTCAGCTCCACCGGCCCCGCTACCTGTAGCTCCGTCAGCTGTGCCTGCACCTTCCTTGCCTCTTTCAGCGCCAACGCCAGCGCCTCCTTCTCCGCAGCCAGCCCGAGCTGTAGCGCTGCCCTGTCGTCCTCCAGCAGCGCCATGCGCGCACGGGCGGCGTGCTGCTTGGACTCGGCCTCTGAGCGCAGTGGCAGGGTGGGGTACAGGTGATAGTGTGACGTGACGGATGAGGCGTTTGTTCGAGGTCGCATGCTTGAGGCTCCCCTTGGACCCCTCCTCGCCCGTCGCACCTGCTGCCACCGAGGCCAGCTCTGCTGCCCTATCCATCGCTGCCCGCAGCTGTGCCTCTGTCACCATAATCCTGGAGAGAGTCAGAATGGGCTCGTTGGATATCGGTTTGCAGCAATTTCCAGTGTTCCTAAAAACGGATTGAGCTCACCCTCCACAACCCATCCCTCCCCTCGCTCACCTTCCTGCTCCCTCCAGCCTGGCGTTTTGCTCAGACTCAAGACGAGACTCGGCCGTTGACAAGCGCCCTCTGAAATGTTCACACATAGTTTTTTTGTCACCATCACAAGTGTGCGAATAGCACCGTCGTGCTCGTTTAGACCCTCATCGAATCAAGTCCTCAGCACACCTGAGCTCAGCAATGACCGCTTGGTCGGCAGCCACAGATGCGCCCAGCCGCCCACCATTGCTCTGAGCCTCCGAGAGCGCGTCCCTGAGCCGGTCGCGCTCAGCCCCGAGCGCCGCCACCTGCTGCTCCACGCCGGCCCTGTGCTCCCTCAGGCCGGCCAGCTCGGTCTCGGCGGCGGCCCGTGCCTCGTGCTCGCCCCTGAACCGCCGCTGTATCTCCTTCAGCCGGTGGTGGTGCTGCACCTCGACGTCCTGCCTCCGAGCCTGCTCCTCGGCCAGCTGGCTGCGCAGGGAGGCCGCCCTGTCCCGCTCCGCCTTGAGCTCAAGGTCCAAGCGAGCCACGTCGGATCGGAGGGAAGCCTGCTCCTGGTCGGACCTCGAGGTCACGTTCAGCAGCTCGTTCGCCAGGGCTTCGTTGGCCGACCGTAGCTCCTGCAGAGAGAGCAAGGTTGGGACACGCTTGCAATCAGCGCGTCAGCCTCGACTCATGCCTGCAGCGCGGCTTTGTTCATCTGCTCAACGTGCAGCTCGTAGGACCGCGTGCCTCCCTTGGTCAGGTAGTTGCGAGAACGGGCTGGCGAATCGAGCCACTGCACAGACGGCCCATGCCGGCCTGCGTGGCCTTCTGCATGCATGAGTAGTCTGCATGCAGCAACGTCTGAATGCTACGTTGTGGCTCACGTTTTATCTTTTTCGGCCTGGCTTCATCAGCTGCCTTCGAGTTTGTTTGAACTATCAGTAAGGAAGGGGCAGCATGCTGCATGGCGCGTATTGGTCAAGACGGTCAACAATAAGTGTCGATGAGTGTGGGGAGTGTGAACAATCGAGGAACAACGCAGAAGCTCCGAATGCTGCGCGCGCTGCTTCTCCTGTACCTGGTCGCGTCTGTGCGGAGTACCGGGGACTCCTTTTCACAGTCCGGCCCGCTGCTGGATCCCTGCACCCCGCTTTCGACCTACAACAGGGTGAGAGCGAGCTAGAGAATCAGAGGGAGCACGGCCCTGATAACTCTGGAGTCCTCCTACTGTTCGCCGCATGACCACTTGATCCCACGCATGTTCCCCCCCCATGCGAAGGGCGATTCGTTCACGATTGGCTTGCTCTTTGTGCCGGGAATCGACGCCTCAACAGTTTCGACCTATCTCCAGAAATATGCTCCCAACGGAATATGCGGGCCCAACATCACAAAAGTGCTGGTGAGTGCGGGTGCGGGGTTTGCGCGGCGCTGCGGTGGCCAAGCACGTTACACATATGGTGAAGATGAAATGTGGCACTCCATCCATGCAGTCGGACGCCAAAGCCACGTTCGCTGTGTACAGCTTGCGCGTGGATCGGCTGCTACTGGTGCAGGTGCCCTACAACAGCATCGTCTCGCCTATGACCGCGCTGCCACCAACTTGGAATACAATCACGATGTCCGTTTTGGCCTTTAGGTGAGAAAAGAGTCAATAAGAATCTCGGGGGGGTCTGTTTGACTCTTCAATGTCCTTCATGTCCTTCCCACCATCTCAAACCCTGCTATTCCCAGGAACAACATCTTTTCCCAATTTCAGTATGTCGGGAGTGCGTCTACCAACTTGACACAGGGCTTTGGGTTCGTGCAGACGCTCACGCTGATGCTTACATTCACTCAAGGGAAACTCCAATACATGAACTGGTGAGCATCCGACCACGACAGTGTCGTGCTTTCTAAAGAGGATTGCGTTTCCATCCCTCCCAGGTACGGCACAAGCTGCACCAGCTGCGGTGGAAACAACGGGCCGACTTGTATCCATCAAGTGGGTTCTCGATCAAGAATTTTAGTAGAAAATTCACCACCTCAATCCACTCTTGTTTCACCAGCCTGGAGACGCAAACGTCAAGAGCTGCGCCACGCCCATCGCCAACTGCACCTGCGCCGGGCAGGTCCCCCCGATCCCGGAGTACCAGTGCAATTACTACTCGCCAATCTTTGATCAGTGCAACACAGGCGTCAACATCGCCTGGCTCGGCACCGACGGCAAGAAGGCCGCCATGACGACGGGCCCTCAGCTGCAGAGGCTCAACTCCCTGTCCATCATGAGCCTTTACTACACCGTCGCCGACTACGTGACGTCGACAATAAACAGTACACAGGTGGGGGATTGCGTCCTTTCTCGCTTTGGACCACGGTATGCAATTCTGCCCCATTATCAGGCTGGCATTCAGCAACAGTGGGCAGTGGCAACGGGCGAGTCCAAGCAGCAGAGCGTTAACCAAGGGAATGGCATCGTCGGTCGGCGGCGAGGGTTGGTGGAGACGCTCAGGGATTGGGTATCCAATCGCGTGATGCGGTGATTCGTGCATGCATGCGACTCTGATGATTTTTGGGGATTTGATTTCATTTTGCTCTA
>VFSW01015433.1_pt1 | contig 10499 bp, 6 predicted proteins | sample 5358111 | NCBI WGS metagenome assembly VFSW01 (sample SAMN11554181, study PRJNA540505) | mine drainage metagenome | isolation source: sediment from site ElyBrook_90M | place: USA: Ely Copper Mine, Vershire, VT | collected 2017
TCCGGCGCCAACGAAGGCGACGTGATCCAGGTCGGCATCGAAGCGACCAACACGCAGACGCTTCGCATCTCGAACATCAACGTCGCGATCTCGTCCTCGAACAACCCGTCGCTGGGTGCGGAAGACGCGATCGGCCAGATCGACAATGCCTTGCAGAACCTGCTCTCGCAGCAAGCCAAGCTCGGCGCCGTCGTGGTCCGTTTGAACGAAGATCAGGACAGCGACAACACCGCAGCGACCAACCTCCAGGCCTCGGAATCGAACATCCGCGACCTCAACGTCGGCGCCGCGACCACGCAGTTCACCAGGCTGCAGATCCTCGTGCAAGTCGGCACGTCGGTCCTCTCGCAGTCGAACGCGAACGCTCAATCGGTCCTCTCGCTCTTCCGATAAGTCGGTAGCTCGAGACCCGGTCGGCCCTAGAGCGAGGGCCCGCTTCGGCGGGCCCTCGCTTTTATCTAACGCCGCTCCATCATGTTGCCGAATACATAACAGATGCCGATTAGGGTTACTGCCAAGCGCTCCACGGTTGCGCCGAATCCTCCCTCTCCAACGCGCGCGACGCTGCCTTTCGGCTTGCCGCAGCCCCCGCCCCAGCACCCGCAGAAGCCGCCCGGCATTAGCCTGTGCATGATCGTTAAGAACGAGGAGCGCTTCCTAGCGCAGTGTCTTCGTAGCGTGGCCGGGGCCGTGGATGAGATCATTATCGTCGATACCGGTTCGAGCGACCGTACCATCGAGATTGCGCGAAGTTTCGGGGCTAGAGTCATCGAACGAGAGTGGCGAGATGACTTTTCATGGGCGCGAAACGAGTCCATTAAGGACGCGACAAAACGCTGGATTATGTTCCTGGACGCAGACGAGGAATTAACGCCGGAGTCTAAAGATGCTTTGAAGCAACTTCGCAACGCGCCCGCATACAAGGGGGCGGTCTGGGTGCGCTGCTTCAATCGCGCCGATGACTACCTTGGTACCGGCGATATGTCGCACGCGCTGGTCCGTATTTTTCCAAACGACGAAGAGATTCGTTTTCGCGGTCTGATCCACGAGTTTCCAAGTTGCGACGATAGCCCAAGCGGTTTGCAGGCGGTCATAGCGCCGATTTCGATCATACACCATGGATATCTCAAGGACGTTGTTGCCGAACGCAACAAGGGGCAGCGTAATTTGGATATCGTCCGCGCCGCAGCAGAACGCGAGCCTAACGATCCCTTCCATTGGTTTAACCTGGGAAACACCGCATTTTTGGTCGGCGATTTCGAGCAAGCTCGCGACGCACTCGAGGAAATGTTTCGTCGCAATGCGGGTGCCAAACGCGGATTTATTCCCAATGGATATGCTGTCCTAGCGGAAACCTACACCGACAAACTTGGCGATCCTGTTCGAGGGGAACAAGTAGCGCGCCAGGCGCTTACCGTCGCCCCACACTACGCGAACGCTCATTTTCAGCTTGGCAAAGCGCTGGTCGCTCAGCGGCGTTACGACGAAGCGCGGGCCGCCTATCGCGACGCCATTGCCGACGGCCCTTATGCGCATCTGCAATTCGTTATCGATGATCAGGTCTATATTTGGAAGGCTCAGTGCGAAATTGGGTCGACCTACGTCATGCAGGGCAACGATAAGGACGCCGTTGAGTGGTTCCATAAAGCCCACGATGCTGCTCCGAACGTGCAGCCCGTTATGATCAATTACGCCCGCGCTTTAGACCGTTTAGGCAGGACGGAAGAAGCACATGCAATGTACAAGCGCGCCTACGAAACCCATCACGACGATATCGCAACGATCGATTATGTGAACGCGCTGCTGCGCCTGGACAAAGGGGTGCAAGCGTTAGAGGTCATCGAAGAGTCGCACTCGCGCTTAAGCGACGGAGCGGCCGTCGCGCTTCTGCTCGCCGCAGCGCAAATCGCTGTCAAGAACGAACTGCCGCTGTCGGAGATATATCTCTGGTCGGCCGCACAGCGCGCGCCCGGTAACGCGGAGATATTGAATCCCCTTGAGGCCATGCTTCGGGCCCGTGGGGACGACGAGCGCTTGGCGCAATTGCTCGAACGCGAGGCAGCGAGCCTTCCGCAGAGTAGCGCGGATTATTTGCGGCGATCCTATCAAGCGATCACCCGGTCCGATTTCAGCGCTGCGCGCGTCCTCAGCCTTGCCGGAATTGAACGCGCTCCGAGCGACCCGCTCTTGCACTATAATGCGGCGATCGCCGCCGTGAATCTTGAGTTAAAAGAAGAAGCTCTCGAGCATTTGGAGTTTGTCCTGCCGGACGACGGAGAGGCATATCAGCGGTGCGAGTTACTACGCGGGGTCGTCTTACGGGAACTCGGGCGGTTACCTGAAGCTGCAAGCTCGCTTGGCAGACTCCTCGATGTCGATCCGAGCCAGCCCGATGCCTTGGCGGCTCGCGCCAAAGTGTATGAGGAGCTGGTTCGGTATGATGAAGCCGAGATCGACTTGCGCCGATTATTCGCCGTGGATTCTCAGCGCGGTGGAATCGAACTCTCCAGCTATTTCATGCGCCGTGGCCGATTCGCGGATGCCGCAGCGATCGCCGAGCAGGCGTTGGCTGGATAATCCACACACATACCGCCGTAGTGAAGTACTCTATCATTATTCCAGTCTTCAACAAGGCGCACTTTACGCGTCACTGTTTGGATACGTTGCGCCCGACGATTCAGGACGCCGGAGACGGCGAGATTATCGTCGTCGATAACGCATCGAGCGACGAAACTCAGGAGCTGTTGGCGCAATATTCGTGGATTCGCGTTATCCGCAACGAAGTCAATTTGGGTTTTGCGAAGGCCAATAATCAAGGCGCGCGCGCCGCACAAGGCGAGTTCTTGGTTCTCCTCAATAACGATACCGAGGGGGTAAAGGGGTGGCTACGGGCAATGCTCGAAACTGCGGGCGACCCGAATGTCGGAGCCGTCGGAGCGAAATTACTCTACGCCGATCGTCGGGTGCAACACGGTGGCGTCGTCGTTGGGGGGCAGTTCCTTCATCGGCAGAGCTTTGCGCCGTTTCATCATAACTATTTAGTAAGCGAACACGAGCCGGATGTTTGCAAGGAGCAGGATTTTCAGGCCGTGACGGGCGCGTGTCTCGTGACGCCGCGAGAACTCTATGCCGAACTAGGTGGGCTCGATGAGGGCTACTGGAACGGTTATGAGGACGTCGATTACTGCTTCAAAATCCGTAAGCGCGGTTTACGAGTCGTCTACCAGCCACGAGCCACACTGTTCCACTTTGAATCGCAGTCGGGCGTGCAGCGCTTTCGCAAAGTACTCTGGAACACGGAACTCCTAGAAGACCACTGGCACGGGCAAATCGCCTACGACGCCATGGAGGCCAATCTCCCTCGGGGACTGATCCGACGCGCAACCCGCTTGCCGCGCGGCGGACTAACCTGGATGGTGTTTCCCACACCCCCTGTAACGATCGTGGTACACGGAGCGGAGCCGCCCGCAGGGCGCGCCGAATTCGAGCGCGCGCTGCGAAGAAACCTGGTGAACGTAACGGGCATCGAGTGGGCATGTGAAGGCAACGCGATTCCGCGCGTGCGCGAACTCATGGAGGTGCGCGGAAGCCGCTACATCGTTCTAGTACACGGAGCGGCAAAACTCGAGCCGTCGTGGCTCGATGCCCTTGTGGGTCAAGTGGAGAGCGGAAGCGATTGCGCTGCGTCGACGACGGCACCCGAGCTGCTGCTGGGCGAAAACGTCGTCCCGCTGGCAGCCGACGCCCGCTGCACGCTCCTCTCTCTACGTCAGTTTCCACAGCATCTGCGCTTGCGGGACTTCGATACCTTGGATGGATCGGTGGCCGATATACTTCTTCGGGCCATGGATATCGAGCGCGGTACTCGGGGCGTCTCCAGGGCCATCGCCGCGCTCCCTGCGGCAGCGAGCGACGCCGCGTTCCGGCGCGCGTATGGAATGGACGTAGCAGGCGTGCTCGTCGACGATCGAGACGCCGTCGAGGCTCGATTGCGGGCACGCGTGCGCAAACCGCGCGGCCTAGTGTCGATCGTCACGCTCAGTTGGAATGCCGTAGAGTTTACGAAGCTGGCCCTCGCGTCCATTGCAAAATATACGAGCGAACCGTACGAAGTCGTCGTCGTAGACAACGGTTCAGGCGCAGATTCGGTTGCCTATTTGCAAGGGATCGACGACCCGCACGTTCGCGTGATTTATAACGCGGAGAACAAGGGGTACGCTGCCGGTAACAATCAGGGCATAGCCGCATCCCATGGTGAATATGTGGTGCTTCTCAACAACGACGTTATCGTGACCGAGCATTGGCTCGACGACCTCTTGGAGCCGTTCCATCGCATCCCATCGATTGGTGTAACGGCGCCGCGCAGCAATCGAGTTGCGGGGTCCCAACAGGTCACGGATGCCTCCTATAGCGACGAAGCCGGGGTCCACGTGTACGCGCGTAAACGTCGCGATACTTGGCGTCGAGGCGGCTACATTACCGAGCGTGCTATCGGCTTGTGTTTGTGCATCGATCGCCGGGTCATAACCGAGGTAGGCGGATTCGATGAGGGATACGGCATGGGTAATTTTGAGGACGACGATCTTTGCATTCGTATCCGCGGGGCGGGGTACGGCATCTACGTATGCGATGATGTCTTTATTCATCATTTTGGAAGTAGGTCGTTCGTTGCCAACAATGTCGACTACAAAGCTTCGATGGAGCGCAATTGGGCGCGTTTTGCGCGCAAGTGGGGCTATTCGACGGCCACCCCGGAGCAAGGTTACGAGCCACGAAGTGCGAGTTTCGCCGGCTTTATCCGTGAGCGACACTACATTCCCCTACCGGCGGTTGCGGCAATTGCAGAAGAAGACGGCGGATCGCGCCCGTTGATGATTCTTCATGCGACGGTGAAGAACGATGCGGAATGGGAGGTCGTGGCGGGATTCGTTAAACGCTTCGTGCGCGCTTTTAAGGCGAGCGATGGGATCGCTTTAGCTATCGGGGCATTTGGCGATCCGTCGGCCAGCGTTATCGGCCGACGCATCGAAAAGGTCATAGAGCGGCTAGGCATCGCGGCCGAGGACGCGCCCGATATCAGCATTAGCGATGAGGAGGCGCTGGACGATTGGCTCGGCCGCCTGGAAGCGGATCGTGTCGAGGATATTGCGTCACTAGGCGATCGTAGTCCAAGTGCGCTGCGTCGATTGTTGCGGACGATCGCGTGAGATACCATCAACGTTTCCCGGCCTACGCCCTACACCACGACGCGGAACGTTTGCGTGCCTTAATAAGGGCGGAGAACCTCTGTTTCGCGCGGGCCGAACCGACGTGGTCCAACCGGCATGAAGCGGAACTCGACTTAGTTTTTAAGAGCGATGGCGCATATGCTACCATCGCTTTTGCGATCGTCGATGGGGTGATGCTGCTGGAGCGGGAGAGCGATCCGATCGTGTGGCCGGGCTGGATGCGTGGGGTCATCGATGAAGCGGTGTCGGAGGGGGTTAGCGACTATTTGTTCCCCTGGCTTCGATCTCGGGTGCTATCACGCTTCGAGAATGCGGAGTTTTCGCGTACGTTCCGGTCCGATCCGGCCACGAGTGCCGACATCGATCGGGCGCGCGCGGCGGGTCTCCTCGGTGCGGCTACGCTCGGAACGGTGATGAGATCTATCGCCGCCGCGAGCTACGCGATTCGTTTCGCGCAACGTGGATCGGTTCTCGTCGCCGGACCGGATGGGGCCAACGGGGCGGCGTTGTTGGCCGGTCGTTTCGCGCATGTGGCGTACGCACCAGCCGATGGGGAGGACTTTGAGTTCACCAAACGCTGGTTTAGTACATCGGCGATCGCTCGTCACGACGTCGCGCGGAGCTATGAGGTGTACGTCGGGGAGCGCGCCCGGGATGTCGCTTCGAACGTGCGGATTTTTTCGTCGCCTGCATCGGACGGCGAATGGCCGGTCGAAATTGCGCAACCGCTTCCCTTGGGCGTACTGGTGTCGTTCGACCCCGAAGATTCAGCCAAAATCGGCGAGATCGCCGTTTCGATCAAGACCCGAGACACGGCGCTGGAACGCGAGTCTCGGCTGGCGGCGCCGACCCCGGTCGGCGGCTCTACCGGACGAATTGCGCTGCTCGTGCGCGACGACTGCCTGCGGATAGAAGATGCGGATACCGATGCCGCCCGTGCACTAGAGCGAGCTCTGCGCGGCGAAGGGTTTGACGTCTCGATCTATGGTGCCGGCCAGCCGCTGCATCCGGAGCGCGTCGATTTGGTTCACGTGATCGGTCATCGGCACGCAGAGGCCGTGCGCGGCACACTGGAGGCACTACGCGCAGCGGGCAAGCCCGTCGTATTGATGCCGTATCTGGACGACCGTGAAGCTGCGCTGCTGTGGGGTATGAGCACGACGGCGTCCGCGCTGCGCGAATCGACCGATGAAGCGGTTTTCACGCAGTACTTCGACGCTTTAGCTGTGCGGCGGCTGGTAGCGGACGCCCCTACTCCGGTTACTGGTCGGTACCAGAAGGTCGACGACGACGTGCAGGCGCTTTTCGACTTGGCCGGAGCAGTGATCGTCTGCTCGGACGAAGAGTCCGTCGTCGTGCGCGAGCGCACCGGCTATACGGGGGCGATCGCCGTCGTGCCCGCGCTCGTATACCCGCAGCGCTCCGAGTCGGTTGAGGCCATTGTCGGATTCCCGGAGTACGTACTCTTCCACGGGCCGCTCGCCCCGCGAACGCACCTTCTCTCGGGCGGAATTGCGGCTCAGGCAGAGGGGCTGCCGACGATCGTGATCGGAAGCGTTGCTAGCGCCGATTACTACCTGCAGGTTACGGCTCGATCGGGGGACCGCGTTTTGTATCTCAATGAAAAAATCCTCGACGCAGCCCAGATCAGCGGCATCTATGCCCGCGCGCGGGTATTTGCAGACGTTTCCTGGGCCGGGATGGGCCTCCACCGGATGGCGCGCGCCGGTTCGGGTGGATCGACCCTGGTGGGTTCTTCCGCGGGATACGCGGGCGGGGTCTGGCGAGATCTCGTCGAGTTGGCGGATCCCGCCGATTTGGCTTCGATGCGCGGCGGCATCCGGCGCGCATGGGATACGGCGCCGGTGCGAAGCCACGCCACTATCGCCGCCACCGGCGCCATATGCGAGCAACAGGCTGCGCTCGTTCAGGTGGTCACAGCCTATCAGGCCGCTTCGAGCCGGACGCTTCCTTAACCATTGTTTGCCGCGGCAATCTAAATTGCGCGCCTTCAAGAGCCGATTATAGGGGATAGGACGTGAAGGAGACGAGAGGCACATGGATGTTCCGCCGCCCCCCGCGCCAGGGGCAAATATCATAACGTCAGCGCCGGCGAGCCCGCAAGCCACGGGTTCTTCCTCGGCGACGCCCGCGAGCGGCCCGTCGGCCGCGACCACCACTACCGCAACCCTGCCCGGGCAGTCAAATTCCGGTCTCGCTCCAGCGATCGCGAAGATTTTTAGCGCGCGCGGGATCCCGCTGCCGCTCAGCCTGAACGTTTCGTACCGGGTGGTGAAGGATCCGAACGAAATCGTCACGGTCTTCACCGACCCGAGCACCGGCAAAGAAATCGCGCAGTTCCCGGCCGAGATCATGATCGGTCTGGCTGAGTTTTTCGACCAGCAGCAAGGCGCTACGCTCGACCGTAGCGCGTAACGAGAAGAGGTTTACAGCGTGTCTTCAAGTTCGGTCCCTGGGACCAACGTCGCCCCGATTACGTTCCCGGGAATCGTTTCGGGGATCGATTATAACTCGATCATTACCAAGCTGACCTCGCTCACGCTTGCGCCGACGAATGCGCTAAACGCGCAACTCACGACGCTTAATAACGCGAATCTCGAGCTGATTAAGATCAATAACATGCTCGAGTCCGTGCAGAACGCCATAGCGGGGCTTTCGGATCCCTCGATCTACAGCGCTTACGACGCCACTTCGAGCAACTCGGCGCTGGCAACCGCTAAAGGCATCGCGGGACAGGTTGCAACCCCGGGAACGTACGTGATCGAGAACGCCAGCGTGGCGACGTCGACGGTCGTGACGAGTTCCACGTCGGTCGGGCACAAAGAGACCGATACGATTACGTCGGGCACGTATGCGGGCTTAGCATCCGATACCGTTCCGCTTGCCGATTCGTATGCCGCGATCCAGCCGAATAACGGTACGGGATCGTCCGGTTTGGGCGAGATCACGGTAGACGGCGTTCAGATCCAATACAACGTCAACGCTCAATCGATCGATCAGATTTTCACGAACATCAATAACGCGGTGCACTCGGCCGGCGTCGACGCGAGCTTCAATATCGGGTTCCAAGCCGGGACCGACGTGGTGCAAGCTACGGGCAGCAAGGCGATTACGCTCGGCAGCGCCTCCGACCAAGGGAATCTGCTATCCGTCCTCAAGCTCGATCAAGCGCAGAATAATACGACCAGCATTACGGGCACCTCGGGCGTCGGCGGCCTGAGCCAGACCGGGTCGCTGGATACGGGGAACGATGCGAACCTGCTCGCGCCGGTCACATCCGGCACGTTCACGATTAACGGCGTAAAGATCTCCGTTGACGCTACCGGCGATAACGTCGCATCGATTCTCGCGAAAATCAATGCGAGCAGCGCCGGCGTTAGCGCTTCGTACAATGCTGCGACCAATCAGATTTCGCTCGTCAATAACGCCACCGGTCCTCAGAGCATCGTTCTGGGCGCAAGCGGCGATACCAGTAATTTTCTTGCGGCCGTCGGCCTGACGTCGGGTAGCGGCGCGACCACGGCAGTCGGCAAGCAATCCATTTTGAGCGTGCAAAACGCAAGCGGCGTCCTCTCGACGGTATACGGCGGATCTAATGCGATCACGACGGCGGTACCGGGGATAGAGATCGACCTTACCGGAGCGATTACGTCGCCGGTGTCGATTTCTGTGGCAAAAAACACGACCAACCTCGTCAATGCTCTAAACACGTTCGTTTCGGCGTATAATTCCGCGATCGGTGAAATCAACAGCGCTTCGGCGGCGCCGATCGTTTCAGCGGTGCAGCCGGGTACCCTCTCTACGGGTAGCTCGCAGAGCTTTGGCGGAGGCGTCCTCTATGGTAACGCCGACGTGCAGTCGCTGCGCTATCAACTTACCAACATCGTCGGGGGCTTCTTTGGCGGGTCTGCGGATGCCGGATACAATTCGCTTGCGAAAATCGGGCTAACGCTCGACGATAGTTTTTCGACCGTCACGACCGGCAATAACGGCCAGTTGTCCAACGGCGGAACGGCCTCACCCGGCAGCACCGCCGGGTCGACGATTCAAAATACGACGTACCAAGGCACCGACGGGCAGCTCCAACCGCTGAATACGACCACTTTGCTGGCCGCACTCCAGGCTAATCCAAACGCCGTGAGCGACGTGTTGAATGGAGCCAGCGGTCTCACGCAGCAGCTCGGCACGTACTTAACCAGCGTCACCGGAGCTCCAACCCTGCTCAATAGTGGGCCGGTCGGCAATATTCCAACGGTATCGCTGTTGCAAAATTTTGAGAACAACAATACGAATACCATTCAGAATCTTCAACAGCAGATAAAGCAGATCACCAGCAATGCCAACCAGCAGGCCAATAATCTGCGAAGCCAGTTCGTCGCAAGCGAAACCTTGATCTCGGGGTTGCAATCCGAGCAGCAGCAACTAGCGGCCGCTTTGGGCTTTACCGTATCCTCATCGAGCTCGTCGTCATAGTAAGGCGAACGTGAAGAATCTTTCAGCCGAACAGAAATATCTCGAGACGTCGATAGCGACCGCTTCGAAGGAAGATCTTATCGTCAAGATTTTCGACGTGTTGATCATTGCCGCACAACAGGGCCACGAGCGGCTCGTGAGCGATCGCAACGACATCGAAGGCATTCACAACGCGTTGCTTCGGGCGCAGCGGGCTTGCTGTTTGCTCATGGGTTCGCTCAATATGGAAATCGGCGGAGAGCTTTCGAAGAATCTTTTCCGCGTCTACGAGTTCTGGCATCACGAACTTGTCATGGCGAACATGCAAAAAGATCCGGTGCGTGTCGAGCGACTTATTCCTGATTTTAAGGACTATCGACAAACCTGGAATACGGCGGTCGCGCAGTTCAAGGCGATGCAGCGCGCTTCCACCTCGGGTGAGTCGGCGAGTTTTGCCAGCGTCGGATAGGCCCGCCGAGATCGAAACGATCGTTCGCGAAGTCGGCGACCTCGAGCGGCTATGCCGCGAGCTCGAAGGATGCATGGCGGCAGCGGATTGGGAGAGCTGTAATGGGCTTTTAGCCCAGATGCGACGCGCCACGCATGCGCTGCGCAATGCGCTTCAAGCCACGCAGGGGCAGAGAGAAGAAGCGTTCGAGGAACAGCTGCGAGCTCGTATCCAGCGGATCATGCAGGTTCGCGACGGACAGATCGAGCGGCTGCGCGCGTTTCACGATGGCGTAGGCGAACGCTTACGAACCCTTTCGAACTGGAAGGTGTACGCGCGTTCGGTTGGGG
>VFSW01015434.1_pt1 | contig 10499 bp, 11 predicted proteins | sample 5358111 | NCBI WGS metagenome assembly VFSW01 (sample SAMN11554181, study PRJNA540505) | mine drainage metagenome | isolation source: sediment from site ElyBrook_90M | place: USA: Ely Copper Mine, Vershire, VT | collected 2017
TTGAATGAACAGGCTGTTTCCCTGCAGCCCGACCTGCTGGTGATTGCCGACGAATCCGGGCCTGTGGCGCTTGCGGGCATCATGGGGGGCTTGTCCTCCGCCGTGACCGAAGGCACCCGGAACGTATTTCTGGAATGCGCTTTCTTTGCGCCAGAGGCCGTGGCTGGCCGCTCGCGCCGGATGGGAGTGACTTCCGACTCTGCCTACCGGTTCGAGCGCGGGGTGGACTTCGGCAATGCACGTCACGCCATGGAAAGGGCGACTGCCCTGCTTCTGGAGCTTTGTGGCGGGCAGGCAGGTGAGGTGATCGAAGTACGTCATACGCTGCCCGGCAGGCGGCCGGTGCGGGTCCGGGTTGAACGGGTCAATCGTGTGCTGGGTCTTTCACTGGACGCCGGCCGGATGGTTGACCTGTTGTCCCGCTTGGGCTGCCAGGTGGACAGGTCGCTGCAAGGGGAACTCAAGGTGACCCCACCCGGGTACCGGTTCGATCTGGCGATTGAAGAAGATTTTATTGAGGAAGTGGCCCGGCTGGAAGGGTACGACAGGATCCCGGCAAGGGCCCCTTCCGGGCCGCAGATCATGCGTCCTGCTCCCGAAAGGGAAGTGGGCGAGGATGAGGTGGCCCGTTGGTGGGCGCAGCGTGATTACCAGGAGGTCGTCACTTACAGTTTTGTGGATCCTGAAGACGAGCAGCGGCTTTCCGACGCGCCGTCACGACTGAAACTCATGAACCCCATCGCGGCCACGCTGTCGCACATGCGCAGCACGCTGGCGGTTGGGCTGATGAACGCCTTGTGTTTCAATGTCAGCCGCAAGCAGGAGCGGGTGCGGTTGTTCGAGCTGGGACGCTGTTTCCATGACGATGGCCAGGGCGGATTCATCCAGGAAAAACGCCTGGGCGGACTGGTTTACGGTCTGGTACAACCTGAGCAGTGGTCCGGCCCAAAGACGGAAGTGGATTTCCATGACCTCAAGGGTGATCTGGAGGCAGCGCTTGCGGGCCGTTCGGTCAGTTTTCGACGCGGGGAACATCCCGCCCTTCACCCCGGACGTTCGGCCCGGATGCTGATGGGCGACCTTGTCATCGGCTGGCTGGGGGAACTGCATCCGGCCTTGCTGGCCCACTACGGCCTGCCCAAAGCCCCGCTGATGTTTGAACTGGCGCTGGAGCCCCTGCTGCACCGTTCAAAACCTGTTTTCCGGGAAGTGTCCAGATTTCAACCTGTGCGACGGGACATGGCCGTGGTGGTCGACGAAAAGGTGGCTGCCGAAGAAATGCTGACAGCCCTGCGAAATGCCGGCGTTCACGGGGTTCAGGAGGTGATTCTGTTCGATGTTTACCAGGGGGAAGGACTGGCGAATGGGAAGAAAAGCATTGCTTTTCGGATAGTTATGCAGGATACTGAAAGGACAATGACGGAATCGGAGCTGGAGGCGGGCGTCAAGTTTCTGTTGAACGTCCTGCAGCAGCACTTCGACGCAAGGTTGAGATAGGGAGTTGCGCATGACGACTTTGACCAAGGCAGAGCTGGCAGACCTGTTGTTTGAAAAGGTGGGCCTCAACAAGAGGGAAGCCAAGGAACTCGTGGACGCTTTTTTCGAGGAGATCCGTTCGGCGCTGGCCAATGGTGACAGCGTCAAGTTGTCCGGGTTTGGCAATTTTCAGCTACGGACAAAATCTCAACGTCCAGGCCGCAACCCGAAGACTGGTGAGGAGATTCCCATTTCAGCCCGTCGGGTGGTGACGTTCCATGCCAGCCAGAAACTGAAGGCCCAGGTGGAACAACGCAGTGGCGAACTCCTTGGCTCGTGAAACCGGGTTCCCACCCATTCCCCCCAAGCGGTATTTCACCATAGGGGAAGTGGGCGAACTCTGCGATGTCAAACCCCATGTCCTGCGGTACTGGGAGCAGGAATTCACCCAGCTCAAACCTGTCAAGCGACGTGGCAACCGCCGCTACTATCAACCCCATGAAGTTCAGCTGATCCGGCACATCCGGAACTTGCTATACGATCAGGGCTTTACCATCCACGGCGCCAGGTCTTTGCTGTCATCACCAGAAGAAAAAGCGGCCTTTCGGCTTCTGAAGAAGGTCGATCCAGAAAAAAAAACAGGCGATAAAGCCCTCAAAAAAGAACTGATGGCCATTCTCGACCTGCTCTCCTCATGAATTTGTGGCATAATCGCGGGCTCGGGGCGTAGCGCAGCCTGGTAGCGTACCTGCATGGGGTGCAGGTGGTCGGAGGTTCGAATCCTCTCGCCCCGACCAAAATTCAAAATCCATAAAAGCGACGGACCCGATGCCGTCGCCCACTTCCTCGACGTTGATCTTCTTTGCCTCAGGCAGATCCGGCCACAACGCGTCACGATCCGCAATGAATCTTCGCCGCCGGCCTCGTTTAAGCGCGATTGTGTTCTAAAAAAGGCTATGGTAGTTTTTCCGAACACGAAAATACCTGTTTTACGAATAGTGGAGGGAAGCCATGGCCATCAAATCTGTCGTGACCCAGTGTTTTCACCAAAAATCCGTTTTTCTGGGGGCCTTGCTGTCGGCTCTTTTGTTGACCTCATGCGGAGGCGGGGGAGGTGCTTCGGCGGCCCTGTCCTCCGGACTGGCCAACTTTTCATTGATCGACGCACCGGCTTGTTCCACGGTATCGGATGTCTATGTGACCATCACCGGTGTTCAACTGGTGGGAGAGCAGGGCACCTATACCATGACCCTGACCACACCCCAGAAAGTGGACCTGGTCACTCTGACCAACAGCAATACCTTGAATCTGGGGCAGATCAGTGCGCCGGCTGGCACTTACCAGCGCGTCAACCTGCTGCTGGCCCCCACAGGAACCGTGGCGCCCTATGCCAACTATGCGGTGGTTTCAGGAACCCCCCAGCCACTCAGCATTCCCTCGTCGGCCCAGTCCGGTTTCAAGATCAATGGCGAATTCACACTTGCCGCCAACGGGCAGGTCAACCTGACCGTGGACTTCAATGCGTGTCGGTCCGTGGTGGTGGCAGGAAACAGTGGAAATTACATACTGAAGCCGGTACTGAATTTATTTGATGACGACGCCACAGGAACGGTGAGCGGGGTAGTGCAGGCGGGTTCGACGGCCACCCCTCTGTCAGGGGCCGTGGTGATGGTTGAAAGTCCGGTCACGGGTCAGGTCATCCGGTCTACGGTGACCGCCAGCGATGGCTCGTTCATCCTGCCTTTTTTGCCTCCGGGAAATGCCTACGTGGTGGTCGTGTCTTCTCCGGTGAGCGGGAGTTCGCCGCCAGTGCCCAATATCCAGCCTTCCGTGGTGACGGGAGTGCCTGTTCAGGCGGGAGTGGTCACTCAATTGGGGACCCTGACAACCAATGCGGCTTCGACAGACACCACTTACAACGGGACGATTGCCTTGACCAATGACGATACGTCCACTGCTGTGGTTGTGGTGGCCGACGTCTCCTTGCCTAATGGAGGGCCCGTCGTGACGCTGATGGAAACCAATGCCCAATCGTCATCGTCGGGCGAGACGTACGCGCTGGTTCTCCCCGCAGGAACCACAGGAACCACGCCTGAAAATATCCAGGTGGCGAGCTATGCCACCCCCCCGCAGCAGCCACTGGTTTTCAGTCCTCTTTCTTCGTTGCCCGTGACCCTCTGGGCCTATGCAGAGAATGGGTCTTCAGGGAGCACGACGGCGGTGACCAATGCCACCATCGCGATGAGCGCGGGAACCTCGACCTTCGAGAGCGAGGATAATTAAAGCCTGGGCATTCCCTGCGCAAAGGGTGCTCTGCCGTCATGATCACGTACCCATGGGAGGGACGTTGGACAGGAAGACAGTTTTGAACGTGGGCGGGAACAGCAAAGCCATTCCCCTGCCGCCTCATTTTGCGGGATTTGAACACCTGCTTCTGGACATCGACCCCCGGGGTCACCCGGACGTGCTGTGCGATGCCCGCAATCTGTCAAGCCTGGCTCCCGGCCAATTCGACGCCATCTATTGTTCACACAATCTGGAACACTACTACCGGCACGATGTGCCACGGGTGCTGGCCGGTTTCATGCACGTGCTCAAGGATGGGGGATTTGCCGAGATCATCGTTCCGGATTTGCAGCAGGTCATGAAAGACACCCTGGAACGTGGACTGGATGTGGAAGATGTGCTTTATCAATCTGCCATTGGGCCCATCACGGTTCTGGATGTCCTGTACGGGTACGGGGTGGAAATCGAGCGCAGTGGTCAGGATTTTTTCGCACATAAGACCGGCTTCACCCCCAAGTCACTGTTGGCCGTTCTGCAGCAGGCAGGGTTCAGCCGGGCGTTCTGGCGTCCGGGGCCCCTGCAGGTGGAGTCCTATGCCATCAAGGGTACTCCCAACCCACTGACAAGGGCATTGTTCAATCTGACTGATTGACGTTTTTCCTTGAGTGAGGCGCTGCTGCCAACGGGAAAATGGTGCGCTGTTTCCAGACGGGCCCCAGTCCATGAAAGCCGTGACACTGACCAACCATGAACTCCTCAAACAGCTTTTCGGACGTGCCACGGGGGCCCTTCCGAGGCGCGATCTTTCCCTGAAAGAGGTGTTTTCGTCTCGTGGCCCGCTGGCCATCAAGTGCGAACTGGCCCGTGAGCTGGTTCGGCGCTGGCTGGACGAAGAACTGCGAAGCCGGCTGTGTCTGTCAGAGCCGGCCCGCGTGAAGGAATACCTCAATGTGCTGTTTGCGGGCCAGGAGCACGAGTCATTCAGGGTGATGTTTCTGGACGCGCAAAACCGGCTGATCGTTTGCGAGGAACTGTTTCGGGGAACCTTGACCCAGGCGGCAGTTTATCCCCGGGAAATCCTGAAGGCGGCATTGAGGCACAATGCCGCCGCGGTGGTGCTTGCCCACAACCACCCTTCAGGCATTTCCCGGCCCAGCCAGGCGGACAGGCATCTGACGGATACCCTCCGGCAGGCCCTGGCCTTGGTGGACATTCAGGTACTGGACCACTTCATCGTGGCAGGGCGCCAGAGCCTCAGCTTTGCCGAGCATGGGTGGCTGTGAGAATGGCCTGATCCAGTTCCCCCCCATGCAACCGGCCCAGTTTTTCGAGTACCACGTGTCCCGTGGCATCAAATACCAGGGTAAACGGCAGTGCCTTTTGCGAATTGCCGTAGGCCTTCGTCAGTTGCAGGGTGTCAGAGGTTCCCACCAGTACCGGATATCCCAGCGGTTGTTGCCGAAGGTAATCTCGCAACGCCTGGGGTTCGTCAATGCCGATGCCCACAATACGCACCCGATCCGGTGACCAGCCGGCCTGGGCCTTGTTCAGCAGGGGGAGCTCGGCCTTGCAGGGTTCGCACCATGGCGCCCAGAAATTGACCACAAGGACCCGACCCTGCCACTGATGCATGTTCTGGGCATGCTGCTGCAGGTCAGGGAGCGAGAGATCCAGCAGTCCCATGGTGGATCCCCAGGGGCTGTCGTCATTCAGTGAACGGTTTTTCCAGAAATCCAGGCTGCGGTAGATGGAAATGCCCTCTGCCACCAGGAAGACGACGGCCAGTACCACAATCCACTTGAACAGGTTGTTTTTCATGGTAGTCAAGTCATAGTCGTGACGGGGATCCCATTGTAGCGAATCGGCAGTCATGGGGCATGCTAAAATGCCCGCCGGACCGCTGAAGGCGAATGGGGAATATTAGAGTATGGCCCTGGAAGTAAAAGTTCCTGACATTGGTGATTTCAAGGACATTCCAGTCATTGAAATTCTGGTGCAGCCCGGTCAGACCATTGGTGTGGATGATCCGCTCATCACCCTGGAGTCGGACAAGGCCACCATGGAGGTGCCGGCACCCGTGGCCGGCATCGTGAAAGATATTCTGGTCAAGCTGGGTGATCGCGTTTCCGAGGGCGTTCCTGTTTTGCTCATGGAAGAAACGAGCCGGGAACAGGTTCAAAAGGATTCAGTCCCAGAGGTCGTCCCGACCTCCGGGCAGGCAGAACGGCCTGTCGTGGCTCCGGATGCGGCATCCGCTGTTCCTGCGCCTGCATCTCCGCAGCCCGGACCTCTCGTCAGGCCCGATTCTTCTAGGGCTGGCGATGATGCGGCTCATCAGGCTTTCATCAAGGCGCATGCCAGTCCCGCCGTGAGGCAGTTCGCCCGCGAACTGGGCGTGGACCTGTCACGGGTGAGGGGCAGTGGCCCCAAGGGCAGGGTTTTGCGGGAAGACGTGCAAGACTATGTCAAATCCGCATTGCAGGCAGGCGGGGCAGGGGGCGCGGGCGTTGGCCTGGGGCTTCTTCCATGGCCTCAGGTGGATTTTTCCAGATTCGGGCCCATTGAAGTGCAGCCCCTGTCGCGTATTCGCAAGCTGTCCGGAGCCAATCTGCATCGCAACTGGGTGATGATTCCCCATGTGACCAATACGGATGAAGCCGACATTACCGACCTGGATGCCTTCCGTCTTCAACTGAATGCGGAAAATGCAGCGAGCGGAATCAAGGTCACCCTGCTGGCTTTCCTGTTGAAGGCCGTTTGCAGCGCCCTGAGGAAGTTTCCCGAGTTCAATGCCTCGCTGGACGGGGATTCGCTGGTGCTCAAACAGTATTACCACATTGGTTTTGCGGCGGATACCCCGCATGGGTTGGTGGTTCCCGTGATTCGCGATGCCGACAAAAAGGGCGTGCTGCAGATTGCAGAGGAAGTGGTGGCCCTGGCTGCAAAAGCCAGGCAGGGAAAACTGGGCCCGGCTGAAATGCAGGGGGGCACCTTCTCCATTTCCAGTCTGGGTGGCATTGGGGGCACTTATTTCACACCCATCATCAATGCACCGGAGGTGGCCATTCTCGGGGTATGCCGGGCCACTTTGCGACCCATCTGGAAGGAGGGCGGCTTCCACCCGCGCCTCATGCTGCCCCTGTCGCTTTCTTACGATCACCGGGTCATTGACGGGGCAACTGCGGCCCGTTTCAATGCCCACATGTCCGAACTGCTCGGCGACATGCGCCGGGCCACCCTCTGAGATCCCGCATGACTTCTCCTGCGCTCGAATTCGACCTTCTGGTGCTGGGTGCCGGTCCAGGGGGGTATTCAGCCGCCTTCCGGGGGGCTGACCTGGGATTGAACACCGTCCTGGTGGACAAGGAGGATACCCTGGGGGGCGTATGCCTGAATGTGGGGTGCATTCCTTCCAAGGCTTTGCTTCATGTCACCCACGCCACCGAAACCGCCCTGTCCCTGGCCAGTCATGGCATCGTCTTTACCCCTCCTGGAATTGATCTGGACCGGCTGCGCCAGTGGAAACAGTCGGTGGTGAACAAGCTCACGGGAGGCCTGGCCCAGATGGCCAAAGCGCGCAAGGTGAGCGTGATGCGTGGAACGGGTCGATTCGTGGATGCCCATCACCTCGAAGTGACGCCGCCTGGCGCAGAACCCACCCTGGTCCGGTTTTCCAAAGCCATCATAGCGGCGGGCTCTCAGCCGGTGTCCCTGCCTTTCCTTCCGGTCGATCCGCGTATCGTGGATTCCACGGGGGCTTTGGCGCTCCCTTTTGTTCCCCAGCGAATGCTGGTGATCGGCGGCGGTATCATCGGTCTCGAAATGGCCACCGTGTACTCTGTGCTCGGAAGCCGGATCCATGTGGTGGAAATGCAGGACGGACTGATGACCGGAGCCGACCGTGATCTGGTCAAGTTATGGAGCCGCAGTAACACCCGGCGTTTCGAAAAAATCATGCTCAAGACCCGGACAACTGCCGTGGAGGCACGCGAAGATGCGCTCTGGGTGACCTTCGAAGGCGAACAGGCACCGGCCGATGCGTTGCCTTATGACCTCGTCCTGGTGGCGGTGGGCCGACGGCCCAACGGGCATCTGCTGGGTGCGGAACAGGCGGGGGTCCAGGTGGATGAACGGGGTTTCATCCCCGTGGACGCCCAGCAACGTACCAACGTGCCACACATTCACGCCATTGGTGACATCACGCCTGGCCCCATGCTGGCTCACAAGGCCGTGCATGAAGGGCATGTGGCCGCTGAGGCCGCAGAAGGGCAGCGCCGTTACATGGATGCCCGCCAGATTCCTTCCGTTGCCTATACGGATCCAGAAGTGGCCTGGACCGGCGTCACCGAAGACCAGGCGCGCGCGCAGGGTCTGGAGTACGAAAAGGCGGTGTTTCCATGGGCAGCTTCTGGTCGGGCCATTGCCAGCGGGTATGAGGACGGCGCGACAAAACTTCTGTTTGACAAGGCCACGCAGCGCGTCATTGGAGGCGGCATCGTGGGATTGCATGCAGGTGACCTGATTGGCGAAATCTGCCTCGGGATCGAAATGGGCGCAGAAGCGATGGATCTGGCCCGTACCATTCATCCCCATCCCACGCTGGGTGAAACCGTGGGCATGGCGGCTGAACTTCATGAAGGGGTGTGCACGGATCTGTTGCCCCCCAGAAAGCGTTGACTATCAGGACAGCATGCGCATTCTTCTCAGTAACGACGACGGTTATTTTTCCAGGGGAATTGCCGCCCTTGCGGAAGCACTGGCCCCTCTGGGGCACCTCACGGTGGTGGCTCCGGATGCGGAACGCAGCGGCGCCAGCAATTCCCTGACGCTTGACCGCCCCCTGGTGGTCAGACGGGCCCAGAACGGTTTTTATTACGTCAACGGGACGCCCACGGATTGCGTGCACATGGCGGTGACAGGCTTTCTGGACGAGCCTCCTGACGTGGTGGTTTCGGGCATCAACCATGGGGCCAACATGGGGGATGACACGATCTACTCAGGCACCGTGGCTGCGGCCACCGAGGGATATCTTCTGGGCATTCCCTCCGTTGCCGTGTCCCTTGTGAGCGGTGAAGGCGATCATTTCGAAACGGCCGCCCGGGTGGCAGCAGAACTGGTCACAAGGATACAGGGCAACCCGTTTCGCGAACCCACGCTGCTCAATGTCAATGTGCCGGATTTGCCTCACGACGAGATCAGGGGCATGCAGATCACCCGGCTCGGTCGGCGTCACAAGGCAGAACCCGTCATCCGCTCGCGCAACCCGCGAGGGGAACCCATTTACTGGGTGGGTGCTGCAGGCCCGGCGGCAGATGCAGGTGAAGGCACGGATTTCGACGCGGTGAATCGGGGCTGGGTTTCCCTGACTCCGTTGCAGGTGGATCTGACCCACTATCAGCAGTTGAACGTCCTGAAGGGCTGGCTGGATTCATGATGAACAGGCAGGGAACTGGCATTGGCATGACATCCGACCGCACCCGGTTGAGAATGGTGGAACGCCTGCGAGCGACGGGCATTGCCGATGAACGTGTCCTGTCTGCCATGGAAGAGGTGTCCAGACACCTGTTTGTGGACGAAGCCATTGCCAACCGTGCTTATGAAGATTCCGCATTGCCCATAGGCTGGGGACAGTTCATCTCAGCGCCATACATCGTGGCACGGATGATAGAGCTGTTATGCGCCGGAAGTCGTCCGCGCAAGGTGCTGGAAGTGGGTACGGGCTGCGGCTATCAGGCTGTGGTGTTGTCGCGGATTGCCCAGGAAGTGTATTCGGTGGAACGGTTGGGGCAGTTGCTGACCAAGACCCGCAGCCGGCTGTGGAACCTCAAGGTCACCAATCTCCGTCTCAAGCATGGGGATGGCCGCCTGGGCCTTCCGGAAGCGGCACCATTTGATGGCATCATCGTGGCCGCAGCAGCGCCCGTCATACCCCAGGCGCTGCTGGATCAGTTGTCGCCCGAGGGTCGACTGGTCATCCCGGTGGGTCAGGACAATCATCAGCAATTGACGGTAGTGGAACGTCGTGATGGAGAATGGGTCACCTCAACGGTAGAAGCTGTTCGTTTCGTTCCCCTGTTGGAGGAAACTTCATGAATCAGGTCAGAAAATGGGCATTGTGCCTGATGGCGACCGGACTGGCAGGATGCGCCGGCGTGCTTCAGGAAGAGGGTGTCAGCACCCATCCCCCCGCCAACGCGCAAGTGATCCACCCCCTGCCTCCTCCGGGCAGTGAATCCGGTATCAACAATTCACTGAACTGGTCGTGGCCATTGGCTGGGTCCCACCATGTGGTGTTTTCCCCTCTGGGAAAAGGCATGGACTTTACTGTGCAGGCTAACGAGCCTGTGCTGGCGGCAGCCAGTGGCATCGTGACTTTTGTGGGCGACAGTGTCAGGAATTACGGCAGGCTGGTGGTGATCAAGCATGATCAGGACTATCTCAGCGCCTATGGAAACAATGGAACCGTGCTGGTGAAGGAAGGCGAGGTGGTCAAAAGGGGAGAACAGATTGCCACCACTGCGGCTCCAGCCTATGGAAAGTGGCATTTCGAGATCCGTTACCAGGGGAAACCCATCGATCCCGGACAGGTCCTGCCCAAAACCCGGCATTGAGCCATGGCCCAGACGGCCTTCATCAGCCCGCCCGATTGTGCCCTGCATCAGACAGGTGACCACCATCCAGAAAGTCCTGCGCGCTGGCCGGCCATTCAGAAGGCCATGCGCCAGTCCGGTCTGATG